>Ga0068855_100008903_pt1 | contig 12132 bp, 10 predicted proteins | sample KBSCornC52_FD_66592 | JGI IMG/M metagenome (GOLD analysis project Ga0068855, IMG submission 66592) | Corn rhizosphere microbial communities from Kellogg Biological Station, Michigan, USA - KBS Corn C5-2 | ecosystem: Host-associated > Plants > Roots > Rhizosphere > Soil ...
AAACCGGGGACAGACCCCAAACCAAGCAGGAACGAAGACCGGGGTCTGTCCCCTCTTATCGCATCGCGGTGGTCGCGGGCGACGGCATCGGGAAGGAGGTCGTTCCCGAAGGGCAACGCGTGCTCGAGGCGGCCGCGCGCAAGTTCGGGTTCGCGCTCGCCTGGGACGAGAAGCCCTGGAGCTGCGACTACTACGCGAAGCACGGCCGCATGATGCCGGAGGACGGCCTCGCGCAGATCCGCGGCCACGACGCGATCTTCCTCGGCGCGGTCGGCTTTCCCACGGTGCCGGACCATGTCTCGCTCTGGGGGCTCCTCATCCCGATCCGGCGCGAGTTCCAGCTCTATGTGAACCTGCGGCCGGTGCGCCTCATGCCGGGTGTGGCGAGCCCGCTCGCGGGCCGCAAGCCCGGCGACATCGATTTCTGGGTCGTGCGCGAGAACAACGAGGGCGAGTACTCCTCGGTCGGCGGGCGCATGTACGGGGGCACCGAGCACGAATTCGTGACGCAGCTTTCGGTCTTCTCCCGCCGCGGCACGGACCGGATCCTGCGCTTCGCCTTCGAGCTCGCGAAGAAGCGCAAGAGGAAGCACGTCACCTCGGCCACGAAGTCCAACGGCATCGCGATCACGATGCCGTACTGGGACGAGCGCTTCAAGGCGATCGCCGCCGAGTATCCCGGCGTGAAGACGTCGCAGTACCACATCGACATCCTCACCGCGCACTTCGTGCAGCACCCGGACTGGTTCGACGTCGTCGTCGGCTCCAACCTCTTCGGCGACATCCTCTCGGACCTCGGGCCCGCGTGCACCGGCACGATCGGCATCGCGCCCTCGGCGAACCTGAATCCCGAGCGCGAGTTTCCCTCGTGCTTCGAGCCCGTGCACGGAAGCGCGCCGGACATCTACGGCAAGAAGATCGCGAATCCCATCGGCCAGATCTGGTCCGGCGCGATGATGCTCGACCACCTCGGCCACGAGGACGCGGCCGATGCGGTCGTGAAGGCGATCGAGACGGTGCTCGCCGAAGGGCCGCGCACCCGCGACCTCGGCGGCAAGTCGGGCACGGCGGAGGTGGGCGAAGCGATCGCGCAGGCGCTGTAGCGCCGGCGCGGGATCGGCGCGGGCGGCGCGCGCATCGCGCGCTCGCCGAATGGCGCCGTGCTGCACCGCATCATGCGGCCACGCGCCCCCGTCTGACATAATCCGAGGCTTCCCGGATCGTGCATACCAAGGATCGAGCCTTCCCGATGAAGATCGGCAACCCGAAGAATTTCTGGGGCGGCATCATTTTCGCCGCCATGGGCCTGATGTTCGCCGTCATCGCGCGCGGCATCTCGTTCGGCGACACCGTGCTCCTCGCCGGATACACCATGGGGACGCCGGCGCGCATGGGTCCGGGCTTCTTTCCGTTCTGGCTCGGAATGATCCTCTTCTCGCTCGGGGCGATCATCGCGATCACGGGGTTTCGCGCGGCGCACGGGCCGGAGGGCAAGCTCGAGCGCTTCCACTGGAAGGAGCTCTTCTTCGTGCTCGCCGCGATCTGCCTCTTCGGCGTGCTGCTGAAGCCGATCGGGATGCTCCTCTCCGGCATCGTGCTCATCGTCGGCGCCGGTTTCGGCAGCCACAGCTTCAACCTCGTGAAGTCGCTCCTGCTCGCGGCCTTCCTGGTGATCTTCTGCGCCGCCGTCTTCGTCTTCGGCCTGAAACTGCCGATCCCGCTCTGTCCGGACATCGATGCCCTGCAGGCGTTCACCGTCTGCCGCGCCTGAGGAAGGAACGCCATGGAAGTGCTGCAACACCTGGCCGAGGGCTTCGGCATCGCGATGACCTGGCACAACCTCATGTACTGCCTGGTCGGATGCCTCCTCGGGACCCTCATCGGAGTGCTGCCCGGCATCGGACCCGTGGCGACGATCGCGATGCTGCTGCCGGCGACCTTCGCGCTGCATCCGGTCTCCGCGCTCATCATGCTCGCCGGCATCTACTACGGCGCGCAGTACGGCGGGTCGACGACGGCGATCCTCGTGAACCTCCCGGGCGAGGTGTCCTCGGTGGTCACTTGCCTCGACGGCTACCAGATGGCGCGCAAGGGCCAGGCGGGCAAGGCGCTCGGCATCGCCGCGCTCGGATCGTTCTTCGCGGGATCGGTCGCGACGGTGCTCATCGCGGGATTCGCGCCTCCGCTCGCCGAGCTCGCGCTCAAGTTCGGCCCGTCGGATTACTTCTCGCTCATGGTCCTCGGCCTCATCGCCGCCGTCGTGCTCGCGCACGGCTCGCTCATCAAGGCGATCGGCATGATCATCCTCGGGCTCCTGCTGGGGCTCGTCGGGACGGACGTCAACTCCGGCGTCGCGCGCTACAGCTTCAACATGCCCGAGCTCATCGACGGCGTGGGCATCGGAACCGTGGCGATGGGCGTCTTCGGCTTCTCGGAGATCATCCGCAACCTCGAGCAGGGCGAGAGCCGCGAGGTCTTCACGAAGAGCATCTCCGGGCTGCTGCCCAACTGGCAGGACATCAAGCAGTCCTCCGGCGCGATCCTGCGCGGGACCATCCTGGGGTCCATGCTGGGCATTCTTCCCGGCGGAGGCCCGATCCTCGGCTCCTTCTCCGCCTATACGCTCGAGAAGAAGCTCGCGAAGGATCCGTCGCGCTTCGGCAAGGGAGCGATCGAAGGGGTGGCGGCGCCGGAATCGGCGAACAACGCGGCGGCGCAGACCTCGTTCATCCCGCTCCTCACGCTCGGGATCCCGTGCACGCCGACCATGGCGCTCATGATCGGGGCGATGATCATCCACGGCATCCAGCCCGGCCCGCAGATCATGACCGCGCGTCCCGACCTCTTCTGGGGAATGATCGCGAGCATGTGGGTGGGGAACTTCATGCTCGTGGTGCTGAACCTCCCGCTGATCGGCATGTGGGTGAAGCTCCTCACCGTGAAGTACGACTACCTCTTCCCGGCGATCCTCATCTTCTGCTGCGTGGGCGTCTACTCGATCAACAACGCGCCGATGGATGTCCTCCTCGCCGCGCTCTTCGGATTCATCGGCTACGTCTTCATCAAGTTCGCGATGGAGCCCGCGCCGCTGCTCCTCGGCTACGTGCTGGGGCCCATGATGGAGGAGAACCTGCGCCGGGCGCTCCTCCTCTCGCGCGGCGACCCGAAGGTCTTCTTCACGCGCCCGATCAGCCTCACGCTCCTCATCATCGCGGGGCTCCTGCTGGTGCTCGTGATGGCGCCCTCGATCGCGAAGAAGCGCGAGGAAGTGTTCGTCGAGGGCTGAGGCCTCAGGCGAGCGCGGCCTCGAGCTCGTCGAGGCTCTTCATCACCGCGTCCGGGCGGACACCCAGCCGCTCGACCGGCGCGCCCGAGCGGTTCACCCAGAAGGCGCGCAGCCCGAAGGACTTGGCGCCGGCCGCATCCCACCCGTTCGACGAGACGAAGCCCACGAGCGCCCGCGGCACGCCGAGCGCTTCCTCCGCGATGCGGTAGACCGACGGATCGGGCTTGAACCGCCGCGCCGGGTGCACGCTCAGCACGCCGCCGCGAAACCGGTCGGCGAGGCCGTTGTGCGCGACCACGGCCTCGAGCATTTCCGGGTGTCCGTTGGAAAGGATCGCGAGCGGCCGCGAGCGCGAGAGGGATTGCAGGACCGCGGGCACCTCCGGAAACGTCGCGAGGCGCCGGTATTCGTCGATGAGCGAGCCGCGCGCCGCATCGTCCGCCTCGAGCGCGAGCGATTCGAGCGCCCAGTCGAGGGCGGCGCGCGTCACGCGATCGAAATCCTCGTAGCGGCCCATGAGAGTCCGCAGCCACGAGTATTCCAGCTGCTTCACGCGCCACGCCGCCGAGAGCGCGCTCCCGCGCCCGGGAAAGAGCGCTTCCGCGCGGCGCGCCACCGAATGCACGTCGAAGAGCGTTCCGTAGGCGTCGAAGACGAGTGCGGAGACTTCCGCGGTCATGGTGGGCTCTCCCGTTTTCGCCGATGCTACCATTGCGGCTTTCCGCCCTCGCCCCGTCCCCCGTTCCCATGTTCAGCTGGAGCTTCCCGTATCCGTCGCAACGCATGCCGGTGCTCGCGAAGAACGTCGTCGCGACCTCGCAGCCGCTCGCCGCGCAGGCGGGCCTCACCATGCTCGCGCGCGGCGGCAACGCCGTCGACGCGGGCCTCGCCGCCGCGATCACGCTCACCGTCGTCGAGCCCACCTCCAACGGAATCGGATCGGACGCCTACGCGATCCTCTGGGACGGCCAGCGGCTCGTCGGCCTCAACGCCTCGGGCCGCTCGCCCGCGGGCTGGACGACCGAGCGCTTCGCGGGGCAGAAATCGATGCCGGTGCTCGGATGGGATTCGGTCACGGTGCCCGGATGCGTCTCGGCGTGGATCGCCCTCTCGCGCCGCTACGGCAAGCTTCCCTTCGAGGCGCTCTTCGAGCCGGCCGTCCGCTACGCGCGCGAGAGCTTCATGGTCTCGCCCATCACGGCGTTGAGCTGGGCGCGCCAGGCGCCCACCTTCAAGAGCTTCTCGGAATTCTGCTGGACGTTCCTCCCGAAGGACCGCGCGCCTTACGCGGGCGAGCGCTTCTATTGCCCGCAGCAGGCGGAGACCCTCGAGGAGATCGCCGCGACCAAGGGCGAGAGCTTCTACCGCGGGGCGCTCTCCGAGCGCATCGCGCTCGCGAGCCGCTCCGACGGCGGCGCCATGACCGAGGAGGACCTCGCGGAGCACAAGTGCGACTGGATGGACCCGATCTCCATCGACTACCGCGGCTATCGCCTCCACGAGATGCCGCCGAACGGCCAGGGCATCGCCGCGTTGATCGCGCTCGGGCTCCTGCGCCATCACGACGTGGCGGCGCTCCCGCCCGACTCGGCCGACAGCCTCCACGTGCAGATCGAGGCGATGAAGCTCGCGCTCGCGGACACATGGCGCAACGTCACCGACCTCGCCGCGATGGAAGTCACGCCCGCGCAGATGCTCGACGACGGCTACCTCGCCGCGCGCGCGAAGGCGATCGACATGAAGCGCGCATCGGCCGATCCCGCGCCCGGCATCCCGAAGGGCGGCGGCACGATCTACCTCACGACGGCGGACGAGCGCGGCATGATGTTCTCCTTCATCCAGTCGAACTACATGGGCTTCGGCTCCGGCGTCGTGGTCCCCGGCACCGGCGTGAGCCTGCAGAACCGCGGCGCGGGGTTCACGTTGAAGCGCGGGCACCCCAACGACGTGGGCCCGCGCAAGCGTCCGTTCCAGACCATCATCCCGGGATTCGTCACGCGCGAGGGCGAGCCCGTGATGAGCTTCGGCGTGATGGGCGGCAACATGCAGGCGCAGGGCCACGTGCAGATGGTCGTGCGCCTCGTCGACTACAAGCAGAACCCGCAGGCGTGCTCCGACGGGCCGCGCTGGATCGTGAACACGGACTTCACCGTGAGCGTCGAGGACGAGGTGCCCGCCGCGGTGAAGGAGGAGCTCGCCCGGCGCGGCCATCGCATCGTGCCTTCCGACCGGCCGCAGTTCGGGTTCGGCGGCGCGCAGCTCATCCATCGCCTCGACGACGGCTACTGCGCCGCCTCGGATCACCGCAAGGACGGCTGCGCCATCGGATACTGAATCCGGGGGGCGGACCCTGGGTTGCCGTTGCCCGGTTCAGGGTCTGACCCCGGTTCCCTCCGCTTCCTCGAAGCGCACCTCGCCCGTCGCCGCGAAGCGCTTCTCGTCGTCCGCATCGAACGCGAGGACGGGAAGGCGGCGCGCGAGGCGGTCGGCGCGCTCGCGGTAGCGAAGCCCCATCAGCACGCGCGGGGATGCCGCGCCGGTGATGTGCTCGGCCCCGCTCAGGATCTCCATGTCGAAAACACGGCGGTGGAATCCGATGCGCGTCTCCGGAACGGCCGCGACGAGCCACTCGGCGTCTTGCACGGCGCACGTGAGCATGTGCGCCTTGAAGAGATGCACGAGCGCGGCCGCGCGATCGGCGAGCGCCGCGTCGACGAGCGTCTGGCTCGCTTCCACCACGGTCGCCTCGCCGAAGCCCGCGTGCAGGTCGCGGGCGAACGCCTGCAATGAGGGCAGCGGAAACGGCTCGCCCGCGCGGGCGTGGCGGGTGCGCGTGGTGCCGATGGGCCGGCCGTTGCGGGTGAGGAGGAACGTGGCGCAGCCCGCCGTGGCCTCCGGGCCGTCCATGGCGAGGAGCGATGCGGGGGCTTCGTCGTGGTTCGCGGCGGAGGCGAGCCGCACCGCACCCGCGAGCACCCAGTCCTCGCGCGTGACGACGCGACGCAGGGCATAGGCCGCGTCGGGGCGGCCACGGGCGGACGCGGGAGCGGCGCCGCGCGGCGGTTCGAACGCGATGCTCATGCGGCAGGATAGGGATTCGCCTCCGGCCCCGTCCCCACCCGCGGGGGTGGGAGTCGCAAGCCGGCGCCCGGCGTGACAAACTAGGCGCGAACGTCGGAGAACGTCGGGGAGGAACCGATGTGGAAAGCGCACGCCCGCGTGCTCGTCCTGGCGCTGGCGCTCGTCGGTGGCGGCTGCGGCGCGGGGCCCTCGGCCTGGGGCCCGGCCGGGAAGCGGGTCGTCGTGGTGCGTCCGCGCTCCGGGGGGCCGGTGGACGCCGGAACGCTCGCGCTGCGCATCGGGATGCGCACGGGAGCGCAGGTCGCGTTGCGCGAAGTCGACGTGCTCTCCGAAGACGCGGTGCGCGCCGCCGCGCGCGAGATCGTGGCGGAGCGCCCATCCCTCATCGTGGCGCCCAGCAGCGAGATGGTCTTCGGCCTGCGCAACGAGACGCAGGCGATCCCCATCCTCTTCGTCACGATGGCCGATCCGGTGCAGACGAGCCTCGTCGCCGACGAGCGGCGCCCGCGCGGGAACGTGTCCGGCTTCTCGTTCGACGTCCCGATCGGCGCGAAGCAGCTCGAGGTGCTCGAGCGGGCGTTCCCCGGCGCGCGGCGGGTGGGCGTCGTGGGAGATCGTCCGGTCTTCGGCTCGCTCTCCTTCCGGATGCTGAGCGACGCGGCGCGGGGCCCGCTCGCCGTGGAGATCGAGCGGGTGCACTTCGAGCAGGCGGCGGAGCTGCCGTCGGTGCTCGCGGCCGCGGAGCGCGCGGGTGTCGACGCCTGGCTCGTGCCCGCCGGAGGCGCGGCCTACCGATTCGCGCCCGAGCTCGTCGCCGCCATCGCGGCCACCGGCAAGCCCGCGCTCTACGGAAGCGAGCGCTTCGTGCGCCTGGGCGGCCTCATGTCGTACGCGCCCTCCTTCGAGGATCCGTCGGAGCGCGTCGCGAGCATGGCGCTCACGGTCCTCCAGGGCTACCCGGTCGGGGACCTTCCCGTCGAGCGTCCGCAGGTCTTCCGCTTCGCCGTGAACACGACCGCCTGGTCGAAGCTCGAGCCGCCGCCGCCGAAGAAGCTCCTCCTCCTCGCCACCGACTTCTACCCGTCCGATGCGAGCCCCTGAGCGCGCGGCGCGTCCGCACTACAGCCTCTTCCGCCGCTACGCCGCGGTGCTGATGGCGCTCGTGGGCGGCGCCCTCGTGATCGAGGGCCTCTTCGACATGGCGTTCGCCTATCGCGAGAGCCTGCAGGGCGCGGCCGAGGTCCAGCGCGCGGAGGTGCGCGCCGCGGCCGAGCGCATCGAGCAGTATTTCGGCGGCATCGAGCGCCAGGTCGTGCAGGTGAGCGGGCTGCCCTGGGAAACGGGGCTGCTGCAGCTTTCCGAGCGCCGCGACGAGTATCACCGCGCGATGAAGCTTTCGCCCGCGATCTCGGAGGTGCGCGACATCGGCGCGGACGGCCGCGAGCGGCTGCGCGCCTCGCGCTCCGCGTTGGACGAGATCGGGAGCGGCCGCGACCTCAGCGCCACGCCCGAATTCCGCCATGCCCGCGCCTCCGGCGCGTGGTACAGCCCGGCCTTCTTCCGCGAAGGCTCGGTGCCCTTCCTCACGCTCGCCGTGCGCGACAAGGCGAAGGACGGCGACGTGACGCTCGCCGAGCTCAACCTCAAGTTCGTGGGCGACGTCGTGAGCCGCATCACGATCGGCCAGCGCGGCCACGTCTACGCGGTGGACAGCGAGAACCACCTGGTCGCGCACCCGGACCTGGGCCTCGTGCTGCGCAGGCCCGATCTTTCCGCGTACGGTGCGCTGAAGCGCATCCGCGCCGAGCTCGCGCGCTCCTCCGTGCCCGTGGTCGGCATGTTCGCGGGCCGCGGCCTCGAGGGCAGCGACACCATGATGTCGGCCGCGCTCATCCCGAGCACGCAGTGGCTCGTGATCGCGGAGCAGCCGCGGGCCGAGGTGCTCGAGGCGCTCTACCAGTCGCTCGTGCGCGCGCTCATCGTGATGGGCGCGGGCCTCCTCGCGGCGGTCGCCGCGAGCTACATCCTCGCGCGCCGCCTCGCGCGCCCGATCCTGGAGCTGCGCGGGGGCGCCGCGAAGATCGCGGGCGGGGACCTCGGCACGCGCATCGGCATCGCGACCGGCGACGAGGTCGAGGACCTCGCCCACGAGTTCAACCGCATGGCGGACCAGCTGCAGGACTACACGACGCGCCTCGAGCGCAAGGTCGCGGAGAAGACGGCGGAGCTCGAGATGGCGAACCGCCACAAGAGCGAGTTCCTCGCCAACATGTCCCACGAGCTGCGCACTCCGCTCAACGCCATCATCGGGTTCTCCGAGGTCCTCAAGGAGCGCATGTTCGGGGACCTCAACCCGAAGCAGCTCGAGTACGTGCGCGACATCTACGGCTCGGGCCAGCACCTCCTCTCGCTCATCAACGACATCCTCGACCTCACGAAGGTCGAGGCGGGGCGGATGGAGCTCAACGTCCACGATTTCCCCGTGCGCGCGGCGATCCACAACTGCTGCACGCTCATCCGCGAGCGCGCGGTGCGCAAGCGCCTGCAGCTCGAGTCGCACGTCTTCGAGGACGTGGGCACCTGGTGCGCGGACGAGCGCAAGTTCAAGCAGGTCGTGCTGAACCTCCTCTCCAACGCGGTGAAGTTCACGCCCTCGGGCGGGCAGGTGCGGGTCGTGGTGCGCGTCGAGGGCGACACGCTCGTGGTCGCGGTCTCGGACACGGGCGTGGGCGTCGCGCCCGACGACCAGGACCGCATCTTCCATTCGTTCGAGCAGGCCGCTTCCGACGAGGAGCTGCGCCAGCAGGGCTCGGGCCTGGGGCTCGCGCTTTCGCGCGGCCTCGTCGAGCGCCACGGCGGCACGCTCACCGTCGAGAGCGCGCCGGGGCGCGGCGCGACCTTCGTCGCCCGCTTCCCGCGCATCGCGAGCCCCGCGCCCGTGGAGCTCGAGCATGCCTAGGCGGATCCTGGTGGTGGAGGACGACGAGAAAAGCCGGCGGCTCCTGGTGGACGTCCTCGGCTGGCACGGCTACGAGGTGGAAGCCGCGCCGAGCGGCGAGGACGGCCTCGAGATCGCGCAGGCCCGCCGTCCCGACGCGGCGCTCCTCGACATCCAGCTTCCGGGGATGAACGGCTTCGACGTGCTCGCGGGATTGCGGGGGCCGCCCTTCCACATGCGCATTCCCGCCGTCGCCGTGACCGCATCGGTGATGGACCAGGACCGGCGCCGCATCATCGCCGCCGGATTCGACGCCTACGTCGGCAAACCCGTTAACATCCGCGAGCTGCTCGAGACCCTCGACCGCCTGCTCGCCGAGGCCCTTCCATGAACGCCCAGGCCGATCCGCACACCGCCGCCGACGAGGCCCCCGCCTCGCCGGGACGGATCCTCGTCGCGGACGACAACCCGTCGAACGTGAAGCTCCTCGAGGACCTGCTCGGCTTCCACGGCTACGAGGTCGAGGCGGCGTTCGACGGCGAATCCGCCCTCGCGAGCCTGCGCGCGCGCGTGCCGGACCTGATGCTCCTCGACGTGCTCATGCCCGGCCTCGACGGCTACGAGGTGTGCCGCGCCGTGCGCGCGGATCCGGTGCTCGCCATGCTGCCGGTCGTGATGGTGACCGCGCTCGAGGACCGCGAGGAGCGGGTGCGGGGCCTGGACGCGGGGGCCGACGACTTCCTCTCGAAGCCGCTCAATCCGCCCGAGCTCGTCGCGCGCGTGCGCTCGCTCCTTCGCATCCGGCGGCTCTACGACACGGTGCAGCGCCAGGCGGCCCAGCTCGCCGCGTGGAACCGCACGCTCGAGGCGCGGGTCGCCGAGCAGGTGGCCCACGTGGAGAAGCTCCAGCGCCTCAAGCGCTTCTTCTCGCCGCAGCTCGCCGAGCTCATCCTCGCGGGGGGCGCCGACGATCCGCTCGAGAGCCACCGGCGCGAGATCACCGTGGTCTTCCTCGACCTGCGCGGCTTCACCGCCTTCGCCGAGCGCGCCGAGCCCGAGGAGGTGATGGCCGCGCTCGCCGAGTTCCACCGCGCGATGGGCCGCCGCGTCCTCGAGTACCAGGGCACGCTCGAGCGCTTCACCGGCGACGGCCTCATGGTCTTCTTCAACGACCCCATGCCGATCCAGCAGCCCGCGCGCCGCGCGGTGGACATGGCTTTCGCCATGCAGGACGACGCGCTCAAGCTCGCCGCCCAGTGGAAGCGCCGCGGCTACGACCTGGGCCTGGGCATCGGCATCGCCCAGGGCTACGCGACGGTGGGCGCGATCGGCTTCGAGGGACGCATCGACTACGGCGCGATCGGGACCGTCACCAACATGGCAAACCGCCTGTGCGACCTCGCCGAGCCCGGCAACATCCTCGTCTCGCAGCGCGTGTACACCGAGGTGGAGGATGGCCTGCTCGCCGAGGACATGGGCGACGTGATGCTGCACGGATTCACGCGCCCGGTGCGCGCGTATCGGCTGCTCGACCTGCGCGGCGGCGGCGAGGCGCGGCGGTGAAGCAGTCCAACGTCCGCGCGCGGATCCGCCAGCTCTGCTGCCTCGGGATGCCCGGCGAGGTCCTCGTCGGCCCGCTCCTCGCGGCGCTGCGCGAGCTCGTGCCGAGCGAGTCCGCGGCGTTCTTCTGGGTCGATTCGCGCGGCGAGATGAAGAACCTCTACGCCGAGCGCGTGCTCGCGCCGGAATGGATGTCGCTCTATTTCGACCGCTACTACGACGGCGAGGAAGCGTCCTTCCGCAAGTCCTTCCAGGAGCGCGCGGCGGTCCCGGAGGGCGTGGTGGCCTCCAGCCCCGACGCGAAGTTGCGCAAGACCGCCTACTACAACGAGATCATGCGGCGCCTCGATGCGCACCACGTGCTCTACGGCGTCGTGCGCGAGCAGGCCGCCGCGATCGGCCAGGTCTCGCTCTACCGGCCGCCGGATGCGCCCGCCTTCGGAACGCGCGAACGGAACGACCTCGCGAGCGTGATGCGCTACGTGTCGCACGGCATCGGCGTCGCGGAGCGCGGACAGACCGCGGACATGCCGCTCCACGATTCGGACGACGAGGCGATGCTCGTCGTCGATCGTCACGGGGCCATCCGGCACGGCTCCGAGCGGGCGCGGCGGCTCCTCCTCCTCGCGACGACCTCGGAGATCAACCCGGCGAGCCTCAAGTCGGCCGTGAACGAGCGCGCGGCGCAGGCGCTGAAGGCGCTGTGCGCCCGCCTGGAAGCGGTCGACCGCGGCGAGGACACGGCGCCGCCCGCGCTCACGCTCGACACGAAATGGGGACGGCACCTCATGCGCGCGTACTGGCTCGACGACGACCACGTCTCGCCCGGCGCCCTCGTGGGCGTGCGCATCCAGCGCCAGGAGCCGATGATCCTGCGCTTCGTCGAGGCGATGGGACGGCTGCCCCTCTCGCCGCAGCAGCGCGAGATCGCTCTCATGATCGCGCAGGGCCGCAGCAACCAGGAGATCGCCGAAGGCCTCGGCGTCTCCGGAAACACCGTCGCCTACCACATCAAGCAGCTTTTCCTGAAGCTCGACGTGCACGATCGCGCCGGTGCCGTGGAGCGCATCGCCTCCGGGAGCGCGGAGCTGCGCGGATAGGCGAAACGGGGCGCCGGCGGGCGAATTCCGCGATCGGCCTCGCGGTCAGGCCGGGCGGGCCGTCGCGCGCGGAATGCGCGACGCATCCCAGCGGCGGACCGCCGCGGCGAGCGCGCCCGCGGCGGTCGTCTCCTCGACGTCCTCCTGGCCGAGGAACGCGAGCGCGG
>Ga0068855_100008905_pt1 | contig 12131 bp, 11 predicted proteins | sample KBSCornC52_FD_66592 | JGI IMG/M metagenome (GOLD analysis project Ga0068855, IMG submission 66592) | Corn rhizosphere microbial communities from Kellogg Biological Station, Michigan, USA - KBS Corn C5-2 | ecosystem: Host-associated > Plants > Roots > Rhizosphere > Soil ...
GCTCGGTCCGGCTATTGGCCGGCCGGGACCTCGTCCCGATCCCGTAACCCTGAGGAAACTGGTTACGAAAGGATCGTCATGAGCCAGATTTCCTCGTCTTCCCGCAACGGTGCCGTCTTGGGCCCGATCTTGATGCTTCTGGCAAGCCTCGCGCTGGCCGGCAGCAATCTCCCGCAATCCCTGCTGCCCACCCCGCCACAATATGGCGGCTACGGCATGGCCTCCACCGGAATGGCGTTCTGGCAATACCTCATCGCCACCGTCATTGCGCTGCCGCTGATCATGCGCATCGGGCTCAGGAACCTGCGCACCCGCCATCCGCTGGCGCATGAAGTCCGCGCCTTCGTCTCGGCGCTGGGCGTGCATGTGTTCGTCTATGGTTTTGCCGCCGGCGTGCCGATCTGGCAGATGGTGACGCTGCTCTCGACCGGGCCGCTCTTCATCATCATCGGCTCGACGCTGTTCCTGCGCGAGCGGGCGACACTGACGCGGATCATCGCCTCGCTGGTCGCGTTCGCCGGCGCCATCATCGTGTCGGGTGTCGGCACCGATGCGTTCAGCCCCATGACCCTTGTGCCGATCGGCGCGGCCGCGCTCTGGGCCACCACCGACGTGCTGACCAAGTACCTGTCGCGCGAGGAATCGCCCGAGACACTGACCATCTCGCTGCTGGTGCTGATCACCCCCAACCACCTGCTGATCCTGCTGGTCGCCACAGCCTGGTCGTGGCTGCTGCCGTCGCTGGTGCCGGCGGGCCTCGCCACCGGCTTCCCCTTCGCGCTCCCCGCCGGCGCCGGACTCTGGATCCTGCTGGCGCTCGGCGTGCTCACCGCGGTGGCGCAATATCTCCTGGCCGCGGCCTACAAGCTGGCCGACGCGACCTATCTGCAGCCCTTCGGCGATCTGAAGGTGCCGCTGAGCGCCCTGCTCGGCTGGGTTCTGCTCAACCAGGTGCCCTCGCCCTGGTTCTGGCTCGGCGCCGCGCTGATCCTGGGTGCCTCGATCTTCATCTTCTACGTCGAGACGCAGGGCAAAGGGGCGTCGCCCGCGGCGGTCGCGGCCTGATCGCGCGCCACTATTTGCGCATCGCGGGGCCGATCTGCTCGTTCGGCCCCTGCACCACCTGGTCGAAATCGATGATCGACCCGGTCATCAGGCCCGACTCGTCGCTCGCCAGATACGCCACCGCCCGCGCCACTTCGTCGGGCTTCATGAGCCGGCCCCAGGGCCGGCTCTTTTCTGCCGTCTCGAGCCAGTCGTCGGGCATGTTGTGGAAGCGCTTCAGCGTCACGTGTTCGCCCGGCGTGTCGACCCAGCCGATATTGAGGCCGTTGACCTTGATGCGCCGGTTGCTGACCGAGTGCGCGAAGTTCTTGGTCAGCGTCGAGAGGGCGCCCTTGCTGGCGCTGTAGGGTGTCAGAAAACTCGTGCCGCCATGCGCGTTGACCGAGATGATGTTGACCATCGCGCCCTCGATCTGCTCGCGCTCCATCACCTTGAGCGCCGCCTGCATCAGGAAGAACGGCGCCCGCACATTCACCGCGAAAACCCTGTCCCAGAGCTCGGGGGTGGTGTCCCACACCGTGCCGCGATCGGTGAGGCCGGCGACATTGACCAGCACGTCGACGCGGCCGAAGCGTTTGTCGGCCGCTGGCACGATCCCGTGTACCTGGTCGATGTCATCGAGCTCGGCGGCGACGAACTCGGCCGGCGTGCCCGAGGCGCTGATCGCGGCGGCGACCGCCCGGCCCTTGTCGGCATTGCGGTCGGTCAGCAGCAGCCCGGCGGCCCCACGCTCCGCCAGCAGCCGCGCCGTGGTCTCGCCGATCCCCTGCGCCGCGCCGGTGATCACCGCAATCTTGCCCGCGAACCGGGCGTGCCCGAAGCTGTCTGCCATTCGTCCTCGCTCTCGCCGCGACTTAACGCGTCAGCACAACCCCGCTCAAGCCCCTTCCGCGGGCGGCCGGATGCGTTATGCTGCCGCCCATGAATGAACGCGACGCAAAATTCTTCCGCCCGTTGTGGATACGCATCCTGGTGACCGGGCTCGTTGCCGTCTGGTTCGTGCTCGAGGTCGTGTTCAGTCACGACCAGCTGTGGATGGGCATCACCGGCATCGGTGTCGTCTACTGCGTGTGGAACTTCTTTCTACGCTTCCCCAGGGACGTGCCGGCCGAGGCGCCGGCCGCGGCATCCGCCCCGCCGGCCGAGGAGCCGCCTAAGCAGCCGTAAAGCCGTTGTCGACGAAAAGCTGCGCGCCGTTGACGAAGCTCGCTTCGTCGCTGGCGAGGAACAGCGCTGCCTGCGCCACCTCCTCCGGCTCGCCGATCCGGCCCTGCTGCGCGGCGAGCGCGGTCTCCGACGCGTCGATGCCGAACTTCTTGAGCTCGTCGACCTCGCGCAGCCCATGTGGCGTGCGGATGAAGCCGGGGCACACCGCGTTACAGCGGATGTTGCGGTCGCGGAACTCCACCGCGATGGCGCGGGCGAACATGTGCACCGCACCTTTGGTGGTGTCGTAGAGCACCTCCATCGGCGTGCCGGCCACGGCCGAGATCGACGAGGTGCACACGATCGATCCGCCGCCCGAGCCGATCATTGCGGGCAGAACGGCGCGGGTCATCAGGAACATCGAGCGGACATTGACCGCATGCAGCCAGTCCCACTCCGTAACGGTCGTCTCGAGGAACGGTTTGATGACGATGGTGCCGGCATGGTTGAACAGAACCTTTGCCGGTCCGAACATGGCTTCGACCGCCCTCACCGCTGCATTGACCTGCCCCTCGTCCGAGACGTCGGCGACGAAGTGCTTCGCCGTGCCGCCCCTGGCGTGAATCGTCGAGGCGGTCTCCCGGGCCGCCGCTTCGTTACGGTCGATGATCGCAACCTTGGCGCCCTCGGCCGCGAACAGCTTGCTCGCCGCCCCGCCCATGCCCGTCGCGCCGCCCGAAACGATCGCAACTTTGCCCTCCAGCCTGCCCATGACATTGTCTCCGGTTATCGCCGGCTATGAGGCTAGCAGGGTCTTAATCTTCTGCCGAGGCGGCTATTGACCCACACCCGGTCCCCCGCGATAGAAACGCGCGCAACCGGAACTGCGTCATGTCTGCCGATTTTGTCCTGACCCTCAGCTGTGCCGACCGTCCCGGCATCGTCGCGGCGGTCACCACCGAGCTTGCCGCGCTCAACGCCAATATCGCCGAAAGCAACCAGTTCTGGGATCGGGAGACGGGCACCTTCTTCATGCGCCTGGCGTTCACCGCACCGGCCGGCGTCGATCGCGACGCCATCGAGCGCGCATTGCGGCCGGCCATCGAACGCTTCGGCATGCGAACCACGCTGCTGGACGAAGGCCGCAAGAAGCGCATCATCGTCATGGTGTCGAAGTTCGACCACGCGCTGCTGCACCTGCTCTACCAGATCCGCGTCGGCTGGCTCGACGCCGAGGTCGTCGCCATCGTGTCCAACCACGAGGAGTCGCGCGGCACCGCCGACTACGAGGGCATTCCCTATCATCTGCTGCCGGTCGACAAGACCAACAAGCTCGGCCAGGAACAGGAAGTGCTGCGGCTCGTCAAGGAAACGGGCGCCGAGCTCGTCGTGCTCGCGCGCTACATGCAGATCCTGAGCGATACCTTCGCGACCCGGCTGTTCGGCCAGATCATCAACATCCACCACTCGTTCCTGCCCAGCTTCAAGGGCGCCAAGCCCTATCACCAGGCGCACGAGCGCGGCGTCAAGATCATCGGTGCCACTGCGCACTACGTGACGCCCGACCTCGACGAGGGTCCGATCATCGAGCAGGAAACGGCGCGCGTCACGCACGCCATGAGCCCCGACGACCTCATCGCCGCCGGCCGCGACATCGAGAGCCGCGTGCTGGCGCGCGCCGTCAAGCTGCACCTTGAGTCGCGCGTGATGCTCAACGGCAAGCGGACGGTGGTGTTCGGATAACCAGCCGGAGCCTCAGTCGGCGTCCTCTCCTGCGACGAAGTCGCGGGGGAGGGGGCGAAGCTGGTGGAGGGGGCGGGACTGGACTGGGTGCCTGTGGCCGCCCCCTTCCGTCGCCTTCGGCGCCACCTTCCCCCGTAAACGGGAGAAGGGTCCCGACTGCAAGTTCCACCCCTAGACCTGCTGCGGATAGAGCTTCCAGCGCTTCGGCTTGAACGCGATTCTGGTTTTCTCGCCGGCTGGATGGTCGAACGGCAGATCGATCTCGACGCGTTGCGCGTTGCCGCCGATCTCCAGCTCGACACGGCGTGTGCCGCCGACGCGGCGTGACGCCGCGACCACACCGGCAAGCGCCGCGCCTTCCGGCACCAGCTCGACATCGTGCGGGCGGAAATAGAGCTGAGCGTGCCCCACGGGCGTATCTTCTGCCGTGAGGCCGACCGCACGGCCGCCGACCCAGACTTCGCCATTGTCGATCTCGACGGGCAGCGAGCTCGACTCGCCGATGAAGCCGAAGACGAAGGGATTGAGCGGCTGGTCGTAGATCGCGTCGGGCGAACCGACCTGCTCGATCTTGCCGCGGCTCATCACCACCAGCCGGTCGGCGAGCTCGAGCGCTTCTTCCTGGTCGTGCGTGACGAACACCGTGGTGTGGCCGGTCTTGTCGTGGATCTCGCGCAGCCATTTGCGCAATTCCTTGCGCACCTGCGCGTCGAGCGCGCCGAACGGCTCATCGAGCAGCAGCACGCGCGGCTCGATGGCGAGCGCACGCGCCAGCGCCACGCGTTGCCGCTGACCGCCCGAAAGCTGTTGCGGAAAGCGGTCATGCATGCCGCTCAGCTGCACCAGGTCGAGCAGTTCCATCGCCCGTTTCTTGATGTCCGCATTGGCGGGGCGCGTTGCACGCGGCCGGACCTTGAGCCCGAACGAGATGTTTTCGAGCACGCTCATGTTGCGGAACAGCGCATAGGCCTGGAACACGAAACCGACATTGCGCTCCTGTACGGTCTTGGAGGAGGCATCCTCGTCGCCGAAGAAGATGCGGCCGGCGGTGGGCCGCTCGAGTCCGGCGATCAGCCGCAGCAGCGTCGTCTTGCCCGAGCCCGACGGGCCCAGCAGCGCGATCAGCTCGCCCGAACGAATGTCGAGCGAAACGTCGTCGAGCGCCGGATAGCGCGAGAACTCCTTGAGGACGTGTTCGACGCGGATGTCCAAGTCCTAAGCCCCCTAGTGTCCTCGTGTACCTGCGAGCTCGTCGCCGTAGCGGAACTCGAGGACAGTCTTGATGATCAGCGTGAGCAGCGCCAGCATCGCGAGCAGCGAGGCGATCGCGAAGGCGCCGGCGAAGTTGTACTCGTTGTAGAGAATCTCGATGTGGAGCGGCATGGTGTTGGTCTTGCCGCGGATGTGGCCCGAAACCACCGACACCGCACCGAACTCGCCCATGGCGCGCGCATTGCACAGCAGCACGCCATAGAGCAGGCCCCACTTGATGTTGGGGAGCGTCACGCGCCAGAAGGTCTGCCAGCCATTGGCCCCCAGCGACAGCGCCGCCTCCTCGTCCTGCGAGCCCTGGTCCTGCATCAGCGGGATCAGCTCGCGGGCGATGAACGGGAACGTCACGAAGATCGTCGCGAGCACGATGCCGGGCACCGCGAAAATGATCTGGATACGGGCGTCCTGCAGGTACTGGCCGAACCAGCCCTGCGCTCCGAACAGCAGCACATAGACCATGCCGGACACCACCGGCGAGATCGAGAACGGCAGGTCGATCAGCGTCGTCAGGAACGCCTTGCCCCAGAACTCGTACTTGGCGATTGCCCAGGCCGCCGCGACGCCGAAGACCAGGTTGAGCGGCACGGCGATGACGGCGACCAGCAGCGTCAACTGGATCGCGGCAATGGCGTTCCGGTCGCTGAAGGCCTTGAGGTAGGTCTCGATGCCCTTGCGGAAGGCCTCGATGAAGACCACCACCAGCGGCAGGACGATCACCAGCGCCATGAACGCGACGCCGACGGCGATCAGCGTCCACTTCACCCAGCCCGGCTCGGTGGTCGGCCGGCTGTGGGCGAAGGTCGGCTCGTTGGGTCGCCGGCTGTCATAGACGGCAATGTCTTCCTCATACATCGCCATAGCGCCTCCTGGCCCAGGTCTGGATCAGGTTGATGACGAGCAGCATCAGGAAGGCGGCGACCAGCATGATGGTGGCGATCACCGCGGCGCCGGCGACGTCGAACTCCTCGAGCTTGATGATGATGAGAAGCGGCGCGATCTCGGACTTGTTGGGAATGTTGGAGGCAATGAAGATCACCGAGCCGTACTCGCCCACGGCCCGCGCGAAGGCGAGCGCGAAGCCGGTGAGGATCGCCGGCACCAGGCGCGGCAGGATCACCCGCGTGATCGTCTGCAGCCGGTTGGCGCCCAGCGTCGCCGAGGCTTCCTCCAGTTCCTGCTCGAATTCCTCGAGCACCGGCTGGACCGTGCGCACGACGAACGGCAGGCCGATGAAGATCAGCGCAATGACGATGCCCGAGGGCGTATAGGCGATCTTCCAGCCCAGATGGAGCGGCCCGTTGGCCCCGACGAACCAGCCGATCCAGCCCTTTTCCGCATAGATGGTCGAGAGCGCGATGCCGGCGACTGCGGTGGGCAAGGCGAACGGCAGGTCGACGATGGCGTCCATCAGGCGGCGTCCCGGAAACTTGTAGCGCACCAGGACCCAGGCGACGATCAGCCCGAACACCACATTGACGATCGCCGCGAGCAGCGACGAGCCGAAGCTCACCCACAGCGCCTGCAGGGTGCGATGCGCCGTCGCGATCTTGACGATCTGGTCGAGCGGCAGCGTCGCCGACTTGATGAACAGCGCCGCGAGCGGGATGAGGACGATGAGGCTCAGATAGACCATCGTGTAGCCCAGCGTCAGCCCAAAACCTGGAATGACGTTCGGCTTAACAAAGCTCCACCCCGCTCGCGCGGGGTGGATGATGATCTGCTCCGGTCCGGCCGCGACGAGCGCGGGCGTGCTACTGGGCTGGCGTGTAGATTTTGTCAAAGATCCCGCCGTCCCCGAAATGCTTCGGCTGCACCGTTGCCCAGCCCCCGAATTCGGGGTCATCAATAGAGACCAGATCGATCTTTGGGAAGGCATCGAGCAACGCCTTGTCCGTGACGGAGTCGGGGTTGCTCGGACGGTAGTGGTTCTTGGCTTCCAGTGTCTGCGCGTCGGGCGAGTAGAGGTAGTCGAGGTAAGCCTTTGCCAGATCAGTGGTCCCGTGCGCTTCGGCGTTCTTGGTGACGACCGCCACCGGCGGCTCGGCCTTGATGGAGCTCTTGGGATAGACGATGTCGAAATTGTCGGCACCGAACTCCTGCAGCACGAGATAGGCTTCGTTCTCCCAGGCGAGATAGACGTCGCCCAAACCCTTCTGCGCGAAGGTCACCGTCGAGTCGCGGGCGCCGGTGCCCAGCACTGGAACGTGCTGATAAACCTGCTTGATGAAATCCTGCGCCTTGGCCTCGTCATTGCCGCCGCTCTTGTAGCCATAGTTCCAGGCCGCCAGATATGCCCACCGCGCGCCGCCCGAGGTCTTGGGGTTCGGCGTGATGATTTCGACGCCGTCTTTGACGATGTCACCCCAGTCCTGGATGCCCTTGGGGTTGCCCTTGCGGACCAGGAAGATGATCGTCGACGTGTAGGGGGTGGAATTGTTCGGCAGCGCCGACCGCCAGTTCGGATCGACCTTGCCGGACTTCTTGGCGATGGCGTCGATGTCGCCCTGCAGCGCCAGTGTCACCACATCGGCATCGAGGCCGTCGATGACTGCCTGGGCCTGCTTGCCCGAGCCGCCATGGCTCTGGTCGATGGTGACGGTGTCGCCGGTCTTCTTGTTCCAGTAGTCGGCGAACAGCTGGTTGTATTGCTCGTACAGTTCGCGGGTCGGATCGTAGCTTACATTGAGCAGATGCAGGTCCGCGGCGCGGGCGGTTACTACTCCCGCAAGGCCGATCGAGGCGATCAGCGCCCCGTAGGCCAGTAGTTTGGCAGTCGTCTTCATCAAGAACCTCCGTGGTGAAGCGTAACTGTCGTAACTCTACCTGTTTAGTCGCCTATCTCAAGAGTCCAGCAATGCGTATGGGATGCCCGAGGCAAAAAACCTTTCTGGCGGAGGAAGGTTCCGCGGGAAAATTCGCGCAGTTTGTTCCTGAAACCCAGCCTGGGGCGGAATCCCTTGCTCGCGGGGCCTAGGCGAGCTCGGGGATTTTGCCGCTCTTTTTCACCGCATCGGCGAAGGTCGTGTGATCGAGCACCTCGCGCTGGGCTTTGACCACGCCGGCGAACACGTGCCGGATCTCGCAGGTGCCCTCGTCCTGGCAGTCGGCACAGCGGCGATAGGCGATCTTGCTGAGGCACGGCAACGGCGCGATCGGCCCGTCGATCAGCCGCAGCACTTCGCCAAAGGTGATCTTGTCGGCCGGACGCAGCAGCACGTAGCCACCCAGCCGCCCGCGGCGACTCATCACGATGCCGGCACGCTTGAGCTCGAGCAGGATCTGCTCGAGGAATTTCTTCGGGATCGCCTGCGACTTGGAGATTTCCGAGATCATCATGGACGATTCCGGCGGCGCCTTGCACAGCGCCACCAGCGCCCGAAGCGCGTATTTTGCCTTTTGCGAAATCATCGAATGCCGATCGGTTTAGGCAAGATATAGCGCCTTTCCCCGCGATTGCGAGACATCAGTCGTCCGCCGGCACGACCTCCGGATTGAACGCCGCTCCCGGCGACGTGGCCGGGCCGGATGGTTTCGGGCGTGGCGGCGGCGGCACCGGCTCAGGCTCGGCGGCCGCGACGGGTGGGGGCGGCGCCGGGTCGGGCTCGACCGCAACCGTGGCGACCTCCGGTTCCGCCGCGGGGGTGATCGGCATGACCACCGGTGCCACCACATAGGCGGCCGGCGCCGCGGCGGGTGGCGCGACGGCGGCAGGAACCGGCGCAGGCTCATCGGCCCCCGTCGACGCCATCTCCGGTTCAATGGGTTCGAGCGGCATCTCGCCTGGGGCCGGCACCATGGACGGCGGCTCGGCTGCGCCTTCGATGACGTGCTCGGGATGCGCCGCCTCGATCGCCGCCTCCAGCACCTCGGGCGGCGTCGTCTCGGGATCGGGCATTGGAGGCGCCTCCACCACCGCTGCCGGAGGTGCCGGCGGCGGCGCAATGATGGGCTCGACCGGCCGCAATATCACGGACGGCGTCGGCCGCGGTGCTGCTGGCGCCACCGGATCGACCTGCAGCGCCGCCGCGATGGCGTCCATTCCCGCCTGGGTACGCTCGTTGACCACCTGGTGCTCGTTCTCGCCATTGGTCCAGCCCAGCATGCCCAGGCCAATCTCGCGCTCGCCCATGATCACGTCATTGGCGCCCAGGTCGCGCAGGTAGCTCTCCTCCTCGTCCGAGTGGGCGCGGGCGATGATGCGGAGCGTGTCGTTGACCTTGCGTGCCTGCTCGACCGCCTGCCCCGCCTCGAAGGCATTGGGGATCGCCACCAGCAGCGTCTTCGCAGCGACCACATTGGCCAGCGTCAGCGCGTTGCCGCCGGCGGCATTGCCGATCACCACCTCGATACCCGCTGCGTGCGCCGCCGCGACGCGTTTCTCGGAATCCTCGATCAGCAGGAACGGCGTTCCTTGCCGCTTGAGCCCGTCGGCAACGACGGTGCCGACGCGGCCATAGCCGATGAGGATCGCATGGTCGCGCAGCGATGTCGGAGCGCGGTCGTCCGTCGCTTCGATCGGTTCGGGAGCGTGCGTCGCGGTGAGCTCGGGTTCCACCCTGTTGGGCACCACGATCGGCGCATTGACCGCGATGCGCGCTTCCAGTTGCGGCCGGATGTGCTCGGCCGCAAACATCAGCAGCGGGTTGACGACGATCGAGATGATCGAGCCGGCGAGGATGTAGCTCTGCGCCTCGGGCGGCATCAGGCCCAGGCCGATGCCGAGCGTTGCGAGGATGAAGCTGAATTCGCCGATCTGCGCCAGCGAGGCGGAGATCGTCAGCGCCGCGCCGACCGGGCGTCGCAGCGCGATCACCAGGAAGAAGCCGATCACCGACTTGCCGATGAGGATGATGAACAGCGTGCCCAGCACCTGGAACGGGTGGGTGACGATGATCGCCGGATTGAACAGCATGCCCACCGACACGAAGAACAGCACCGCGAAGGCGTCGCGGAACGGCAGGCTTTCCTGCGCGGCGCGATTGGACAGCTCGCTCTCGCTGAGGATCATGCCGGCAAAGAACGCGCCCAGCGCCAGGCTGACGCCGAACAGATAGGCGGCGCCGGCGGCAACGCCGAGCGCGATCGCCAGCACCGCGAGCCGGAACAGCTCGCGGCTGCCGGTGTGCGCCGTAAGATGCAGGATCCACGGAATGACGCGGCGCCCGACCACCAGCATGAAGCCGACAAAGGCGGCGAGCTTCACCACGGTGACGGCGAGGATGCCCCAGATGTTGAGTTCGAGGCCGGTGAACCGTTCGACGACGTCGACAAACGGATCGTGCAGTTCCTGGGCGGTGCCGCCCATCACTCCGGCGAGGGCGGGAATGAGCACCAGGGCCAGGACCATCGCGATGTCCTCGACGATCACCCATCCCACCGCGATGCGGCCCCGATCGGAATCGACCAGGTGTCGGTCCTGCAGGGCCTTCAGTAGAACGACGGTCGAGGCGACCGAGAGCGCCAGGCCGAATACGAGCCCTCCGCCCCAGCTCCAGCCCATGAGCAGCGCCAGGCCGAGGCCCATTAGCGTGCCGCCGGCGATCCGCAGCAGCGCTCCGGGCACCGCCACCGCCTGTACCGACATCAGGTCCTTGAGCGAGAAATGCAGGCCCACGCCGAACATCAGGAGGATCACGCCGATCTCGCTGAGCTCGTTGGCGAGTTCGGCATTGGCAACAAAACCTGGGGTGAACGGGCCGACCAGCACGCCGGCGACGAGGTAGCCCACCAGCGGCGGCATCCGCAGGCGGTTCGCTGCCGCGCCGAAGATGAATGCCAGCACCAGACCCGCCACGATCGTCGAGATCAGGGGTGTATCGTGCGGCATGCGTTGTCCTCCAGCGGCGAAGTGAACCCGGTTCCAGTTGCGAAACGTCCCGCAACCAGCATGTGGGTGTTCGGTCCGCTACGCAATCTTGTCCTGCGGCAAAAATGCAGCGAAATCATGGGGTGAGGTGATACCGGGGACGCGGCTTGGCGCAACGGGGACCGTCCACCCCCAGGTCATTCCCGCGACAGCGGGAACCTCCGTGCCTTGCGCAGGCAGGGTGCGCGTATTGAACGGAGGTCCCCACTGTCCCGGGGGATGACTCCGTGACCGTGGCATGCGCCCAGCCTCACACCAAAACAGAAAGGGCCGGCGCGACCGCCAGCCCTTCCTCAAGGTCTGGAGAGGTCGGCTACTCGGTGGTCGTAACCGGCAGGACCGTGGCCGTGACGCGGCCGGCGTCACCGCTCAGCACCGCCTGGCGCAGGCTGCTGAGGAACGCGCGGTCGGCCTCCTTGTCGGGCAGCGAGGTATCGAACAGCGGCTTCTCCGACGCCATGACCAGCAGCAGCTCGTCACCGACCGGCTTCTGGACCTGCAGCGAGACGGCATTCTGCTGCGCATCGCCGAACTTGAGCTGGCTGTGCGCGGCCTTTGGCTTGAGCGCCGCAGAGGTCGGCTGCGACAGGCTCACCACGCTGCCGTCGGCGGAGAAATAGACCGCGTACATGTAGCTCGCAAAGCCCGGCGACTCGATGCCGATCTGCACGCTGTCGCCGACCTTGGGTTGCACCGGGTCGATCACCGCCTGCGGCGTGTCGGTATCGGCGAGCTGGCTGGCGAGCGTCAGCTTGACCTCGCAGGCCGGCCACGGCGCCAGCGTCACCTGATTGTCGTCGACGCTGCCCTTGAGCGCCTCGCTGACCTTGTCGAGTTCCGCCTGCGTCCCGACGAAGCCCTGCGCCACGCGGTTGCCGTTGGCATCGGTGACGACGTCGACGCGGCCGCAGGCGAGCTTGCCCAGGTCCGGCGGCGGCAGCGCTGCTTCGAGGTCGCGGTTGGCCCCGGTCGGCCGCACGTTCAGCGGCGGGCGGAATACCGGCGGATTGGTGGTGACCGGCGGCGTCGCCTTGTTCTG
>Ga0068855_100008918_pt1 | contig 12126 bp, 8 predicted proteins | sample KBSCornC52_FD_66592 | JGI IMG/M metagenome (GOLD analysis project Ga0068855, IMG submission 66592) | Corn rhizosphere microbial communities from Kellogg Biological Station, Michigan, USA - KBS Corn C5-2 | ecosystem: Host-associated > Plants > Roots > Rhizosphere > Soil ...
ATCGCGCGACCGTTATGCGGTGCAACGGTGCGTTCGTCGCTGAAAACGGCGCCGCAAGGCGGCTCGGTTGCGGTCGACTCCTCGCGCCGAGCGGGCGCTTTGCGCCTTCATCGGATGGGGCGGCGGGGGGGAGCGATCGGTCTGATTTTGCACAGCAACGCTTCCCGTCACTACCGCCGAGGATAAAGTGCTCGCCTCCGCGAGGCCGTCGTGCTCGTCGCGAGCAACAACCCATCCACGTGAGGCCCGCTCGGCCACCATCCGATGGCTTCGGAAAGCTAGATTCGCTTGCCTTCCTCCGGCCGGGCATTCGGAATGCAAAGAATGTTAGCCGGCGGGATGATCCCGCAGTCATCGTAGACATTCGAGGGACTACTTTCGATCGTGCGTATGTCCTGATGTAGATAGTGCTTATGATTGTAGTGGGGAGCGTCTTCGAGTTTTGCCCAATCGCTTTTAAGTTGCTCGTGCAACTTGCGCATCGTTCTGTGATAAATGCGATGAAGCCGTCCCGCGTCGAAATCGGCAGTGTGGTCGCTTTCAACGATCATGAAAGAATTCACCGTTGACATGCGCAACAATTGCGCTGCGCCGACCAATCCCGCGGCGGACTGCGCGGCTGTTCGCAGCCGATTCTGGACATCCGTATGGAAACCCTTTACCGAATCCGATAATTTATTGTCTAGGCGGTAGTCATAGACGGAATCGCCGACCCGATGGTTGCAGCCCTTATCCAAATTCTTGAAGCCGATATCGCTCCGACGCTCATCTGATGCAGACGTGATCGCATAGCCAAGGTACGTTTCGGTCATTTCGTAAAGCTTGCACCGCCGCTCCGCGAAGTCATAGGACTTTACGTTGATCTTCTCCCCGGCAAAGTTGATGGCCACGCTGAGAAGAAAAAAGTGCTCGAAATAGGGGACGGTGGCATGGAAATTCCGAGGATTAAGAATATGAGGTGTGAACACGGAGAGCCGCTCGGACATGGTGCCCACCCTTCGGCCGAACTCTGTCAATTCATCCGGCAACGTTCCTGCCTGAAAACTCGCATCGTACTCTTTAAAGAAGAGGTCCAATTCATAATCGAAGCCATTCAATGAGTTTCGGATGTAACGGGCGTTCTCCGCATCGAGATTGCTTTTTATCAAACCTCGCATCTTTTCTTCGAACTGCACCCACGGGTCGGGGCGCCCGTCGAGCCATTTAAGTAGAAGCCCGGTGGCCGGTTTAAGGACACTGCCGACCACGGGCACCATACCGACCAAGCCCGTGGTCATCGACGAAAAGACGTCATATCCCTCGACCGCGGCTCGCCGGGTTCGACTTTTTGTCTCGCCGGAAGTCTGCCGGGCCACGGCAGGTGCGCGTGCGGTGACGAGACGTTTGTAAGCGTGCGCGCAGGCGGTTTGCGCATGATCGATATCGAGATGGAGTGCGATCTGTGCCCGCTGCCAAGGTTCGCTCGCTTCCATCAATTGGCCCTGTCCGATGAAAGAATCCGCCAACACGCTGACTCCGCCGCGAGCATGCGTGAGAAGCTCGACCCCGTCTTCGAGGCCGAGTTCGTTGATGTATCGATCCGCCGCCTCGTAACGGAGCGCCTCCATGACCCCGTGCAGATCGTTTTCCGCTTCCCCGTCTACCGGCACCTCTATGCTGAGCGCTATGCCAAGGCGGTTGTCTCGCACGTATACTTTGTCATCGTGCGCGCCCGTGATCGCTATCCCGATCTGACTCATACGTTCTGCGCAAGCAGATTGGTGGGCGCGCTCGAGATACTCGCGGCCGGCCCTCCAGACTCCGATGCCTTGCAAATGTATCGTGTGTTCATCGGCGCTCGGCAGTGCCGTCAATGCGGCTAGATGCAACGTAAGCCAACGCGCGAAGTAAGGGTAGAGGGCATGCGGGTAGTCGCGGCGCCGGCATAATTGTTCCTGCGCGCTGGCGAGTGTGTCGCGCAACCCGCGTTCGGCTGAAGCGCGGTGGTTCGTGTGCTCGGCAGGTGCGAGCGGCGCGAGAAGCCGATCAAACTCACGTTCGGCGTGTGTCAGCACCGCATCGATCGCCTCGCGCTCTTCGGTGGAAAGCAGATACCGATTCGCAGCCGCGAGGCGGTCCACGTAATCCGCCCATTGCTCGTGCTGCGGCCAGCGAGTGAGCGATTGTCTTTCATTGAGCGGCCCCAACCCGCTTATCCCGATAGCCTGAAGCATCGCGGAAATGGATTCCACGGGCCATGAGAACGTGATATGTGGTGCGTTACTCATCTTCGTCACTCCGACAAGGTTTCTCTGAACATAGGTTTCGCCATCGACGGGCACGAACCCCTGAAACCTATGCTAAAGAGGGCCTTGAGGCACTTAGGTGAGAAACTTCTTCGTTGCTGCGAATCGCGGGCGGTGACGCTTTGCCGCAGATCCCCGCCGAATCACGCCCCGCAAGAACGACAAAGCCCGCGTGAGCGGGCTTGTCGGAGGGGGGGCCGGGACTGACCGAAGGCGATCTGACTAGACTGAAGGCGCTTAAGAGTCCAAAGCGCTCAAACGTTGAACAAGAAATTGAGCACGTCGCCGTCGTGCACGACGTATTCCTTGCCTTCGGCTCGCATCTTGCCGGCTTCCTTCGCGCCTTGTTCGCCCTTATAGGCGATGTAGTCGTTGAACGCGATCGTCTGCGCGCGGATGAAGCCGCGCTCGAAGTCGGTGTGGATGACGCCGGCCGCTTGCGGCGCTGTATCGCCGATGTGAATCGTCCATGCGCGCACTTCCTTTACACCGGCCGTAAAGTAAGTCTGCAGGCCAAGCAGCTTGAAGCCTGCGCGAATCACGCGATTTAAGCCCGGCTCTTCCATGCCCATGTCGGCAAGGAAGACTTCCTTGTCTTCATCGGCGAGATCGGCGATCTCGGCTTCGATCGCTGCGCATACGGCAACGACGGGCGCCTTTTCGCCTTCCGCGTGTTTGCGCACGGCATCGAGATGCGGGTTGTTCTCGAAGCCGTCGTCCTTCACGTTGGCCACGTACATCGTCGGCTTGGCCGTGATGAGGCAAAACGGCTTGAGGAGCGCCGCTTCGTCGTCGGACAGATCCAGCGCGCGGATCGGCTTGGCGGCGTCGAGCTGCGCGCGCGCTTTTTCGAGCACGGCGGCAAGCTTGCCCGCTTCCTTGTCGTTGCCCGATTTGGCGGCCTTCGCGTAACGCGTCAGCGACTTCTCGACCGTCGCCAAATCGGCTAGCGCGAGTTCCGTGTTGATGACTTCGATGTCCGAGAGCGGATCGACCTTGCCCGCGACGTGGATAACGTTTTCATCCTCGAAGCAGCGCACAACGTGCGTGATCGCATCGGTCTCGCGAATGTTCGCCAGGAACTGATTGCCGAGCCCTTCACCTTTGCTCGCACCGGCCACGAGGCCGGCGATGTCGACAAATTCGACGACGGCCGGCACGATGCGCTCGGGCTTGACGATCTGGGCCAGCGCCGTGAGTCGCGCATCAGGCACTTCGACGACGCCGACATTCGGCTCGATGGTGCAGAAGGGATAGTTCTCCGCGGCGATGCCCGCTTTGGTCAGCGCATTGAACAGAGTGGACTTGCCGACGTTCGGCAAGCCGACGATGCCGCATTTGAGACTCATGGAAAACCTTTCTAATCAGACGCTTGGCAGAGCTGCGCGCCGAGATCTGCCGGTAGGCAGGACGACGGTAGCCGCAAGATGAATTCGGGGAAGCGACGAAACACCAGGGATCGCGGTGTTGGCGCGACGATCCACTCCGCGTTTCGTGCTCGAAAAGAAGTGATTGTAACGCTTTCGGACGCCCCGATCGGCCGGGCCGCGCGTGGGCCGGGCGATGATTGAGGCCGTGCCGGCCCGTTGCGCCTTACTGCGTCGCGGTCGGCTTTGGGGGCGCCGTACGGGTAGGAACCGACGTCGCGCTCGATCGCCGGACTGAATGCCCGATGCTAAACTTGCCGGCGCGCCCCAGGGCAGGCGCTGATAGTCGTTTTTTTGATCATAGGACCGGTATGCAAGGAACTGGCGACGGCAGTTCGAACACTCGGCCCGCGCCGCATCGCCACCCGCAGGCGCGGCTGCGGCTCGATTTGCTGGCCCCGCGCGGAATCGTCGCCGGAGCGCTTATCGTTGCTTGCTTCATGGTCTCGCTGTGCGGCATCGTCATGTATCAGGCGCGCGTGGACGCGAAGGACCGCGCCCGGGAGACGCTACGCAATATCGCGGTGGTGGCCGAACGCGACATCGAACGGAACTTCGAGCTGTACTCGCTATCGCTGCAGGCGGTCATCGACGGCGTCAACGACCCTGAAGTGATGGCCGCTTCCCCCCGGTTAAGGCGCGAGGCGCTGTTCGATCGCGCCGCGTCTGCGAGCTATCTCGGGTCTGTCTTGGTGCTCGACGCGACAGGGCAGGTCACCCTCGATTCGTTAGGGGACACACCGCGCAAGGTGAATTTTCACGATCGGCGCTACTTCACGAGCCAGCGCGACAATCCGAACGTCGGGCTTTTCGTGAGCGCGCCCTACCGCTCGCGATTGCGCGGCGGTTCTCCGAGCATTGCGTTGAGCCGCCGGATTTCAAAGCCCGACGGCTCGTTCGGCGGCATTGCGCTCGTGGCGATCCAACTCGACTATTTCCATCATCTGTTTTCGGGGCTGGAGCTCGGCCCTCATGGGTCGATTGCACTGATCAACGACGACGGCATCATGGTCATGCGGCAGCCGTACGATCCGGCCGTCATCGGGCGCGACATCAGCGACGCGAGTACGTTTCGGCGATTTCTGACGGCGCCCGACGGCTCCTTCTCCGATATCTCGACCCTCGACGGGGTGCACCGGCTCTACTACTTCAAGCACTTGAGCCATTTGCCGCTCATTATCATGGTCGCCGCGGCGGAATCCGACGTCTATTCGACATGGATGCAGCGGACCCTGGTGATCGGCTCCCTCATGGCCGTGTTCGCCGTGGCTTTCGTTGCGCTTGCGTTCATACTGGCGTCGCAGTTGCGGCGGCGCATGCGAGCCGAGAGTGAATTGGCGTTGCTCGCGCGCACCGACGGGCTCACCGGGTTGAACAACCGCCGCACGCTCGGCGAGATTCTCGACGAGGAGTGGCGCCGGGCAAGACGGACCCGGAGTGTTTTCTCGCTTCTTTTCGTCGATGTGGACCGCTTCAAGTCCTACAACGACATCTACGGCCACCAAGCCGGCGACGACGCCCTCGCCGCGGTCGCCAAGTGCATCGGCGAGCATCTTCGCAGGCCAGCCGACAGCGCCGCGCGTTATGGCGGCGAAGAGTTTCTCGTCGTGCTGCCCGACACGACTTCGCAAGGGGCAGCGGCCATCGCGGAGCAAATCCGGACCGCCATCAGCGAGCTGCGAATCGAGCACATGGCGAGCGAGTACGGCCATGTGACGGCAAGCATCGGCGCGGCGGCATGGATGCCGGAAACCGACGGCGACGTGACGGCCGTCGTTCGGGCGGCCGATCAGGCGCTTTATGACGCGAAAGCGAACGGACGCAACCGAGTCGCGCTGTTCGGCGGGCAGCCGATGCACGTCTCACCGGCCGGCGCGCCCGGGTAACGATGCGGCTCGATGGAGAGCCGCATTTCATTGAGTCCACGCAGGCGCGGGCCCGCTATCAGCCGATTGCTGGCCGTGAGCCGAATGGGCGGGGGCGCGCGCACGCCAAGCGCCGTGCTGCACTGCAGCGAAGGGGGCGAGAATAACGGGCTGTCGCAGCCGGCCATACTATAATCGCGCGTCATGACCGCTCATCATCAGACGTTCCATGTCGCCGTCGTCGGCGGCGGCCTCGTTGGCAAAAGTGCCGCGCTGGCGCTGGCTCAAGCCGGGCTGCGGGTTGCATTGATCGCGCAGCCGGCCGCGCCGCGCCCAGCCGACGCTGCCTTCGACGCACGCATTTATGCGCTTTCCGCCAGCTCCCAGGCGCTGCTAGAGCGGCTGCGCATCTGGCAAGCCCTCGATCACGACCGTCTCGCGCCCGTCTACGACATGCGAGTGTTCGGCGATGCGCTCGCCGAACTCCATTTTTCCGCCTTCCAAGCCGCCGTGCCCCAACTCGCTTGGATCGCCGAGTCATCGCTGATCGAGCATGCGCTCGATGCGGCGCTGCGCTTTCAGCCGCAGGTGGGCTGGTTCGATACGCGTGCGCAGGGGCTCGACATCAAACCCGATTGCGCCTGCCTCGCACTGGCGAACGGCCACCTGTTAGAGGCCGATCTCGTCGTCGGCGCAGATGGCGCGCATTCGTGGGTGCGCGCGCAGATGGGGGCGCACGTGACCCGGCGCGATTATCGGCAAACGGGTGTGGTCGCCAATTTCAAGGCCGAGAAGCCGCATGGCGAGACCGCGTACCAATGGTTCGCCGGCGGCGAAGTCGTCGCGCTGCTGCCGCTCCCCGATTCGCATGTCTCGCTCGTTTGGTCGGCCAATACGGAGCATGCCCGCGAACTGCTCGCGCTCGCGCCGGCGCAGCTCGAAGCGGCCGTCGAGCAAATCACACAGAACCGGATGGGCTCGCTCGACTGCGTCGGCGCGGCGCACGGCTTCGCGCTGGCGCTGCAATCGGTCGATCGGCTCATTGCGCCGCGCGTCGCGCTCGTCGGCGATGCCGCGCACTTGATTCATCCGCTCGCGGGCCAGGGCATGAACCTCGGGTTGCGAGACGTGGCCGCGCTGGCGGACGTGCTTGCGGCGAAGGAGCCGTTTCGCGATTTGGGCGATCTCGTGCTGCTGCGCCGGTACGAACGTGCGCGGCGCGAGGATATCGGCGCGCTGACGCTCGCGACCGATGGCTTGCAGCGGCTTTTTGCCGTGCCGGGCACGCTTGCGCGTTCGGTCCGCAACGCCGGCATGGCACTCGTCGGTGCCCAGCCGCTTGTCAAGCGCTGGCTCGTAGCGTCGGCGCTCGGATAGATCGGTGGCGCTCGCATAAATCGGCGGCGCACGGGTAGACTGGTGCATGGCGGCGCGCCGCGCGTGGTTTGAGGTCCACGGGCGCGACCCGGACCGCGCCGCCCGATCGATCCTCCTCACCGATTCACCCCATTCCCGCCGCACGCGACCGAGCATGCGGCGCCGAACCGAACCGCAAGGACACCCATCATGCCCATTGCCAAGCGAATCGTCGCCGCCGTCGCGCTTGCCGCCGCCGCTGCGCTCGGCTGTACGGCTCACGCCGATCAGACGACGGATAAGCTGAAAGCTACGTTGCAATCGCGTCTACCGGAAATCCCGATCAAGAGCATTACCAAGGCGCCGATCGCGGGGCTCTACGAGGTGAACCTGGGCACGCAGATGGTCTACACGGATGCGTCCGGAGACTATGTGATCGCCGGGGATCTCGTCGAGACCAAAACGCGCAGCAACCTGAGCGAGGCGCATCTAGCCGAATTCAACAAGATCGACTTCGCGAGCTTGCCGCTGGAGCGCGCCGTCAAAGTCGTCAAGGGCAACGGCAGCCGCCGCATCGCCGTGTTCTCGGATCCGAACTGCCCGTACTGCAAGCAGCTGGAGACGACGCTGAAATCCGTCGACAACATCACGGTCTACACGTTCTTGTATCCGGTTTTGTCGCCGGATTCGGTGACGAAATCGAAGGCAATCTGGTGTTCGGCCGATCGCGCGAAGGCGTGGGAGGCATGGATGATCGATCGCCACGCACCGGCGGCCGCCGCATCCGCTTGCGATACGACGGTGCTCGACAAGAATCTTGCGCTCGGACGCAGCCTCGACGTCACGGGCACACCGACGATCATCTTTTCGGACGGCCGCCGTCTACCCGGCGCCGTTTCGGTCGACCAACTGAACGGCGCGCTTGCAAGCGCGCATTGAGGCCGGCGCCGATTTGCGCATTCGACACGCCCCGAGCCCCATTCTTTTCGAGACTTCGCGCCGCCCGATGAAGCCCATTCGCTACGCCATCGTTCCCAAGCATCCCGCTGCCCACTTGTTCGAAGTCACGCTCACGCTGGCCGATCCCGATCCGGCCGGTCAGCGCTTCACGTTGCCCACATGGATTCCGGGCAGCTATCTCGTGCGCGAATTCGCCCGCAACGTCGTGACGTTGAGCGCCGTCAACGAGGCCGGGCGCAAAGTGCGCATCGAGAAGACCGATAAGCAAACTTGGCAGGCCGCGCCCGTCAAAGGTGGGGTGCTGACGCTGCGCTACGAGGTGTATGCCTGGGACATGTCGGTGCGCACGGCGCATTTGGACGACACCGGGGGTTTCTTCAACGGGACGAGCGTGTTCTTGCTGCCGGTCGGCCGTGAAGAGGCCGCTTGCATCGCCGAGATTCAAAAGCCCGCCGGCGCGCCGTACCGCGATTGGCGCGTGGCCACCGCCTTGCGTGAAGCGCGGGGCACCAAGCGCTACGGCTTTGGCGAGTACCACGCGCAGAACTACGACGAACTCGTCGATCATCCGGTCACGCTCGGGCAGTTTGCACTCGCTACCTTCGAGGCGCACGGCGTGCCGCACGATATCGTCATCGCGGGGCGCACTGTATCGGTCGATATGGCGCGGCTCGCAGCCGATCTGAAACGCATCTGCGAGACCCAAATCGCGTTGTTCGAGCCGCGCACGAAAAAAGCGCCGGTCGAACGCTACGTCTTCATGACACAAGCGGTCAGCGACGGCTACGGCGGGCTCGAGCATCGCGCGTCGACGGCGCTCATCTGCAACCGCGCCGATCTCCCCGTGCTGGGCCGGCCCGAGGCATCGGAGGGATATCGGACTTACCTCGGCTTGTGCAGTCATGAGTACTTCCATACGTGGAACGTCAAACGCATCAAACCGGCGGCATTCGCGCCCTACGACCTCTCACGTGAGAATTACACGTCGCTGCTCTGGCTGTTCGAGGGATTCACCTCGTATTACGACGATCTGATGCTCGTGCGCAGCGGCGCGATTTCCGAAGCCGACTATTTCGCTCTGGTGGGCAAGACGCTCGGCAGCGTGTTGCGGTGTAGCGGGCGTTTGAAGCAAAGCGTGGCCGAAAGCTCGTTCGACGCCTGGATCAAGTACTACCGGCAGGATGAGAATGCCCCGAACGCGATCGTCAGCTATTACCAGAAAGGTTCGCTCGTGGCGTTGGCGTTCGATTTGGCGATCCGCGCACGCACCGATCATCGCAAATCGCTCGATGACGTCATGCGTCTGCTGTGGCAGCGCTACGGTCGCCACTTCTACGGCGGCAAAATGGCGGGCATCGGCGTCGGCGAGGACGAAGTCGAGGCGCTGATCGAGGAAGCGACGGGCGTTGCCCTCGGGCCGCTGTTCGATGAAGCCGTGAACGGCACGCGCGACTTGCCGCTCGACGCGTTGTTCGAGCCGTTCGGCGTCACGCTCGAGCCGCAGCCGGGCGGTGTGAACGGCAAGAACGGCAAGAACGGACGAGGCGGGGCCGACGCTAAGCCCTCGCTCGGCGTGCGTGTGCGCCCCGGCGCCGACTGCACGCTGGCCGCCGTGCATGACGGTAGCGCAGCGCAAAAGGCGGGCTTGTCCGCCGGCGATGTGTTGATCGCCGTCGATGGCCTGCGTGTTACGGGCTCGAACCTCGACACGCTCCTGGGCCGCTACCTGCCGGGCGCGACCGTGGACGTGCACGCGTTCCGGCGCGACGAGTTGCGCGTGGCCCGCGTGAAACTCGATGCGCCTGAAGTGTCGCGTTACAAGCTGGCTGCGGCGGAAGACAAGCGCGGTGCGCCGGCTCGGCGGTCCAGAGAACGCTGGTTGCGTGGTTGACCGGCAAGCATCGTCGTCTGTCGATCGTCCTATCGGTGCAACAATGCGTCTTGTCTGCCCTACTTTTTCATAGCGTGGTGAACCCCCACAATGGCTCCACTCGCGCAACGATGCGCAGCCCACCTGGAGCACGACATGACGACGATCCTTCAACTGAACTCGGCGGCGCGTTCGCAAGGCGCGAACTCGACGCTGCTTGCAAACGAGCTGGCCGCCAAGCTGCAACAATCGAATCCGGGCGCGACGCTCGTCACGCGCGATTTGCTGGTTGACGCACTGCCTCACCTCGACGATGCCATTCTCGGCGCGTTCTTCACGCCGGCCGAGCAGCGCTCGCCCGAACAAACGGCTATCATCGCGCGCAGCGATGCGTTGATCGCCGAACTGCAGGCTGCCGATGTCATCGTCATCGGCGCGCCGATGTACAACTTCGGCATTTCGTCGCAGTTGAAGACCTATTTCGACTGGATCGCGCGCGCCGGCGTGACGTTCCGCTACACGGCGAACGGTCCGGAAGGGCTCCTGAAAGGGAAGAAGGCCTATATCGTCGCTGCACGCGGCGGCAAGTACGCCGGCACGCCCAACGACAGCCATACGCCGCACGTGAAGTCGTTCCTTGGCTTCATCGGCATCACCGATGTCGAGTTCATCTACGCCGAAGGCTTGAACCTCGGCCCGGATTCGGCCGGTGCCGCGCTTGCCTCGGCGCGCGAAGCGATCGCTGCCGCCGCGTAACCGGCATCGTTCGATCGATCATCGCGGCGCGGCGCGCCGCGTTGCCCTCGGGCCGCGCGGCGCATCAGCACGGGACCGTCTCCGGCAGTCGCCAATCGATCGGCTCGCGGCGGTTCGCCGTTAGATATTCGTTGGCGAGCAGGAAATGGCGGCAGCCCAAAAAGCCGCGATGCGCCGATAGCGGCGACGGGTGAGGCGCCTCCAGCACGCAGTGCGGACGCGCATCGAGCAGCGTTCGCTTGGCTTGAGCATGCGTGCCCCAAAGCATGAAGACGAGATGCTTGTGCCGATGGGCGAGCTCGCGAATCAGCGTGTCGGTGCACGCTTCCCAGCCGCGCTTCGCGTGACTGGCGGCTTTGCCTTGTTCGACCGTCAGCACGGTGTTGAGCAGCAATACACCTTGCTGGGCCCAGGCGTCGAGACAGCCGTGCGCGGGCATCACATAGCCGAATTCCGCGGCGATTTCCTTGAAGATATTACGCAGCGAGGGCGGCGGGCGCACGGGCGACGGCACGGAAAACGCTAGGCCGTGCGCTTGCGGGTGGCCCTTGTCGTCGCCGTGGTAGGGGTCTTGCCCGACGATGACGACTTTGACGTCATCGGGGCGCGTCAAACGCAGCGCGCGGAAGACTTCGGCCGGGTAGACGGTCTTGCCCGACGCGATTTGCTCGTCGACGAAAGTGCAGAGCGGCCGATAGGCGTCGCTGTCGATGAAGCGGCGCAAGTGCGCGCGCCATGCGGGAGGTAAGGCGTCGAATTGCGATTCGAGCGGAGCGCAGAGGCTTTGGCGAGTGGACAGCGCTTGCGGTGTTTCGCACGCCCGAGGGTCCGCTTGCCTCGATGCTGCGGTCGCAGCCGACGCATCTTCTGCCGTATCGTTTGCCGTATCGAACAGCGACCCTTGTGCGTCATCGCCCACGTCCCTCGGCGTCGCTCGCCCTTTTCGGGTGTTCACTGCGCACACAAGCGGTAACCCCGTTGCGCTTTGTTCACGTTCTCGGGCGTCAGCCCCGGCACTTCGGCCGATAGCTTCGCCGTCAGCGTATGCAGCGCAGCCTCGTCGCCGCGCAACAGCTCGAGCTCGACCTCGCTGATGGTGTCGCGACGCGTTTGTCCGTCCACGCGGGCCGTGACTTCACCGCGATCGATCGCCGCCTCGATCTGTGCGCCGTCGAATTCGAAGTGCCACAAGCGCCGCACAAAAACGGTCCGAAAGCGCTCGCCGAGGGCCGTCGATGCAGCGCGCAGCGCGGCGATCGCCGTTTCATCGTCGCACGCGGCGGCGAGCGTGTCCAATTGCAGCGCTTCGTTCTCGACCGGCGTCTCCCATTCATGACGGCTATGCAAGCCGCCTTGCGCAGTCCCGGCGGCCTTCAGCGTTTGGAGCCAGCTCTCGGGCGTCTTGCGCAGGCGCAACGCGATCTTCGCGCCCGCAAGTGCAAGCGAAGGCGTATCGAAATAGAGGTTCGTGAGCGGCACGTCGCGTCCCGGTGCACCGGCGATGCCGGTGAAAAACCGATCGGCGGCAGCGGCTTGCTCGGGCGGCAGCGCCAGTTTGATTTCGCGTTCTATACCCATGGCCGTGACGGTGTGTGGTGGCGTGCGTG
>Ga0068855_100008919_pt1 | contig 12124 bp, 7 predicted proteins | sample KBSCornC52_FD_66592 | JGI IMG/M metagenome (GOLD analysis project Ga0068855, IMG submission 66592) | Corn rhizosphere microbial communities from Kellogg Biological Station, Michigan, USA - KBS Corn C5-2 | ecosystem: Host-associated > Plants > Roots > Rhizosphere > Soil ...
AGGCGCAGGCGAGCAGGTTCTGTTCAAGATTGTCAGGCGTCCACGCTTCGTTCGCATCCACGATCAGTTCGGATTCGGGCGCCTCCTTGCGGACCGCTGCGATCCGCGCGGCGTCGCCGTCGCCGCCGAGCTTGATCTTGAGCAGGGGACGGTGCGCGGCTTTCGCAGTTGCAGCAGCCATCGCCTCCGGGGTGCCCAGCGAGATCGTGAAGGCGGTGGTGCAGGGCCGCGGCGCGGGGCGGCCGAGCAGGGTCCAGGCTCTTTTGCCAGCGGCTTTGGCTTCGAGGTCCAGCAATGCACAATCCAGTGCGTTGCGGGCGGCGCCAGGCGGCATGGCACCCTGCAGGGCAGCTCGGTCCAGTCCCCGCGACAGCGGCTCCTGCATCGCCACAAGGGCGGCCAGCGTCGCTTCCGGAGTCTCGCCGTAGCGCGGGTAGGGCACGCATTCGCCACGCCCGGACCGCCCGCTCTGGCTGACTTCCGCCACCACAGTGACCGCCTCGGTCTTGGCGCCGCGGCTGATCGTGAAGGAACCGGCGATCGGCCAACGTTCGATTGTCGCGGCAAGTTGTCGGGCAAGTGGTCGGAAAGGGGTGGAAGTCATTTTAAAATCTTGCAATTTCTGAACCGTAAGCTTGCCCGCCGCAACCAACTATGGCTGGTTAAAGCATGATCCGGAAAAGTGGACACCGGTTTTTCCGACCAGATCATGCTCGACCAATAAGGACTAGATCATGATTCACCGGATCATGATCTAGTGTCAGATTCTACAAGGCAGTGCGGCGTGCCGGACCTTATCTTTTGCATCGACAACGAGCCGGTCGGGGGGCAGGCATCGTGAACGGAAACCCGACATTGGAGCGGATCGCCAGCGGCAACGGGCTTGCCTTGTGCGCGGCGGGCTCGTGGACGGCCCGCTTTGCCCCGGTGCTGGAGCGGCTGGTGACCGACGCCGAGAAGCTCGGCGGCAGCCGGCCCAACATCTTCATCGACGTTTCGCAAGTGTCGAAACTCGACACCTTCGGCGCCTGGCTGATCGAGCGGCTGCGCCGCAGCCTGACCGAGGGCGGTATCGAGGCCCAGATCGCCGGCCTCTCGGCCAACTATTCGAGCCTGGTCGACGAAGTGCGCCGGGTGAAAGCGCAGCCCGTCCTCGAAACCAGCGCGGTGACGATATCGGGCATGCTGGAACAGGTCGGCCGCAGCGTCGCCGGCGTCGGCGGCACCCTGGTCGGACTGATCGACATGCTGGGCGCGGTGCTGGCCGCGGCCGGCAACGTCGTCATCCATCCTCGCGGCTTCCGCCTGACTTCGACCATCCATCATCTCGAGCAGGTGTGCTGGCGCGCGGTGCCGATCGTGGTGCTGATCACGTTTCTGATCGGCTGCATCATCGCGCAGCAGGGAATTTTCCATTTCCGTCAGTTCGGCGCCGATATTTTCGTCGTCGACATGCTGGGCGTGCTGGTGCTGCGCGAGATCGGCGTGCTGCTGGTCGCGATCATGGTGGCGGGCCGTTCCGGCTCGGCCTATACCGCCGAACTCGGCTCGATGAAGATGCGTGAGGAAATCGACGCGCTACGCACCATGGGCTTCGATCCGATCGAGGTGTTGATCCTGCCGCGGATGCTGGCGCTGGTGCTGGCGTTGCCGATCCTGGCTTTTCTCGGCGCCATGGCCGCACTCTATGGCGGCGGCCTCGTGGCCTGGCTCTATGGCGGCGTCGATCCCGAAGCTTTCCTGCTGCGCCTTCGCGACGCCATCTCGATCAATCATTTCATCGTCGGCATCATCAAGGCGCCTGTCATGGCCGCGGTGATCGGCATCGTCGCCTGTGTCGAGGGTCTGGCGGTGCAGGGCAGTGCGGAATCGCTCGGCCAGCACACTACCTCCTCGGTGGTGAAGGGTATCTTCCTCGTCATCGTCATGGATGGCGTTTTCGCCATCTTCTTCGCATCGATCGGAATGTGAGCATGGCAGGCGAAATCTCCGACGCCATCATCCGGGTTCGCGACATCACCGTTCAGTTCGGCACCACGCGGGTGCTCGACGGGCTCAATCTCGACGTCAAGCGCGGCGAAATTCTCGGCTTCGTCGGTCCGTCCGGCGCCGGTAAGTCGGTGCTGACCCGCACCATCATCGGTCTGGTGCCGAAACTTGCCGGCCGCATCGAGGTGTTCGGCGTCGATCTCGATAAGGCCAACACCGCCGAGCGCCGCGGTGTCGAACGCCGCTGGGGCATCCTGTTCCAGCAGGGCGCGCTGTTCTCCTCGCTCACGGTGCGGCAGAACATCCAGTTTCCGGTGCGCGAATATCTCAAGGTATCGCAGCGGCTGCTCGACGAGATCATGGTGGCCAAGCTCGGCATGGTCGGCTTGAAGCCCGAGGTCGCCGACCGCTATCCGTCGGAGCTTTCCGGCGGCATGGTCAAGCGCGTGGCGCTGGCGCGCGCGCTCGCGCTCGATCCCGAACTGGTGTTCCTGGACGAGCCGACCTCCGGGCTGGATCCGATCGGCGCCGGCGATTTCGACGAGCTGGTGCGGACCCTGCAGCGTACTTTGGGCCTGACCGTTTTCATGGTAACCCACGACCTCGACAGCCTTTATACGGCCTGCGATCGCATCGCCGTTTTAGGGAACGGTAAGATCATTGCCGCAGGATCGATCGCCGACATGAAGGCCTCGAAGCATCCCTGGCTGAACCAGTATTTCAACGGCAAGCGCGCCCGCGCCGTTGTGGTCTAGGAGTAATTGATGGAAACGCGGGCGAATTACGTCCTGATCGGATCGTTCACGCTGGCGGTGATCGCGGCCGCCTTTGGCTTCGTGCTGTGGTTCCAGAGCCTGCATACGACCAAGGCGCGCAGCCCGATCCGCATCGTGTTCGAAGGCCCGGCCTCCGGCCTGCGCAACGGCGGCAGCGTCAACTTCAACGGTATCCGGATAGGGGAAGTCATCTCAGTTAAGCTCGATAACCCGCGTCGTGTGGTCGCACTGGCGATGGTCGAGAACAATGCCCCGATCCGCAGGGATACCCTGGTCGGCCTCGAATTTCAGGGCCTGACCGGCGTCGCCGCGATCTCGCTGAAGGGCGGCGAGGAAACCGCCCCCCCGGTGCCGCTCGACGAGGACGGCGTTCCGGTGCTGACCGCCGATCCCAACGCGCTGCAGGACGTCACGGAGGCGATCCGCGCCACCCTGCAGAACGTCAACCGCATCGTCGCCGACAACCAGGAATCGGTGAAGAGCTCGCTGAAGAATCTGGAGACCTTCACGTCGGCGCTGGCGCGCAACTCCGAGAAAATCGACAACGTCATGCTCAAGGTCGACGGCGTGATGGGGAAGGCGGATAGCCTGATGCTGGGGCTGAACACGATCGCGGGCGGCGCCAACGGCGGCGAGCTGAATCTCATGGTAAAGTCGATCCGCGAACTGGCCGACGATTTCGACAAGCGCTCGGGCGTGCTGATCGCCGACGGCCGGCGTACGCTCGCCGACATCAGCCGCGCCGTGACCAATTTCGACCGCAACCCGAGCCGGGTGATCTTCGGTGGCAGCAACAACGCAGCGCCGGCCGCGGAAGCTGCGCCGCCGCCGCCGAGGGCGGCCGCGCCCAGACCGCCCGCGGCGGCTGCCGCCGCGCCAAGCGGGCAGAAGCGGCAGTAGTAGTGGAAGCTTTCAAAGCGCTTGCCGCGTCATTGCGAGGAGCGAAGCGACGAAGCAATCCATTCTTCCTTTGTGAGGTGAGATGGATTGCTTCGCTTCGCTCGCAATGACGAATTTATGCGGGCTCACTTCCCGCCGGCAAACTCCTTCACCAGGCGGTACAGATACTCATTGCCGTTGAAGAACGATTTGACGAGCACGCGTTCGTCGCGGCCGTGGATGCGGGATTCGCCGACGTCACCCGCCATGCCGGAATGGCCATAGGTCGGAATGCCGGCGTTGCGAAGGTAGCTGCCGTCGGTAGCGCCGGCGCTCATGACCGGCAATACCATCGCGCCGGGAAAGAACTCGGCCGACAGCTTTGTGATCGGCCCGACGATCCCCTCGCTGAGCGCGGAAGGCGCGCTGAGGGTCGCCGTATCGATCTGCGTCACCGCGATCTGGTCGTCGCCGAGCACCTTTTGTAACGTTGCCTTGACGCCGTCGATGGGCTCGCCGGGCATCACCCGGCAATTGACGGTGGCGGTGGCAAGCTGCGGCAGCGCGTTGAAAGCGGTGCCGGCCTGCAGCATCGTGGTGATGCAGGTGGTGCGCAATTGCGCGTTGTAGCCGGTATTGTCGGACAGGCGCTTTACCTGTGGCGAAGCCGGGTCGGTCTGGCCCGACAGCACGGCGCGCAAATCCTCCGCCAACTGACCGCCTTCCATTTGCGCGGTCCGCTCGAAATAGGCGCGGGTGGTCTCGTTGAGATTCACCGGAAAGCTGAAAGCCGACAGCCTGGTCAGTCCCGTCGCCAACCGGTAGATCGCGTTGTCCTTGACCGGCGCGGCGCTGTGGCCGCCCTTGTTCTTGACTGTCAGCGCGTAGGTCACCGAAACTTTTTCGCTGGTCTGCAGCGAATTGCGCAGCGGCTTGCCGTCCTTGAGGCCGACCGGGCCGCCCTCGTTGAGGGCGAACTCGGCATCGATCAGGTCGCGGTGGTTTTTCAGGAGCCACTGAATGCCGAGCGCGTCCTTGTCGAGAATCTCTTCGTCGGTCTCCAGCGCCAGGATGATGTCGCGGTCCGGCTTGTAGCCTTCCTGCTTGTAGCGAATGAGATTGGCGACAAAAGACGCCGCCATGTATTTGTCGTCGCCGCTGCCGCGCGCATAGAAATAACCGTCCTGCTCGACCAGCTTGAACGGATCGGTGGCCCAGTCTTCGCGCGGCGCCGGAACGACGTCGATATGCGCCACCAGAAGTATCGGCTTGCGTGCGCCGGATCCTTTCAGGCGCGCGACCAGATTGCCCTTGCGCGGCGCCGGCGAGAACACGTGCACGTCGGATTCAGGGATGCCGCCGGCCCGTAGCCGCGCGGCCATTGCCTCGGCCGCCTTCACGGTGTCGCCGGTCGCCGTCACGGTGTTGATCTCGATCAGCTCCTTGTAGATGTCGAGCGCCCGTTGCTGGTTGGGGTTCAGGCCTTCGGCTGTGGCCGGGCCTGATAGACCGAGTGCCGCCGACATCAGCATGGCTGCTGCGAGGTGAGGGGATTTGAAAGCCGGACTCGTCAACGGGTGCATCGGGTTCATCCTCTATTTCGGGTCCTTGGCGGCCGTGACTTCAATCTCGACCAGAAATCCGGGATTGGCGAGTGCCGCGACACCGAACACCGAACGGACCGGAAGGTTCGGCTGCGCGCCGCCGAAGAACTGCGTGTAACCCTCCATGAAGGCCTTGAAGTCCATCGGCGCACGGGCGTCGTGCACCAGGAACACCTGCATCTTGATGACGTCGGCCATGCCGAATCCCTGGCCTTCGAGAATTTGCTTGATCTTGTTGAGCACGCCGACGGTCTGGGTCCTGGTGTCGCCGTAGGCCTGCGGACTGCTGGCTTCGACGTCCTTGTTGATGACGGGTGGCACCTGGCCGCTCACATACAAAGTGACGGCGTTGCCGGAGACCTTTACCGCCTGGGCGATAGGAAACGTCGAATTTGGAATCGGGTAGCGGACGACTTCGGCGTGGACGGCGTTTGCGCCGAGCAGCAAGGCGGCCAGCGTCAGCATTCCCTTTTTCATCTTCGTCTCCCCATGTGGCCGATTACTCTATGGCCGAACGCGCTTGACATCGTCGGCCGTGACGGCGTCGTTATATTGGTTGCCGAAATGCGTGCGCAGATAGTTGACGACGGCGGCAACCTGGTCGTCGCTCATCATCGCGCCGACCGGCGGCATCGCCTTCTGTCCCCTGACGATGACGGAGACCGGATAGCCGCCAGCTTCGAGATTGCCGTCCTTCGACAGCGAGGGATAGGTGCCTGCGCCTGTTGCGCCGTGTCCGTCCGGCATATGGCAACCCTGGCAGGCGCTGGCGAACAAATCCTCGCCGGTCTGCTCCGTGAACCGGAAGCCGGTGCTGAGCGACGCCAGCGGCCGCGAACGCGCTTCTTCGTCCGCATGCGCGGCGGATGACGCCAGTGACATCACCATCAGGCCTGCCGTCATCCATCTCGCTGGTTCGATCAGGCGGAGTGGCATCGCATCAGTTCCTGACGACGCGTTCGTGCAGCCGCGTGATGGCGTCGAGCGCCGACAGGATCGCGCCTTCCTGCCATGCCGGAATATAGGAGGCGTGCTCGCCCGCCAGCACGATCCTGCCGTCGATCTGGCACAAATTGTCGTAATGTTCCGCCCGAGTTTTCTCGCTCCAGCTCCCGGCGCACCCAAGCGTAAAGGGAACGCGGTGCCAGGCCACGGCCATTCCGTTTTCGAACTCGGCGCCGTATTGCGGGTGAATGCGCGAACCGAACTCGACGGCGCGCGCAATCCGGTCGGCCGGCGCCATTGAGGTGAATTCGTAGGCATTGGCGCCCTCATAGAGATAGGCGCCGAGCAGCACGCCACGGCCGCTGCGGTTGAATCCGCTGCTCGGATAGGAGATCTGCCGGATCGGCAAGTCCGTATAGCTGATGCCGCCGTAGATCGCCTCGTCCTCTTCCCAGAACCGGCGCTTGAACTGCAGCCCGATCTTGACCGCCGACGCATACGGCACCGCGTCGATCGCCGCCTTCATGCGCGGACCGACGTCGATCGGGATCTGGCTCAGGATCGACAGCGGGATCGTGCAGACGCACCAGTCGGCTTTTGCGATTTGTGGCGCCGATCGGGTTTTGGAATTCACGTAAGTGACGGTGACGCCGTCGTCGTTCTGCTGAATCCGGGTAACTTTCGCGTCGTACCGAATGAGATCGCCGACCTCGCGTCCGAATGCCTTGCCGATCATGTCCATGCCGCCGACCGGCTGAAACATCGTGGTCTGAAACTGATGCAAGGCAAAGTTCTGCAGGTAGCGCCAGAGCCGCGACTTCAGGATATCCGACAGACCGATCGGCTCGCCGGCAACCGGCGCTGCTCCGAGCCCGCCGCCGGGATCCTTGGCGTAGCCGCGATAATCGGCCGAGATCAGGTTGGCCTGATAGGCATAGTTCTTGTCGAGCGCGCCCCAGGACCGCAACGCCTGCAGCAAGATCTCCTTGTCTTCCGTCGACACGGCTTCGTCGAGCCTGCCTTGCTGGGTTGTCTTGGCGAGTAGCTCCGATACGTGGCCCTGAAAATCGGTCTTGATGTCGCGAATGCGCTGCGGCCGGCCGCCGAACGCCGTCGAGGCGTGGAGCAGGGCGTTGTGATTGAGCTGGATGAAGGGTTCGAGCGCGACGCCGAGCCGTTTGCAATAATCGAGCAAGGCGCGATGGTGATACGGAATCCGCCATGGCCCCGGATTGAGATAGAGCCCGTCCTCGAAGCCGCAGGTCTGGGTAGCGCCGCCGAGTTCGGTAAAACTGTCGCCGCCGCGCAAGCTCCAGTTGCGACCACCCGGGCGGGTGTTGAACTCCAGCACCTGGACCTTGTAGCCGGCGGCGCGCAATTCGAGCGCGGCGGTCATGCCCGCCAGACCCGCGCCGAGCACCAGCACGGAGGCGCCCTTGGTGTCGCCCGCGAGCTTGATCGGCCCTTTGTAGTTGGTCTCCGATGCGAAGCCGAGGCTTGTCATCGCCTGGTACATAGCGGCACTGCCGGCGACCGACCCCACAAGCGACAGCAGATCGCGCCGGCTTACTGTCTCGCTCTCGTTCGCCATAGGCAACCCGGTCCCGCCCGGAGCGCTTCGACGGGCGCTCTCTCGGATTGAACAGATAGGGATTGGTTCCGGTGCGCGCAAACCGTCGAATGAACGTTTTCCGTGAACGACAGGGGATGCCAGAAAGCAAAACGGAGGCCGCGAGGCCTCCGTTTCCTATTCCGACATTGGCCCGAGACTTAGCCGAGCCGTCCCGCCGCGTGCGCGAGCAGGGTGTAGACCAGGCCGGTCTCCGAGGTCAGGTGACCGCGCAGCGCCTGGGGGGCGCGATCGTCGCGCGCGACCTCGTCGAGCAAGCGCTCGAACTCGGCGATGTAACGGTCGACCGTCTGCTTGAAGCCGCGGTCGGAGCGGTATTTACGTGCGACCTCGTCGAACGCCTTCTGGCCGGCGGGGGTGTAGAGCCGCTTGGTGAAGGCCTTGCTCTCGCCGCGCTGATAGCGATCCCACATCTCGGCCGCGAGGTTACGGTCCATCAACCGGCCGATGTCGAGCGACAACGATTCCAGCGGATTGGCAGGTCCTTGGCTTTGGCCGCCTTGTGCGCGGGGGCGCGGAGCCTGGCCGCTGGCGTCGGTGCGGCTGAGGAGATCGGACAACCATCCGTCACGTCCGCCTTCCTGGCTCGCAGGCGAGACCGGCGGCGCTTCGGTACGGCGCGACGGCATACCGAGATCCGGCGGCGGCAGGGTTGAGGCACTGCCGGTATCGCGCGAGCGGGTGTCGTTGCGGCCGCCGGCGACCGCCATCAGGGGTTCTTCCTGACGCTGCACGCTGGCGCGGCCCTGGGTCACGACGTCGAGGCCGCGGCCGTGATGGGCGACGATCCGGTTCAGTTCGGCGAGCGCCTCGATCTGGTCGACGATCACCTTGCGCATCTGCGCGGTGTTGTCGGCGGCCTCCTGAGGCATTTCGAGCACGCCGCGGCGCAGTTCGTTACGCGTGGCTTCGAGCTCGTTGTGCATCTCGGCGGCCATCGCCTTCATGGCCTGCACCATGGTGCCGAACTTCTCGGTCGATTGCTTGAACATCGCGTCGGTTTCGGCGGCGCTCTGCTGGTACAATTCGCCCATGGCGTCGAGGGTCTGGTGCCGTTCGTTTTCGGCAGCGGCGCGCACCGCTTCGAACTGCCGGCTGATCGCAGCCGATCCCGCACCCGCGGTCTCGGCGACGACACGGGCGATGTCGCGGGCGCGCTCTTCGGCAGCCGCCAGCGATTCGTCGAGCAGGCCGGTGAAGCGCGACAGCCGCTGATCGAGGTCGGTGGTGCGCAGGTCGATGGTGGTGACCAGCGATTCAAGCTGCGCCTTGCGCTCGGCAACGTTGGTCGTGGTGGTGCGGTTGGCCTGTTCGACCACGGCCGCGGCATCGACCAGCGCCTTGCCGTGCTGGTCGAACTCGCTCGACAGCATTCCGAGATCTTCCAGCGCCTTGGCAGTCTTCGAGTTGAAGACAGTCAACTGGTCTTCCAGCGTCTGGGTGGCGACGCCGTTGCGCGAGGTGACGTCGTTCATGGCGGACACGAAGTCGGCCACGCGGGTCACCAGCGCACGCTCCAGCGAGTTGAGGTTGTCGTGGGCGCCGGTCAGCACTTCCTGCAGCAGGATGTTGCCTTCCCGCAGCCGCTCGAACAGCGCCACGGTGTCGGTGCGCAGGATCTTGCTGGTTTCCTGCATTTCGGTCACGGCCGCGATCGAAACCTGGCGCGACTGGTCGATCGCCGAACGCGACGACTGCTCCAGGTCCTTCAGCGACTTGGCTACCGCGCCGGTGGCGAGGTCGCCGGCCGAGGTGATGGTGCGGGCGACTTCCGAGCCGTTGGTCGCCATCGACTGCGAGAACGCGTTGCCGCGGGTCTCGATCGACTTCAGGGCGTCGGCGGTGACGCGGTCGATGTCGGTCGTGAGCTGCGTGGTCTTGGCGGCGAGCGCCTCGACCAGCGAACCGCGGCGGCTGTCGACGATCTGCGCCAGGCGATCGGTCTGCTGCTGAACGTAGGTGACGATTTCGTCGGTCTTGCCGGTCATCGTCGAGCCGAAATTGCTGCTGGCGGCGAGGACCGAACGCTCGATATCGGCCGAGGTCGACTTGACCTTGGAGGAGACTTCGTTCGAGGCGGCAACCAGCGCGCTCTGGGCGTTCTGCGCAGTGGTCTGGATGTTGTCGGTGGTGGCTTGCGTGACATTGCCCAGCGAGCGCTCGATGTCGGCGGCAATCGCCTTGATCGTGCTCGCGGCATCGGCGGAGGTCGCGGCGAACGAGCTCTGCGCTTCGCGGGCACTGCCGAGGATCGAGGCCGCAGTGTCGGCACCGACCGCGCTCAGCGTGCGTTCGACGTCGATCGCCAGCGACTTGACGTGGTTGGCGGCTTCCGTGGACGCCGTGATCAGCGTGTTCTGGGCTTCGCGGGCGCCTGACGTGATCGCCTCGGCGGTGCCATTGCCGGCCATCGAGAGCGCGCGCTGCATGTCGGCCGCCAGCGACCTGACCTGGCTCGACGCATCGGCGGAGGCGGTGACGAGGGTATTCTGGGCCTCGCGGGCGCCGGCGGTAATCGCCTCGGCGGTGGCGGTACCGGCGATCGAGAGCGAACGCTCGACGTCGGCGGCGAGCGACTTGACCTGGCTTGCCGCGTCGGCGGATGCCGCTGACAGGGTCGACTGTGCCTGGCGCGCACCGGCGGTGACGGCTTCGGCGGTGGCGGTGCCAGCGATCGAAAGCGAGCGCTCGACGTCGGCGGCGAGCGACTTGACCTGGCTTGCCGCGTCCGAGGACGCAGTGACCAGCGTGGTCTGGGCCTCGCGGGCGCCGGCGAGAACCGACGCCGCGGTGGCGCTGCCTGCGGCCGAGAGCGTGCGCTCGACGTCTTCGGCCAGCGACTTGATCTGCGAGGCGGCTTCGGAGGAGGCCGACACCAGCGTGTTCTGGGCGTCGCGGGAGCTGGTCAGGATCGAGTTCGCAGCCCCGGTGCCGACGGCGGTGAGGGAGGCTTCGACTTCCGCCGACGTCAGCTTCAGCTGGGCGCCGACATCGGAGGAAACGGTCAGCAGCGCTTGCTGCGCGGCCCGTGCGCCGGTCTGGATGGTCTCGGAGGTGTTGACCACGAGGTTGGTCAGCGAGCGTTCGGCGTCCTCGACATGGGACCTGATGCCCGAGGATAACAATTCCGCGCGCGCCATGAGGTCGTCGCTGGCCTGACGGCCGCTGCTCTCGATACGGCCTGCGACGGCTTCGACGCGCGAACCCAGCAGGTCTTCGAACTGCGCCACGCGGGTGTCGATGTCGGTGGCGATGGCGCCGACGCGGGTCTCGATGCCCTGGTGGATTTCCTGGAACCGCGCCGAGATGGTGTCGGTCAGGTGGGTGCTGCGGCCATCGACGGTTTCGATGACGTTGGTGATGCGATGATCGACCGCCGCGAGCGCCTGCGCGGTGCCGTCGGTCAAGGTGGAGGTGAGCAAGCCGAGCCGCGAGTCGATCGACTGGATTGCCTGCGCCGCGCCTTCGGTCAGCGAGGTCGACAGCGTGCCGAGGCGGCCGTCGATGGTTTCGGTGACGGACTTCGCGCGGGTATCGAAGGTCTGCTCCAGTGCTTTCAAGCGGCCGTCGATGGTCTCGTCGAACGACTTGATCTTGGTGTCGAGCGAGGTATCGAGATGGCTGACCCGGCCGCCGAGCGTGGTTTCGAACTGCAGCAGGCGCTGATCCAGCGACGCGGTGATCTCGCCGCCGTTGGAGGAGAGGCGGGTGTCGAAGGTGTCGACATAATTCTTCAGGCTGTCGCCGATCTCCTGCGTGCGCTGGCCCATGCGCTCGACGATCTCGCCGCCGAAAGTTTTGACGGTGCGATCGAATTCCGAGATGTGGCGGGTGATCAGCGCGCCGAGCGTGCCGCTGTCGCGGGCGAATTTTTCCGCCAGCTCGCCGCCCTGGTTCTTCACCAGTTCGTCGAACGCGCTCATCTGCAGCGACAGGCTGTCGTGCGCGGTTTCGGTCTGGCTGATCACCTTGGCGACCAGGGTGTTGACCGTGACGTCGAGCGCGTCGCTGGCCTTGTCGCCGGAGGACATGATCTGGGTCGCGAGGCGATTGCCGGCGTCATCGATCTTGCTGACGAGGTCGCCCGAGCGCAGCTCGAGCTCGAGCAGCAGCGAGTCGGAAGAGTTCTTCAGTGAGTCGTGAACCTGTTCGGTGCGGTCCGAAATGCCGTCGACGATGGTCGAGGAACGTTGCTCGAACTCGCCGGTGATGCGGTCGATGCGCTCGTTCAGCATTTCGTGGACGCGGTCGGCGAGATCGACGAACTCGTCGTGGACGTGCCCGGTCTTGAAGTTGAGGCT
>Ga0068855_100008921_pt1 | contig 12121 bp, 11 predicted proteins | sample KBSCornC52_FD_66592 | JGI IMG/M metagenome (GOLD analysis project Ga0068855, IMG submission 66592) | Corn rhizosphere microbial communities from Kellogg Biological Station, Michigan, USA - KBS Corn C5-2 | ecosystem: Host-associated > Plants > Roots > Rhizosphere > Soil ...
CTTCGGCGACCATCCCCGGCCACCCCTGGGCAGCGGCCCGCCACTCTTCCCGCGAGATCGGATGCTCCAGGCTGCGCGGGTGCCACCCAGCCCGCGTGATGTGCAGGTCGTAGCTCACGTCGTCCCCGCCCTCCCGGCTCTGATCACCTGACGTGCGCAGCGAACGTACTGCCACGCTCTGACAGCCGAGGTGGAAATGGTCGGTGCCCAGGGCGGGACGACACCCCGGGCACCAGCTGAAGGACGCTGCGATCAGCGAACCGAAGGACCTACTTGCCGTAGTCCTCCTCAACCCACTGATGCGTGGCGACGTCGATCACGACCGTGTTCGGCGCTCGGCCCGGACGCCGTGTGGAGTTCGTCGCCGGCTCCCCGCCGATGGCCTGCCTGGTCCCCGTCCAAGCTCCGGTGACGGTGCTGACGCCCTGCACGGTTCGCACCGCGCAAGAAGCTACTCAATTTGCGCAAGAAATCTTGCAGACAGAGAAGATCATCGATGATCTTCTGAAATCGTCGCACAGACCTCTTGCTTCGCGGACCACCGCCCCCTACGGTTCGGTCATGCCCACACCCACCACCAAGCCCCTGGCCGCGTCGTTCGCCGCGGTCCTGGGCTTCAGCACGCTCATAGCCGCCGGCCCGGCCGGCGCGTCCCCGGCGGCGGCGACGAAGGTCACGCGGGCCGCGCTGGATCCCTCGCTGGTCGCCGGACGCGGCGCCGACCTCGGGTTCGCCGAGCAGGAGGCGGAGAACGCCGTCACCGACGGCACCGTCCTCGCACCGAGCACCGATGCCTACTCCCTGGCGGCGGAGGCCTCGGGCCGCTCGGCGGTGACGCTCAAGCCCGGGCAGTACGTGGAGTTCACGCTGCCCGCGGCGGCCAACGCCATCACCGTGCGGTACAGCATCCCCGACGCCCCGGCCGGCGGCGGCGTGACGGCGCCGCTGGAGGTTTCGGTCAACGGCCACGACCACCGGTCGATGACGCTGACGTCGCAGTACGCGTGGCTGTACAACGAGTACCCGTTCAGCAACGACCCCGCCGCCGGGCCGCTGCACCCGGACTGGTGGACCACCGAGTGCGGCTGCGTGCCGGATCAGACCACGCCGACGCCGGTGTTCGGCACCCCGTTCCGTCCCAACCACTTCTACGACGAGCAGCGGCTGCTGCTGGGCCGCACCTACCGGGCCGGCGACGTCATCCGCCTGAGCGCCCCGGCCGGCACGAACGCCGCCACGACCACGATCGACCTGATGGACTCCCAGCTGGTCGCCCCGCCGAAGATCGACCTGCGCGCGGCGAACGTGCTGCTGTTCGGCGCGGACCCGACCGGGCGGCGCGACTCGGCACAGGCCATCGACCGTGCCATCGCCTTCGCGCACTCAGCGCATGTCCCGGTCTACATCCCGCCGGGCACGTACCAGGTGAACCGGCACATCATCGTCGATGACGTCACCATCGAGGGCGCCGGCAACTGGTACACCGTCATCAAGGGCCACCAGGTGACGCTGTCCAGCCCGGCACCGGACGGCTCGGTCCACACCGGCGTCGGCTTCTACGGCAAGGACGCCTCGGCCGGCGGTTCGCACAACGTGCACCTGTCGGGCTTCGCCATCGAGGGCGACGTGCGGATGCGTATCGACACCGACCAGGTCAACGGCATCGGCGGGGCGCTGAGCGACTCCAGCATCGAAGGCCTCTACATCCACCACACCAAGGTCGGGATGTGGCTGGACGGGCCGATGAACAACTTGACGATCACCGGCAACCAGATCGCCGACCAGATCGCCGACGGCATCAACTTCCACACCGGCGTCACCGGCTCGGTGGTGCGCAACAACTTCATCCGCAACACCGGCGACGACGGCCTGGCGATGTGGTCGGAGAAGACCGCCGACAGCGGCGACACCTTCGACCACAACACGGTGCAGACCCCGGTGCTGGCCAACGGTATCGCCCTGTACGGCGGCAGCGACCTGACGGTGTCGGACAACCTGGTCGCCGACCCGATCCGGGAGGGCTCGGCGCTGCAGATCGGCAGCCGCTTCGGCGCCGTGCCCTTCGGCGGCACCGTCAACGTCGCCGACAACACCACGGTGCGCGCCGGCACGTTCGAACTGAACTGGAAGATCGGCCTGGGCGCCATCTGGATCTACGCCCTGGAACACAGCATCGACGCGAACATCCAGGTCACCGGCGACAACTTCCTGGACAACACCTACAACGCGATCATGATGGTGTCGGACTTCCCGGTGAAGGACCTGTACTCGATCACCGACGTGCACTTCGCGAACATCCACGTCGACGGCACCGGCACCTCGGTGGTCTCCGCGCGCGCCGCCGGCGGCGCGACATTCCAGAACGTGCAGGCCCGCAACGTCGGCGCCGTCGGCGTCAACAACTGCGGCTCGTTCCACTTCACCCCCGCCGGCTCGGAGTTCGCCCTGACCGACCTCGGCGGCAACACCGGCGGCGGCACCACGGGCCCGTGGCTGGCCTCGTGGGAGCTGCCGAACACGATCACCTGCGACGACCGGCCTGCGGTGGTGGCGCCGCCGGCGCCTTCGGCGTGGCCGGCCGGGTAATGCCCGGGTTGCAGAGCTTGAACTGATCGGCATCTGCCACTGTGGTGCCATGAGCGCCACGTGGCAGAGCACTGTGATCGCGCCCCGCAGCGGCGCCGGCCTGCGTCTTCAGGCCGGTCAGCTGCTGCGGGTCGTGGACGTCGAGGGCGGGCGGAGCGGCGATTTGTTCGCCGTGGCCGCCGACGACGTGCACGATGGGTCGAGCAACGGCCGCACCTTCGACATGGGCGGCACGCTGCGCCTCAGGGGCACGGTCTTCGCCGCCGAACGGGACCTGTTCGTCGCGGTCACCGCCTGCGCAGCGCCGGGGTGCAACGGCGGTGCGGCACGGCCGGTCCGGGTGGATGTCGGACCGGTTCAGTAGCGTCTGCGCCATGGTGATCGACCGGGCACGGTGGCGTGTCTTCAGGCACGCCGTCCGGGCTGCCGCCAGGCATTACCGCACGTCGCGCGAGTCGCCCCGGCCGGCCGCGACCGCACCTGCGGCGCTCGCCGCGCCTGAGCGGCCCGAGCCCCATGACGACCTTGCCGACGTCGTGGAGGCGATCCGGCGGTTCGGCGGCGAGGACTACGATCTGCCGCCCACCGGGCCGAGCAGCGAAGCCGTCGCAGCCTGGGATGTGGTGAGCTGGTTCGACGCCTACCTGCCGCACGGCCGGATCATGTTCGCCGCGGACGGTGAGGACCTGGCCGAGGAGTTCGTTCAGGAGTGGCTCGCGTGCATGGCATCTGCTCTGGAGCACTACGGCCTCGCGCTCACCGTGGAAACGGTCGCGAGCTCGCGCGGCGAGGAGCGTCTGCCCCATCAGGGCGACTACATCCTGATGATCAACGGTGTGCGCTGCCAGATCTGGCAGGGCGCCGAGTGGGACGACGATGCGGAGCCGCCGTGGAACCCGTGGCTGGCTGCGACCCTACGCCCCCTGGCAGTGGTCAACACTCTGCTCGCCGACGCGGGTAGCGCGATCCGCGCGCACGTCATGAACGCCGGCGGAAACGACGGAGTCGTCATCCTCATCGATCCGGCGATCGTCGAGGCGATGCGGGAGTGCGGCCAGTATCCGCAGTCCGCTATTCCGGTGCTCGTCTCAGACCCGCACTAGCGGCATCAGCTAGCCAAGGCCACGGCCCGGCACACCATCGGGAACATCGTCGCGCAGCCCGCCCGGAACATCGCCGGGAACTTCGCTGCTGGCACCCGGGCCCCGCACCGGTTCCGGCGCCGTCCAGCTGTCCAGCACCCGCAGCGCCTCGGCGCTGGGCGAGCCCGGCTCGACCGTGTACACGCACAGTGTCTGCTCGGGGTCGCCGGGGGCCTGGAAGGACTCGTAGTGGAAGTGCAGGTCGCCGACCAGGGGGTGGCGGTAGCTTTTGGCGCCGTGGGTGCGGCGCAGGACGCGGTGGTCGTTCCACCAGCCGGTGAACTCCGGGCAGGTCAGCATCAGCTCGCCCACCAGGTCCGCGAGCTGCTTGTCGTGCGGGTAGCGGCCGGCTTCGAAGCGCAGCATCGCGACGGTCTCGGCGGCGAGCTGCTCCCAGTCGCCGACGCGCTCGCGGGCCTGCGGGTCCAGCAGGTAGTAGCGGGCCATGTTGCGGCGGGTCGCCGGCAGTGCGTCGAAGTCGGTGATGATGGCGCGGGCCAGGCGGTTCGCCGCGAGGACGTCGGTGCGGCGGCCGAGGATGAACGCCGGCACATGGTCGAGGGTGTCCAGCATCAGATACAGCCCGGGCCGGACCCGCTGCACCCGCGACGGCGCGCGCCGGGCTCCCGCTGCGCCGCCGCCGGAGCCCGAACCAGTGCTGGCTCCGGCGAAAGCACCGAATCCAGCACCGGACCCCGCTCTCGATCCTGAGGCCAGCAGGTCTGACAGGTGCTCACGCTCGGTGTCGTCCAGCCGCAGCGCCTGGGCGACCGCGGCGACCACCTCCGCCGACGGGTTCTGAGCCCGCCCCTGCTCCAGCCGCGTGTAGTACTCGCTGCTCACGCCGGCCAGCCGCGCCACCTCGTCGCGCCGCAGCCCCGGCACGCGCCGCACGCGTCCGTCGAACGGCAGCCCGACCTGCTCCGGGGTGATGCCGGCACGCCGTGAGCGCAGGAACCCGGCGATTTCTTTGGCACGGTCCATGTCTCCAGTGTCGTCCACGCCGCCGATGCTGTGCCGCCGCAAAGTGGCCCTGGCAGTACCTGCCTGAGCAGGGCCAGTTATGGCGGCCCGGGACGTCCGGTGCGCTGGTGTGCTGGATACGGGCCCCGAACCGGACGGGCCCGGAGGAGCACCACCGCTCACCTGCCGCTGGAAGGGCACGCGATCATGTCCACGAACACCCCTGACACTACGAACACCGCGAACACCGCGACTGCCGCGGCCACGAACCTTGCATCGAACCCCGCATCGAGCGCCGACACTCCGACCGCAACCCCGGCTGCTCCCCTGGCCGGCCGCGTCGCCGTCGTCACCGGAGCCTCCAGCGGCCTCGGCGAGGCCGCCGCCTCCGAGCTGGCCGCGCTCGGCGCGACCGTCGTGGCCCTGGCGCGCCGCGCCGACCGCCTCACCGACCTGGTGGCTCGTATCGAGAAGGACGGCGGAACCGCCGTCGCGATCACCGCCGACGTCACCGACCCCGCGGCGCTGCGGGCCGCCGCGGACCGGGTGCAGGCTGACTTCGGCGGCGCCGACCTGGTGTTCAACAACGCCGGGGTGATGCTGCCGGCGCCGATCGAGCAGCTGGCCGTCGGGCAGTGGCAGCACCAGATCGACCTGAACATCACCGGCGTGATGAACGTGATCGCCGCCTTCACACCGCAGCTGATCGCCGCCGCGGCCGCCAAGGGCGTCGCAGACCTGATCAACACCTCCTCGATCGCGGCGCAGAACATCTTCCCCGGCTTCGCCGTCTACTGCGGCACCAAGGCCTACGTCACGCACATGTCCAAGCAGCTGCGCGCAGAGCTCGGCCCGAAGAACGTGCGCGTATCGGCGATCGAACCGGGCATCGTCGGCACCGAGCTGCAGTCCCACGTCACCGACCCCGGCGCCCAGCAGTGGCTGGAGGGCGCGGCGCAGCAGATGGAGTTCCTCGCCCCCGAGGATGTCGCCCGCACCATCGGCTTCCTGGCCGCTCTGCCGCCGCGGGTGAATCTGCAGCAGGTCACGATCATGCCGACCGGTCAGACGAGCTAGAGCTGGAGCTAAGCAGCGAACACCACCTCAATCCCCTGCCGTACAAGCTCTGCGATCGTGTGGTCACCGGCATCCACGTCGGTGACCACACCGCTGACCTCCTCCAGCGGCAGTACCGCATACCGCGACGCCGCCCCGACCTTCTCCGCGCTGGCCAGCACGTACGTCTCGGCGGCGCGGCCGGCCAGGGCCCGCTTCATCGCCGCCTCGTCGGCGTCGGCCGTGGTCAGTCCGGCGGTGGCGTGGACGCCGGTGACGCCGAGCAGGAACAGGTCGGCGCTGATGCGCGAGGCTGCCTCGGCTGCTGCGGCGCCGCAGGTCACCGCCGAGTGCTTGAACAGCCTGCCGCCGAGCATGAACACCTCGGCCTCGTGCTCCAGCAGCGCTGCGGCGATTGTCGGCGAGTGCGTGATCACCGTGCACGGCAACGTCTTCGGCAGCGCGTCGACGACGGCGCGCGTGGTGGTCCCTCCGTCCAGGATCACGGTCGAGCCCGGCCGGATGAGCGTGACGGCTGCGGCCGCGACCCGGTGCTTGCTCTGGGGGGAGAGGGCATCGCGGGCCCCGTAGGCGACGACGGCCGGCGAGGCGGGCAGCGCCCCTCCGTAGACGCGCACCGCGAGACCTGCGGCGTCCAGTTCCCGCAGATCGCGGCGGATGCTATCTGGGGAGATCCCCAGTTCGGCGGCGAGTTGTTTGGCCTCGATGCGGCCGTCGCGCCGCAGCCGGTCCAGGAGCAGTTCTTTGCGTGCAGCGGCCAGCATGCCGACTCCTTCACGTTGTTGCACGTTCTTGCCGTATCCTACGCGCATGACGAAACCGTTGATGATCCTGATCGCGGGCCCCTACAAGTCCGGCACGAACGGCGACGAGGCGCTGATGCGGCGCAACTTGAAGCGTCTGCAGGAGGCGGCGTGGCCGATCTTCGCCGCGGGCCATGTGCCGATGATCGGCGAGTGGGTGGCGCTGCCGGTGCTGGACAGCGCAGGCGCCTCGGGCCCGAACGATCCCCTGGCCGAGCAGGTGATGTACCCGACCGCGCAGCGCCTGCTCCAGCACTGCGACGCAGTGCTCCGACTGCCCGGGGAGTCCACCGGCGCCGACCAGGACGTCGCGATCGCCCACCAGCGCGGCATCCCCGTCTACACCAGCGTGGATCAGATCCCCCGCGTCGAGCGCACCTTGTCGTAGTGCCGCGCGGCGCGCACCCGGTTCCCGCACGTCACCGAGCACCATTCGCGCCTGGGATGCGTCTTGGCGAAATACAGCACGCATCCCGGCGCGTAGCAGGCACGCAGCTTGTCGGCCTCCGGCCCGGTCAGCAGCTCGATCGACTCGTGCGCGATACGCGCCAGCCCCGCGGTCAGCGCCGAGGCGCCGCTGGATGACGTCTCGCGCAGCACCCCGTCGACGAAGGTGATCCGCGGCCCCGGCAGGTGGGCGACCACCTCGTTCAGGTCCGACACCGCCTGCCGGACCTCGGGCGTCGCCGACCGCGCGGCCTCCCGCTCATCACCGGTGACCTGCGCCGCCAGCCGCCGAAGCGCGTCGCGCAGCCTTCGTGCCAGCTCCAGTTCATGGACCGTGGCCCGCTGCCCGCCGTGCTCGACCCCGGCGGCCTGAAGCCACGCGGTCAGGTCCGCGGCAGTGCCGAGATCGTCATGGATGCCGGCCACATCGGCCCAGATCGTGGCCATCAGCCGGATCGGCGTGGCCTCCTGCGGCAGCATCCATTCCCGCTCCCCGACGGCTGCGATCCGCTCCTCCATGCCCTGAGGTTATCACGGATGATCGCTCTTGCATCCGTGAGATACCTCCGGTTAGCCTTGTCACGGAAGAAACCTCGAAGTTCCGTGAGACACGCGTGTAGGAGGACCCTGCCATGTCCGACACAGAATCCCGGCCCCCGTTCCCGCCGTTCGACATGGACTCGGCACTGCAGAAAGTGCAGGCCGCCGAGGACGCTTGGAACACCCGCGAGCCGCACAAAGTGTCCCTGGCCTACACACCGGACTCGATCTGGCGCAACCGCGACCTTCACATCGTCGGCCGGGAGCAGATCGTGCAGTTCCTGACCGCCAAGTGGGAACGCGAGAAGGACTACGCGCTGCGCAAAGCCCTGTGGGGCTTGCGCGGCAACCGCATGGCCGTCCGCTTCCAGTACGAGTGGCACGACACCGCGGGCCAGTGGTGGCGCAGCTACGGCAACGAGCTGTGGGAGTTCACCGAGACAGGCCTGATGAGCCGCCGCGAAGCCTCCATCAACGACCGTCCCATCACCGAGGCCGAACGCCGCATCTTCGGCCCGCGCCCGGAATCAGAACGCGGAACCGAACTCCCCATCTGGTAGGCCCTTTTAGTTCAACACCGCGACCTTCGCCGCCGCCGCCAGCCCCGGCTGAAGCCGGCGCGCGACGTCCACATGGTCGCCGGTCCAGATGACGCGCACGGCGGTGGCGGTGGCCAGGCCGTCGGCGCCGACCAGGTCGGTGCGCACCGAGTCGACCAGCCGGGCCGCGGATTCGGGCCGCAGCTCCACCGGGTTCGGGATGGGTCCGCGGCTGCCGAGGCTCTCGGCCAGGCCCCGGTACCAGCCGGTGACGCTGTCGGTGGATTCCAGGATCGCGTTGTGCGCGGCGCTCTGGTCGGCCTTGGACACGCATTTGCCGGCGTGCTGCCACAGCGCCACCACCGAATCGGCGGCCAGGCGCAGCCCGACGACGCCGGTGACCAGGGTCGTGGTGTCGGCCAGCGACAGCGGTTTGGCGCCGCGTTCGGCCAGGTAGGTGCGGTAGGCGTCATCCAGCCGCCGAGCCGAGGCCGCCGCTTCCCTGCTCTGCGCCGCCACCGGCTCCGGCGAGGGCTCGGCGCTGCTGGTGTTGTCGCAGTGCCCGAGGGCGTAGGCGACCGACCCCGACAGGTACCGTGCCGCGTCCTTATACGCAGCCGCCAGCGCCTTGTCGACAGCGGCGGCGGCACCGCGCGGCCAGAAGAACAACGCCACCACGATGCTGACGGCGCAGCCCAGCGCGATGTCCTGGATCCGCAGCAGCACGATGTGCCAGTCGGGGTTCTGCCCGATGTTGAACAAGATCACCAGGGTGACGGTGAACGCGGCCTGCCCGGCAGCGAAGGAGATCGCCGCCGGGGCGATACCGGCGATGAGGATCGCAATGGGCAGCAGCACCCACAGCACGTTGCCGTGATGCCCGATCACCTGCAGCAGCGCCGCACCGATGATGGAACCCAACACCGTGCCCATGATGGCGCGCGCCGCGTTCTGCCCCGTGTTCAGCGCATTGGAGCGCAGCACCGACAAAGTGCCGAGCAGCACCCAGAACGAGCGTTGGACTTCGGTGACATCAGCCAGCAGCACAGCGATCGCCAGCCCCATGGCGCCGCGCACACTGTTGTGCAGCCACACCGAATTCCATCCCAGATGCGCCGAGGCACGCTCCCGCGCAGAGGCGAACGGCTTGGTCAGCGCACCGGGTTCGCGGCCCAGCAGCCGGTCGGGCCAGCTGCGCTGGTAGGCCTGCGCGGCGAGCTCGACGTTCCCGGCGATCTGCGCCACAGCGAAACCCAGCTCGAGTGCGCGAAAAGAGAAGTCGAGGGTGGAGATGAAGGTGAAAACCTCATCCGGGCTCTCGCCGACCGGCTGGTCGACAGGCAGGCGCGCCGTAGAGCTCGACTCCATCGCGGCCAAAGTCTTCTGCAGCTGCTCCATGCCGGCACGCAGCGGCGTGACGTCGCCTGCGAAGTCGGTGAGCAGCGCCGCCGCATGGTCCAGGACGTCGGCGGCGGCCAGCCGTGCGGCGCGCGCCTCGGGGTCGCACGCCGGCGGCTGCTCGTCGTAGTCGGGCCGGTCGGTGACGATCGCGACCAGCCAGGTGAGCTCGTCGACGAGCCGCACCAGCGTCCGCGAAGACGTCGACAGGCCCGTGGGCCGGTACGGGGTGGCGTCGAACATGCGGCGAAGCGCGGTGTTCGCCGCGGTGGTCTCCTGCGCGGCGATCTGGCAGGCGCCGACGTTGAAGCCGCGGTGCCCGCCGGTGGCGCGGGCATCGGCACGCAGCAGCGCGGCCGCGGCCCGGCACACCCGCGCGGCCGGGCCCGAAAGCGGGTCGGCGGCGGGGCGCGGCCACAGCAGCGTGACCGCCGGCAGCGCCACCGCGGCGGCGAGCCCGGCACCGGCCAGCCGGTCGGTCAGCGCCGACAACGGCACCGGCGTGGCCACCGGCAGCACGAACGCCAGCAGCAGCGCGGTGGCGCTGCCAGCCAGCACCGAGCTGACGACCCCTGCGAACAGCACGGTGAACGCCACAGCCACGGTCGCCACGACCGACAGCCACGTCACCCGGGCCACCAGCGTCCCGACGCAGATCAGCGCGGCCCAGGCCACGGCCAGGGCGAACTGGGCGCGCAGCCGCTGGATGAGGGTGCCGCTGTAGTCGACGAGCAGCAGCATCGAGAACGATCCGAACGCCGCGAAACTGGCCATCGCCGGGTTGTGCAGCACCTTCGTGCACAGCGCGAACAGCGTCGGCATGACCACGGCGGTGCGGGCGGCACGGCGGGTCGCGGCCAGCGCCGGGTCATGGGCGCGCAGCCAGCCCATCAGCGCCGACGTGCGGTGTTCGACCCAGGACCCTGACGACATTCACACCTCCGGTGAGGACGCCGGCGGGGCCGGACGCCACACCGCGCTCAATTGTGTATCACCGCGGCGGACTTTGACCCGGGTCGGCGCCGAGATCTTGAGTAGCGAGATCATGGACTGTCAGATCTCGTGCTTCCAGATCTCCACCCCTTAGATCTCCTGCTCTTCGATCTTCCGATTCCAGATCCTGGGTTCCGAGCACCGAGAGCAGTTCCAGCTTCTCCACCGCATCGGTGCCGGGCACGGGACTGAACCACAGCAGCCGCTGGGTGGCGTCCTCGGTGAGCAGATTCAGGCAGTTGACGTCGATCACCCCGAGCGCGGGGTGCACGATGCGTTTGGTGTCCATGCGGCGCACCGCCACGTCGTGGCGGCTCCACAGCTCGGCGAATTCGCCGCTGCGCCCCAGCAGCTCGGTGATCATGCCGTTGGCCTCCTCGTCGCCCTTGCCGCGCCGGGCCATGGCCGCCCGCAAGTCCGCGACGAACGTTTCGGCGTGCCGGGCGTGGTCCTCGGCCGGATACAGCGCCCGCGCCGCCGGGTCGGTGAACCAGCGGTACACGAACCCGGCCCGCGGCCCGGTCCCGGCAGGTGCGGGCCCCAGCAGCGCCTCGGCCAGGGGGTTCTGCACCAGGACGACGTGCAGGTCGGTGATGACGCGCGCCGGGGTGCCCACCAGGCGGTCCATCAAATCCAGCATGCCCGGGCTGACGTGGGCCGCGGCGCCTCCGGCCGGCGGGCAGGGCCGCCCGGCCAGCTGATACAGGTGGTCGCGCTCATCCCGGGTCAGGCGCAGCGCCCGGGCCAGACAGGCCAGCATCTGCTCCGAGGGCTGGGCGGTGCCGCGTTCCAGCTCGATGTAGTAGTCGACCGAGGCCCCGGCCAGCTGCGCCACCTCATCGCGGCGCAGCCCCGGCACGCGCCGGCGCGGACCGGTGGGCAGGCCCACGTCGCGCGGGCGTATCCGGTCGCGCCGGGATTTCAGGAAGCCTCCGAGCTCAGACAGATCCACACCCCCCAGTGTGGATCACGTGCCGCGGCCGAGCCAGGGGGTGCCGACCCCTGGGTAAACGGCAACTGGTTACCGCCTGCGAGCCGGCGCACCGTTGAGACGTCAGACCAAGGAACGGAGCAGATCATGACTGAACAGAACACGGCAGCCGACACCGCCCGGGTGGCGATCGTCACCGGAGCCTCACGCGGAATCGGCCGTGCCGCGGCGCTGCGGCTGGCCGCCGACGGCTACGCCGTGGTGCTGGGGTACGCCGGGCGCTCAGACCTGGCCGAGCAGGCGGTCGCCGACATCGAAGCCGCCGGCGGGCGCGCCTTGGCGGTGCAGGCCGATGTGGCCGATGAAAAGGCCGTCGCGGCGATGTTCGACGCCGCCGAGGAGCACTTCGGCGGGATCGACGCGGTGGTGAACGCCGCCGGGCAGATGAAGCTGTCCACGGTGGTGGATCTGGATCTGGCCGAGCTGGATGCCATGCACCGCACCAACATCCGGGGCGCTTTCGTGGTGGCGCAGCAGGCGGCGCGCCGGCTTCGCCCCGGCGGATCGATCGTGCTGTTCTCCACCTCGGTGATGGGCACCAAGTTCCCCACCTACGCCGGCTACACCGCCAGCAAGGGCGCCGTGGAGGCGATGACGCTGATTCTGGCCCGGGAACTGCGCGGCCGGGATGTGACGGTCAAC
>Ga0068855_100008923_pt1 | contig 12119 bp, 9 predicted proteins | sample KBSCornC52_FD_66592 | JGI IMG/M metagenome (GOLD analysis project Ga0068855, IMG submission 66592) | Corn rhizosphere microbial communities from Kellogg Biological Station, Michigan, USA - KBS Corn C5-2 | ecosystem: Host-associated > Plants > Roots > Rhizosphere > Soil ...
AACTGTGCCGCGGACTGCTCAATCGCGGAGGTCAAAATCCGTTCCACTCCAATTCCATAGCTCCCCATGATCGGCGTGGTCTCCTTGCCATCGCGGTTCAAAACACTGGCACCCATTGACTTGGCGTACTTGTACCCCAGCTTGAAAATATGCCCAATCTCAACCGCCTTGCCGATCCGCAGCGGCTCCCCGCTCACCGGATCCGGCTCGCCCTCATTCACGCTGCGGACGTCAGCCACCAAAGTCGGTTTGAAATCCCGCAAGGGAGTCACATTCCGCAGGTGGTACTCCTGCTTGTTCGAGCCCGCAATCAGGTTCGTCCGGCCCTCGAGCGCTGCATCCAGCACAACCAGAACTCCCGGCTTCCGCACATGCGGCGTCGCCTCCAGCCCAATCGGGCCAAGATATCCGGCCGGAGCCTGAAACACTGTGGCGATCTCTTCCGCGTGCATCGGGCGCAGCTCGCCTCCAGCCACTCCCGCCAGCTTGGTCTCGTTGATCTGGTGGTCGCCGCGCAGAAAGGCCACCACCGCGCGCGTCTTCCCAACCGTCTTCACCTGCTTCTCATCCGCTTCCGGATGCTCCACCATGTAGGCCATCGTCTTCATCTGGTGGACCGGAGCCACACCCAGGAATGCCCCCACTTCATCGATGGTCCGCTGACCCGGCGTATGCACCAGTTCGGGCTTGCCATCGCCCGTCGCCGCCAGGTCTTCCACCACCGGCAGCTTCGAGGTGGCCTTCTCCACATTGGCCGCATAGCCGGCCGCCGAGCTCGCAATCAGGTCCTCGCCCGCCTCGGTGTACACCATAAACTCCTGCGACTGCGATCCGCCCATCGACCCCGAGTCCGCATCCACCGCCACAAACTCCAGCCCGCACCGCCGGAAGATCCTCCGGTACACCTCGTCGTGCCGCCGATAGCTCTCGTCCAACCCCGCCTCGTCCAGGTCGAACGAGTAGGAGTCCTTCATCAGAAACTGCCGTACCCGCAGCAGCCCGGATTTCGGCCGCGGCTCGTCCCGGAACTTCGTCTGAATTTGGTACCAGATCTGCGGCAGCTGCTTGTAGCTCCGCAGCTCGGACCGCGCGATCGAAGTCATGATCTCCTCATGCGTCATCGCCAGGCACAGGTCGGCCCCTTTGCGGTCTTTCAGCCGGAACATGTTGCTTCCCATGCCCGACCAGCGCCCGCTCTCCTCCCACACCTCGCGCGGATTCAAGGCAGGCAAGTGGAACTCCTGCCCGATCGTGTCCATCTCCTCTCGGATGATGCTCACGATCTTGTTCAGCGCCCGGTTTCCCAGGAACAGTTGCGAGTATAGGCCTGCGCCAAGCTGGCGAATATAGCCTGCGCGTAGCAGCAGCTTATGGCTTGTGACCTCCGCGTCGGCAGGGGCCTCCCGCAGAGTCGGAATGAACAATTGGGACCAGCGATGCATCGTACCTGGGACACTTTCCGGCGCTTCCACTTCCGCGCCTCAGAGACACAAATCACCGCTTCCGGATCGGCCGGAACAGTGTCTGAAAAACCCTGGTTTGGGTTTCCTTGCCCGGGAATTCCGGGCCAAACCCAATTCTAAACGTCTCGCTCTTCAGGCGCGCGCTGCCGTATCTGGCGAACCGTCTCTGAGAACCGGAAACCCTGTATTTTGTATGTTTTGTTTTGTAGCAAACAGACGCCGTCGCCGGAACTTTCGTAACGTCGAACTGTCCCCGAAACGCGCAAAGCGCGGACCCCGCTCAAGTACGTCAGGCGGGGCTCGGGCCCGGAACACATTTGTGTCAAATGAGCAGAGTCTCACCTGGCCAACGGAACGAGTGTCTCAAACTGCAGCACACCGGCCCCGCAATCTCATCCTTGCACAATTGCCTTCGGAGGAGTACGCCGCCCTCTTCCGGCACCTCACTTCGGTGGAGCTGCCCCAGGGCAAGCGCCTCTCAGAACCCAATCTCCCCATCGAATACATATATTTCCCCAATACCGGCCTCATCTCCACCGACGCCCTCACCCTGACCGGCGAGCAGGTCGAGGTCGGTGTCATTGGCCGCGAAGGATTCTCCGGCCTGCCCGCCCTCTTTGGTCAGCCCCAGATGTCGCACACCGTCATCATGCAGGGCGCGGGCGAAGGCTACCGCATCCGCGCCTCCATCCTGCGCGCGGAGTTTCTCAAACCCGGCCAGCTTCAAAAACTCGTACACGCCTTCTGTTATTTGCAGTTTGCGCAGATCACCCAATCCGTTCTCTGCAACCGTCTGCATGAGGTCGAGGCGCGCCTAGCCCGCTGGATGCTCACCTCAGCCGACCGCACCGAGACCGAGACCCTTCACCTCACCCAGGAATTCCTCTCTCAGATGCTTGGGGTCCAGCGCTCCACCGTCACCGTCGCAGCGGGCGAACTGCAGCGAGCCGGTCTTATCGGCTACTCCCGCGGCCACATTCGAATCCTGAACCGGCCCGGGCTGGCCGAGCGCGCTTGCGAGTGCTACTCCATCGTCAACGCCAGCTATGAGAGAGTCCTGCGCAGGACTCCCCCCGGCGACATCACCTACATTCTCTGAATTTTCTCTTGCAAAAGAACGGACGGCCAAATATTGTGTCGGCTACGTTCGTTGGCAGACTGTGGGTTACTCCGCAATCTGCCTAAGATGAAGCCTTCCCGCGTCGGTTTGGATTCCATCGAGGGGCTGTCAGCTAAGCCCGGGAGACACAGGAGAGACAGAATGGCCGCTATCCTTTCGATCGGTGAGGACGCCTTCCTCCTGGAAACGCGCGCGGCGGTTCTACGCAGGACCGGGGTAGAAGTCGTCAACACGAACATCGTTTCCGCGCTCTCTTATCTGGAAACGCGCTGCTTCGATCTCGTCATCCTCTGCCACTCGATTCCCATTCACCTCTGCCGCACCCTGGGCGAGATCATTCAACTGAACTGGCCCGCGACCCGCCTGATGCATCTCTCCACCCTTCGCAGCTGGGAACGGTCCGAAATCCAGGCCGGGGTCGATATCTGCGCGCCCGAACCAGAGCAGTTGCTCGAGCACTGCATCTTGCTTCTGGGGCGTCGGTCTCCATCTGGCGTCAAGGCTCCCATCCACGTCATGCCCATCCGCACAAACTTCGTCCACTGAGCCGGCGTCACACCCGCTCAGGCGTACTTCCGCAAGATCCCCAGCACCTTGCCTTGAATCATCACCCGGCTCGCCGGCGCGAAAATCGGCGACATCTCCATATTCGAGGGCTGCAGCCGGATCATCTCGCCTTCCCGGTAGAACCGTTTCAGCGTGGCCTCCGACCCATCCACCAGCGCGACCACGATCTCGCCCTCGCGCGCCGTCTTTGTTCGTTCCACCAGAACGTAATCGCCCGAGACAATATGTTCGTCGCGCATCGAGTCTCCCCGGACCTCCAGCGCAAACACCTCGCGATTGCCGATGATGTCGCCCAGCGAAATCGTCTCCGCCGTCTCAATCGCCTCCACCGGCTGGCCTGCCGCAATCCTTCCCGCCAGCGGCAACCGCTCGAACGCCCGCTTCGCAGGCTTCGGAGGCAACACGTCGATCGATCGGCTGCGATTGTGCGCCCGCTGCAACATGCCCTTGTTCTGCAGGTTGGTCACGTGCTTGTGCACCGTGGCCAGCGAGGTCAACCCCAGCCCATGCGCAATCTCCTCATAGGAGGGCGAATAACCATGTTTCTGAGTGAAGCCGGAGAGAAAGTCCAGAACCTCTTTTTGCCGACGCGTGATAGCCATGCGGCCCATTCTAGCGAATAAAAAGCGAACCGGAAAGTTATAAATTCGAGATTTCTTCGCCGCCGGTATCTGCACAGCAATCACAGCAGCCGCAGGCCTATTTCGCCGGTTGCGTTCCCTGCCGGGGCAGCACCCCGGAGTCTACCGTCTCCCCGGTCGCCGAGATCGTCTGGAAGTACAGGTTGTCCCCCGCGACCTCCACCAGCATGAATGCCCGGTTCGTATCGAAGCCTACTTCGTCCAGGTCGTTCGGCTTGCGCAGATTGTGAAACCGCAACTCGCCCGAACTTCCTTCCAGGAAAAAATAGATCCCGCTCTGCGGCTTGATGCGCTCATACACGTGTTCATGCCCGTACCACACCGCGTTCACGCCATACTTCGTGAACAGCGGCATCAGCTGCGTTCGCAGGTCAACGTCAGGCCCGTGAAACTTCGCCGCCGTAAATAGCGGGTGGTGGAAGTACGCAATCTTCCACTTCGCCGTCGAGCCCTTCAGCTTGTCCTCCAGCCACGAGAGCTGCTGCGGATCCATGTAGTTGCTGTCCAGAACAAAAAACTCAACATCACCTTTGTTGAACGTGTAGTACCGGTTCCCGCCCATGTTGTAGAGCTGGTAGTTTCGCTCGATGCTTGGGTCGTCGTGATTCCCCAGCGATGCGTAAAACTTCACTTTCTCTCCCAGAAGCTGTTTGTACGGCGTCTCAAACTTGCGCTGAAAGTCCGAGGGCGAGTGGCCGCCGTAGATGTTGTCCCCGTCCATGGTCACAAAGTCGAACTTCACCACCTGCCAGTAGCGCTGCATAAGATCCGCGATCGCCAGTTCCGGCTGGTCTCCCGTCCCGTTGTCGCCAATCACCGCCCATCGCACCGAGCCATTCTTCAGCGGCAACTTCAAATCCAGCCCATTCACGACCGGCTGCGGTGGAGCTTCGGCCGCGCGTGCGCCTGCTGCTGAGTTCACCGCCGTCTGCCCATGCAGCCCCGCACCGGCGGCGGCAAGCATCAGCACCAGAACATACCTTCGAACGCGCATTGAAATTGGAACCTCTAGCTACGGAATAGCATCTCGAACATAATCCACCACCATGTTGGCGTCGGTATCTCGAAGGCTCAGCGTATGGCCTGAGATCCGATAGTCCAGCCCCTTCGGAAGTACCGGCAGGTTGCGCAGCAGACTCGGCGGCACCGATTGCAGAGGCTGGCCATCAGCATTCGGATAGACATGGTTCACCTGCAGGTCCTGCGGGCTCACTGGCTCGGCATGGTTCAGGCTGAGCCGGATCTTTCTTCCCTCGGCCCCCGTCATCGTCGCGCGAAGCAGCTTACGAAAGACCGCCGCCACCTCGGGCGTAAACAGATCGCCCTGCTTGGCATTGGGCCGCGCCTGCTGCAGTGCATCCCGCAACGCCTGGCGCTGCTGCTCCAATTGCTTGACGTCCTTGGTGGGAGAAAGTTTGTCCGCCGGCAGCGCGCGCTCCATCTTCTGGTACTGCTTCACCCGGTCGGTGAACAACTTCAACTGCGCTTTGTCCGTGTCCGAGAGCGCCGCCTGCTGCTCGGAGGCATTCTTGTTGACCGCCGGCAGGGCCGCCGCGCTCAAAGGAAGCCAGACGAAAATGAGTGCAGCAATCGAACACCAGATCCGCTTTGGCAGGTTCATGCTCGTGCCTCTTTCTGGTCCCGCTATTCCTTGGCTTCTGTGGCCGCCTTCGCCTCTTCCTGGGCCGGCTTTACCACTAGCTCGTGCAGCGCCTCCATCACGGCTCCATGCACCTCTTCCCGGAATGCTTGCCGCACGGTCTGTGCGACCTCTGCCGGCTCGAATGGTGCATCGCTCTTGGTGTCGATCACCTTGTCGAGCACCTGCTCCACCACCGGCTTAATCCCGATATGCTTCGCAACCTCTTTCGCCACCTTATTAGCCGGAATCGCGAGCGCCGCCGTAAGCTGGTCCGCTTCGAGCACCGGTTCGGAAGACTTCCAGTCCTTCTCGAAAATCTCTTCCATCTGCTTCACGATCTTCTTGTCCTTGAAGATCACCCCGACCTCGCGCCTCGCCTCCAGCTCCAGCTTGCGCAGGCTCTGGCTGCCGATGAAGGCGTGCTCGTCGTCCCGGATAATGGCCCGCAGATGCAGCCGCTGGTTCAACCGCCGCACCGGCACCGTGCCACCCTTCGTTGCCGCGCGTGACAAGATGCGAACCTCTAGGCCATCGGAGATCTTCTTGTTCAGAAGCTTCACAAACTCGCGGTCGCTGATCTTCATCTCGTAGAGGAGCAGCTTCTTCTTCGCACCGGAGATAAACTCCGTCAGCCGCTTGCGCGCGTTGATCGGACTGACCACCAGGTCATCCGCCTCCGGGGTAAACGGCTGCCGCTTCGAATCGCACTCGAACAGTTTCACCGCATCTTTCACCACGCTTGGCCGGCTCAGCGCCACTCCAAACGACCGGCTCAGGTCGATATCCATATGCGTGAAATTGAACCCGAGAATGTACGCCACCTTTTCGTCAATCACGAACATCTTGCCGTGATACCGCACCAGGTCGTCATTGGTTCGCGTCACCATCACGCCCTGCGCGATCAGCCGGCTCTCCAGTCGGCGCAGGTTCTTCTCTTCGCCCTGGTTGGTATAGGCAATCAGGGCCTGCACCGTCACACCCCGCCGCACGGCCGCAATCAGCGCCTTCTCAATCTCGGTTCGGTCAAACCGGAAGATCAGGATCTGAATCTTCTTTTCGGCGCTTCGCAACGCCTCGAGAATGGGTTTGATCCCACCCTCTGGCTGTATCAGCAGCTTCACGCGAACACCCTTAGCCAGACCCTTGCCGGAAATAATCCACCCCATTTCATGGATGCAGAAAAGCCTTGTGGGGATGTTTTTTCAATCGTTTAGGCTGCCGTAAGCCCACTTCCAGCCTCTAACCCTTTAGGGTCCCTGGAGTAAGGTTCCCAGCCCGGAGAGTGTTCATGTCTGCTCGTCATCTGCTCGCTTTAGTGCTCTGCTGTCCCATTGCTGCCCAAGCTCAATTCGCACATGCCGCATCGCCGCACCACCTCGCGCCCGTCCTCCACGCAGCGCTCCAGCCGCCGGATCAGCCCGCGGCCGAGCCGATGCCTGAGCCGAATCCCACATCGCAGCCGCCACAGCCCGCGGCCCAGCCGATGCCGGAGCCCAACCCCACCGTTCAACCTGCTCCGCCCTCAGAGTCCACAGTTCCCGTCGCCCCGCCCGCTCCCGTCGTACGCATCGAGCGCAGGCCGTCCCACGCTCCACAGCCTGCGCCGGGATCCGACAGCGCGAAGCGCGACAATCAGGACAACGACAAGCCCGTCAACCCGGCCGAGCTTCACAACCCCACCCTCTGGCACGATCCCGGCAACGTCGCCTCGCTCAATCTCTTCTACGGCCAGGGTGGAGAAAAGGGAATGCCGGCCGCGCCCTTCATCTTCGAAGCCGAAGACAAACATGGCACCAATCCCAAATTCGACGTCCGCGACGCAGCAGGGAAGAAGTGGCGCGTCAAGCTCGGAGAGGAAGTCCGACCTGAGGTCGTCGCCTCGCGCCTGCTCTGGGCTACCGGTTACTACGTCAATGATGACTACGTTCTCACCAGCGCCGAGATCCAGGGCATCCACATGAGCCGCGGAGGCGGCGAGATCAAGAACGGCCGCGTCGCCGAGGCCCGCTTCGCGCGCAAGCCCACCGGCCAGAAGAAAATCGGCATCTGGAAGTGGAAAGAGAACCCCTTCGTCGGCACTCGCGAGTTCAACGGCCTCCGCGTCATGATGGCCGTCATGAATAGCTGGGATCTCAAGGACATCAACAACGCCGTCTTCGCCGACTCCCGCTCCGGCCGCGACCTGTTCCTGATGTCCGACGTCGGCGCCACCTTCGGAACCAACGGCCTCAGCTGGACCAACGCCCGCTCGAAGGGCAACGTCGACTCGTTCAAGGACTCCAAGTTCATCTCGAAGACCACCCGGACCACGGTCAGCTTCGGCACGCCGAAGCCGCCCACCGCGCGGCTCATCGAGGCATTCGTCATGCCTGAGCTCAAGGACTACGCCCGCCGCGCCGACATGCGCTGGATCGGCGAGGACATCCCGCTCCAGGACGCCCGCTGGATGGGCTCGCTCCTCAAGCAGCTCTCACATCAGCAGTTGATCGACGCCTTCCGCGCCGGCCATTTCCCGCAGGACGAGATCGAGGCCTACGTCGACGTGGTCGAGTCCCGCATCCACGAGCTCTCCACCCTCTAAGCGCGCATCCTGACCGGCTGGAGTGCCCACCGCATTCCAGCCCTACCATCAAACCAGTCCACGATCACGGCTCACGCTTCCATCGCCGCCGGCGCTTCCTGGTCCTGGAATTGAATATCGTGCAGCTTGCGATACACGCCATCCTCGCGCTGCAGCAGCTCGTCGTGCGTGCCTGACTCTGCAATATGCCCGCCGTCCACCACATAAATGCAGCTCGCCCGCCGGATGGTAGACAGCCGGTGCGCGATCACCACTGCCGTCTTGCCTTCCATCAGCCGGTCCAGCGCCTCGAATACCAGTTGCTCCGACTGTGCATCCAGCCCTGACGTCGGCTCATCCAGCACGAGAATCGGCGTATTCCGAACAATCGCCCGCGCAATCGCAATCCGCTGCCGCTGTCCGCCGGAGAGCGTCACTCCGCGCTCCCCCACCGCGGTATCGAACTTCTGCGGCAGCTTGTCGATAAACTCCATCGCATTCGCCGCCTCCGCCGCCTTCACAATCTCGATCACCGAAGCATCCGGCCGACCGTACGCGATGTTGTCCCAGATCGTTCCGCTGAACAGCACCGTATCTTGCAGCACAAAGCTGATCTGCTCCCGCAGCGACTTCTGAATAAACTGCTTGATGTCCGTTCCGTCGATTTTCACCACGCCTTCCTTCGGGTCGTAGAAACGAGCGATCAGGTTCACGATCGTTGTCTTGCCCGAGCCTGTCGGACCCACCAGCGCAATCATCGTGCCCGCATCCGCATGCACGGTCACGTCCGCCAGCACCGGCTCGTTCTCCTTGTACTCGAAGGTCACGTGCTCCAGGTCGATCTGTCCCTTGAACCGCGGGGCACGCTTCGCTCCCGGCAGGTCGTGGATCTCCTCATCACTGCGCAGCACTTCCTGCAGCCGCTCATACCCGATCTCCGCCTTCGAGTACGAGTCCATCGTCTTCGAGATCTCCTGCATCGGCTTGTACATCTTGCCGAGATAAAACACGAACACCACCATCGACCCTGGCGCCAGCGCGCCTTCCAGCGCCAGCCGTGCGCCGAACCACAGCACCAGACATGTCCCGATCGCCGTAATGATGTTCACAATCGGAACCAGCTTCGCCTTCAGCGCCCGTGCCTTCAGTGCCGCCTCCACGGCTTCCAGGCTCTCGCCCTCGAACCGTTTGATCTCGTACTCCTCGCGTGAGAACGCCTTCACCACGCGCATCGAGGTCACCACCTCTTCCACCACCGAGATCAGGCTGCCTTCCTTCTTCCGCACCTCCCGCGAGGCCTTCTTCACCTTGCGCGTGTACGTGTACACAATCACAAACAGCGGCGGCACCACCGCCAGCGCAATCAGCGCAAACTCCCAGTTGATGTAGAACATCACCACGATCATCCCCAGCAGCGTCACCAGGTTCACCAGGATCCCCAGCAGCCCCGACACAATGAACGACTGTATCGAGTCAATGTCGCTCGTCACCCGGCTGATCAGGTCTCCCGTCGGCTGCTGGTCGTGGAACGCCAGCGAGAGCCGCTGCACCTGCGTATAAATCCTGCGCCGCAGATCATGCGTCACCCACTGCCCCACACTGGTCGTCAGGTACTTCTCGGCATACGAGCAGAGCGCGTCCAGCACCGCAATCAGCAGCACCGCAACGCACGCGAAAATCACCACGTGGATCGGGTCCACGCCCGCTGTCTTATCGATCAGCGAGTTCAGCCAGCCGTGATCCTGCTTTTTCCCGCGCAGCACATCATCCAGCACAATCTTCAGCGGCCAGGGCTGCATCAGGTCCGCCGCGCTCTCTCCAGCAATCGCGAGCAGCCCAAACCACAACTGCCGCTTGTGCGGACGCAGCAAGTCCACGATCCTCAGCCCGCGCTTCGCTGTTGCCTGTTCCATATGCTTTTTAGATGCGTCTGGACCTTTTGTGTCGGGCAAAATTGCCCCAACTGATTCAATCTTCGGTAACTTGCATAACGCTAACTGGCCGCCGTCCCGCCCGCGGCTCACTTCAAATCCCTTGATACATTGAGAGCATGACCACCGAAACACCCGCCGCCAACCCCGAACACATCCCGGGCGGCTTTCTCTGGGGCGCCGCCACCGCCGGTATCAAGCTCTCCGGCAATCCCGACCTCGCCCTTGCCGTCGCCTCCACCGGAACCGTCGGCGCAGCCATGTTCACCTCGAACCGCGTCGTCGCCGCCCCCATCACCGTTGGTCGCCGCCACATCGCCTCTACCGGAGGCCGCGTCGGAGCCCTCCTGGTCAACTCCGGCAACGCCAACTGTGCCACCGGAGAGCAGGGAATCGAGGGCTGCGTCGCCACCTGCGTCGCCGCCGCCGAAACCTTCGGCTGCATCTTCGACGAGGTCATCCCCTCCTCCACCGGCATCATCGGTGTCCCATTCCCCGCCGAAAAAGTACTCGCAGCCATCCCCGCGCTCCAGCAATCCGCCGGCGACACCGCCGCCCACGCCGCGGCCTTCGCTCGCGCCATAATGACCACCGACACCCGCGTCAAAATGGCTGGCGCCTCCTTCACCATCCCCACCACCGACCCCGCGCCCGCCCGCACCGTCCGCATCTGGGGAGCCGCCAAAGGCGCGGGCATGATCGGCCCGCGCCTCGAGGCCGCCCCTCCGCACGCCACTCTGCTCGTCTACCTCTTCACCGACATCGCCGCCGACGCTCCCGCGCTCGGCGCCGCTCTCTACGCCGCCGTCCAGCCCAGCTTCAACTCCATCTCCATCGACGGCGACACCTCCACCAACGACACCGTCCTGCTGCTCGCCAGCGGAGCCTCCGGCATCTCCCTCACTCGCGAGCTCACCCCGGCCTTCGATGACGCCCTCTCCGATGTCTGCCTCTCGCTCGCCCGCCAGATCGTCGCCGACGGCGAAGGCGTCACCCACCTCGTCACCCTCGACGTCCGCGGCGCAGCCTCCGAAGCCGACGCGCGCCTTGCCGCCCGCGCCATCGCCCAGAGCCCTCTCTGCAAAACCGCCTGGTCCTCCGCCGACCCCAACTGGGGACGTCTCATCGCTGCCGCCGGCTACTCCGGCGCCCAATTCGATCCCAACCGCGCCCGTATCTGGATCGGCGACCACCCCGTCTTCGAGTACGGTGGCCGTGCCGCCGGCTTCGACGAGAACGCCGCCCACACCGCCATGTCCGCTCCCGAATACACCATCACACTCGACCTCGGCGCCGGCGAAGCCTCCACCCGATTCCTCACCTGCGACCTCACCGCCGAATACGTCCGCATCAACGCCGACTACTCCACCTAGTCGCACTCTGTTTGTCATTCCCGAAGGGAATCTGCTTTTGCTTTGTCATCCTGAGCGAAGGCGCTTGCACCGCACGCGATCCCAGCCCAGAGCAACCAGCACGCAATCCGCTACACTGTTGGCCATGTTCCGGCGCGCGCTCATCGCCGTATTAATCACGGGATCGATCGCTGCAGCATCCCCCGCCCAAGTTCAGCCCTCGGGCGACCAGCTTCCATCCGAAACAAGCCAGCCCAGCGTCCCCCCAGAGTTCAAGAACCTCAGGTTCGATGTCGTCTCCATCCGCCGCAACAAATCGGGAGGCCCACAGGTCTTCGCGAAACCCACCGCGGATGGCTTCCAGATGCGCAACATGTTCCTCGCCGCCGCAGTTCTTACCGCGTATGTCCCAACCATCGGCGGCGCGCGCTTCTACTCCGACCAGCAAGTCGTCGGAATGCCCGCATGGCTGTCGAGTGACGAATACCACTACGATCTCGACGCAAAGGTCGCCGCTGCCGATCTGCCCGATTGGCAGAACCCCGCCAAACAGCCCGCAATGTTGCGTGCCATGCTCCAGAACCTGCTTGCCGACCGCCTGCACTTACAAGCTCGCCGCACCATAAAAGAGACCAAGGTCCTCGCCCTGGTGGTTGCGAAGGGAGGCCCGCGCTTCAAAGAAGCCAATCCCGCAGCGGTTCCTGCTGGTACATTCCCCATGCCGGCAGGAGGGTCCCTCTCGATCGAAAAGAAGGAAGAATCGACGACCGTCCACTACTTCGGCATCTCCATGGGGCAGCTCATCACGTTTGTCGCCGGCCCCGCCGGCCACCAGATCCAAGA
>Ga0068855_100008927_pt1 | contig 12116 bp, 8 predicted proteins | sample KBSCornC52_FD_66592 | JGI IMG/M metagenome (GOLD analysis project Ga0068855, IMG submission 66592) | Corn rhizosphere microbial communities from Kellogg Biological Station, Michigan, USA - KBS Corn C5-2 | ecosystem: Host-associated > Plants > Roots > Rhizosphere > Soil ...
GTCTCCTGGACCGGGTTCACGCCGAGCACCAACGGCTCGTTCGTGGTCGTGGGGCAGAGCCCGAACTGGAGCCTGGTCGGCTATCCGGTGGTCGCCTACGAGTGCAAGGGCACCGATCCGAAGATCACCGACTGCTACGGGTCCTACCACTACGGCCAGAACGCGACCCCGGACAACAACGACGGCTTCGGCCAGGTCTCGGTCGGGACCGGCCTGAGCGCGCCGGACTTCCCCGACAACGAGCAGGCGGCGGTCACCGGCTCCGGCGGCTCCGGCGGCCTGGACCTGGAGCTCTACACCGCGAACCAGGCGCCGAGCCTGGGCTGCGACGCGACCCACGCGTGCTCGATCGTCGTCGAGCCCAACTACGGCGGCGACGCGCTGGGCGAGAACACCGAGAGCGGCGGGGCCGACTGCACCGACCACAGCGCCGACACCGGCCTGTCCGGCGAGGCGACCGACGTGACCTTCGGCAGCGGCGACAACCTGGGCACCAACGGCGGCGAGCAGTGCGCCTGGCAGTACCGCACGGTCATCCCGGTGTCCTTCGCGCCGGTGCCGGCCTCCTGCCGTGCCGGCGCGACCGGGGTGGCCGCCGAGGGCATGCCGATGCTGGACCGCGCGCTGACCCAGTGGGTCGTCGGCTCGTGCCTGGCCGGGAACAACCCCGTGACGGTCGACGCCGAGACCGGCCTGACCGAACCGCAGGCCCGCGGCGACTTCCTGGCCGGCGGGTCCGGCGCGGACGTGGCGTTCACCTCGCTGCCGGCGCCGGCCGGGACGAAGGGCGTCCGGCCCTACACCTACGTGCCCGTGGGCAGCACCGGGATCGCCGTCGCCTTCTTCGTCGACGATCCGGCCACCAACCTGCCGATCCGCAGCATGAAGCTCGACGCCCGGCTGCTGGCCAAGCTGCTGACCCAGTCCTACGACACGGGGTCGTTCACCGGACAGCTCTCCGACACCGCGTCGGTGGCCGGGAACCCGGCCTGCCTGTTCGCCGATCCGGAGTTCACCGCGCTGAACCCGACCGGCGGCGCCTTCAGCTGGCCGACCTGCCAGGACGTGAACGCGAACAACGTGCTGCCGATCGTCGCCGGCGGCAAGACCGACCTGGTGCACGAGCTGACCGCGTGGATCACGGCCGATCCCGACGCCAGGGCGTTCCTGGCCGGCACCCCGGACAAGTGGGGCATGCACGTCGACACCTTCTACCAGACCTCGAAGTACCCCTACCCGATCGACAGCCTGGTGCCGCAGGACTCCAGCGGGCCGCCGAAGGACCCGACCACCGGCGCGGCGATCGACCCCAAGGGCGCGCACCGGGACTACGGGCAGCTCAAGGGGTACGAATGGAACCCCATCCAGTCCGGGCTCGACGACGTCCTGCGGCATCTGCTCAAGGCCACGCCGACCTGCATCAGCCCGGACTTCGACACGGCCAACGGCGTCCACGACAAGTGCGGGGCGCAGAACGTCGGCTCCCGGGGCCTGCTGGCCATCATGGACACCGGCCGCGCCGCCGCCTTCAGCCTGCCGACCGCGTCCCTGCTCAACGCCGCCGGCTCCTACGTCGCCGCGGACGCGCCCGGTCTGGCGGCCGCGGCCGCGGACTACGTCACCGACCCCGCGACCGGCACCCAGTCGCTCCAGTGGGGCACTGCCGGAACCGCCTACGCCGGGGACAAGGCCGCGTACCCGCTGACGGTCCCGGCCTACGCGATGGCGCCGACCGCCGGTATCTCCCCGGCCAAAGCCGGCGACATCGCCGACTTCCTGGCCGCGGTCACCGACAACCGCAGCGGTCAGCTCGCCGGTGAGGCGCCCGGCGAACTCGCCCCCGGCTACGTCCCGAACACCCCGGCCCAGGCCGCGCTGGCGGGAGCGGCGATCGCCGCCATCCGGCCGGGCCCCGGCGGCGGACCGGCGACCACGGTGACCGCGACCGGCCCGGTGCAGGGCCGGACCGGGGCGGCCACGACCTCCGGCAACACGGTCGTCACCCCGGTCACCGTCACCAACAACGGCACGCCGACGGTGTACGACGTCACCAGCACGATCAGCGGCTCGGTGCCGGGCGGCTCGTCGGGCTCCTCCTCGAAGGCCGGCGCGGTCGGCGGGCCCACGCGCCCGCTGGGCGGCTCCACCACACCGGTCGCCGCCGTCGGGACCGCCGCGGCGGACAAGGCTGGTCCGGAGCGCTTTGTGCTGCCGGTGCTGTTGGTGATCGGCGTCGTGCTCCTGGCCGCGGGTCCGGCCGGGCTGCTGGTGTCCTCGCCCGGCGGGGTCGGAGCGCGGATCAGGGGCCTGGGTTCCGGCGCGGCACGGCGGTTCGGGAGATGAGCGCCATGCCGATGACGGGGGAAACGGCAGCCGCCTCGGCGATCGAGGACCAGATCCCCATCCGGATCGTGCCTGGGGTCTCGCGCGGGGACCGGGTGTTCCGCCTGGTCTTCCGGGCCGCCGGCCTGTCCGTGTTCCTCATCATGGGCTTGATCGCGCTGTTCCTGGCCACCCGGGGAGCGCAGGCCCTGCACGCCACCGGCTGGTCGTTCCTGACCGAGCAGCGGTGGCAGACCGCGGCGCACCGGTTCGGCGTGGGCGCGGTGCTGCCGGACGGGATCATCATCGCGGTCATCGCGATGCTGATCGCGGTGCCGGTGGCGCTCGGAGCGGCGCTGTTCATCTCCGAGTACGCCCCCGGCGGGCTGCGCCGGTACCTGATCTCGGCGGTCGACCTGATGGCGGCGGTGCCCAGCATCGTCTACGGCCTGTGGGGGCTGATCTTCCTCACCCCGCGCGTCATCGGGTTCGAGCGCTGGCTGTCCACCCACCTCGGCGGTGTGCTGCCGTTCCTCAAGGTTCGCAACGGGGAGATCGCCGCCTCCTACACCCAGTCGGCGTTCATCGCCGGGATCGTGGTGTCGCTGATGGTGATCCCCATCATCTGCTCGCTGTCGCGGGAGGTGTTCTCCCAGGCCCCGACCGGGGAGCGCGAGGGCGCCTACGCCCTCGGCGCGACGCGGTGGGGGATGGTGCGGACCGTGGTGCTGCCGTTCGGCAAGGGCGGCGCGATCGGCGCGGTGATGCTCGGGTTCGGCCGGGCGATGGGCGAGACCATCGCGGTCGCGCTGATCATCTCGCCGCTGTTCGCCGTGTCGACGCATCCGCTGCAGGCCGGCGCGAACTCGATCTCCTCGCTGATCGCGCTGCGCTACAGCGAGTCCGACAAGCTCTCGCTGTCGGCCCTGATGGCCGCCGGGCTGGTGCTGTTCGTGATCACCCTGCTGGTCAACATGATCGCCGCCGCGATCATCTCCCGATCGCGCTCCGGCGCCGCGACCAATGAGTGAGGGCTCTGACGCCGCCATGACGACCATCGAATCCAGCGGGGCCGCCGTCGGCGCGGGCCCGGCCCGGGACGGCGCCGGCGCGGCGTACCTCGACGCCTCCGGACAGGTCCGGGTCCGGCCCGGCTCGCTCACCGCCGCCGACGCCGGCACCCTGGCCGGGGCCGCCGCCGGCGCGCTCGGGCTGGTCTGGCTGCTGTACGAGCGGATCCTGCCGTTCGCCGGCGCGCTGGGCTTCTGGATGTGCTGGTACGCGGCGTTCCTCGGCCTCTACTGGGGCATCGCGCGCAGCCAGTGGGAGGCCCGGCACGTGCGCGAGAAGATCGCGGCCGCCGTGCTCACCGGGGCCGGCCTGCTGATGCTGGTCGTGCTCGCCGACCAGGTCGGCTACGTCGTCTTCCGCGGGTCCGGCGTGCTCGGCCGCGGCAACTTCCTGACCACCGACATGGAGAAGACCGGTCCGCTGGACGGGCTGGCCGGCGGCGGTGTGCTGCACGCGGTCATCGGTTCGCTGGAGCAGCTGGGGCTGGCGACTCTGTTCGCGGTGCCGCTGGGCATCGCCGCGGCCGTGTTCATGTCGGAGATCGGCGGCCGGCTGGCGCAGCCGGTGCGCGCCGTGGTGAACGCGATGACCGCGCTGCCCTCGATCGTTGCCGGCCTGTTCATCCTGGGCTCGGTGATCCTCACCCTGGGCTACGACCGCAGCGGTTTCGCCGCCTCGCTGGCGCTGACCGTGATGATGATGCCGATCGTCACCCGGGCCTCCGAGGTGGTGATCCGGGTGGTGCCCAACACGTTGCGCGAGGCCTCGTACGCCCTCGGGGCGAGCCAGTGGCGCACGGTGTGGAACGTCGTGCTGCCCACCGCGCGCTCCGGCCTGACCACCGCGATCCTGCTCGGCATGGCGCGCGCGGTGGGGGAGACCTCACCGGTGTTGCTCACCGCGGGCTTCACCCCGCGCACGAACGCGAACCCCTTCAGCGGCCAGCAGATCAGCCTGCCGCTCTACGTCTGGAACTACGTCCGCTACCCGCAGCCCGACATGAAGATCCGGGCGTTCGGCGGCGCGCTGGCCCTGATGGCCATCGTCATGATCCTGTTCGTCGCCGCGCGCCTGGCCGGCGGCCGCCCGCCCGGCGAGCTGTCGCGGCGCACCCTGCGGCGGCTGGCGCGGGACCGGGCAGCCGCCGCGTCGCAGTCCGCCGCGCCCCGGCCGCCGGCCGCCGGAGCCGCGCCCACGGCCGCCGCCGTCATCCACCCGGAACCGGAGTCCGCCTCGTGAACACAGTCCGTACTCTGCGACGCCGTACCGTCCCGGTCCTGATCGCGGCCGGCCTCGGCGCCCTGGTGGCCGCCGGCCTGCCCGCCGCGGCCCCGGCGCACGCCGCCACCGCGCTGAGCGGCTCCGGCTCGTCCTGGAGCGGCCCGGCGCTGGACCAGTGGCGCCGCGACGTCCTGCCGCAGGGCATCAACATCAACTTCGCGCCCAACGGCTCGGCCGCCGGCCGCACCGACTGGGAACAGGGCCAGGACGACTTCACCGCCTCCGACGTGCCGTTCCGGACGGTCGAGGACCAGGGAGTGGGCTCCACCGGGCACTCCAACGGGCAGGGCAACGTCGAGAACCCGACGTACCGCTACTCCTACGTGCCGGTGACCGCCGGCGGCACCACCTTCATGTACAACCTGCACATCGGCGGCAAGCAGATCACGAACCTGCGCCTGTCCCCGGACGTGCTGGTCGGCATCTTCACCAACCAGATCACCATGTGGGACGACCCGCGGATCAAGGCGGACTACCCCGGCAACCTGCCGCACGAGCCGATCACCCCGGTGGTGCGCTCCGACGGCTCCGGGGCGACCGCGCAGTGGACCCGCTACATGGAGCACACGCACAAGGCCCAGTGGGACGCGTACTGCACGGCGATCAACGGGATTTCGTGCGGTGACTACACGGAGTTCTTCCCGACGCCCGCGACCGCCAGCAACATGCACGCGGAGAACGGCTCCGACGTGGTCGCGAACTTCATCATGTCGCCGACCGGCGAGGGCGCGATCGGCTACGACGAGTACGCCTACGCGAAGCTGAACTTCTGGCCGGTCGTCAAAGTGCTGAACCCGGCCGGCTACTACACGGTCCCGACCGCGTCGAACGTCGCCATCGCGCTGACCGCCGCCAAGATCCGCGGCGTGGACGACAGCACCTCGCCGAACGACCCGAACTACCTGCAGCAGAACCTCGACGCGGTCTACACGATGACCGATCCGCGGTCGTACCCGATCTCCAGCTACAGCTACCTCATCGTGCCCCGCGACACCGGCACCCTGCCGGCGCTGCCCCGCGCCAGCGCCGACCACGGCGCGGCCCTGTCCAAGTACGCGGCCTACATCCTGTGCGCCGGACAGGCCAAGGCCGACTCACTGGGCTACTCGCCGGTCCCGCGGAACCTGGTGCGCGGCGGGATGCTCCAGATCTCGCACATCCCCGGGCAGGCGTCCGGGGTCGACCCCAACACGCTGGCGAACTGCAACAACCCGACGTTCAACTCGGCCGGCCAGCTGACCGTGCTGACCGACGCGCCGCAGCCGAGCCCGTGCGACAAGGCGGGAGCGCCCCTGACCTGCACCCCCGGCGGCGGTTCCGGAGGGACCGCGGGCGGATCCGGCGGCGGGCACACCACCGGGGGCGCGTCCGGCGGGCACAGCGCATCCGGCGGCACCTCGGGCGGTGCCTCCGGGTCGAGCGGCGGGACGTCGGGGGGTGCGAACGGCGGCGCGTCGGGAGGCACGGCCGGAGCCTCCGGCGGTGCCGTGGGCGGCGCGTCCGGCGGTGCGGCGGGTGGCACCGGCGGCACGATCGATCCGCTGACCGGACAGGTCGACGGCTCCTCGGGCGGCACCAGCGGCTCCGACGGATCGTTCGGGAACAGCGCCGTCGTCGCCGACGTGCCGGCCCATCACGATCCGAAGTTGCTGGCGAGCCTGACGTCGCTGGAACTGCTGGCGGTCGTGATCGTGCCGCCGGTGCTCGGCAGTCATCTGGTGCGCCGGCGGCGGCTCGCCGCGGGCCGGGGGGAGGGGCTGTGACCGTGACCGCGCCCACCACGTCGCCGATCGCGGCCGGCGACGAGGCCGGCGAGGCCGGTGGCGGGGCCGGGACCGAAACCAGCGCCGGGGCCGGGACGGGAGCCGGTGCCGTGACCGGCGGGGCCAGCGGAGCCAGCGGAGCCGGCGGGGCCGGTCGCGGGCTGCGCGTGGTGCGCAAGGCAGCCGCCTCCGCCAGCCTGCTGTCCGGGCTCCTGCTCGGCTTCGGCGCCTACACCTTCGGCCTGTCCGGTTTGCAGGAGCAGCACAGCCAGGCCGATCTGTACCGCGTCTTGGACGCACAACTCGCGCAGGCCACCGCGCCCACCGGGCCGGCCGCTGACGGCGCCCCGGTGGCGATCCTGGACATCCCGGCGATCGGGCTGCACCAGGCGGTGGTCGTGGAGGGCACCACCGGTGCCGATCTGGCGCGCGGCCCGGGGCTGCTGCGCGACACCGTGCTGCCCGGACAGGACGGTGTCAGCGTGCTGATGGGGCGGCGCGGGACGTTCGGGGCGCCGTTCGCCCGGGTGCCGCACCTCGTGACCGGCGACAAGATCAGCGTCACCACCGGGCAGGGCCGGTTCACCTACACCGTCGACGCGTTCGGTCAGGGGAGCCATCCGATCACGGACGCGTTCAAGGACCGTCTGGTGCTGGCCACGGCCGACTCGACGTGGTTCGCGAACCACGTGGTCTTCGTCGGCGCGCGCCTGGACGGCGGGAACCCGGCGCCGGTGGCCGGCAAGCACTACGCGCGCGGCGACCTGGACAAGCCGCTGGCCTCCGACACCGACGCGTGGTCGGCGCTCCAGCTGTGGGCGCTGGCGCTGGTCTTCGCGGTCACCGCGACCGTCGCGCTGGTCGCGGTGTGGAACCGGCGCGCCGTCTACCTGACGATGGCGCCGGTGCTGGCCGCGCTGCTGTGGTGCGTCTACGAGAACGCCGCCGTCCTGCTGCCGAACCTCTACTGAACCTGGGGCTGGGAACACGATGACAGAGATCGAAGAGCACGGCGGCGTGGCGACCGCCTCCGCCGCCGAGGCGCCGACCGAGCAGCTGCCGGCCGTCCCGTCCGGCGGCGGGGCGGTCCCGGGCGGCTCGGGCCGGCTGGTCGGCCTGGAGACCCGCGACCTGTCGGCCTGGTTCGGCGACCACAAGGTGCTCGACCACGTGTCGCTGACCATGGCGCCGGGCGAGGTGACGGCGCTGATCGGGCCGTCGGGCTGCGGGAAGTCGACGTATCTGCGGATCCTGAACCGCATGCACGAGATGGTGAAGTCGGCGCAGCTGGCCGGCCAGGTCCTGCTCGACGGCGCCGACGTCTACGCCCCGGGCCGCCGCCCGTCCGACATCCGGGCCCGCGTCGGCATGGTCTTCCAGCGCCCGAACCCGTTTCCGGCCATGTCGGTCTACGACAACGTCGCCAGCGGCCTGAAGCTGGCCGGCATCAAGGTCACCAAGGCCCGCCGCGACGAACTGGTGGAGACCAGCCTGGTGAAGGCGGGTCTGTGGAACGAGGTCCGCGCCCGTCTGCGCTCGCCCGGCGGCGCGCTGTCCGGCGGCCAGCAGCAGCGCCTGTGCATAGCGCGCTCGCTGGCGGTGGAACCGGACGTGCTGCTGATGGACGAGCCCTGCTCCGCCCTGGACCCGACCTCCACGCGCCGCGTCGAGGAGACCATCGCCGAACTCCGGGGCCGGCTGACGATCGTGATCGTCACGCACAACATGCAGCAGGCCGCGCGCGTGTCGCAGAACTGCGCGTTCTTCCTGGCCACGCACGACACGCCGGGGCGGATCGTGGAGGCCGGGCCGACGCGGCAGCTGTTCGAGGACCCGCGGGACGAGCGGACTGCGGACTATGTGAACGGCAGGTTCGGGTAGCCGGCGCGACCCGCGTCAGGCCTCGTCGAGCAACCCCGCGTCGCGCCCCACCAAAGCCGCCTGCACCCGGTTGGCCACACCCAGCTTGGCCATCACCCGCGAGACGTGGGCCTTCACCGTCGCCTCGCTCAGATACAGGCTCTTGCCGATCTGCGCGTTCGACAGGCCCCGTGCCACCTCGGCGAGCACGTCCCGCTCGCGCGGGGTCAGCTCCGCCAGCAGCTTCACGGCCTGCTCGGCGCGGTCCGCCACGCGCAGCCCGGTGTAGTGGTCCAGCAGCCGCTTGGTGACCGGCGGCGACAGCATCGCGTCGCCGCGCGCGACCACGCGCATCGCCGAGATCAGGTCCCGGGGCGGGGTGTCCTTGAGCAGGAAGCCGGTGGCGCCCAGGCGAAGGGCCTCGAAGATGTACGCGTCCAGGTCGAAGGTGGTGAGCATGACCACCGGCGGCGGGTCGGCGGCGGCCTGGACGCGGCGCAGCGCCTCCAGGCCGTCCACGCGCGGCATGCGGACGTCCATCAGGACCACGTCGGGGCGGTGTGCGGCGAGGGCGTCGATCACCTGCGAGCCGTCCTCGGCCTCGGCCACGACGCGGAGGTCCTCGGCGGACTCCAGGATGGTGCGCAGGCCCGCGCGGACCAGGCTCTCGTCGTCGACGAGCAGGATGCGGATCATGCGGCGTGCTCCGGGGACGAGGTCAGCGGGATCAGGTGGCGGCCGACCGCGTCGGCGGCGAGGCCGGCGCGGTCCTCCTCATCATCGGCCACGCGGGCGGTCTCTGCGTCCGCCGCGGTCTCCATCGCCTTCACAGCCTCCACGGCCGCGACAGGGTCCGCGGCCTGCGCGGCCCGCCCGGCATCGGCCTTGCACGCCGCCGAGGAGACGATCACGCCGTACTCCGCCTCGTCCTTGCCATCGGTCTGCGGCCACGGCAGCCAGGCCAGCACCAGGAACCCGCCGCGCAGCGTCGGCCCGGCCTCGAACGACCCGCCGGCGACCTCGACGCGCTCGCGCAGCCCCGCCAGGCCCGAGCCGGCGCCGGGCAGCGAAGTGCCCACGACGCGCGGCGCCTGGTTCTCCACCCGCACTTCCAGCCCGATCTCCGGCGCCCCGGACAGGCGCACCGTGGTGGCGGCCGACGCGGCGTGCTTGTGGATGTTGGTCAGCGCCTCCTGGACCACGCGGTAGGCGGCGCGGCCCACGGCCTCGGGCACCGCGGCGTCCAGGCTCAGGCTGCTGTTCGGCACCAGCCGCACCGACACGCCCGCCGCCGCCGAGCGCTCGACCAGCTCGGCGATGTCGGCGAAGCGCGGCTGCGGCGCCAGCGGGGCCGAGGTGTCGTTGCTGGCCAGCACGCCGAGCACGTCGCGCAGGTCCTCCAGGGCCGAGCGCGCGGTCTCCCGGATCAGGCCGGCGGTCTGGCGCGCGGCGCCGGGCTCGGGGCGCTCGGTGATCTCCAGGCCGCCGGCGTGCAGGGCGATCAGCGATATCCGGTGGGCCAGCACGTCGTGCATCTCGCGCGCGATGCGCGTGCGCTCGGCCAGCCGCGCGGCCTCGGTGCGGGCCTCCTGCTCGGCCTCGGCGCGCTCGGCCCGCTCCTGCAGCGCGACCAGGCGGTCGTGCCGGGCGCCGAAATAGGCGCCGAACAGGACCAGCACCAGCACCCACAGCACGGTCACCAGCACGTCGGTGAAGGTCAGGTCGCCGTGGTTCTCGATCGCGGTCTCGGTCAGGAAGGCGGCGCCGGCCAGCGCGGTCAGGCCCCACATCACCCGGTCGCGGCGCTTCACGGCCAGCGCGAACAGCATCATCGCCAGCGGGATCTGCACCTGGCCCACCACGGCCAGCGGCATCGTCAGCACGGTGATGCGCTCGGTGTGCGTGCGCCGCCACCACAGCAGGACCGTCCCGGCCAGGCACAAAGACGTCTGCAGGACCGCCATCGGCAGGTCGTGGCTGTCCTCGAAGAGGTCCGCGACCCCCTCCAGCAGGGCCAGCGACATGACCGCGAGGTCGCGGGCACGCGGGAGCCAGGCGGGGGATTTCACCCCTTCAGCGTAGGTCGGCCGCGGATCGGCGCACGTCCGACTTTCGTATTGGAGTGCCGGGGAAGGAGGGCGGCGTGATCCTTCTCACCCCGGACACACCGGCCCCGGCACCCCTACGGTGGGACCGATCTATCCGCTTCGGATCTGGAGGACACCGCTGGTGGCGAACGAGGAGGGTGCGGCGGTCTCGGTGGACGACATCGCCTACGACGCGCTGCTGGAGTGGATCGCCGAGGAGGTGGCGCCGTATGTCGGCGACGGCCGCGTCGCGGACTACATCCCGGCGCTGGCCGAGGTGCCGCCGGACCGGTTCGGGATGGCCCTGGCCACGGTCGACGGGCACGTGTACGGGGTCGGCGACTTCCGCGAGCGCTTCTCGCTGCAGAGCATCTCGAAGGTGTTCACGCTGGCGCTGGTGATGGCCGGCGACGCCGCGGCGCTGCGGGGACGGGTCGGGGTGGAGCCCTCGGGCAACGCGTTCAACTCGCTGATCCAGCTGGAGTACGAGCGCGGCATCCCCCGCAACCCGTTCATCAACGCCGGCGCGCTGGTCGTCACCGACATCCTGCAGAGCCAGAGCGGCGACGCGGCCGGCACGGTCCTGGACTTCCTGCGCACCGAAGCCGGCGACCACACCGTCACCATCGACGGCGCCGTCGCGGCCTCCGAGGCCGAACACGGCGACCTGAACCTGGCGCTGGCGCACTTCATGGCCGCCTACGGCAACATCGTGAACCCGGTCGACCTCACCGCCGAGCACTACTTCCGGCACTGCTCGATCGCGATGAGCTGCGAGGAGACCGCGATGGCCGCGCTGTTCCTGGCCCGGCACGGGGTGCGCGCCGACGGCACGCGGCTGCTGCCGGTGCTCGGCGCGAAGCGGGTCAACGCGCTGATGATGACCTGCGGGGCCTACGACGCCGCCGGGGACTTCGCCTTCCGCGTCGGGCTGCCCGGCAAGAGCGGCGTCGGGGGCGGGATCGTGGCGGTGGTGCCGGGGCGGGCGGCGCTGTGCGTGTGGTCGCCCGCGCTGGACCAGCACGGGAACTCGGTGGCCGGGGTGGAGGCTTTGGACCGGTTCAGCGCGGCGACGGGGTGGTCGGTTTTCTGACCCGTCCGCCTCCGGCGTGTCGGATCCCCGGGCTAAGGTGAAAACCGTGTCCACGACCACGACCCGCGACGCCGTCGCCGACCAGCTCGAACCCTTCCGCCGCGAGCTGACCGCCTACTGCTACCGCATGCTCGGCTCCGCCTTCGAGGCGGAGGACGCGGTGCAGGAGACGCTGCTGCGCGCCTGGTCGAAGTTCGAGGGGTTCCAGGGGCGTTCGCAGGTGCGGACGTGGCTGTACCGGATCGCGACGAACGTGTGCCTGGACATGGCTCCGGCGGCGCAGCGGCGGGCCCGGCCGATGGACCTGTTCTCCCCGGGGTCGGCGACCGCGCCGAACCTGGCGCAGCTGGAGGAGAACATCTGGGTCGGGCCGGTTCCGGACGAGCGGGTGCTGGCCGGGGATCCCGCCGAGGTGGCCGTCGGGCGCGAGAGCATCCGGCTGGCGTTCATCGCCGCGCTGCAGAAGCTCGCGCCGCGGCAGCGCGCCGTGCTGATCCTGCGCGAGGTGCTGGCGTGGTCGGCGGCCGAGACCGCCGAGCTGCTGGACTCCTCGGTGGCCTCGGTGAACAGCGCCCTGCAGCGGGCGCGCGCCACCCTGGCCGAGGACAGCGCCGCCCCCGGCGACACCGCCAAGCCGCT
>Ga0068855_100008930_pt1 | contig 12115 bp, 9 predicted proteins | sample KBSCornC52_FD_66592 | JGI IMG/M metagenome (GOLD analysis project Ga0068855, IMG submission 66592) | Corn rhizosphere microbial communities from Kellogg Biological Station, Michigan, USA - KBS Corn C5-2 | ecosystem: Host-associated > Plants > Roots > Rhizosphere > Soil ...
AATTGCAGGAGCAAATTCCGGCGGGGCCATGGAAGGCCGGCATGCCGGAATTGCAGGAGCAAATTCAGGTGTGACCAGCGGTCGTACACCGGAATTGCAGGAGCAAATTCAGTGCCCTTCACCCTGGGGCATGCAGCATGGTGGAGTCGACGCCTGGATGCCTATCCGTCAGCGCTCCCGGCGCCAAGGGACGTGGTCACTAGGCATGCCGGCCCGGTGCTTCCCGCCACGTAGAGAACGCCCACTGCCTTCCGTGAAATACGCCACAGCTTTCAGGCGATTAACACCTGTTTTATGGTCATTCCGGCACGTGCAAGGGTACAATGCGCCGTTACCGCCCGATTCCGCTGCCAGGCCAATATCCAGTGACTCACTCGCGTCTGCTTCCTGCCGCTTTTTGCGCCGTGCTGTTCGTGTCGGCCATCGCGGCCAACGCCCAGACCACGATCAACCTCAACACCGCCAATGGCACCTGCGTCGCGGTGACCAACAGCGCGGGTTTGAGCACCGAGTCGAGCCCCGGCAGCACCAGCCTGCGCGCCGATGGTGTCTCGCTGACTGCCCAGCAGCAGGGGGCCTGCAATCCGGTCGGCGGCTCGTCGTCGATGTTCAACGCGACGGTTGCAACCTCCGGCAGCTCGACTCCGGGCACGCCGTACACCCCGGCGATCAATGCGCCGTTCTACGTGCTCTGGTCCGCATCGCAGGACGCGACCGCCTGCACCTACGGCGGCAATTTCACGACCGGAATGAGCGGTTGGACGGTCGGTGCGCGCGCCTGCACGGATGGCACTTCGTGCTCGGCTGCACATGCGGTCCAGGTCACGCCGACCGCCGCCGGCAATTACAATTTCAGCGTCACCTGCACGAATGCGAGCGGTTACGCCGCGACGTCGACGATGAACGTGCCGCAGCCGGCGACGCCGGCGCCGACGCCGAATCCGATTCCGCTGACCACGCCGAGCACCGCCAGTGCGGGCAGTGCGGTTTCGATCGTCTGGCCGCAGATGGCGAATGCAACGAGCTGCACCGGCACCGGAACGCTGGATGGCGTGAACGTACCCGCGCTCGGCGACTGGACGACTCTGACCACGGTCAGCACGACCACGGCCAATGCGCGCAACGTCACGATCCCCTCAACGGCCGTTGTCGGCAGCCAGTTGAAACTGACCCTGACCTGCTGGAACGCAGATCATTCCGCATCCGCGATCGGCACGAGCGCGAACATCGGTGTGACCGTCGCCGTCGCCGGTTGTCCTGCGACGATCACGACGACGGATGGCGCACGCAACCTGCTGACCACGAGCGGTGTTTCCTACGGCGTCTATCCGACCCAGCGGCCGAACGTCAACCTGCTTGAGTGGGACAACCTCTGGGGCTACAACAACACGACCGCGACCACTGCTGTGCCTTGGCCGGGTGTCGGCGGTTCATCGCCGGTGATCCGGGGCTTCCTGCGTGAAAGCTATATCGGCGCGCATTTCCGCACGGGTGCATCGACGTCGGTTACCGGTCATTTCACGAACCCGAGTTTTGCCGCCGGACCGGCGCAGACGATCGCGATCAGTACCGAGTGTGGCGATTTCAGCGCGCATCTGCCGACGCCGGGTTGCCTCGTGCAGAACGCGCCGACGGCCGACGGGACGACGATCTCGTGGAAGCTGACCTCGAACAATCCGACCGGCTCGTGCAATCTGCAGCCGAACACGGATTACTACGTGAACATGATGTTGACCGACCACACATCGACGGTCGAATGCTCGTCGCAGACCACCTGCAACATGGCCGCTGTCAGCTATCACAACTAGCGACTCGGTCCACGCGATGCATGCAGTGTCGCGAAGCTGAACCAATCAAGGCGCCTGCTGTCCATGTGGACGCGGGCAAGCCCAACAAGACGACGCGGCCTCGTGGCCGCGTCGTCGTGTCATGGGGCCCGATCCGTTTCGCGGCGATCCGCGTCGCGCATGCGGCCCACGCCTTTCCATCAGGATTCCCGAACATGTCAGCACGCTATTCGTCCGCTCTTTTCCTCCTGTTCGCGGTCACCGCCACCCTCCCGGTCGCGGCAGCCGAACCGTCGCCGACGCCGAGCACGGTTGTTGCCAGCCAGGGCGGTGCATCGATCACCCTCGACGACATCGACGCATTCGCCGCCGGCATTCCGGACGACAGGCGCGCCGGCTTCTTCAACAGCCCCATGCGCATCGAGAGCATCATCAGCCAGCTGCTGGTGCAGAAGCAGCTAGCTGCGGAAGCGCGCGCGCTCGGCCTCGACAAGGACGCGAAGGTGCAGCGGCAGATCCAGCTTGCCGAGGACGACGCGCTCAGCAAGGCGCGCATGCTGAAACTCCGCACCGACATGAAGCTGCCGGACTTCAACCAGCTTGCGCAGGAAGAGTTCATCGCGCACAAGGAAAATTACGTCGTGCGCGGACGTGTCGACGTCAAGCACATCCTGATCAATACCAAGACGCGCAGCGAGGGCGAGGCGAAGGCGCTCGCCGAGACGGTGCTGAAGGAAGCGACTGCGCATCCGGATCAGTTCGATGCGCTGGTCGAGAAGTATTCCGAGGACCCGAGCAAGGGCGCGAACCACGGCTTGATGATCGACGCCGGCGACAAGAAGTACGTGCATGAGTTCTCCTCCGCGGCGAGTGCGCTGAAGAAGCCGGGCGAACTGTCGCCACTGGTGAAGACGGACTTCGGCTTCCACATCATCAAGCTGGTCGAGCGCACTCCGGACAAGAAGCCGGCGTTCGCCGAGGTCAAGGACCAGATCGTCGCCAAGTTGCGCAGCGACTACATCGAGAAGCAGCTCAAGGCGCACGGCGACACCTTGCGCAACCAGCCGATGGATGCGAATGCGGAACTCGTGGGATCCCTGCGTGACCGCTATGGCGCAGCGACCGATCCGGAAACGACCGTTCCGGCGGCGAAGTAGCACGCGAGACGAGCGCGCGCGGCGGCGACGTCCGGCCGCGCGCATCGCGGATACTGCGAGTACCATCGCGGCGGCCGCACCAGGGAGACTGCCTTCATTCCGATGCCCGTTGCGCTGACGTTGCGTTTCATCCGGCGGGAGCTGGGCAATCGATTCGCGGGCAGCTTTTCCGGTGGCCTGTGGGCGGTGATGCAGCCATTGCTGCAGCTCGCGGTCTATTCGCTGGTTTTCGTGCACATCTTCAAGGCGCGGGTTCCCGGCGCCGATGCGCCCGGCTACGTTCCATTCCTCGTCACCGCGCTATGGCCGTGGACCGCGTTCGCCGAGGCGATCCTGCGCTCGACCACGGCGATACAGGACAACGCGGCATTGATCGGCAAGGTCGCGTTGCCGCGCGAAGTCATCGTCGTGGCGAGCGTATGCGCGAGTTTCGCGATCCACATCTCCGGTTTCGTCGCGATCGTGGTGATCCTCGGGTTGACAGGGCAGGGCGTCTCGCTGGGCATGTTGCCGTTGTCGCTCGTGCTGTACGTACCCTTGTTCGCGCTCGCACTCGGCATCGCGCTGGTCTGTGCATCGATCCAGGTGTTCGTGCGCGACCTGATCCAGGCGCTTGGCCAACTGCTTCCGCTGCTGATGTTCGGCGCGCCGATCTTCTACGACCGCACGCTGCTGCCCGAGCGCTTCCGCGCGTGGCTCGACCTCAACCCGTTCACGTTCTACGCCGAGTCGTTCCGCGCGCTGTTGCTCCACCACGGCAGCGTCGACGCCGTGCACGTCGGCATGGCGCTCGCGACCGCCATCCTGTGCCTGCTGTTCGGTCATTGGTTGTTCCGTCGTCTCGATGCGCACTTCGAGGATTTCCTGTGAGCGACGTGTTGATCGAGGCGCGCGGGCTCGGCAAGGCGTACCCGAAGGTGCATCGGAGCAGCGATCGCCTGCGCGCGCTCGGCCGCTTGCTGTTCAAGGGAGCCGATGCCGACCGCATCAGCGTGCTGCGCGATGTCGACCTCGAAGTGCGCCGTGGCGAATCGCTCGGCCTGATCGGTGCGAACGGAGCGGGCAAGTCGACCCTGCTCAAGCTCGTGACCGGCGTGCTCACGCCGAGCACCGGGCACGTGCGCGTGAATGGCGAAATCGGCGCCCTGCTCGAACTCGGCGCCGGCTTCCATCCCGAGTACAGCGGGCGCGACAACATCGTGATGGCGGCGGCCCTGCACGGCATCAGCGGCGCGGAGTTGCGTCGCCGCCTGCCCGGCATCATCGAGTTCGCCGACATCGGCCGCTATATCGACGAGCCGGTCAAGCACTATTCGTCCGGCATGGTCGTGCGTCTCGGTTTCGCGGTGATCGCGTCGTTGAAGCCGGACCTGCTGGTCACCGACGAAGTGCTCGCGGTCGGCGACGAGTCGTTCCAGAAGAAATGCGTCAAGTGGATGCAGGATTACCTCGCCGATGGCGGGACCCTGATCCTCGTGTCACACAGCATGTACCACATCCAGAAGTTGTGCCGGCATGCGTGCTGGTTGCGTGACGGCGAAGTTGCGATGATCGGCGATGTGTTCGACGTCACACAGGCCTATCTCGCCTGGCATGAACGCAAGGCGGCGCCGGACGTCACGACGGACAATGCCGATCGGCACAATGTGGAATTCAGCGTGCTCGACATCGAGCTCAACGGCAGTGCCGGACTCCAGCCCTTGCTGCTCGAGCGCGGCGACACACTGCGCCTGAGTGCGCGCTTCCGCTCGCGCGATGGCCGTGTTCCTTGCGTCGCAGTCGGCATCATCCGCGCCGACGGCACACCCGTGTACGGCGTCAGCAGCGACATGGACGGTCATGTGCCCCGCCAGTCCGCGCCGAACGAATACGCCTGCGACCTGCAGTTCCCCGATCTGCCGCTGCTTCCAGGCAGCTATACCGTGCGCGTGCACCCGATGGATCCCGAAGGCGTGCGTGTCTTCGACACGCTCGAGCGGGGCGTGACGATCCGTGGCGCGACGCGCGAATTCGGCCTCGTGCAGCTCGCGCATCGCTGGGATGCCGGCGCCGGCGAGGTTGCACGATGAGCGACGAGCTGCCTTTCACCGGCGAGCGCTTCACGCCCGAATGCGTACGCGAGATCTGGTACGAGCACTGGCATCGCTACGCATTCGCACGCCGGCTGGCCGCCGGTCGGCGCGTGCTCGACGCGGCGTGCGGCGAAGGCTACGGTTCGGCGATGCTGTCCGCGGTCGCCACGGACGTCGTCGGCGTCGACGTGGACGACGCAGCGGTGCAGCATGCGCGGTCGCGCTACGCCGCACTGCCGCGCCTGCGCTACGAGCGCGCGGACGCGACCGAGCTGCCATTCCCGGACGGCTCGTTCGACCTCGTCGTGTCGTTCGAGACGCTCGAACACCTGGCTGCGCAGGAACGCCTGCTGCAGGGTTTTGCGCGCGTACTCGCGGACGACGGCCTGCTGGTCATTTCCTCGCCCGACAAGCGCACCTACAGCGAGCTGGCCGGCTTCCGCAACGAGTTTCACGTGCGTGAACTGTATCGCGAGGAATTGCTCGACCTGCTGAGTCCGCATTTCCCCGCCGTGCGCCTGTACGGGCAAAAGCTCCTGTTCCAGTCCGCGCTGTGGTCGCTCGATGCGGCCCCTGTGACGAGCGAGGCCCTTACGGCACGGCAGGACGGCAGTGCGGTCAACGCGGGGCTTGCCTATGCGCCGCTGTACTTCATCGCCGTCTGCGCCAAGCGTGCGCTGCCGGCAGGGCTGCCGGACCTGTCCCTGTTCGGCGACGACCAGGAATCGGTGTACGCGCATTACAATCACGAAATCCGCAAGAACATGAGCGCTGGTGCGCGCATCGCCGAGCTCGAGGCCGAGCTCGAGCGCGCGCGCGCCGCATCCGCTCCCAGACGCGACTGGCGCTGGTGGCGCCGCAACCGGTAACCCGATGAGCAGTCAATTCAACTACCAGATCAACTACGGCGGCAGCCCCGCGCAACCGCAGCCGCGCATCGATCCCGGCGCCCCGCTGTACGCGTCCGAGGACGGCGTCGTCGCCTCGCTTTCGAACAGCGAGTGCATCTTCCAGGTCAAGCGCAGCGGCGAAACGCACGTGATGACTTTCCAGGTGCTGCAGGCCCTCGATCAGAGTCGTGAATTCCGCACGCTCGACGAACATGTCGCGCGCATCATGGCGACGATCCCCGGGCTTGGTGCGCAGCGCGAAGGCGTGCTGCGCGTGCTCGACAGCCTGATCAAGCGCGGCCTGCTGGTGTCCGATCGCGAGTTCCTGCAGCGCGTCACCACCGCGACCGCGCGCGAACCGGAGCCGCTGCGGGCGGTATTCATCCGTGCCTGCGATCGGCCGGATCGGGTCGAGCACCTGCTGGCTTCCCTGACGGACTACGAGCGCCGCTTCCGCGCCAACCGCCATTACGTGCTGGTCGACGATTCCAGTTCGCGCGACGCAGCGAATCGTCATCGCGACCTGCTGCGCGAGTTCGCGCGTGCGACCGGCTGCAAGTTGACCTACATCGGCGCCGCCGAACGCGAGCGCCTCGTCGACGTGCTTGCGCGCGCCGTGCCGCAGGCAGCGGCGAACCTGCCCTGGCTGCTCACCGGAGGTACCGACCGCAGCCGCTTCGGTGGCGGGCGTTCGTGGAACGTGGCGATGCTGCTGTCGGCCGGTGCGCGCGCGATCCTGCTCGACGACGACCATCGCCTGCCGCTGCGACGCCTCGAGGACATGCGCGAGGGGCTGGATCCGAACCCCTCGGCGACATCGACCACGCGGTTCTTTCGCAACATCGACAACGCGCTCGGCGCGGGCGAGGAGATCGAAGAGGATCCCATCGAAATGCACCTCGACGTGGTGGGCCGCCCGCTCGGCGCGCTGACCTCGTCGCGACGCTATGCGATCGAGCCGGCCGCCTTGCGCGGACTGACCTTGAGCCGCCTCGACCACCTGCACGGCGAGGCACCGATCCGCGCGACCCATCATGGCAGCTACGGCAGTTCACGTTCCGAGTCGGGACTGTGGCTCTACCATCTTTCGCCGGAGGATCGTGCCGAGTTCACGCGCGATCGCGACAGCTATCTGCGCAACGTGGAAGGCGGCAGCATCTGGTACGGCTATCGCCAGGCGCGCGCCGCGGGCGCCGGCACGTTCAGCCCGTTCGCGTTCGACAACAGCGTCATGCTGCCGTGCACGAACCCGCTCGGGCGCGGCGAGGACGCCCTGTTCTCGCGTGTCGTCGAGTTGTGCCACGACGGCGCGCTCATGCTCGAGCTGCCGGTCGCGATCGGGCATGTGCAGGAAACGCAACGCAAGCGTTCGCTGCAGACCCTCGCGGCGCATACGCCGCGCTTCAACTACTTCGTGACCGATTTCGTGCGCAGGCAACTGCCGGAGTTCAACGCCGACAACCCGGCGCAGCGGCTGCCGCTGCTCGCGGCGCACCTGCGCGACATCGGCGGCGCGAGCGATCGTGGCTGCGTGCGCCAGCTGCAGGACTACCTCGCCTATTCGCGTGCCGACCTGATCGAGCGCCTGCAGAACCAGTACGACGGTGCGCCGGACGCGCCGGTCTACTGGCAGGCCGATGTGCGCACGATCATCCAGGAGAACGGCAAGGCCTTGATCGCGAAGACGCCGCCGCGCCTCGGCGATTGGCCTGAAGGCATCGACGAAGCTGCGTGCGCGAATCTCCTGCGCAAGGAAACGGCGGAACTCGCCGGCGCCTACGAGGCGTGGCCCGCATTGTGGTCGTGCGCGCGCGACCAGGGCGCGCGCCTGCTCGGCGCGGTCTGATCGAGCACCGTGGGTACGGAGCCGATCGCCGGACTCACCAGTTTCGTCGTCGTCGCGGCCGACAGCGGACCGCTGCTGCGCGCGTGCGTCGAATCGGTGCTGGCCGATCCGGTCGGTCCACTCGAACTGCTGCTGGTCGACAATGCCTCGGGCGATGGCGTCGTCGAACGGATCGAGGCGGAGCATCGCGGGGATGCGCGCCTGCGCGTCCTGCGCAACGGCTCGAACCTCGGCTTCGGGCCCGCGTGCAATCGCGGCGCCGCGCAGGCGCGTGGTGATGTCTACGTGCTGTTGAATCCCGATTGCCTCGTACCCAACGATTTCATCGCACGCGTGCGTGCGACCTTGTCGTCCGACGTGCGCATCGGCGTGCTCGGCGTGCAGGTCACCGATGCCGATGGCAGGCCCGCGCGCGGCAATCGGCGGCGCGATCCGACGTTGCGCCGCGCGCTGGCCACGATGAGCGGGCTCGCGCGCCTGGAACAGCGCTGGCCCGCCTTGCAGGGTGTCGAGATGCCGCCGGCGCAAGGCGGGCAGACCGAAATGGTCGAAGCTGTTTCAGGTGCGTGCATGATCCTGCCGCGCGCCGCGTTCGAACGCGTCGGTGGTTTCGATGAAGGCTATTTCCTTCACGCCGAGGACCTGGACCTGTGCCGGCGCGTGCGCGATGCGGGCTCGCGTGTCGCGATCGATGCGGCCCTGCGCGTCGTGCATGCGCAGGGCAGCTCCAGCCGCGCGCGCCCCGTGTTCGTCGCGCGCCACAAGCACCGCGGCATGTGGCGCTACTTCACGAAGTTCGACCCGGCCGCGCGCAACCCGCTGCTGCGCGGCCTCGTGTGGTGCGGCATCTGGGCGCATTTCGTCGCCAAGGTGCCGGTTCTCGTATTGCGTCGCACCGCGTAGGCCGGACGACCGCGAGGTCGACCGGCGCGCGTTCAGGCCGCCTTGCGCGTGGCGCTGCGATAGAGCAGCCAGCCGACGATCGCGAGCACGACGAGGCCAATCAATTGACCGAAGTGCAGGTTCTCGGGCAGCGCGAGCACGTCCGCGCGGCGGGAAACCACGATCGGGATCGCGATCAGGATGCCGGTCAGCGCCTCGCCGGTGATCAGGCCGGCCGAGAACAGCGTGCCCGGGCGATGCACGCGGTCGCGTTCCGCTTCGTCGTGCGGATGCACGCCGTGCGCGCGTTCGACGAACCAGGAAATCAACCCGCCGAGGAAGATCGGCACCATCAGTTCGAGCGGCAGGTAGATGCCGATCGCGGCGCCGAGCACCGGCACGCGGAAATGCGAGCCGCGCGACTTCAGCCATTCGTCGAGCGCGATGATTGCGGCACCGATCAGCGCACCGATGCCGATCATGTCCCATGGCAGGTGGCCGCCGAACAGGCCCTCGGCGACCGACTTCATGAGCATCGCCTGCGGCGCTTCGAGCGAGTTCGGATGCAGCGCGTCCTTCGGGCCGATGCCGTACGCGGTCGCGAGCAGGTTCAGCACCGGCGCCATCACCAGCGAGCACGAGAACGCACCGATCATCAGCATCAGCTGCTGCTTCCACGGCGTCGCGCCGACCAGATAACCGGCCTTGAGGTCCTGCAGGTTGTCGCCGCCGACCGCGGCGGCGCAGCACACCACCGCACCGATCATGATCGCGGCGACCGGGCCGATCTTCGACTGCGGGCCGAGCAGCAGCATGAGCACGACGGAAGCGAACAGGATCGTCGCGATCGTGATGCCGGACACCGGATTGTTCGACGAGCCGACCAGGCCGGCGAGGTAACCCGACACCGACACGAACAGGAAGCCGGCGACGATCATGATGATCGTCATCGGGATGCTCACCGTCCACATGCCGACGATCGCCTGGTACAACGCGAGCAGGGGCAGGGTGAAAACGACGAGCCCGACCAGCATCCACTTCATCGGCAGGTCGCGTTCCGTCTCGGCGATCGCCGTACCACCGGAACCCTTGCGTGCCGCGGCGATGCCGCTCCGGATGCCGGAAACGAGCGACTTGCGCAACGAGAACAAGGTCCACACGCCGCCGATGAGCATCGCCCCGACGCCGAGGTAGCGCACCTGCGCCGAGCGGATCATCGAGGCTGCATCGGCCGCGCTGGCGCCGGCGAGTTGCAGTGCGAGCGCCGGATCATGGTTCATGAAGAACGCATGGTAGAGCGGGATCGCGATGTTGTAGGACAGGATGCTGCCCGAGACGACCACGATGCTGACGTTGAGGCCGATGATGTAGCCGACGCCGAGCAGGGCCGGCGACAGGTTCGTGCCCATGTAGCCGAGGTACTTGCCGATGAAGCCGGAGCCGACCGCGTTGTCCGGGATCATGCGCAGTCCGCTCTCGGCCGCGAGCTTGACCACGGCGCCGATCGCGCCGGCGATCGCGAGAATCTTCACGCCCGGGCCAGGGTTCTCGCCCGCGCGCAGCACTTCCGCTGCGGCCTTGCCTTCGGGGAATGCGAGCGGCTCCTCGACGATCATCGTGCGGCGCAGCGGTACCGAGAACAGCACGCCGAGCAGGCCGCCGAGGCCGGCGATCGCGAGCACCCAGGAATACTTGAAGTCCTGCCACGCGCCCATCATGACCAGCGCCGGAATCGTGAAGATCACGCCGGCTGCGATCGACGAGCCGGCCGACGCGCCGGTCTGCACGATGTTGTTCTCGAGGATCGTGCCGCCGCCGAGCAGGCGCAGCACCGCCATCGACACCACCGCGGCCGGGATCGCGGTCGCAATGGTCAGGCCCGCGAACAGGCCGAGGTAGGCGTTCGCCGCGGCGAGGATCATCGCGAGGACCATGGAGAGGATCACCGCGCGGACGGTGAGCTGCGCGACGGGCTGGGCCGCGGCGGGTTCGGAACTCATGCACTACCCCTTAGTCTGGCAACGGCCCGAGGCCGCAACACGGTATCAAAGCACAAGGGGCGACGGGCGTCACGCGGCGCGGGCCGGGACGCCATGGCTGCGCGATAATCCGCTGCATACTGGCCAGCGTCCGGACCGATGATCCACGAAATCCTCAAGATGGGCGATCCGCGCCTGCTGCGCATCGCGCCGCCGGTGCCGGCCGCGATGGTCGGCAGCACCGAACTCGACACCCTGATCGCCGACATGTTCGAGACGATGCACGACGCCGGCGGGGTCGGCCTCGCCGCACCACAGATCGGCGTCGACCTGCAACTGGTGATCTTCGGGTTCGAACGCAGCGAGCGCTATCCGGACGCGCCCGCGGTGCCGCGCACGATCCTGCTCAATCCGACGATCACGCCGTTGACCGACGTCGTCGAGGAGGGCTGGGAAGGCTGCCTCTCGGTACCCGGCTTGCGTGGCGCCGTGAACCGCTGGACGCAGATCCGCTACACGGGCATCGATCCGCTTGGCGAGCGCATCGACCGCGTCGCCGAAGGCTTTCACGCGCGCGTCGTGCAGCACGAATGCGATCACCTGATCGGCCGGCTGTATCCGTCGCGGATCACCGATTTCTCGAAGTTCGGTTACACCGAGGTGCTGTTCCCGGGCCTCGATCTTGCCGACGATTGACGCGAGCACCGCGTAGGGCGGGTCGAGCGCGAAGCGCGAGTCCCGCCGCAGGTCCGCGACGACGTTCAACGACGGCGGCACGCGCTGCGCGCGTACCGCCCTACCTGTTGCGAACGGAATTGATCGCGTCGCGCAGGTCGCGCGCTGCGTTGCGCGCGGCATCGATGAAATCGTCGCCGCTGCTCGCGTAGAGGATCGCGCGCGAGGAACTCACGAGCAGGCCGGTGCCGTCGCTCGTGCAGCCATTCTTCACGACCGCCTCGACGTCGCCGCCCTGCGCGCCGACACCGGGGACGAGGAACGGCACGTCACCGACGAGCGCACGCACGTCCTGCAACTGTCGCGGCCAGGTCGCTCCGACGACGAGCACGCAATTGCCGTTCGCGTTCCATTCGCTCGCGACCTTCGCCGCGACGTGCTGGTACAACGGCCGCCCCTCGACGACGAGGTCCTGCAGGTCACCGGCGCCCGCATTCGACGTGCGGCAAAGGATGATCACGCCCTTGTCGGCGCGGTCGAGGAAGGGCTGCAACGAGTCGCGACCGAGATAGGGATTGACCGTGACCGCATCCGCGCCGTAGCGGTCGAACGCCTCGATCGCGTAGTTCTGCGCGGTCGAGCCGATGTCGCCGCGCTTCGCGTCGAGGATCACGGGTACGCCCGGATGTGCCGCATGGATGTGCGCGATCAGTCGCTGCAGCGCATCCTCGGCGCCCAGCGCGGCGAAGTGCGCGATCTGCGGCTTGAACGCGCAGACGAGATCGGCGGTCGCATCGACGATCGCGCGGCAGAACCCGAACACCGCA
>Ga0068855_100008934_pt1 | contig 12113 bp, 8 predicted proteins | sample KBSCornC52_FD_66592 | JGI IMG/M metagenome (GOLD analysis project Ga0068855, IMG submission 66592) | Corn rhizosphere microbial communities from Kellogg Biological Station, Michigan, USA - KBS Corn C5-2 | ecosystem: Host-associated > Plants > Roots > Rhizosphere > Soil ...
CGCGATGGGCGGCGATTACCAGCAGGAAGTGGACCTGCTCAGCCTGTTCAAGGACGTGGCCCACGAGTACGTGCAGGTGGCCATGGTGCCCGAGCAGATGCGGCATCTGGTGGACCGCGCAATGCGCATCGCGCGCGACCAGCGCACCGTGACCTGCATCATCATCCCGAACGACTTGCAGGAGGTGCAGGCGGTGGAAAAGCCGCCGCGCATGCACGGTACCGTGCACAGCGGCATCGGCATGACGGGCAAGCGCGTACTGCCGGGCCAGCTCGACCTCGCAGCGGCGGCCGAGGTATTGAACGCGGGCCGCAAGGTCGCGATCCTGGCCGGCGCCGGTGCGCTGCACGCGACCGACGAGTTGCTCGACGTGGCCGATCGCCTCGGCGCCGGCATCGCCAAGGCGCTGCTGGGCAAGGCCGCGGTGCCCGATGACGTGCCGTATGTCACCGGCTCCATCGGCCTGCTCGGCACGCAGCCCAGCTGGGAAATGATGAGCGGGTGCGACACGCTGCTGATGGTCGGCTCGAGCTTTCCGTATTCCGAGTTCCTGCCCAAGGAAGGCCAGGCGCGCGGCGTGCAGATCGACCTGGACGGCCGCAAGCTCGGCATGCGTTATCCGATGGAAGTCAACCTGGTGGGCGACAGCAAGCTCACGCTGCAGGCGCTGCTGCCGCTGCTGCACACGCAGAAGGATCGCGGCTGGCGCGAAGACATCGAGCACAACGTGCGCCAGTGGTGGAACGTGCTCGAAGCCCGCGCGATGAACGAGGCGCGGCCGATCAATCCGCAACGCGTGTACTGGGAGCTGTCGCCGCGGCTGCCCGACGACTGCATCCTCACTTGCGATTCCGGCACTTCGGCGGCGTGGTACGCGCGCGACCTGAAGATCCGCCGCGGCATGATGGCATCGCTGTCGGGCGGGCTCGCCACCATGGGCCCTTCGATTCCTTATGCGTTCGCGGCCAAGATGGCGCATCCCGATCGCGTGGTCGTCGCGCTGTCGGGCGACGGTGCGATGCAGATGCTCGGCATCAACGGCCTCATCACCATCGCGCATCGCTACAAGGATTGGAGCGATCCCCGCCTGGTGGTGGTGGTGCTGAACAACTCCGACCTCAACATGGTGACCTGGGAAGAACGGGTGAGCGCGGGCGACCGCCGGTTCACCGACTCGCAGGCGCTGCCCACGTTTCCGTACGCGCAGTACGCGCAATCGCTCGGCTTGGCCGGTATCCGGGTGACCGAGCCCGGCGAGATCGGCTCGGCGTTGGACGAGGCGTTCAGGGCGGACCGGCCGGCCTTGCTCGAGATGGTGACCGACCCGAATGTGCCGCCCTTGCCGCCGCATGTCACGGCGAAGCAGGGCAAGGCTTACGCGAAGGCGCTGCTCCATGGCGACTCACAGGCGCTCGATGTCGTGATCGCGACGGCCAAGGAATGGTGGGATGGCGTCACGGGCGGCAGGCGCCGTCACTGATGCCGCGAGTGCGGGAGCACGCAGCATGAAGCCTCCGGGCGCAGCCGACGCCGCGCTCGATCGGGGCCGGCTCGAGGCGCAACTGCGCGAGCGGGTCAGCGGCGAGGTGCGCTTCGACGACGGCAGCCGTGCCTTGTATGCGGCGGACGCCTCGAACTACCGGCAGGTTCCGATCGGCGTGGTGATTCCGCGCAGCGTCGAAGATGTGATCGCCACGGTCGCGGTCTGTCGCGAGAACAAGGCGCCGGTGGTATCGCGCGGCGGCGGCACGAGTTTGTGCGGGCAGACCTGCAACGTCGCGGTCGTGCTTGATTTCTCCAAATACCTCAACCGCGTGCTGGAGATCGACCCGCATTCGCGCACCGCTCGCGTTCAACCGGGTGTGGTGCTGGATGACCTGCGCGATCAGGCAGAGCAACACGGCCTGACTTTCGCACCCGATCCCGCCACCCACACGCACAACACGCTGGGCGGAATGATCGGCAACAACTCCTGCGGCCCGCATTCGGTGATGGGCGGCGAGACGGTGCACAACGTGATCGAACTGGACGTGCTCACCTACGACGGCTTGCGCTTCACGGTGGGTGCGATGGACGACGTGGCATTCGAGGCGATGCGGCGCGAGCCGGACCGGCGCGCCGAGATCGCGCTGCGGCTGAAGCAACTGGCGGCGAAGCACGGCGCCGAAATCCGCAAGCGCTTTCCGGCGATTCCGCGGCGCGTGTCGGGCTACAACCTGCCGGCGCTGCTGCCCGAGAACGGCTTCGACCTGGCCAAGGCACTGGTCGGCAGCGAAGGCACTTGTGTCGTGGTGCTCGAGGCCAAGCTGCGGTTGCTGCCCAGTCCCAAGGTGCGCTCGCTGCTGGTGCTCGGCTACCCCAGTGTGTACGAGGCCGGCGATCACGTCACGGAAGTGATGGAGGCAGGCCCGATCGCACTGGAAGGCATGGATGACCGCCTGGTGGCGGACATGAAGCGCACTCACCTGCATCCCAAGGACATCGGCCTGCTGCCCGAAGGCGCCGGTTGGCTGCTGGTGGAATTCGGTGGCGGCGACAAGCGCGAGGCCGATGCCAAGGCGCAGCGATTGATGGACCGATTGCGCGGCGTGGAGCACCCGCCGTCGATGAAGCTGTACGACGACCCCGAGGCCGAACAGCGGATCTGGCATGTGCGCGAGTCGGGCTTGGGCGCCACCGCGCACGTGCCTGAAGCGCCGATCACCTGGGAAGGCTGGGAAGACTCGTCGGTGCCGCCGGCGCGGCTGGGCGAATACCTGCGCAAGCTGCGCGCGCTGTTTGAAAAATACGAGTACGGCTGCGACCTGTACGGCCACTTCGGGCAGGGCTGCGTTCACACGCGCATCGACTTCGACCTGGAAACCGCCGACGGCATCGCCAAGTTCAAGCGCTTCCTGCACGAAGCCGCGCAGCTGGTGGTGAGCCTGGACGGCTCGATCTCGGGCGAGCACGGCGACGGCCAGTCGAAGGCCGAGCTGCTGCCGATCATGTTCGGCGAGTCGCTGGTCAAGGCGTTCGAGCAATTCAAGGCGATCTGGGATCCCGACGGCCGCATGAACCCCGGCAAGATCGTGCATGCCTACGGCGCCACGGAAAACCTGCGGCTGGGCACGACCTTCCGGCCCGCGCCGGTGCAGACGGTGATGTTCTTCGGCAGCGACAAGGGTGACTTCGGCCGCACCACGCTGCGCTGCGTGGGCGTGGGCGAGTGCCGCAAGAAGGGCGGCACCATGTGCCCCAGCTACATGGCCACCGGCGAGGAGATGCACTCCACCCGCGGCCGCGCGCACCTGTTGTTCGAAATGCTCAATGGCGACCGCGAGGGCGCCGTGCTCAAGCAAGGCTGGCGCGAACCCGCAGTGAAGGAAGCGCTGGACCTGTGCCTGTCGTGCAAGGGCTGCAAGGGCGAGTGCCCGGTGAAGGTGGACATGGCCAGCTACAAGGCCGAGTTCTTTTCGCACTACTACCAGCATCACGCTCGCCCGCTCGCTGCCCATGCATTCGGCTTCATCGACCGCTGGTCGCGCTGGGCCTCGCACGCGCCAGGCGCCGCGAACGCGTTGACGCAGACGCCGGCGTTCGCGAAGCTGGCCAAGCGGATGGTGGGCATCGCGCCGCAGCGAAGCATTCCGGCATTCGCGGGCGAGAGCTTCCGCACGGGCTTCCGTGATGAAGCCGATCCGCGATCCGGCGCCGACGTGCTGCTGTGGCCCGACACCTTCAACAACTACTTCCATCCCGAAGTCGCACACGCGGCGGTGAGCGTGCTTCGGCATGCGGGGCGGCGGGTGCGGCTGCCGGCTGCCGGACTGTGTTGCGGCCGTCCGCTGTACGAATTCGGCTTGCTCGATCATGCCAAGCGCTATCTGAAGCGCACGCTCGCGGCGCTGGGGGACGACCTGCGCGCCGGAACACCCGTCGTCGTGCTGGAGCCGGCCTGCCTCTCGGTGTTCAAGGAGGAGCTGCCGATGATGCTGCCGCGCGATGAACAAGCGAAGCGGCTCACGATGCAAAGCACGCTGCTGGCCGATTTCCTCGAACGTCATGGGGCCGGGGCGCGCTTCGAGCCGCTCGCGCAAGCTGCCGTCGCGCACGGACATTGCCATCACAAATCGGTGCTGGGTTTCGACGCCGAGAAAAAAATGCTGCAAGAAGTCCTGAAGCTCGATCTGCAGCTGCCCGACAGCGGCTGTTGCGGCATGGCCGGCTCGTTCGGATTCGAGGCAGCGAAGTACGACGTTTCCATGGCGTGCGGCGAGCGCGTCCTGCTGCCGGCGGTGCGCGGCAGCGCGCCGGACACGCTGATCATCGCGGACGGCTTCAGCTGCCGCGAGCAGATCGTGCAATCCACCGGGCGCAAGGTGTCGCACCTGGCCGAAGTCCTGCAACGTGCCATTCCCCATCAGGAGCGTTTATCGTGAAAGCCAAGGTCATCAACGAAAGTCCCGAGCGCACCATTGCGCTGATCCTCGACCGTGGGGACGAAGTCGTGCGCACGCTGGAGCGCTTCGCCACCGACCAGCAACTGCACGCGAGCCGCTTCACGGCCATCGGCGCGTTCGAGCGCGTGACGCTGGGCTATTTCGATTGGGAGCGCAAGGATTACCAGCGCATCCCGGTCGACGAGCAAGTCGAGGTGCTGTCGCTCGTCGGCGACCTCGCGCTCGATGCCGAGCGCCCGAAGCTGCACGTGCACGCCGTGCTCGGCCGTCGCGATGGCAGCACGCTCGGTGGCCACCTGCTCGAGGCGATCGTGCGCCCGACGCTCGAGGTGCTGCTCATCGAGTCGCCGGGCTACTTGCGCCGCAAGCGCGACCCGGTCAGCGGTCTGCACCTCATCGATATCGACGAGTAGCCGGCCCCTGCCCGCACCCGCGCGCCGCTATCATCATTTCGATGCGGTTCGTGATCTTCGGCCTCACGGTCAGTTCATCATGGGGCAACGGCCACGCCACGCTATGGCGCGGACTTTGGCGCGCGTTGAGCGCGCGCGGCCACCAGATCGTCTTCTTCGAACGCGACGTGCCTTACTACGCGGAGCATCGCGACGTGCAGCAATTGCCTGGCGGCGAATTGGTGCTGTATCGCGATTGGGACGACATCGTGCCCCGCGCAGCTCGTGAATTGCAGGACGCCGACGCGGCGATCGTGACTTCGTATTGCCCCGACGGCGCTGCCGCCGCGCAGCTGCTCACGCAGGCGGCGCATTCAGCGGTCACGGTGTTCTACGACATGGACACGCCGGCGACGCTCGAAAACCTGCACGCGGGCCGGCCGGTCTTCTACATCGGCCCGCGCGGCCTGCGTGATTTCGAATTGGTGCTCAGCTACACCGGCGGGCGCTCGCTGGACGAGTTGCGCACGCTGCTCGGCGCGCCGCGCGTCGCGACCTTGTACGGCCACGTGGACCCGCAAGTGCACCGGCCGGTGCCGGCCATGGAAGCCTATCGCTGTGCGTTGTCGTATCTCGGAACCTACGCGGCGGACCGGCAAGAGGCGCTGGAAGCGCTGTTCATCGAACCCGCCCGGCAGCTGGTCGACCAGGAGTTCGTGATCGGGGGCGCGCAGTACCCGCACGAATTCCCCTGGGCGCGCAACATCCGATTCGTACGCCACCTGCCGCCGGCCGAACATCCGGCGTTCTTCTCCTCGTCGCGCTTGACGCTCAGCGTGACGCGCCGCGCGATGGCGCGCAACGGCTACTGTCCTTCGGGCCGCCTGTTCGAGGCCGCGGCTTGCGGCACGCCGGTGATCAGCGACGACTGGCCGGGGCTGGGTGAATTCTTCGAACCCGACGGCGAAATCATCGTCGCGCGCACAGCCGATGACGTCATCGGCGCGATGCAGATGTCCGACTCGCAGCTGCATCGCATCGCCGCGGACGCGCGCGAGCGGGTGCTGGCTGAGCATACGTCCGGGCATCGCGCGATCGAACTCGAACGCATGCTGGACGAAGTGCGGCCCGCGCAGCTGCAAGCCACGGATCCATGAAGTCGCAACGGGAAGGGAGATCATCAGTCATGTGGGGCATCATTCCGGCGGCAGGCATGGGCACACGCATCCAGCCCCTGGGTTTTTCCAAGGAACTGCTGCCGGTGGGCAGCAGCATGAATGGCGAGGTGGAGCGGCCGCGCGCCGTCAGCGAATTCCTCGTCGAACGCATGCTCAAGGCCGGCACGACGCACATCTGCTTCGTGGTGGGGCCCGGCAAGTCGGACATCGTGCAGTACTACGGCGCCGGCGTGCAATCGGCGCACCTGTGCTACGTGGTGCAGCCCAAGGCCGGCGGATTGTGCGACGCCATCTTCCGCGCGTGCTCGCTGATCCCGCGCGACGAGCCGGTCGTGGTCGGCCTGCCGGACACGATCTGGTTCCCGGACGACGGGCTCGCATCGCTGCCTGGCGATGTGCTGTCCTTCCTGCTGTTTCCGGTCGAGCGGCCGCAGGCCTTCGATGCGGTGGTGACGGACGACGCGGGCAACGTGCAGGAAATCCAGGTCAAGCATCCCGATGCGAAATCGAACTGGATCTGGGGCGCGTTCAAGATGCCGGGCTATGTACTGCACGACCTGCACGCGCTGTGGCAGGAGCGCGGCCGGCGCGACGAGTACATCGGCACGCTCGTCAACGCCTACATCCAGCAAGGCGGCCGTGCGGTGGGTGTGCGCGCGGGCGAGGCCTATGTCGATGTCGGGACGGTGCACGGTTATCGCGAGGCGCTCACGCTGCTGGCCGAGCGCGCGCCCAAGCAAGCGCCCGAGTCCACCCATGCCAGGAACATCTGCAGCAATGCAGGCACGTCCCTCGCAGTGGAATCGGCGAGACCCGCACCCACGGCCGCCACCGGCTTCACGCGAGCGGACATCGAAGCGGGAGTGCGCGAGCTGGGCGACTGGTTCCAGAACCTCGACTTGAATGGCGTTCGCACGGCGCCGGCGCATTTCCTGGGCGACTACCCGGCCAACAAGTGGCAGCGCTTCGCTCACGTGCTGCCGCAGAATTTGCAGGGCAAGTCGGTGCTCGAGATCGGCTGCAACGCCGGCTTCTACTCGTTCGAGATGAAGCGGCGCGGCGCCGCCCGCGTGGTCGGCATCGACTTCGACGACTACTATCTCAACCAGGCGCGCTTCGCCGCGAAAGTGCTGGGCCACGAGGACGTGGAGTTCCGCAAGCTGACGGTGTACGACGTCGGCGCGCTCGGCGAGCGCTTCGACCTGGTGCTGTTCATGGGCCTGGTGTACCACCTGCGCCATCCCTTGCTGGCGCTGGACCTCATTTACCAGCATGTCGCGCGCGACCTGCTGGTGTACCAATCGCTGCAGCGAGGCAGCGCCGAGGTCGAGCCGCTGCAGGACGATTACGATTTCTGGGAGACCGATGTGTTCGAGCGCGCCGGTTATCCGCGGCTGCACTTCGTGGAGAAGAAATACTCCCACGACGAAACCAACTGGTGGGTGCCGAATGCGGCGTGCAGCGCGGCGATGCTTCGCAGCGCGGGCTTCCAGCTGATCGCCCATCCCGAGCAGGAAGTCTTCCTGTGCAAGCGAGTGGAGTTGCCGGCCGCACCCGATGGTCCGCGCGCGGTGTATCCGGCGAGGGCCTGAAAAGGGCAGGGGAGCATGCCGCAGGCGGGGTCGCTGCTCTCAGTGCTGCGCGACGACGATGCGGATTGCGCGCTGCCGCGCACCGCCATCGTGGCCGCGCACCCGGACGACGAAGCCGTGGGGGCCGGCTCACGGCTGCCGCGGCTCGCGCAAGCGCGGTTCATCTATGTCACCGACGGCGCGCCGGCCGACGCGGCGGATGCCACTGCCCATGGCCTGTCGGTGGGCGCCTATGCGAGCGTGCGCCGGCGTGAGCTCAAGCGCGCCTTGCAGCTGTGCGGAATCGCCTTCGAGCAGGTGCACAGCCTGGGCTACGCAGACCAAGGCGTGGCACTCCGCTTGCCCTGTCTGGCGCGGGACCTGGCGGATCTGTTTGTAGCAATGAATACCGAAGCGGTGCTGACCCATGCTTACGAGGGCGGGCATCCTGACCATGACGCGACCGCGTTCGCGGTCCACGCGGCCGCGGCGTTGCTGCGCCGCGCGGGGCGCCCGCCGCTGGAGTTGCTGGAGATGGCGTCCTACCACATGGGAGCGCAAGGGATTCGCGCCGGCGCGTTTCTTCCCGCGCGCGAAGCGGACCGCCATGCCGTCGTCGTGACCCTCGATCGCGACGCGCGGCAGCGCAAGCGAGCGCTGTTCGATTGCCATGCGACACAGCGGCGCACGCTCGCCTATTTTCCGGTGGATGTGGAGTGTTTCCGGCCCTCGCCCGATTACGACTTCCTGCGGCCGCCGCACCAGGGCAAGCTGTTTTATGAGTGCCAGCCGTGGGGCATGGATGGCGAGCGTTTTTGCGCGCTCGCCGCGCGGGCGATGGCTGAACTCGGTTTGGAGGGCCGCTGGTGAGCCTCACGGTGCTGAGCATCGCTTATCCGTTCTCACCGGTCAGCCCGGACGCGGTCGGCGGGGCCGAGCAGATCCTCAGCCAGATCGACGCCGCTTTGGTTGCCACGGGGCATCGTTCGGTCGTCGTCGCGAACGCGGCCTCCGAGACGCGCGGCACGCTCATACCGACGGCAACCGCGTTCGGGCCTATCACGCCCCAGCAGCGGCATGCGGCGTGGGCCGAGCACCGCCGTAACATCGTGAGCGCGCTGCGTTCGCACCCCGTGGATGTGGTGCATATGCACGGCATCGACTTCCACCATTACTTGCCGCTGCCCGAGCCGGTGCCGGTGCTCGCGACCTTGCACCTGCCGCCCTCGTGGTATGGGTGCGATGCATTCGAGCCTCGCCCCGGCGTGTACCTGCACTGTGTTTCACCCCGGCAGCGGCGCGAGTGCCCGCCGGGCGCGCGCCTGCTGCCGGACATCGAAAATGGCGTGCCGGTGCACGCGCTGCAGTGCCGCTGCCGCCGGCGACGGTTCGCGATGACGCTGGGCCGGATCTGCCCGGAGAAGAACGTGCACGTCGCGCTGGACGCCGGGCGGCGCGCCGGCATCGCGGTGCTGCTCGGCGGCAAGGTGTTTCCGTACGAAGCGCACGAGCGCTATTTCCGCGAGCAGGTCGCGCCGCGGCTGGACCGCCAGCGCCGGTACATCGGGGTCGTGCCGTTTCTCCGCAAGCGCCGGCTGCTGTCCGCGGCGCGCTGCCTGCTGCTGCCGAGCCTGGCGCCGGAAACGAGCTCGCTGGTCGCGATGGAATCGCTGGCCTGCGGCACGCCCGTGGTGGCGTTTCCGACCGGCGCGGTGCCTGGCATCGTGGAGCATGGCGTCACCGGTTTCCTGGTGCGCGACACGGCGGAAATGGCCGATGCCGTCGAGGCCTGCGGCGCCATCGATCGCGAGCACTGCCGCCAGGTGGCTCGCGAGCGTTTTTCGGCCGAGCGGATGATCGCCAGGTACTTCGATGCTTACCAGCAGCTCTCCGGTCGTGCGTGAAACCGTCACCACGCTGGCCAGCCTCGAAGCATTGCGGCTGGAATGGGAGCGCTTATTCGGCCAGTCGCCGCGCGCGACGCCGTTCCAATCGCCCCAGTGGTTGTTGCCATGGTGGAAGCACGTCGGGCGGGGCGAGCTCGCCACGCTGGCGATGCGTTGCGCGCACACGGGTGAGCTGGTCGCGCTTGCGCCGCTGTATGTGTGGAGCGACGCGAGCAGCGGACGCCGTACCCTGTTCCCGATCGGGATAGCAACCAGCGATTACCTGGACGTGCTGGTACGCCCCGGCTGGGAAGCCAGCGCGCTGCGCTGCCTGGGCTGGTGGCTCGCGGAGCATGCCCGTGAGTGGGACAAGTTCGAGTTTCCACAACTGCGCCGCGACGCCGCGCTGCTCGCGTTCGAGCCGCCATCGGGATGGCGCCATGAATTCACGCCGGGAGAGCCCAGCCCGGTGCTCGCGTTGTGCGATGTGTCGACGGGCGCAGCTTCGGCGGTCCCCAGCGCCATGGCGCGCAACGTGCGCTATTGCCGCAGGCGCGCCGAACGCGCCGGCCGGATCGACTACGCCACCGCGGATGCTCAGACCGTTGCGGCTTTCCTCGATGCGCTGGTGCGGCTGCACGCGAGCCGCTGGTCGGAGCGGGGCCGCACCGGCGTGTTGAGCGATACCTCGGTGCTGGCGTGGCACCGGGAAGCGGTGCCGGCGCTGCAGGCGGCGGGACTGTTACGCATGCACGCGCTGCTGCACGCCGGCGAGTTCATCGCCGTGCTGTTCTGCCTGGCCGACCCGGCGCAGGCTGCTGATCGTTGTTGCTATGACTACCTCGGCGGCTTCGATCCGCGCTTGCGCGCCTTGAGTCCCGGCACGCTGCTGGTGGCGTACGCGATCGACTACGCAGTGTCGGAGCGCGCCACGGCGTTCGATTTCCTGCGCGGCGCCGAGGCCTACAAGTACCGCTGGGGAGCCGTGGATCGGCCGACCCAAGTGCTGCGGCTGTCCCCTGAGCGCGCCGTCGCGGGCAGTGATGCGTCAATGAATGCGAGAACGGGTGCGCCCTGAACGACAATAATCGGTTCCGACTCACCGTCCACCTTCCGCGCCGTGTTCTCCTTGCCGCCGGTCACCCAAGCGCTCATCGTCATCAACGTGGTGGTGTTCTTCGCCGAGTCGGCGCTGGGCTCGTCGTTCATCTCGTCGCTGGCGCTGTGGCCGCTCGGGCCGCTGTTCATGCCTTGGCAGGTGCTCACCTACGCCTTCGTGCACGGCGGCATGACGCACCTGCTGTTCAACATGCTGGGCGTGTACATGTTCGGCAGCGACCTGGAGCGTGTGTGGGGATCGCGCCGCTACCTGACCTATTACATGGTCTGTGCGTTGTCGGCGGCGGTGGCACAGTTGATCGTGACCGCCGTGACCGGAGCGTCGTACCCCACCGTGGGCGCGTCGGGCGCGGTGTTCGGATTGCTGCTGGCGTTCGCGATGCTGTTCCCGCGCCGCATGATCATGCCGCTGTTTCCGCCGATCCCGATGCGCGCGCCGGTCTTCGTCGCGCTGTACGGCGCGCTGGAATTGATCCTGGGCGTCACCGGGACGGCGGAAGGCATCGCGCACTTCGCGCACCTCGGCGGCCTGGCGGGAGGTTTTCTGTTGATGCGATTCTGGAAGCGCTGGCGCTGATCCAGCTCGATGGCGTTGCCCTGCGCACTCAGGCTGAAATGGCTGCGTCGGCCTTCACACTGCGCAGCAGCGCAAGCATCTCGTCCTGGATGCGCTGCAGCGCCTCGGGGCTGTGGCCCTCGAAGCGCAGCGTCAACACCGGCGTGGTGTTCGATGCGCGCACCAGCCCGAAACCATCCGGCCAGTCGACGCGCAAGCCGTCGATGGTGCACACCTGCGCGCCGGGGAACTTCGCCTTGCTCGCCAGTTCGTCCGCGATCCGGTGGGCTTCGCCTTCGCCGCAGGCGACATGCAGTTCGGGCGTGGAAAAGCTCGTGGGCAGCGCGTCCAGTACCGCACTCGGGTCGGCGTGCCGCGACAGGATCTCCAGCAGTCGGCAGCCCGCGTAAGTGGCGTCGTCGAAGCCGTACCAGCGCTCCTGGAAGAACACGTGGCCGCTCATCTCGCCGGCCAGCGGCGCGCCTACCTGCTTCATCTTCGCCTTCAACAGCGCATAGCCGCTCTTGTGCATCATCGGCCTGCCCCCGGCGGCCTCGATCACCGGTGCGAGCCGCTGCGTGGACTTGACGTCATACACGATGGGCGCGCCCGGAACGCGCGATAGCACGTCTCGCGCGAACAGCATCAGCTGCCGGTCGGGATAGATGATGTTGCCCCCACGCGTGACGACGCCCAGCCGGTCGCCGTCGCCGTCGAACGCCAGGCCGAGATCGGCGCCGCATTGCTTCACGGCGGCGATCAGCTCGCGCAGGTTCCCGGGCTTGCTGGGGTCCGGATGGTGATTGGGAAACCGGCCGTCGACATCCGCATGCAGCTCGATCACTTCACAGCCGAGCGCGCGGTAGATCTCCGGCGTCGATGCGCCGGTGACGCCATTACCGCAATCGACGACGATCTTCAGCGGCCGCGCCAGCCGGATTCCCGACGCGATGCGATCGCGATAAGCGG
>Ga0068855_100008935_pt1 | contig 12113 bp, 14 predicted proteins | sample KBSCornC52_FD_66592 | JGI IMG/M metagenome (GOLD analysis project Ga0068855, IMG submission 66592) | Corn rhizosphere microbial communities from Kellogg Biological Station, Michigan, USA - KBS Corn C5-2 | ecosystem: Host-associated > Plants > Roots > Rhizosphere > Soil ...
AGGAGATAAGCGGCATTTTTTGTTTGATTACTCTTAGTCCAAAGTCCATAGCCTAATACCAGAGCTCCTATTATGGAACCAAAAACAGGAAGGTGAGTTATTAGTAAATGCAAATGTACCTGGCTCATATTGGTAGTTTTTACAGTGATGTAATTTTAATAAATTTTTCTCCGGCAGTCATTGAAATGCCACAACGTGCCGGAGCTTTTGATTCATAGGTATTACCACAGGTAGGGCAAACATAAAATACCGATGGTAACGCTTTTACTGTTTTATTTTGTAAAGCATTCAGTGCCGCTTCGTAAAATCCTTTATGCTTTTTCTCTGTTTTGTAAGCATAATTTAAACTAATCATTGCTAACTGATTTCCGGATGCGTTAGCTGCAGTTAAAAACTCCGGATACATAGTAGGTATTTCGTACGTTTCGCCTGCAATTGCATCCTGCAAATTTTCTTCGGTCGATTTAACGGTAAACTCTGGCTTAATTACCGGCACAGAAGCGGCCGATTCCTGTAACACCGTCTTGTGGTTATTGGCATGAATATTTTCCGCAGTGGATGCTGCTTTAAAAAGCAAGGCAATCTGATGATATCCTTCCTGCTCAGCTTTCTTTGAATAAGCTGCATATTTGGCGCTGGCCGTAGTTTCACCTTTGAAAGCGGCCTGAATGTTTTCTATTGTTTTTGCCATGGCATCGGTAGTTGCAACATAGCTTGCGGGTTTTGCAATAGAAGCCTTTTCGTCCTTCTCATTTTCTTTTGCCTCGTTCTCCTTTCCTTCATTTTCTCCGGTTTTACTATTTGCTTTTTGAGCGGTGGTATCTGTGCTGCTCTGTACCGGAGATTTCATAGTTGCATCAGTATTGGCATTTCCGCAGGAACTAAGAAAAATACTACCTACTGTTATTGCTGTAACGGGAATAATTAATAGCTTTTTCATTTTGTTTTATTTGTTTTGAATGAATTATAAAACAAAGATGGGGTTACAGCCCTTTGTCAGGCCTTTGTAGTTTCTTAAGATTGGCTAAAGATGTTTGAGGAAATTTGATTGAGAATGTAGTGCTACCGGGGACGCTACTAACAGAGATCGAAATGTCTTGAAGGTCTGCCAGTTTTTTTACAATGGAAAGCCCCAATCCGCTCCCGGGAACCATAGAACTTCTTGAATCATCAGTACGATAAAACCGGTTAAATAAAAGTGGTAGTTGTTGTTGAGTAATTCCCGGGCCGTCGTTTGTGATGAAAAATGTTTGGCTATCGTTATTCCAACTATAATTAACTTTTCCATTAACCGCACCATATTTTATAGCATTGCTGAAGAGGTTGTCTATTATCAGAGATATGAAAAAGGGATCCACATATACTGAAATGGTTCCAGAAATAGCTGATGTAATAAGAATCCCTTTCTCGTGTATTTGCTTATTAAATTTCATTTCAGCTTCTTTCAGGATCTTATGTAGATACACTATTTCTTTTTTTACCGAACCCGATTCAAGGCGGGCAAGTTGCAATAACTGGTCAAGCAATTGATTAAGTCTGTCTGTTTGAGCAATCACTTCCTTTATTTTTTGCTCGTACTGCTCTGGTTCTCTTCTTTTGCGAAGCAATACTTCCAGTGTGCCTCTTATAGCGGCAAGAGGTGTTCTTATCTCATGTGAAGCATCGGCGGTAAATTGTTTTTGCTGTTGAATACTCGTGTCTATCCGGCTAAGTAATTCATTTATAGTGCTTGCCAGCTGGTAAATTTCGTCTTCATTGGCGGGTAAAGGCAAGCGGGTGTTAATATTGAAATCGTTAATGCCGGAGGCCGTACGAATTAATTGATGAACAGGAGAAATAGCTTTAGATGCAGTAATATAAACTACAATATAAAGCACCAATAAAAGGACCGGGAAGCAAATGAAAAGTGTGAAAAGTAAATTTTGTAATACGTTGAATGATTCCTGTTGAGAAACAGCAACAGTGAGTTGACCGATAATTTTTCCTTTGTCATTCTTTATAGGAAATTGACCGAGGCGAAGCCTTTGTTTATCTATCTGTGTGTTATAAAAATATCCCTTTTTGTTAGCCGGATTAAATAAAAAGTGATTCGACCGCAGATTAGCCGATTTGAATATTACCCTATCTCTGTTATCTACTATTTGAATAAAGGTTGGATTAGCTTCTACTTTCTTATGTTCTGCTTCTTCCCACTCAGGCATTTTGTTAATGATAATACTGTCTCCTTTCCAATCAAGTGTATTTAATATTTCTTCTTTTTCCAGTGAAATGTCGTTATCAAGGTGATGATATGAACTTAAATATACAACTGCATAAATGATGATGAAAACAATGCCCGTTGTTATAGCAACAGCAAGGGTATTAAAAAGGGCAATGCGTTTTTTGAAACTGAGCGTCATTAATTATTATTTACACGGTATCCTACGCCGCGTATGGTTTGAATGAATGAATCTTTATCTTTTGTATCTAATTTTTTTCGCAGCGCATTAATAAAAACATCTATCACTGAAGTGTCTTTATCAAAGTGCACATCCCATATCTTTTCAATAATTCGGGTACGCCTGCAAACCTTACCCTTATTGCGCAGCAGGTATTCAAGTAGAGCAAATTCTTTTTGAGTCAGTTCCACCGGTTGCCCGTTTTTTGTAACCTGGTGAGCTTCCGTATTCAATAGAATCGGGCCATATTCAAAAACATTTTGTTCGCCTGTTTTATTCCTCAACAGCACCCTGATACGGGCCAATAGTTCTTCGAAGGCAAAGGGTTTCCTGATATAGTCATTTGCGCCGGTCTCCAGGCCAAAAACAGTGTCGTCTACGGTATCCTTAGCAGTAAGGAAGATAATAGGGATCGTTTTATTTACTTTGCGCACGGTTCTACAGATCTCGATCCCGCTGACACCTGGCAACATCCAGTCAAGCAGTAGTAAATCGTATTCATCCAGGTTATCCGTTGCCAATTGAAGCCCTTCTTTTCCATTATCGGCTACATCAATGGCAAATCCCTCTTCCTCGAGGCCTTCTTTTAAAAAGCCCGAGATAGCTTTTTCGTCTTCAACTAAAAGAAGTCTCATAACTATAATATTTTGAGATCAGGACATGGTTTATTTGTCATCGGCAGGAGTTGAAAGATTGCCGACAGATAGTTCTATCCCGGCACCGTGTTTATAAACCAGTTGTCCTCCCAGGTAGCCGGTTCTGGCAATTGAAACTACAGTGCCTGCAAATAGAAGTATGCCTAGGAATTTTGCCCAGGTTTTTGTGTTTTTGCGGATAAAGAGGAACAGATAGAACGCTGCCGTTAAGATGGTTAGCTGAGATGGTCGCCGCCTGTTCATGAAGCCCTACCGCTTTCCCCAGTGCGCCTTCTTCTATACCTTCACCCGCTGCATTGCCGCTCAGATAAGCTGCTATGGAACCTAAGGCGCCCAATACCAGCAAATAAAACGCTGCTTGTGAAAAAAAATCTCTTCGGAAAAATAAAGAAATGACTGCTGATAGAAATCCTATGCAAAGCAGGGCTATGGGGAAGTGAATGGCCATCGCATGTAAATGAGTTCCCGATATCATAACAAATGTTTTGTTAAAGATGATAGAATGAGGGTATGGATTAGATTAATGGATTCTTAAGATTGGCTTAAATAGGTAGTTCAGGAATAATGAAAATTACAAAGTCCACTACAGACGTTAGCTTCCCTGCGTCATGTGTACGAATGATATATGTCAACCTATTGTGGCGGCAGGAAATAGAAGAGGAGGGGAATCCAACAAAGGGAGTAGTAGAAAGGATTTTATTTTAATCCACTCAATTGGCTCAATGTAGTTTTTAGGAGAGTAACATGATCGAATTTAGATATCACTGCATCTGCGCCGTTTAAACGCCCTGGTTTTCCAAATTCGATATTTAAAGAGTATACAACTATTTTAATGGAAGGCCAGTTATGTCTTAATATGTAGATCGTTTCATAACCGCCAGGAAACGGCATATTAATTTCTATAATGCATATAGCGGGCAGGTTATCTTCTGATATTTGATTCAAGAAGTCATTCGTGTTAGCGGCCGTTATAATTACGTCATATCCCCAGATGGACAGACAATTAAAAAGGCAATTTCGCATTAATGCATGATCATCTATAATTGCCACTTTAACTTGTGTACTACTGATACTCATTTATTTTGATTTAGGGAGTTACAGCAGCGCGATCAACAAATGGAAGATGGCTCTTGGTAGCAATTACTTTGTCTCTGTTCCTGACAAATACAGGGCCATAACCTTTTAAAAAAATTGGTGATAAACTAATGACCCCAATTGGAAAATTGGGGTCTTAGCCTTTTGGTAAGAGGCTGAAACTACTTTTTTAATGCACGTTGTTATAAATATAAATACACCTTAAGATTAAATATGACAAAAAAATTATAATTAAATTGGTTATATGCTCAATACTGATCGTCGCTTATTATTTCAATCTGGCATTATCATCTAACATCCTTCGCAGTGGCTGGTCATGACTATTCATGGCATAGAGGATAGGTAGCCGGTGAACCGGCCACCTTCCTGTAAGTAGGAAAATGCAGGATTGCATTTTCATTTTCCCGTTTATATTTTGACTTGCATAGCAGCTCTTCTAATTATGAATTTTTTTTAACCTGTTTTCACTGAGAATGAAAATAACCCCATCGCGGATGTCAATAATGTGCTCAACTTTAAATTCCTTCAATGTTCTGATCAACGATGCTGTAGCAGTGCCCGCAATTGCCGCCAGATTATCGCGGCTGATAATAATGCCATTCTTGTATGTCCCATTCAATAATACTAACGCTTCAGCAACTTTTTTTCGAAGTGAATTGTATGCTAATCCAAGCAAGAGCTCGTCTTTTTGTGTCAGTTTTTCAGCAATAAGTTCCATAAAAAAGCGCGACGTTTGAAGGTCTGTAGCTAGCAAAAGTTCAAATTCCTTCCTGGGAATAACAGCAAGCTCAGTATACTGCACCGCGACTGCCGTTTCTTTATAAACTGTTCCTTCCAATAGAGCAACATAACCCAAAATATCTCCATCGCTATAAATACCTGTGATTAGTTCTTTATTAGTCTCATTATCCTGCCATATTTTGGCCGCCGCCAGTTTCCCATTAATCTGACAGAGAGTGCTATGAATGACATAGGTTCTTTCCGTGACAATACGCCCCGGTATGATTTTTTATGAGTTTGTGTGCATGAGGATATGGTTATACTTAAATGTCCTGCTGATTGTCAGTTGTTCTGAGAACAATCGTCCCTCTGGAGAACATTCTATGAGTTATGGCGCTCCCAAAGCAACTGTAACTGCAACAAATGACAATGGCAAACAAACAGGACCTCTCGCTTACGCGCCAAATGTTCCCAAACTGCAGAGTGGAGATACGGTAGAAGTGAAGATCGATGTAACTCATAAACTGTTCACAATTAAAAAGGATGTTTCCTTTACCGGCTGGCTGTATGGTGATTCTCTGCCGGGGCCGGTATTAAGATTAAAGGTTGGTCAAACCGTAAAGTTCTCGATGACAGATCGGTCTAGCGATTCGGCCATGATGACTATGACCATGGGTGGTCAAATGTTGCGTCCCATGCCACATTCAATTGATTTTCACGCAGCAATGGTCAACCCCGAAGATAAATACCGGACTATCAATCCGGGAGAAACGATACATTTTGAATGGACCGCCAACTATCCGGGAGTGTTTATGTATCACTGTGGCACTCCAATGGTTCTTTTGCACATGATCTCTGGAATGGTAGGAATGGTCATTGTTGAACCCAAAGGTGGTTTTCCGGGAAAGGTTGATAAGCAATTCACCATTGTGCAGAATGAATATTATCTTACACATGAGGGATCAACTTATGTTCCTGATACCGGCCTTGCTTTGAAAAAACAGCCTAACTTCATGGCATTCAATGGAAAGGTGGCCCAGTATGTAACTCATCCCCTACATGCAAAAGCAGGGGAACGTATTCGCCTTTATTTCTTAAACGTCGGACCGAATAATATTTCCAGTTTTCATGTAATCGGGACCATAATGGATAAAGTATGGATTGAAGGCAACCCCGCCAATGAAATGAGAGGAATGCAGGCAGTGCTTGTTGGACCAGCGCAGGGCGCCATCATGGAGTTTGTCTTACCGGAAAAGGGCGAATACACTTTTGTAGATCACTCCTTTGCCAATGCAACAATGGGAGCTATGGGTGTTTTCGCTGCCGACTAGATCCACAAACTTTTTTATCGCAATAAATGATGGCAAAGAGAACATTTTGGCTTACTGTAAGCCTTGTTAACCTTTGTGTTGTTGCCTTCTTGGGTTTTACTTTAAGAAGTAAAATTTTATTTGCCCTTCCATTTATTGATTACCGAAATACATTAAGCGCCCATTCGCATACTGCTTTTGGTGGGTGGGTCGGGCTTTCGCTTATTACTCTTCTTATTTACGACATCTTATCTGAGCCTTTTTGCAATAAGAAAGTTTACCGTTGGGTATTGATCGGTATTGAAATCAGTTCTCTGGGCATGGCCTTGCTATTCCCTTTTCTTGGTTATCAAAAGATCACTATCCTGTTTTCTGATTTATATGTAGTGGCAGTTGTGGTTTTTGTTTTTACTTTCACCGCAGATATAATAAAAACAGCCACGCACCCAACGGTTAAACTACTGACAATTTCAGCAGTTGTTTCGCTCATGCTTTCCTTTATAGGTACTGCTGGGCTCGCCTATATCATAGTTGCCCATTCCACAAGTTCATTGTTATATCGGGACTCGATTTATATATTTTTACATTTTCAGTATAACGGGTTCTTTACTTTTTCCGTATTTGCCTTGTTGATAAATTATATCATAAAAAAGGGCGTTCTACCCGGTCGTTCGATGAAACTATTCTCCCTGTTTCTTTGCCTGTCTGTAGCCCCTGCTTTATTCCTTTCCTTACTGTGGCACAATCTGCCTTTGTTCAACGCATTTGGTGTGCTTGCCTGTATTTTTATCATCGCATCTTTATTTTTCTTTTTTATGTTTATAAAGTCGCTTGACCTAAAAAGATTGTTTTTATTCAGGATGGCGCGAACGTTTTTGATTTTTTCAATTGTGTCCTTTGTTATAAAAATGCTTTTACAGGTGGGAACCATTTATCCGGGCCTTGGTGATGCTGTTTATGGCGACCGACCTGTAATCATTGGATTTTTGCACTTGGTATTTCTCGGTTTTGTAAGCTTTTTTATTTTAAGCAATATGATTCAGTCCGGTTATTTTATGAATAACGGGAAAACTGCGTTTTTTCCTTTTATCGTTTTTTCAACCGGAATTATTTCAAATGAAGTGATACTCGCAACACAGGGAATGGGTATTCTTTTTAAATCAAATAATACCCTTTACGCATGGCTACTATGGGGTGCTGCCATTTTACTTTTTTGGGGTGCAGTTTTGATATTGAGCGCAAGGCTCATGGTCATTAGCACCAAACGAAAGCCAAGGTAAGCGTTCGTTGTTTGCTTGTGCTGCTATTTACTTTTTACCATCGTTATTTCTCATGAACTCCAGTACCGATCTTGCATCTGAATCGGAAAGATTTTGATTGGGCATTTTCACCAAACACACTTCCAGTAAATTAAGTGCTGCGGTGTCCTTTTGCACCATTTCTTCTGTATTGGTTACGAAGTTCATGATCCATTCGGGTGTTCGCCGGTCGGTAACTCCTTTCCATCCTGGCCCTACCAGCTTTTCATTAGTGAGTTTGTGACAAGAACCACATTTTAGGTTATAAATCTTTTCACCTGTAGCTATCATATTCTTGTCTAAAGGATGGGTTAACTGAACATTAGTATACTTGCCAATCCCTTTTGGGTTAGTTCCTTCTGCCGTGCCAGATGTACCGGTTGTGCCTGTAGAACCTGAGTCGGCAGTACTTGCGTTACTGTTATTTTCATTCTTGCCAGAATTACATGCGCCATAAAATAAAGCAATTGATAAAAGTAATGCGGTGAGTGGAAATGCATTCTTCATAAACCTGGTTTATTAGATTAATAGTTATTCAAGCGATATTTATCTGGATAAAAATGCCCACTAGGGTGCAGGCCAAAAAGATTTAGCGATCTTTACGGGAAAAAGTCTGGCCATTATTTCCTGCTCAATTCTGTGATAATAACTTGCTGAAAAAAGTATGCCATCATATTGAACTTCTCAAAATCCCTTTTTATAGATGATCGAATAAAACTGTGTTCGATAATAGGTTCGATTTTAAGCGATTCCCAATAAATAGTCGAAGAATTGTTCTTTAAGCTTATTGAAATTTTGTTCGGCAATTTTTATTTTTGAAACCAGTTCCTGACATAATTTGGCATATAGACTTTTCGTCAGATACAGAAAATCGTCAAGTCGAATGAGTTCGTTCTGTAACTGACTAATGGTGCTGTCTGCATTTAAAAACCGTGAGTAGAAATTTTCTGCTTGTTCAAGCAAATTGGGACTGAATATAGCTGTAACCAGATCAGACAACTTTTTTTTGCAATCATTATTTTGTTCACTCATCCGGAACAAAACTATTTTGCATGCATCTTTTACCCGGTGTATTTCTTTCTCGCTCAGAGGGTTGTATTGCTCACGTATCACCATTTTCGAAACTACATTAGTTACTTTATAGGCGCCATAACTTTAATCAAGTTAGCAACTGATTGTAGTCATGAAGGCCCCGCCCATATTTTGAATAGCAATAGAAAGCTTCCACTTTGACTTTTATCATTCCCGCCGATGATTAGCATCATAATTCCAATAAAAGTATGCCGGTACTTTTATGCTTTATATAACAATATCGAACCCCGGAAAAAGCGATTCAGGAAGTTCAAAATATTGCGGACTTTCTTACTTGCATTCCAGTAAAATATTCACATTATGAGACCCTATTTCAGTTTAGTTATGATACTAATAGCGGCAACTTTGTTTAGCAGTTGCTTTTCAACTACGAGCAAAACCCATGATGCAGGCATCAACAGTAAGCCAGTTTATGGCGGTCCAAAAGCCTATATAACGAAAGATGCTATCCCTTCCACAACAACAGACGGTCCGGTGGCTTATGCGCCTAATATTCCTGCAATACTTAATAAAGACACGGTAGCAATAAGAGTGGATGTGCAACACAAAAAAATAACCGTTGCTGATGGTGTTAGCTATTGGGCCTGGACTTTTGGCGATTCAGTTCCCGGTCCGGTACTAAGAGTGCGCGTTGGACAAACCGTGAAGTTCACGATGTTTAACCGCTCAGGTCTTACAGCAGAAGTTTCTCCACCTATGCCGCATTCTATAGACTTTCATTCTGCAATGGTTAATCCCCATGATAAATACCAAAGTGTTAATCCCGGCGAAGCGCTCCATTTTCAATGGACAGCAAATTATCCCGGTGTGTTTATGTATCACTGCGGCACGCCGATTATTTTGCAACACATGATCTCAGGTATGACAGGTATGATTATAGTAGAACCGCAGGATGGATTTCCTGGAAATGTGGATAAAGAATTTGCCATCGTGCAAAATGAATTCTATCTAAAGCAAAATGACAGTTTGTATGAAACTGATATAAATGCAGCAAAAAACCGCCAACCCATGTTTGTAACTTTTAATGGAAAGTACAAACAATATGTTCAAAATCCGCTCGAAGTAAAAGCAGGTGATCGCGTAAGATTATATATTCTTAATGCAGGCGCCAACCTGACTTCGAGTTTTCATGTTGTAGGAACCATCTTTGATAAGGTATGGCTTGACGGCAATCCTCATAATGAGCTTCGGGGCATGCAGACAGTGGAATTAGGCAGCAGCAATGGCGCTATCGTTGAGTTTGTCGTTCCTGAGAAAGGTACTTATGCTTTTGTTGACCACTCCTTCGCAAGTGTTGAACAAGGAGCGATTGGTTTGATAAAGGCAAACTAAATTTTTGAGGCATAGCCTCTCCTTTTAAATAGTAAAATTGAAAAGATGAAAAAGGTTTTTATTATAGTGCTTGCTTTGCTTAGCTCAGTACTTTTGGGCCAGGCGGCTCCAGGAGGGAAAGTGAAGGTTTATCTTTTTCTTCAATCACAATGCCCATGCATTTATAATCACAAAGAAACGTTTGGTTCACTTTTAAGAAACTACAGAGATAAGGTAAGTTTTATAGCAGTTTTTGTAGATAATAAAGATAATGACAAAGGCATAAAAGATTTGATGCAAAACCTTGGATGGAAACTTCCTTATATTAAAGATAAGGCACATCAGCTTTTGCACGAGTTACAGCCGAAAGTCAGTACCGATTGTGTGTTTGTTGATGGTTCCGGAAAAGTATTGTACAGAGGAGCTATTGACGACGGGCCATTGAATATGGGAACAGTAAAAAACTTCTATTTGAAGAATGCATTGGACGCCTATTTCAATCACACACCAATTAAGGTTTCGAGTGGAAAAGGTGTAGGTTGTTTTCTTTAAAAGATTTTCAGCAATTTAAATTGTCAGTACAAATGAAAAATGACTTATTAGACGATAAGCCCCTTGTTTACTCTTGCTCCGGCTGTTCCAGTGCTGCGCAAATGGCAAACTACCTTGCCATTCAATTAGACAGATCAGGTATAGCGGAAATGTCGTGCATTGCGGGTGTGGGTGGCAATGTAAAAAAGTTGGTAAAGACCGCGCTTTCTGGAAGAAGAATAATAGTAATTGATGGCTGCCCTTTAGCCTGCTCAAAGGCTTGTATTTCCAATCACTCCATCGCTCCTGACCTCATTATCGAATTAACAGCTCTCGGTGTAAAGAAAAAACAACATGAGGATTTTGATAAAGAACAGGCAGATAGCATACTAAAGGATTTAAAACAAAAAGTAATGAGTGCTGCGGGGTGAAAACCGAAAGCAATCAGGTATTCATAGAACTAAACATAAAATATCAATAAACATAAAATCAAGAATATGCAAACAATACAGGAAAACATTTTGAACGTAACCTTGCTTGAACCACGGCAAAAGCATCCCACTATTTTTGCCCGCTTCGATGCGTTAGCCGAAGGAGAAAGCTTAACCATACACAACGATCACGATCCAAAGCCATTGTATTATCAGTTGCTTGGCGAAAGAGGCAATACCTTTAAATGGGAATATCTTGAACAAGGGCCGGAGTGGTGGAAAGTTCGCATCAGCAAAAACATCACCGGCGCAAATGAAGAGACTTTGGGTGACATTGCCGCAAAAGATTTACGCAAGGCAGAGATATTTAAAAAGTATGGCCTTGATTTCTGCTGTGGAGGGAAAAAAACAGTAAAACAGGCTTGTCTGGACAAAGGGCTCGATGTGACAAAGATCGAATACGAGTTACAGCAAGCTGATAAAACTTTTAACACAAGACCTTTACCGTACAATGATTGGAGCCTGGATTTTCTTGCAGACTATATTATTAACACTCATCATAGCTACGTAAACAAATCGTTACCGGATATAAGAACATATGCCGCAAAAGTTGCAAAAGTGCATGGTAGCCACCACCCGGAATTACTCGTAATTCATCAATTGGTGGAAGAAATTAATGCAGAGTTGTCGGCCCATTTGTTAAAGGAAGAAAACATTTTATTCCCTTACATTAAAGAATTGGTAGCATCAAAGAAAAGTTCGCAACCTTTGCATCCCTCTGCTTTTGGCACAGTTAAAAATCCGATCCATGCGATGGAACTGGAGCATGAGATAGTAGGCAAAAATCTTCAGGAAATCAGAACGCTTAGCAACAATTACCTGTTACCCGAAGACGCTTGTGCAAGCTATACTTTGTTATATCGCATGCTTGATGAATTTGAAGATGATTTGCATACCCACATTCACCTGGAAAACAATATTCTTTTTCCTAAAGCCCTTGCGCTTGAAAAAAATTAACAATGAAAGAGCATAAACCTATAAAGCGTGACAAGGCATTTGTCACGCTTTCAAAAGATCACCATTTTAGTCTGTTATTGGTTTGGAAAATTCGACACGACCTTGCAGCTAACTTGAGCAGTAAGGATATTAGCAGTTATCTGCTTGAATTTTTCAGAAACGACCTGCATCCGCATTTCAAAGAGGAGGAAGAAATTCTTTTCAGTAAACTACC
>Ga0068855_100008937_pt1 | contig 12111 bp, 10 predicted proteins | sample KBSCornC52_FD_66592 | JGI IMG/M metagenome (GOLD analysis project Ga0068855, IMG submission 66592) | Corn rhizosphere microbial communities from Kellogg Biological Station, Michigan, USA - KBS Corn C5-2 | ecosystem: Host-associated > Plants > Roots > Rhizosphere > Soil ...
AATCGGCCGAAATGCTTCAACGCGCCATCGAGCTGGGAAGCTTTCGCATCGCCAATTTCAAGATTCAGCGAGTGGGCGGTTTCCATCATGCGCTCGAAATGGTTCGGATCTGCCGCGCGAATTCGATTCCGGCATGGGCCGGCGCCATGCCGGAGCTCGGAATCGGGCAGGCGCAGGGCGCGGCGCTCGCCTCACTGGCGGAATTCGTTTACCCCACTGATGTGGAGGCGAGCCGCCGCTGGTTTCAGGACGATATCGTCATGCCCTTCATTGAGGTGAGGGACGGCGAGATCGAACTGCCCCGGGCGCCTGGCCTGGGATACGCAGTGGATGAATCCAAACTGCGCAAATACAGAGTTGCGGAGTTCCGTCTGCCCGAGTAGCCGGTGAATTTCTGGGCAGGGACGCGGAAACTTTTGACAAGTAAAGGTTTGTAAACTGGCGTCTTTACACTTATTCACGTTCTACAAAAGTCGAAACAAGTAACAATCTATTAGCCGCATCGTCTCTTCGAAGACGGGCCGAATACAAAAAATGATGATGAATCGCTGGAAGACTGTATTGATTGTGTTTGCGGCGCTGGCTGCGCTCTCCCTGCTTGGGGTCGGTGAGCTTCTGGCGCAAACTCCCGGTTCGCTTCGCGGCCAGGTCACGGATCCCTCGGCTGCCGTGGTTCCGAACACAACCGTACAGGTTACCGGCGCAGGCGTAACGCGAAATGCTAAAACGGACGGTCAGGGCCGCTACGCCATTGCCGGCCTCCCGTCAGGCGCTTACACCGTAACGGCGGCGGCCAAAGGCTTTCTTACTTTCACGCAGCAGAACGTGAATGTGGCGGCCGGGCAGGCCACTTCGCTTGATATTGCGCTTCAGATTCAGACCGAAGCGCAGCAGGTGAACGTCAGTGAATCGGCTACCGGCCAGGTTTCGGTGGATCCCTCCTCGAACACAGGCGCGCTCGTCCTCAAGAATGAAGACCTCGAATCGCTGCCGGATGATCCGGACGATCTGCAATCCGACCTCGAAGCGCTTGCGGGACCCGCGGCCGGTCCGAACGGCGCCCAGTTCTTCATCGACGGATTCAGCGGCGGGCAGTTGCCGCCCAAGAGTTCCATCCGCGAGATTCGCATCAATTCGAATCCGTTTTCATCTGAATTCGATCGGCCCGGTTTCGGAAGAATTGAAATCTTCACCAAACCCGGCACGGACAAATACCACGGCACGGCGTTTTTCAATTTCGGCGACAAAATCTTCGACACCCGCAACCCGATCCTGACTGGCGAGAAGGCGCCGTACAGTTCCAAATTCATGACCGGTAATGTCGGCGGCCCGCTGGGTAAAAAGGCTTCGTTTTTCCTCGATTACAATCGCCGCATCATCGATCAGTCGGCGCTGATTGACGCTTACGTGCTGAATCCCGATTTCACTCAGTCGCTCTACAACAGCGCGTACCCCACTCCGAATCACCTCTGGATGATCAGCCCGCGGCTCGATTATCAGTTGAACGCAACGAACACTTTGGTTCTGCGTTACAACCACACCCAGGCTTCGAACGTCAGCGGCGTGGGTGGTTTCAGTCTTCCCAGTCAGCAGACGAACAGCGTCAGCCGGAACAACAGCGCACAGATCACGGAAACCGCGATTCTCGGCACGAAGGCCGTGGATGAGACGCGATTCCAGTTTTTTGACAGCCATAATACGCAGCGGGGCGTGGGCGATTTCGGCATCCCCGGCATCAATGTAAGCAGCTCTTTCAATTCCGGTGGGGCGCCGCTGGACATGAACTTCACTCACCGGAAAACCTACGAACTTCAGAACATCGTCACCTTATCCGAAGGCTCCCACGCCATCAAGATTGGCGCCCGCGCGCGCCAGGCCGATCTCACCAGCCAGTCCACTTCGAACTTCAACGGAAGCTGGACCTTCAATGCTCCCAACCCAACTGCGCCATGCATGGCTGGCTTTGGTGACCATCCGACCAATCTGGATCTGTATCAGCAAACCGAACTGATGCTCACTCAGGGCGTTCCGATTTCAACGGTTATAGCCGAGGGTTGCGGCCCCAACCAGTTCACCCTCAGCAGGGGAATCCCGGTCCAGGGAGTACGTCAGTTCGATCTCGGCGTCTTTGTTCAGGACGACTGGAGATTCAAACAGAACCTGACCATTCAGATGGGCGTGCGCTATGAGACCCAGAACAATATCAGGGATCATAACGACTGGGCGCCTCGCCTCGCCTTCGCCTGGGCGCCCGGGGGCAAAAAGGGACAGAACTCCAAAACCGTGATCCGTGGCGGATTCGGAATTTTCTATGACCGGTTTGATGAAACTGATGTGCTGCAGGCGCTGCGCTTCAATGGCGTAACGCAGACCAATTACAACATCACGGGCGGCTTCGCGGGTACGAACTCGCCGCAAGCAACTGCGGCCCTTGCTTACTTTGGCAATGGCCTGAATCCGCTGGTTCCGGGCGTGCCGCCTCTGTCGCTTCTTACCGCCTCGACCCAGGCCATTTACCAGATCGACAAAAATTTCCGAGCGCCGTACATGATGCAAACGGCCATCGGAGTGGAACGGGCTCTTCCCGGGCGCACCACGCTCTCATTCAACTTTGTCGATACCCGCGGCATTCACGTTCTTCGGACGCGGGATATCAATGCGCCGATTCCGGAGCTTTATGTACCCGGGAAGCCGGCCACCGGTACCACGCCGGCTGTTCCGGCGGTGCTCGTGCGGCCTTTCCCGGCGATCAATAACGATGTCTATCAGTACGAGTCGAGCGGCATCTTCAAGCAGATGCAGCTTATGACCAACGTCAACACGCGCGTCAATTCCCACGTTTCGGTGTTTGGATTCTACGTCTATGGCCAGGCGCACACCAATGCCAGCGGCTTTCCGATGAATCAGTACGATGACAGCTTTGACTGGGGCCGCGCGCACTTCGACGTGCGCCACCGCGTATTTTTCGGCGGTAACGTCGGGCTGCCATTCGCGCTGGTGCTTGCGCCATTCGTTACGGCAAGCTCGGGGGCGCCTTTTAACATCACCACCGGCAACTCGTTTTATGGGGACGGCATTTATAACGAGCGCCCGGCGTTCGCTCCAGACAGCGCAATCGGTCAGCCGAATATCGTTTCCAAAACAATCAACGGCGCCACTTACACTCTCAACACCAAACCCGTTATTGGCGATCGATATATCCCGGTCAACTACGGCGATGGCCCGAGTCAGTTCAGCGTCAATTTCCGGCTCAGCCGTACCTGGGGCTGGGGAGAACGGAATACGGGCGGTAATCCGAATCAGTTCGGTGGGCCCGGGGGCGGGCGCGGTTTCGGAGGCGGTGGTGGCGGTCGCCGCGGCGGCGGCGGATTTGGCGGCGGCTTCGGTGGTGGTCCCCGCGGCATGGGCGGTATGGGCAATGTCGGCGGGAGCGGCAAGAAATACAATCTGACGGCGACGATTTCGGCCCGCAACGCCTTCAATCACGTCAATTGGGGACCGCCGAACGGCATGATCAGTTCGACATTCTTCGGCGAATCGACCACTCTGGCGGGTGGCGGCGGCCCGGGCGGCGGCTTTGGCGGCAACGGCGGGGCCGCGGGCAATCGCAGGATCGAACTGCAGTTGCGCTTTACCTTCTGATTTGTCGACGACCTGATTCCTTTACAACGGCGCGCGGTTCCATGGACATGCTAAGTTGTGCCCATGGAACTGGGCGCCGTGTGTCTTTTGAATTTGCGGTACACGCAGTGGGCGGATGAGCAGGTTCTTCAAGCTGTTTCACAGGTTCCCCGGGAGCAGGCTTTGGCCGACCGAGGCAGTTCGTTCGGCGGCATTCTCGGCACCCTGCAGCACATCTATCGCTCCCAGCGCGCCTGGCTGCTTCGCATGACGACGGATCCCGACGCTCAGGCCGCAGCGGTGAACGCGCCGCCCGATCCGGTCTTTCTCAAAACCGTCTGGCCGCCGCTGCATCGCGACTGGATCGCGTGGGCCGAATCCGTGACCGACTGGGATGCCTTGCAGACGCACAGGAACCAGAAAGGCGAACAGTTCAGCCTGCCGCGCTGGCAGATTGTCATGCACGTGATCAATCACTCGACGTATCACCGCGGTCAGATCATCACCATGCTGCGACAGGCGGACGCGGCGCCGCCTCCTTCAGTCGATCTGATTGCGTTCTATCGCGCGCTTCCCGCGCTTACTCGATCACAAGCGTCGCAATCGTGAGGAAGCGCTGGTCGATGTCGATCCCGGTACCGTCTTCGGCTTTGTAAGTCTCGATATCCACGGGGCTTTGTCCCGGCCTGTAGAGGCGCGCATGCCGCCATGTGCCGCGAAGCCGAACCGTAACGCCCTGAGCGGCGTAATCGGAGTAATTCACCAGATGCAGCACCATCTCGCGCCCGCCGCGCTCCGACAGCAGGTTCGACAGCATGCTCGCGACGTTGAACAGCTTCACTCCCACGTTGCGGCGGCCGATCGCGGTGTCGATCTCCTGCCACATGGTGACCACGTTCGTATCGGCGGGGTCGTGAACGAAAACGTCTTCCGGCCGGTCGAGCGCCTTCGCTGAATCCGGCCCGGCCACCACTTTGCCGCCATCGGCTGCAGCGGCTTCAATGCTCTTCTTTTCGGCCGCATTGAGATGAGCGGGGTCGGTTTCGACCGCAACCGCGGCGTTTTTCAGCACGCCGTTTGTCGAAGCTTTCGACGCGGGCACATCCACGGCGGGAATGTGTTTTGCCGTGAGCATGTCGAACAAGCCGGCCGAGAGCCGCGCGCGAGACAGATCCTCGACGATCGCCACGCCGCCGGCCGCCTGCGCGGCACGCCACTCCGGATGCGTTTCATAATGCGCGACTGCGGCCGCGATGCTGCGCCAATCGGAAAGAGCTTTCGCATCGCCCGCGAGCAGCCGCGTCGAAAAATCGTCATCGAGCGAGATCACCCAGCGGCCGCCACTCATTTCCGCATCGCCTACGGCTTGCAAATAGCGGGAGAGGGCGACAACGGTTTTCGGTGGCGGCCGATTGGCGAGCCAGATGACGGCGTCGGTCGAAGCGCGCGCAAAGCGGATAAATCCGGTGTTGGTGTCGATCCACGGATTTGCGGTGGGCCCGGCGGAGGCGCTTCCGCCCGCTTCGACGTGAATCCCCGGCCAGAGCCCCTGCGAAGTTGCAAGAATTGGCGCCGCGCCATCGAATCTCATTCGCGCCCGCGGGACCGACTCGATGAGAAGCGCCTTCGATTTCGCCACCATGCCCGCGACGATGAGCCGCGTGTAATCGTCGAAATCACCTTCGGTCACGACGGCGTCAAACTTCATTTTTACGGCGGTTTGGCTGGCTTGCACAGCATCGCCTTCGCGCCGGATAATTGCGACGGTCGCGATACCGCGCTTCGCCGCTTCTTCGAGAAAGGCGCGCGACCATTGCGGGCGTTCGAGCCAGACGCAGTTTATCGGAGTCCCGCTCAGCAGCTCGAGCGATTTCGGATCGGCGGACGCCCACCGCGCGGGAACCCAGTCGGCGTAAAGGCTGATCAGCGCGGTGGCAGCGAGCATGGCCGATACGAGTCTAGCGAACGAGGCTTTTTGCCAGCGCCAGCGCTCCGTACAGCACGCTGTCGTCGCCGAGCGCTGCCGGCGCCACATCGATGCGGGCACGCGACCAGGGCGGCATCTGCCGCCGCAATTCCCGGTCGAGCGGCTCGAACAGCGCCGGTCCGGCTTTCGCGATTCCGCCCCCGATTACGATGCGCGCGGGGTTCAGGATCATGATCATCGCTTTTAACCCGCGAGCCAGATCCACCACGTAGCGTTCGACGAATTCCGGCCGCTGCATCAGGTCGCGCGCCGGTACGCCGTAATCACGTTCCAGCCACAATCCGCAGCACATCCGCTCGAGACACCCGTTTGATCCGCAGAGGCATTCGGGGCCGTCCGGCCGGACATTTGCGTGCCCGATCTCGCCGGCCCACGAATCCACGCCACGCAGAAGCCGCCCGCCGGTGATGATGCCGCCGCCAATGCCGGTTGAAAGCGTCATATAGAAAAGCGGATCGCAGTTTTTTCCGGCGCCGAAACGAAATTCGCCTGCGGCGCCTGCGTTCGCGTCGTTATCCATCACGACCGGCGCGCCGATGATCTCGCGCACGAACGCGGGCAAGTCGAAATCCTTCCAGCCGCCGACGTGCGTGGACGTCGCCACCATCTGGCGGTCCCAGTTGACCGGGCCTCCGAAGCCGATCCCGCAGTTCGCAAACGGCGTTTCGGCCTGCCATTCACGCAACAGCGGTTCGAGTTCCTGGAGCATCCAGTCGCGGCCGCCCTCTCGCTTCGTTATGCGGCTTTCGCGCCGGATCATGCGGTCGCCTTCGAACGCGGCGACGGTGAATTTGGTTCCGCCGATGTCGATTGCCAGCGTCGTCATCGGGCGTTATGAAGAATTTCGTGAGGCCGGGCGATTCCTTCGATTCGTTTCGCCGCGGTGATCGCGGCGACCAGGTTTCCGAACTGGGTCGCACGGATCACATCCCGCGTGATGACATAGGCAAGTCCGAAGGCAGCTCCGAATGCGCCATCGGAATGGTTGAGGCCATCGGTCGGGTACGAAGCCGAAGAAACATTCACCGCGCCCCGGGAATCGTAGACCGAGACGCCCTGTCCTTCATGGACCAGAACCAGCAGCCGGGCCCTCAGCTTTTCCCGCAAAGCGGGGTAATCGATTCGCCCCAGCATCTGCATGGAAAGCGCTTCGGCTTCACGGCGGTCCGGTTTTAAAATAACGCGGCGGTAATTCGGAAGGTTCGCTTTCGATTCCACGATCACGACTTTATCCGGGTACGCAGGCGAGAGATCGTCGACCAGCTTCCGAAACGGTTCGGTGATGACTCCGTACTCCGAGGTCGCATGGTCGGCGATGTATATCAGATTGAAGCCGTCGAATACCGATTGATAGCGGTTGACGATCTGGCGCGCGAGCGTGTCGGGCAGCCGCCTGTCAGGCGTGAATTCGATTCGCGGCCGGTCCTCCCGACCGGTGACTGAATTGAAAAGTCGCATGGATGTCCAGGTCGGAATTTCCTGCGTCCGAATCAGATTTTCAATGGAAATTCCGCGTTCGCGGAGAGCATTTTGTAATTCGAATCCGTGCCCGTCCTGGCCGGCCACGCCCAGCACGGCGACGCGCCCGCAACCGAGCGCGGCCAGGTCCGCGGCCACCGAGCCGCCCAGACCCGGTCTGAATTCCGAGCCCGTTACCGTGATTCGGTCTTCGCCTCCCTCCATCTGCGGGCCGGAAAGCGATTGGTCGTAAGTACAACGACAGTCAAGACATAGATCGCCGGCCACGAGCGCCGACATATTTGGAATGCGTTCGAGAATGTCTGAATCGGTCATTTCGTCCGGTCGCGCCCGCCACTGTACGAAGACGGGCCGCGGCAGGTATGCGCCAGCACGTATTCTGACACGCTGCTATGCAAAACTGGTCTCGGTGAGGGGCTCTGGCAGGATTACGCGCCGCAGCATGATCGCGCAGCTCTCCGCGGTTGCCGCGTTCGATGGGGTGAAATCCGCCCTGGCTCAGACCCTTGAAGACCCGCTGCGCCAGCTCAGGCCCTCGCATCCCCGGCTGATTCTGCTCGATGCCGACGTGGACCGGCTGCGCGTTCTTCTGCGCGATTATCTTCCGGCGAAGCGCATTTACGGCGAATTCGAAAAGGAATGCGACCGGCTTTTGAGCACGCCGCCGGTGGAATACAAGCTCTCCGGAGCCCGGCTTTCCATCCCGACCCGGCGCGCGCTCGACCGCATTCTGACGCTCTCGCTCATGTTCCGCATCAGCGGACGGGACCCGTGGTTCCGCCGGGCTGTGATGGAAATGAACGCCGCAGCCGGCTTGAAGGACTGGAATTCCGGCCATTTCGCGGATCTGGCCGATATGACGCACGCCTTCGCGATCGGGTACGACTGGCTGTACAGCGGCCTTTCCGCCGACGAGCGAACGACGTTTCGCGATGCGATTGTTTCAAAAGGGCTTGCGCCCGCGCTGGGCGCGTACCAGCTCCAGAGCCAGTGGACGCGCGACCGGGGCTACTGGAATCTGGTCTGCAACTCGGGTGTGGCGCTGGGCGCTCTCGCAGTAGGAGATGAGGCGAAGGAGGAAGCGGCACAGGTTGTTCGTTCTGCGCTCGAATCCGTGCCTCACGGCATCGCCAACTATACGGCGGAGGGCGCGTGGCCGGAGGGTCCGGGTTACTGGGAACAGGCGACGCGCGCGGCTTGCACTCTGTTCGCCGCGCTGCAAACGGCGCTTGGTACCGATTACGGGCTCAGCTCGCCGCACGCCCTCGAAAGGACGGGGCGCTTTCGGATTTACCTCACCGGGCCTTCGAACAAAATCTTCAATTTCGGCGAAAGCGGGGATGACCCGGGGCTTGCGCCCGAAATGTTCTGGATGGCGCGCCGGTACTCGATCCCGGTGTACGCCTGGAGCGAAACGAAGGCGCTCGACCGGAACTCTCATCCGGATGCCTACGACCTGGTCTGGCTGGATCGCGATGTGCGCCAGCCGCAACCTCCGGCGTGGCCTCTCGACACCGTCTTTCATGGCGTCAACGTCGCCTCATTCCGCGGCGCATGGGATGATCCGAACGCCACCTTCGTGGCAGTGAAAGGCGGCGATAACAAGGCGCCGCACATGCATCTCGATCTGGGGCATTTTGTTCTGGACGCCGGAGGCATTCGCTGGGCGCTCGATGTGGGGCCGGAAGATCCACTTTCGGCGACTCGGGGGAAAGGCGTCCCGCTTCGCAACCGCACAGACCTTCACAACACGATCACGGTGGATGGCGAGAATCAGGACTCCCGCGCCGAGGCTCACATCGTCCGCCAGGATTTCGGTCCGGACCTGAGCTGGGTACAGATCGATCTTTCGAAGGCGTATCCGAAACTGCGGCTGTGGACGCGGAAGATCGGGCTGGCGAAGCGGCAGACGGTCCTGATCGAAGACAATCTTCGGGCCGATCAGCCGGTCGAGGCGATCTGGGGCATGATGACGGATGCCGACATTTCGACCGCGGGGCAGAGCGCCACGCTGCACAAGACCGGCTGGAACCTGGCGGCGGAGATCATTTCGCCGAGGCATGCTCTTTTCGACCAGACGCCAGCGCGCCCGGGCGCTTCTCCCGGGGTCAGGCAACTTATCGTGAGGCTGAGCGACAAGGTAACGGAACTCGATTTGTTCGTGGCGTTCGCGCCATATCGCGAGGGCCAGCCAAGACCGAAGATCTCCGCTCAGTTCCCATCGTGATAAAACGGCGCGAATTCCTGGCTGCTCCCGTTTTGCTCGCGGCGCCGGCATGGCTGCGGGCGGAGAATCGTGCGCCAGCGATCGAGGCATTTGAGCGCCGGATTTTCGATCGGATCAATCAGCTTCGTACCGAGTGCGGCTCGCCGGCTCTCGAGTGGGTGAACGCGATTTACGCGGAAGCCCGGGAGCAGAGCGCGCGGAAAGCCGCGCTTCGGTTTCCGGGGCACGTGGATCCCCAGCGCGGCGATGTCGCGCAGAGGCTGAGTACGCGCGGTCTCGTCTGGGCCGGGTGTGGCGAGAACCTGTTTTCGGAAAGGGGCTATGAGGATCCTGTCAATCTTGCGGTTGTGTGCTGGTGGTACAGCGCGGGACACCGCGAAAATCTGCTGAATCCGGCGTATTCACAAAGCGCGGTCGGGATCGCGATCGAGGCGGACGATCGGATCTACGCAACGCAGATTTTTGTGACGCCGCGGTTTCCTTCCCGGGAAGCGCAAAAAAGCCCGGCGCACCGCGCTGAACGCGGCCACCGGGCTCACAAGCTGCTCGGGCTGTTCGGACGGGGTTAGTCCGAGGACTCAGAGAACGAACCAATATAAGAGCTGCGCTTGTCCGGGCTGCTCCACTTCGTTCCAAGGCCGTCGCCCTGGTAACTGTTGGCAAGCGTGTAGGCGGGCATCGCGTGATTGACACTCGTCAGCGGCGTATACCAAACTTCTTCGTTGTGGCAGATCTGATCGCCTTCATGCATGGCGCGCGTCTGGACTTTGGCCAGCTCGCCGGCTTTCAGCGTCGCCTGCATGCTGTGAAGATCGTTGTTTGCGAGCGTCAGCTCGACTGGCCGGTATTCGACGCGCACAACGTCCGAGAGGAGCTTGCCCGCCATGTGCTTCGCAAATGCGGCAAGAGCGACACGCTGTTCTTCGTTCGCGTTCTGGTCGATGATCAGCACAGACTTGATCGGGTACGCGCTGAGGTTCACTGCGCCAAGCGTGTTGGACGCGCGAACCACGCCGACCACGCCGAGTCCGGCGAGATCGACGCCATTGTAAGAGCCTTTCGAGATCTTCCAGCCGAAAACGGCAAGATCGCCGCGAAGGCCTTCTTCTGAGTTGGCGAAACACGGGCCGGTATATACGTCGGCCGTACGGGCTTCAACGTAATTACCAGTGATCTGGTCCGCGTGGGTTGGGGGAAGGCTGGCGGCCATCATCACGCCAGCGGAAATCATCAGGGAACCGAAAACGGCTACGGCTTTCATCGTTTCTCCTGTTCAGGAAACTTCCCTAATTGTACCGCCTGGATGGGGCTTGAAACCCCCAACTTTAGGCCGGTAGCGTGATTGCCGGAGTCCGGCGAGCCTGAAAAGACCTTGCATCTATCCGCGCCTGTTGCTTAATATCACAATGTAGGCAATATGCTGGGCGAGTTCGAATACCTGATCATCACCGCTGCGGCCTCTCTCGGCGAGAACGCCTACAGCGCCGGCATCCGAGATGAAATCGCACGCGCGACCGGACGCAAATGCTCGGTCGGGGCGCTCTACACCACGGTGGATCGTCTCGAGGCAAAGGGGCTGGTTAAAACCTGGATGGGTGAAGCGACGCCTCAAAGAGGCGGCCGTGCGAAGCGCATGGTCCAGGTGACAGCCGAAGGCGCACGGGAGGCAGAACACTTCTACAACGCCGTCAACCGCGTGACTCGGAACGTGTCGTGGGCGCGTCGGGGACTGCGAGTGACATGATGCCAGTGAATTTCCGGAATGGCTCGTCATGGCTTAACTTGTCGTGGCTTGAATTGCTCGCGAGCGGACTGAGTTCCGGCGACCGTGAGACCGTGCTCGGCGATCTGGCGGAAGCCGGAGAAACTGGCGCTCAAGCTTTCCTGGCCGTTGCAGGCCTGCTTATACGGCGCCAGCTACCGGTTTGGCGAAACTGGAGGCCCTGGCTTGCCGCTTTCGGCCTGGCGATACCCGGGAGCTTCCTTTTAATGGGCTTCTCCGTGTCGATCGCGCAGACTTATCAATCGGTAATCGGTGGCGGGGTGTCGCCCGGTCTCACGATGTTGCTAGGCGACATCGGCCTGCTCGCGGCGTGGTCGGTGACCGGGGGCTTCGCTCTGGGAACTATCTCGCGACGAACCACCTGGATCAGCGCGGCGCTCTCGCTACTCGCGTGCGGGTTCTGTCTCGGGCGGTTTCGGATTGATAGCTTGTCCCGCCTGTGTCTGCTTCTGTTTCTGCCACCTGCGATGGCCGGATTGTGTTTCGGTCTTCGAACGTCCCGCATTCGTTTCGGCGCGTCGCTCGCGGTGGCGATAGCGATGACCGTCCTGACTACGCCGCATTGGAATAAGCCGGGCGCATGGCTTGCCAACTGGATGCTGAGCTGGCCGGCCTGGTATCTGGTTGCGATCGCGTGGCGTCACAAAGCGCGGAGGCGCGGCTTCGATGCCAGGTGACCTGGTCCTGAATGTAAACGGCGGCGCAGGACGGGTATCTGTCGCTCCGGACACACCGCTGCTGTATGTTTTGCGGAACGAGCTGAAGCTGAGAGGCCCCCGGCTGGGCTGCGGGATGGCGCAGTGCGGAGCTTGCGCGGTGCTGGTTGACGGCAAGGAAGCGCGGTCCTGCATCCTGCCGGTTTCCGCGATTGTGAGTAAACGCGTGGTCACGATCGAAGGCCTGCCGGATGTTTGGGTGCGGCAAAAAGGCATCGAGCGCGGTTCCGGTCAGATTCTCCATCCCGTGCAGCAGGCCTGGATCGACGAGCAGGTCCCGCAATGCGGCTACTGCCAG
>Ga0068855_100008940_pt1 | contig 12109 bp, 14 predicted proteins | sample KBSCornC52_FD_66592 | JGI IMG/M metagenome (GOLD analysis project Ga0068855, IMG submission 66592) | Corn rhizosphere microbial communities from Kellogg Biological Station, Michigan, USA - KBS Corn C5-2 | ecosystem: Host-associated > Plants > Roots > Rhizosphere > Soil ...
ACCTTGTGCCCGAACAGCGCACCTTTCCGTATCGGCCTGGGCAATGGCGAGACCGCGGTGGCACGCACCGTCGTGCTGGCGGGTGGCGCGCGCTACCGGCGGCTCGACATTGCCAATCTCTCGGATTTCGAGGGTACCTGTGTCCATTACTGGGCGAGCGCGATCGAGACCAGGCTTTGCTCCGGCCAGGAGGTGGCGCTGACTGGCGCCGGCAATTCCGCCGGTCAGGCGGTGGTGTTCCTGGCCGAGCAGGTCAAGAAGCTCTGGATGATCGTGCGGGGCAGGAATCTGGAAGCGACCATGTCGCAATATCTGATCGACCGCATCCGCGGCCTGCCGAATGTCGAAGTCCTGACCCGCACCGAGATCTGCGGTCTGGAGGGCGAGCCCGGCCTGCTCAAGCGCGTGCGCTGGAAAAACCGCGACAGCGGACAAACCGGCGAGCATGAGATCGGCCATGTCTTCTCTTTCATCGGAGCCGAGCCCAATACCGACTGGTTGCAGCATTCCGGCGTCCATCTGGACGAGAAAGGTTTCGTCGTCACTGGCGCCGACAATGCCCATCTCTTGGCAACCAGCCGCGACGGCGTCTTTGCGGTGGGCGATGTGCGCTGCGGCTCGGTGAAGCGCGTAGCGGCGGCGGTGGGCGAGGGTTCGACAGTGGTCTCGGCCGTCCATGCCTTCCTGGCGCGTCAGCGCGAGGCGGCGCATCGCGAGGCTGCACAATGAGCCCTCCCCCGCATGCGAAGCATTGGCGGGGGAGGTCCCGGTCCATAGCGGCAGCGTATGGAGGCGCTTGCGCTGCGAAGGGGGAGGGGGTCCGTTGAACAAAGACTTTTGTTCGCATCTGAACACGATCGCCAAGGTCACGCCCAGCGCCAAAGGTTGCGAGGAGTGTCTCAAGAGCGGCGACGAATGGCTGCATCTGCGTATCTGCCGGACCTGCGGCCATGTCGGCTGCTGCGACTCCTCCAAGAACAAGCACGCCACCAAGCATTTCCACCGCTCCAAGCATCCCATCATCGAGGGCTATGACCCGCCTGAAGGCTGGGGCTGGTGCTATGTGGACGAAGTGATGTTCGACCTAGGCAGCAATGTCACGCCGCAGCTTGGTCCCATTCCACGCTATTACTGAGGTCGCCATGTGGGAGAGTGTCAAAGAGGGCTTCGACGTGTTCCTGACCGAGGGCGGCAAGTCCTTCGGCGCGGTGCGCCAGTTGCGGAAAGCAGGGTTGGTGATCTATGTCGAGAATGCCGGCGATTTCGAGGTGCCGTTCGCGGCGGTGAAGGACGCCGGCGCCGGCAAGGTGGTGCTGGACGAAAAGCAGCTTTCGCCGAAGCTGCGCGAGGCCATCATCCATGCGCACCGGCGCGAGGATCCGCGCATCTGAAAAGTAGTTCCGGGGGATAATGAAAAAACTGATTCTGGTCGGCTTGCTGCTCGCGCTCTGCACGCCCTGGGCCACGCCTTCGGTCGCGCGCGAGCGCTGGACACCAGCCGAGGCCAACGCCTGGTACACCAAACAGAAGTGGCTGGTGGGGAGCAATTATATCCCCGCCGACGCCATCAACGAGCTGGAGATGTGGCAGGAAGCCAGCTTCAACCCCGCCCAGATCGACAAGGAACTGGGCTGGGCGCAAGGCATGGGCATGACCACCATGCGGGTCTTCCTGCATGACGCCCTGTGGCAACAGGATGCGCCCGGGTTCAAAAAGCGCATCGGCATCTTTCTGGATATTGCCGCACGCCATGGCATCAAGCCGCTGCTGGTGCTGTTCGACAGCTGCTGGGACCCCAACTACAAAATGGGCCCGCAGCATCCGCCCATTCCCGGCGTGCACAATTCCGGCTGGGTGCAGAGCCCCGGCGCGAAAGCCCTGGCCGACGTCAATCAGTATCCGCGCCTGGAATCCTATGTGAAGGATGTGGTCGGCAGTTTCGCGGGCGACAGCCGCATCCTGGGCTGGGACGTGTGGAACGAGCCCGACAATCCGGGCGGCGGCGACTACACCACCAACGATCCCAACAAGTTCGAGCATGTCGCCTTGCTGCTGCCGCGGGTGTTCGAATGGGCGCGCTCGGTCAATCCCTCACAGCCCTTGACCAGCGGGGTCTGGCATCATGACCACTGGGAAGACCTGGAGCATCTCAATGCCGTGGAGAAGACCCAGCTTACGCAATCGGATGTGGTCTCGTTTCACGATTATAGCTGGCTGGAGATTTTCGAGGCCCGGGCCAAATCCCTGGCGGTTTACGGCCGGCCGCTGATCTGCACCGAATATATGGCGCGCGGCGCCGGCTCGACCATCGATACCGTGCTGCCCGTCGCCAAGCGGATGGACATCGGCATGATCAATTGGGGCTTCGTCAACGGCAAGACCCAGACCGACATGCCGTGGGACAGCTGGCAGCGGCCTTATACTTTGCGGCCGCCCGTGGTCTGGCATCATGATCTTCTGCGCCCCGACGGCACCGCCTATCGGACGCGCGAGATCGCCATCATCAAGGCCCTGAGCGCGGCGCCCAGGAAAGCCGTACCGAACGTGGAATAGCTCTCATTTCCACGGCGTGACGGGCGGGACCTTGTCGGTGGCGGCCGGTGCCGCCACGCTGCCGAAATCGGCGGGCGAGACGATTTCCAGATATTCCATGTCGGGCGAATAGTCGAACAGGTAGTGCACCATGCCGGGCCGCTGATGCACCACATCGCCGGCTTCCACCAGGGTGACCTTGTCCTCGTACATGAACCTGGCCCAGCCCTTCATCATGATCACGATCTGAAAATCGCAGACGTGATAATGCCAGCCCGTTCCGTCGGTGGGCGGCTGGTTCGCCTTGACCAGATGGGCGATCACCTTGCCGTTGGTGGCCCCGGCGATGCCGAGGTCACGATAGAGAAAAAAATCGCGCAGGCCGCCGCCCTTGTAGGGGGTGTCGCCCGGTTTGACATGGCTGAAGAAGGTGGACGCTGGCTCCTGACCCATGAACGACTCCGTGCGCCGTATTGCTGCGATGCAACATTAAGACATTAAACGGACGAATTGGAAAGAGCCTTATTTGTCTGGGTATTTGGTGCTTTCCCCCGGCGCAGCGCCAAAAATATGTGCAGCGCATCAATGAAAAAGCGGGGTCAGGCCATTGGCCTGCCAGAGCTTGGCGTTGGCGGGATCGGTGATGAAGGTGATGAAATCGCGTGCCGCCACGGCATTGGTCGTCACCGCCGCGATGCCGACCGAGAAATCCACCGCCCCGCCGTACATCTCCGGCACCGGACCGGCCAAGGTCACCGCCTTGTCATGGGCAAGTTCCGGCGCAAGCTGCAGGGCGATATCGGCGCGGCCATCGGCCAGCGCCGTGACGGCCAGTCCCTGCACCGGCACCCGCTTCACGGCGCGGAAGTCGGGCGTGCCGAGCATGTTGGCGATCATCTGGCCGGCGGATGTGCCGGCAGCCGGGTCGGCATAGGCGACGCCCCTGGCTTTGAGCAGGGCGGCACGGAATTTATCCGGCGTGGAGACGTCCGGGACCTTGCTGCCAGCCTTGACGCCGACACCCACCGCGACGTTACCCAGCGGCGTCATGCCGGAGACGGTATTGATGGTGATCAGGTCATTGGTGGGCAGCACCACCACATCGGCCGGTCCGGCCTTCAGGGCGCCAAGGACATTGGCGCGGCTGCCGCCGCCGACCGTGACGGCCGCGCCGGTCTTGGCCGTGTAGTCCGCCGCCAGAGCTTTCAGGCCCGGCTGGGCGGAAGCAGGGGCAAGAACGGTGAGCGTGGCGCCGCGGGCGGGGACCGCCAGCAGCGCCAGGACCAGAAGAATCAGACTAGACCGTGCCGGGATCCACATGCAGGACATCAACCAGGTATTTGAGGTTGCCCTTGATCGTCTCTTCCATGTTGCTGCCTTTGGGGATCATCGAGGCATCAAGGTCCAGCACCACCCAACCCTTGTAATTCTGCTTGATCAGGAAGGCCTGGATGGCGGGAAAATCGACGCCGTTGGAATCGGGACGATCCTTGTCGCCGCCCAGGTTGCGGAACCAGCCATGGCCGCCGGATTCCGGACCGGTCTTGGGTACGGCGACGGTCTTGTTGCCGCGCAGATGGGTGGGCGCGTCCTTGTAATGGATCTCCGCCACGCGCGGCCAGTAGTCCTTGATGATCTGCAATGGGTCCATGCCGCCAAGGGTAAGGTGTGAGGTATCGGCAGTGAGCCAAACGTAGCGCGGGTCGGTCAGTTCCATCAGCCTGCGGGTCTCATGCTCGTTCTGGATCAGCGAGCCGACATGGGGATGGGGGGCGAGCCTGATGCCCAGCTTGATGGTCTCCATGCCGATGGCATTGAGGGCGTCGGCGCAAACCTTGATCTGGTCGTCGGAGACCTCGTAGCCGGCCGGGCGCGGGCCATTGTTCATCTTGAAATGGTCGCAATAGCCGAACGGCTTGATGAAGTCGCGGGCGAACTTGATGTGATCCTTGACGGTCTTGGGGGTCTTGGTTTTATCGAAGAAATTGCCCGAGAAGTCGGGCCCGCCGCCATTGGAGCAGGTCACCATCTGCAAACCGGCATCATCCATCAGCTTTTTCAGCGCCAGCGGCTTGTCGAGATAGTTCACCACATTCTGGCGGAAGGGTTCGATGCCCGGCATCTTGAGGCGCTGACCGACCTTGATCGCTTCCTCGATATTGGTGTCCCAGGAGATGGCGCTGTAGCCATAGCGGAATTGGAGCGGCTTGGCGGCGGCCGGCCCGGCCAGCGCGGCTGCGCCCAGCGCGGTGGCGGACGTCTGGATGAAGTGGCGGCGCGTGAAAGTCATCAATCCCTCCCCAATTTTTTCTGTGCCGGGAGAGTTGCACGGCCAAGCCAGCCTGTCTTTTAAAAAATGCTGGCCTGAAAACAGGCTCTTCGCCACATTCGGCCATGGCCAAACCGTCACCGCCCCGACCGGGCGGCAAGCATGTTCTGCCCGAGCGGCTGAAACCGGGCCTGAAGCTGGTGTTCTGCGGCACTGCTGCGGGACGCCAGTCTGCGCTGCAGCAGGCTTACTACGCCCACGGCCAGAACAAATTCTGGAAGACGCTGCACGAGGTCGGGCTGACGCCGCGCCGGTTCGCGGCCCACGACTACGAGAAATTGTGGGAGCTGGGCATCGGCCTGACGGATATCGCCAAATATGCCTTCGGCATGGATCACCAGCTTCCCGCGGGGGCGCTGGGGCCGGAGGCGGTTGCCGCGCTCGAAGCGCGCATCCGCAAGGTGAAGCCCGCCATCCTGGCCTTCACCAGCCTGAACGGCGGGCGCAAGGTGATGGGCAAGAATGCGGCAGCGGGCGAGCAGCCGGAGCGGCTGGGCGAAACGCGGGTCTTTATTCTGCCGTCCCCGTCACCGCTGGCGGACAATCATTGGGACATCAAACCATGGCAGGCGCTGGCGCGTGCCTTCCGAAAATTGTGATCAGGGCGCGACCGCAGCGACCGTGCGATAGGTGGGGACCGGGATGCCAAAGCGCACGCAACGTTCCGAGCCGATATCCGGCCCGCACATGGCGTCGGCCTCCTCGGCCAGGCTGACATGATAGGCCCCGATCGCGGGATCGGGATGGATGAAGTCGGTGCGAATGATCTGTGCGCCGGAGGCGAAGGCGGCATTGCGGCGGGCCGGATTGTTGGCTCTTGCCTCGTGCGTGTCGTCGTCGGCGCGGGTGATGACCATGAAGCCTGCCTTCACCGCCGCGCTGATGCCGGCGCCGTCCTTGACCGGATCGGGAATATTGACGAAAGCGGCCAGCGGCGAGGCCTGGTCTGCGGCAACGAACATCAGGCGTCCCTCCAGCGACGCCCGATGGCCTTGATAGGCACGCGCCTTGGCCATGCTGTCATCCAGCACAAAGATCGCCTTGCCGCGCACCGCGCCCAACTTCGGCCAGGCGCGCGCCATGGCGGCGTCACGCTGTGAAGGATAACGGCCCTGGAATTGATCGGGGGTGAAGAGCTGATCGGGCGTGAACGCCGCCCTGATTTCCGACTCCAGGGCATTCAACGCCGCCTCGTCGCAAGGCAGCGGGCGGGTCGCGCCGGGTATCGGCGTCTTGCTGTCATTGGTCCTGAGCGTGATCACGATGGGCAGATGATGGGGATGGGTTCTGGACCAGGCGGCGACCTCTTGCAGACAGTCGCTCAGGAGCAGGCAGGACGAACGATAGTCCACGTCCAGCACATGGATGGCCTTGAAGCCGGGCCTGCTCATGGCCTTGATATAGTCGTCCGGCAGCAGGTCCATCGCCATGCCTGCGCCCGCGGGATTTTTGTACGCCCCGCCCTTGGGATCGTAGGCGACGTCAAAGGCGAGGGCCCGCACATCGGCATCGAGTTGGGCAGGGATAGGGGGCAGGGCGAAATCCACTTCCTGGGCCGCGGTCTTGCCACCCATGCGGATAAGGCCCAACACCGCGCTGTCGGGACGAAGCTTGTAGCTCTCCCCCGTGCCGACCACCTGGAGCTGGTCGAGGCGCAGATTGGCATCCATCCAGTCCGGCCGGCAGCGCTCGTCACAAGATCCCGCCTTGGCACCCTGTATCGCAGCCTGGGCCGCCGCGGGACTGGACGAAGAGAAAAGGCCCGCTTGCGCCAGCGTGAAGATTGCCGCGGGAACCAGAACAAAAGCGGCGAGAAGATGGTGGCGCATCGCAAACCCGTGTTCAGACCCGTCTTGCGACGGTGAGGCCGGCGATCAAAAGAACCAGGAAGATCACAAGGAAGACAAAGAATAGCGTCTTGGCGATGGCGATGGAGGTGCCGGCAATGCCGGTGAAACCCAGAAGGCCGGCAATCAGGCCGATGACCAGGAAAACAAGGGCCCATTTGAGCATGGAAATGACTCCGCGTTTCAAATTCTGTCAGAAACAGAACTCTGAATCGGTTGCGAAAGTTCCCGCAAACTTTTCAGTGGCGAAGGCGGAACTAACGCGGCGGCGGGTTGCGCGGGCGCGTGGCATCGCGCGTGGTTTCATGCAGCAGTTCTTCCGCCGGTTTGCCGGGCGAAGCGGAGGCACCGGCTTGTGCGGGCATGGGCGCGGCCAAGGTCCAATTGACGATCTCGTTCACCGCAGCCGCGAGCGCCTGCTGGAGCGCCTGGGCGACCGCCCCGGCACTGTTGGCGGAAGCCGTGCCGTTCTGCACGGTGGAGAAAGTGCCGACAATGGCGCGGCCATGGCTCGTGGTCAGCTTTACGGTCAGCGCCACGGTGACGGCGGGGATGCCGTCGGCCACCGCGTAATGTGCGGCGAAGTCCTTGACCTCCGTCACCAGGTTATAGTCGGTATGGAGCGCATCTTCCTCGCGCGCCACCGCGTCGATGCGGCCCGATGCTTCGAAGCCGTTGAGCAGCGCCTGCTGCACGATCGGCGGCAGGCGGTCCGGATAGCCGGCCTTGGCATAGAAATCCAGGCTGCCGTCGGGCTGGGTGAGCGCAATGCGTTCACTGTCCAGGCCAGGTGCGGGCGATGGCCGGAGAATCGAAAGCGACCAGGACACCTTCGCCTGGCCGGGGGCGGCGGGCGGAAATTTCGGCAGCACGGTATAGACCGGTCCGGCATCGGGAGGGCCGATGTCCAGCAGCTTGCCGCCACAGCCCGACAAGGCCAAAGAACCGGTCAGGCCGGCACCGATCAGCAATATCCGCCGCGCGATCATGGAGCGCTTCCTTTTGGTTCATAGCCCTTGCGCCGGTCGCCGAACAAAAGCTTGGTCGGCGTGCGGTTCAATTGGTCAGAAAATTCGCTGAGATTGGTCACCAGCCGGCGCGACTCGCCGATCAGGTCGGAGATCTGGGCCAGGCCGTCGCCATTGATGAAGGCGTCGGCGTCATCGGCGACCTTGCCGTATTTGCGCACCGTGAGATCCACCTGCTGGAGGGTGGGTTTGATGCCGTTGGCGGCATCGTCCAGCTTGGCCATCGTCTCGTTGGCATGGGCGAGGGTGGCGTCGATGTCGGCGCTGCGCCGGGCGATCACCTGTGTGGTCTCATCCAGATTTGCCAGGATATGGGCGATGGCGCGCCGGTTGTTGTCATTGAGCAGGTCGTTGAGCCGGGAAGCCGCCACATTGAGCTTGGCCACCACCTCGGGCGCCGATTGCTGCAACTGGGCCAGGCTGGACTGCTTGGTGTGGATCACCGGATAGCGCTGACCCTCCTTGGCCACCAGCAGCGGCGAGTTCGCGGTGCCGCCGGTGATCTCGACAAACGTGCCACCGGTGAGGCCCTGGCTGTCTATGGAGGCGACGCTGTCTTCGCGGATGTTGAGGTTGGGCTGCACCTGCATGGTGACGATCACGCGCTGGGGATCGCTGGGATCGAACTGCAGGTCGGTGATGCGGCCGACTTCGATGCCGTTGTAGCGGGTGAGGGTGCCTTTCCCCAGGCCCGTCACCGATCCTTTGAAATAAGCCTGATAATAGGCGTATTCCTGGCTGTACTGCACGCCGGCCAGCCACATGATGGTGACAACCAGCCCGATGACACAGGCCAGCACGAAGGCGCCGACGGCGACATAATTGGCTTTTGTTTCCATCAGTGGGCCTCCTCTGACGCCAGCGCGGCGCGGCCCCGCACGCCCGAGAAATAATCCTGGATCCAGGGATCCTTGTTCTGGCGGAGTTCTGTGATGGTGCCGATCACCAGCTTTTTGTTGACCAGCACGGCGATGCGGTCGGTGACGGCGCGCAGCGTGTCTAGGTCATGCGTGACCAGGAAGACGGTGAGCCCCAGCGCCTTCTGCAGGCGCTTGACCAGCTCGTCGAACTGGTTGGCGGAAATGGGATCGAGCCCGGACGTGGGCTCGTCTAGGAAGAGGAGCTCGGGATCCAGCGCCAGGGCGCGGGCAAGCCCCGCCCGCTTCTTCATGCCACCGGATAGTTCGGAAGGATATTTGTCGCCGGTTCCCGGCGGCAGGCCCACCATGGTGAGCTTCATTTCCGCGATCTCGTCCATCAGCTCCTGGCTCATGGCGGTATATTCGCGCAAAGGCACCTGGATGTTTTCTGTGACCGTCTGGGAGGAGAACAATGCCCCTTCCTGGAACAGCACGCCCCAGCGCATCTCCAGCCGGCGCATCGCGGGACCTTCGACTGCACCGACGGTGGACTGGCCCAGTACCTCGACCGTGCCTTCCTTCGGCCGGATCAGGCCGATGATGGAGCGTAGCAGCACCGACTTGCCGGAGCCGGAGCCGCCGACAACGCCCAGCACCTCACCGCGATAGACATCGAGATCCAGATGGTCGTGGATCACCTTGGACCCGAAGGCATTGACCAGGCCGCGCACCTTGATGACGACCTCTTTCTTTTTTTCCGTGTCGGGCGCAGCCATCAGATCCCCAGCACCGAGAACATGATCGAGAAGGCGGCGTCGAGCACGATCACCAGGAAGACGCTTTCCACCACCGAGCGGGTGGTGAGCTGGCCCACGCTGGCGGCGTTGCGCTCGACCTGGAAGCCTTCATAACAGCCGACCAGCGCGATCACGAAGGCGAACACCGGGGCCTTGATCAGCCCCACCATCAGGGTGTTGATGCTGATCGCCTCATTGAGCTGGCGCAGGAAGACGGGAATGGTGATGTTGAGCTGGAAATAGCACATCACCGCGCCGCCGATCAGGCCCATGATGTCGGAATAGAAAGTCAGCAGCGGCAGGGCGATGACCAGCCCGATGATGCGCGGCAGGACCAGCGTATCCACGGTATTGAGCCCCATGGTCTGCATGGCGTCGATTTCCTCGTTGACGCGCATGGTGCCGATATGGGCGGTGAAGGCCGAACCCGAGCGGCCGGCGACGATGATGGCGGTGATCAGGCCGCCGATCTCGCGCAGGATGCCGACGCCCAGAAGATTGATGGTGAAGATTTCCGCACCGAAACGCTTGAGCTGATCGGCGCCCTGATAGGCCAGCACGATCCCGATCAGGAAAGCGAGCAGGCCGACGATGGGCAGGGCATTGATCCCCGTTTCCTCAACCTGATGAAACATGGCGGCGATGCGCAGATTGTGCGCAGGCCTTAAGATGACCTCGCCGGTCTCGACCGTGACGCGGCCCAGATAGCCCAGTATGGAAACGGCCTGGCGCCAGGCATCCACAGTGGCACGGCCGATTTTGTAGAGCCGCCCGCGGAAGCCGGGCGGAATGCGGCTCTTGTGCGGTTCGGGCGTGCGCTCCTGGTCCAGATTTTCGAACAGCGGCTGATAAAGCTCGGGCAGGGAGAAGCGCGAGATCTTCGCTCCGGCCGCTTCCAGGGCGCGGCGGGTGCGCAACAGCAGCCAGGCGCCGGCGCTGTCCATGCGCGAGACCTGGCTGGCATCGATCTCGATAGCGCCGCCCGCCGGCTCGATGGCTTTCAGCTCCCGGTCCAGCCGGGCGCTTTCCCCGATGGTCCAGGAGCCACCCAACGCCAGCTTGCGGCCATCCCGGTCCAGCTTGAACCAGGCCTCCGGCTCGTCGGAAACGGCTTCTATGCTTGTCATGAGGTCCTGCAGGAACCTTGGCAAAATGCCCCGTCCGGCCCAAAAGTTCCATAAGTTCCCGACATCCGGCCGTTTGGCTTTGCCGCAGGGGGCTTTTAAAAAACCGGGCGTCATTTCGCGGGAGGGTAAAGATGGATCAGGTCCGGCTGGGCCAGACGGGGCTCAAAGTGTCACGGATCTGCCTGGGCACCATGACCTATGGCAGCCCCAAATGGCGCGACTGGGTGCTGGAGGAAGAGGCTTCCCGTCCCTTCATCAAGCGGGCGCTGGAAGCGGGCATCAACTTCTTCGATACCGCCGACATCTATTCCAATGGCGTCTCGGAGGCGGTGGTGGGCCGGGCGCTGCGCGACTTCGCCTCAAGCCGCGAGGATTATGTGCTGGCCACCAAGGTCTTCTTCCCGGTGGATGGCCGCCATGGCGGCCTGTCGCGCAAGCATATCATGCACGCGATCGACGATTCCCTGCGCCGGCTGGGGATGGATTACGTGGACCTCTACCAGATCCATCGCTTCGACAATGCCACGCCCATCGAGGAGACCATCGAGGCGCTGCATGACGTGGTGAAGGCCGGCAAGGCGCGCTACATCGGCGCCTCCTCGATGCATGCCTGGCAGTTCGCCAAATATCTGGCCACCGCCGAAAAGATGGGCATGACCAAGTTCGTCTCGATGCAGAATTTCTACAATTTGGTCTATCGTGAGGAGGAGCGGGAGATGCTTCCCGTGTGCCGCGACCATGGCGTCGGCGTGATCCCCTGGAGCCCGCTGGCGCGCGGTTTTCTGAGCCGCTCCCATGCCCATGCGCTGGACAAGCAAACCACCCGCGCCAAGAGCGACAACATCCTGGACATGCAGTTCGACGCCAACGATGTGGAGACGCTGCGCCGGGTGGAGGAGACGGCGAAAAAGCATGGCAAGAACAATGCCCAGATCGCCACGGCCTGGCTGCTGGCCAAGGGCATCACCGCGCCCATCATCGGCGCTTCCAAGATGAGCCATCTGGAAGATGCGATTGCCGCCGCCGAGATCAAATTGACGGCCGAAGAAATCGCGTATCTGGAAGAGCCCTATAAACCCAAAGCCGTCGCCGGCAGACTCCAGTGAAAACAAAAAGGGCGCCGTGAGGCGCCCTTTTTTCGTTGCCAGGTTGTGGCTTTTACAATGGCCACCAGTCGAGCTGGTTCTTGTAGGCCGCATCGTCGGATTTCTGCTCCCAGCCGCCGCCGAGCGCATTGTAGAGCGACAGATAGCTCTGCAGCCGCTGCAGCTTGTTTATCACCAGCGACTGCTGGGCGTTGAACAGCGCTTGCTGGTTGATGAGCAGCGACAGGATGTCGATGGTGCCTTCGCGATATTGCAGTTCGGAAATGCGGAAGGCTTCCGCATCGGCGCGGGTCTGGGTGTCCACCAGGGCGAGCTGATCGGTGGTGGCCTTCACCTGGCCAAGCGCCACTTCCACGTCCTGGAAAGCGGTAAAGACGGCCTTGCGATAGGCGGCAATCCTCTCCATTTGCACGGCTCGGGCCTGGTCGCTCAGGGCATGGATGCGGCCGCCGTCGAAGATCGTCTGGCTGATCGCAGCCCCGA
>Ga0068855_100008941_pt1 | contig 12109 bp, 10 predicted proteins | sample KBSCornC52_FD_66592 | JGI IMG/M metagenome (GOLD analysis project Ga0068855, IMG submission 66592) | Corn rhizosphere microbial communities from Kellogg Biological Station, Michigan, USA - KBS Corn C5-2 | ecosystem: Host-associated > Plants > Roots > Rhizosphere > Soil ...
CCAGGCTCGACAGGTCGAACTCATGGAAGCGCGGATGATCGAGCAGCGCATAAATCATCGTCGGCACCAGCAGGATGCAAGTGATGCGATGCTGCTCGATCGCCTGAAGCACCGCCAGCGGATCGAAGCCGGTGTGGACGTAGATCGCGCCGCCGCGCAGCAGCGAGGGGAGGAACAGCACCGTGCCGCTGTGGCTGAGCGGGGCACAGAGCAGCTGGCGCACCTCGCGCGGATATTCCCATTCCGACATCATGATGCCGAACATCGCCGCAACCGAGGCATGGGTGCTGGCGATGGCCTTCGGCTTGCCGGTGGTGCCGCCGGAATAGGCGAGGCGGAACACCTCCTGACCCGTCAGATCGGGCGAGACGAGGGGTTTGGGGGTTTGCTGCGCGACCGCGGCGAGGAAATCCTCGGCGAAATCGCACGGACCGAAGGAGAGGAAGCGCTGGATCCCCGGCGCCGCCGCCTTGAGCTCGGCGACCTTGCCGGCGAATTTCTCAGGATCGAAGATGATCGTCTCGAAGCCGGAATCTTCGGCGACGAAGGCGTGGTCGGCGACCGAGCCCATCGCGTGCAGCGAGATCAGGCAGGATTGGTTGAACATCGTCGCATTGGTGACGTGCAGCGCCTCGGGCCGATTGCCGGAGAGCAGCGCGACCTTGTCGCCGCGGCCGATGCCGAGCGCGGACAGCGCCTGGTCGTAGCGGCTGATCTCGTCGGCGACCTGCTGGCCGGTCTGGGCGGTGCCGTCGGGGAAATAGACCACCGGGCGCCTGGCATTTGCGCGCAGCCCCTCGGCGATCATGTGCGGCTGGTAGATGCCCTTGTGGACCTGGTCGTTACTGATCATCGCGCTCTCCTGACGGGCAGACTTAGCCGCCTCGACCGGTCGCGTCACCATCGCCAGCAGTGACCTCGCCGCAGCCTATCCGCCCCCCCATCCGTCATTCCCGCGAAAGCGGGAATCCAGACAACCGTCGTGTCTCACTCCAAGTCAAACTGGATTCCCGCTTTCGCGGGAATGACGGATAAACGTGACGTTTCGCAACCGACCGGCTCGGCCGTCGGCACTTCAGGCGCTATGATCAGCGGATTGAACATGCGGAGCGAGTCTCCGCATGTCACACCGCGCAGCGCTGCCTCGTCATGTCACCAGAGACACGCATGTTGCGCGTGGGGAGACCGATCATGACGGCCAGAATACCCAATGCCCAAACCCTCGCACCAGAAGGCCTGAAGGCGATGCTGGCGCTGGAAAAAACCTTCCAGACCAGCGGCCTCGACCCTGTCCTCATGGACCTCGTCCGGCTCCGCGCATCGCAGATCAACGGCTGCGCCTTCTGCATCCACATGCATACGACCGACCTCAGGCGCATGGGCGAGAGCGAGATGCGGCTCTACATGCTCGATGCCTGGCGCGAATCGACGCTTTACACGGATCGCGAGCGGGCTGCGCTCGGCTGGACCGAAGCGCTCACCCGCGTTGCCGAGACCCATGCGCCAGACGCGGATTACGCCGCGTTGAAGGCGCAGTTCAGCGATGCCGAACAGGTGCAGCTGACCCTGCTGATCGGCGCGATCAACGTCTGGAACCGGGTCAACGTCGGGCTGCGCACGCCGCATCCGGTCGAGCACGCCCGTGCCGCCGCCTGACGCCAGGCTGAGCGACTTCGAGGCGCAGCGGCCGCGGCTGCTGCGCCTCGCCTATCGCATGCTCGGCTCGGTCGCCGAGGCCGAGGACATCGTCCAGGATGCTTGGCTGCGCTGGGACCGGGTCGAGGAATCGGTCGACGCGCCGGCCGCCTATCTCACCCGCGTCGTCACCCGGCTCTGCCTCGACCAGATGAAATCGGCGCGCGCGCGGCGCGAGACCTATGTCGGCGCCTGGCTGCCCGAGCCGCTGGTCGGCACGACCGAGATCGAGGAGCAAGCCGACGATCTCACCCTCACGTTAATGCTGGCGCTGGAGCGGTTATCGCCGTTGGAGCGCGCCGCCTTCCTGCTTCATGATGTCTTCGGTGTCGCGCTCGGCGAGATTGCGACGATGCTCGACCGCGATGCGGCGGCCGTGCGTCAGCTCGCGGTCCGGGCGCGCAAGCACGTCCATGACGCTCGACCGCGCTACAAGGTCGAGCAGGCAGAGGCCGATCGCATCACCCACGCCTTTTTCGAGGCGGCCCGTGCCGGCGATCCCGCCGAGCTGTCGGCCCTGCTTGCCGAGGATGTCGTGGTCCACAGTGATGGCGGTGGCCGCGTGCCCGCCGCGATCAACGTCATCTACGGAGCCGACCGCGTGGTGCGGCTGTTCGCCGGCCTCGTGCGGAAGTTCGATCGCGAACCCATGTTGCTCAGAACCGTGACAATCGACGGGCTGCCCGGCCTCGTCACGCTGGACGGCAACGGCGTGCTGCAAACCACCGCGTTCGAGATCGAGGGCGGCCGCATCACCGCGATCTATGCGGTGCGCAATCCCGACAAGCTGCGCCATGTCGCCGCCGCTTTGGACGATCATGTCGCGGCGGAGAGGAGCACCAGGTCATGACGACCAGAATTTGTCTCACCCTCGCCACCCTGCTGGGCCTCGGCGGGATCGCCAACGGTCTGATCATGCTCGTCGCGCCGATGGAGTGGTATTTCGCGGTTCCCGGGGTGACCAGCACCGGCCCGTTCAATCAGCATTTCATCCGTGACATTGGCCTAATCTATGCCCTCATCGGCGTAGCGCTGGTCGTCGGCGCCGCGCGGCCGATGGCGCGAACCTGGCTTTGGGGTGCCGCCGCCGCCTGGCTCTCAGGCCACGCGCTGTTCCACTTCTGGGAAGTCGCCGTCGGCATCTGCGGCCCCGGCGCGCTGGCGCGGGACTTCGCGAGCGTCACACTACCGGCGATCATCACCTTGCTGCTCACCGCCTGGTCGCTGGGCGGGCGGCATTCCGTGCACAATCGGCCGGCCGCGATCTGAGCTAGCGGTTCGATCCCTGGAGGATCAGCTCGGCGGCGCGGAAGCCGACCGCCATGATCGGACCGTTGGTATTGGCCGAGACCATCGTCGGCATGATCCCGCCGTCGACGACGCGGAGATTGTCGACGCCGCGCACGCGCAGCTTCTCGTCGAGCGGGGCGCGCTCGTCCTTGCCCATCCGCGTCGTGCCGCAGGCGTGAAAGCCGGACTGGCCGCGCGTGCGGAAAGCATCGAGGATCTGCTGGTCGGTCTCGACCGCCGGCCCCGGCAGCGTCTCTTCGCCGATGACGTCCGCCAGCGCCGGCTGGCGCACCCAACGCCGCTGCATGCGAAACATCGCCAGCGTTACCTGCTGGTCATAAGGATCGGTCAAGAAATTCGGCCGGATCACGCCCGGCTGCGCCGGATCGGCCGAGCGGATATGGACCGAGCCCTTGCTGCGCGAGCGGAGCGGATAGCCGAACATGTGCACCGAATGGGCGCTGTCGGTGGTGACCTTCTCCTCCCAGGTCAGCGCCAGCGAATAGGGCGCGAACAGCAGCTCGGCGTCCGGCCGGTCGAGCGACGGATCGGTCTTGACGAAGGCGCCGACGTCATAGCTGCCGGCCGCCATCGGTCCGGAGCGGCTGAGGTAATAGCGCAGCCCGTTGAGCATCATCCGCCAGCCGCGAAAATCGGCATTCTGGCTCCACGGCTTCAACAGATTGTACTGCATCATCAGCAGCCGATGCTCGAGCATGTTCTCGCCGACGTCCGGGCTGTCGTGGATCACGGGAATGCCGAGCGACGACAGGCGCTCGCCCTGGCCGATGCCCGAGCGCTCGAGAATCTGCGGCGAATGCAACGCGCCGGTTGCGATGATGATCTCGCCTTCGGTGCGATAGTCGACAGGCTTGCGGTCGCGCGTGCCGGTGAGGCCGACAGCACGCTTGCCGTCGAAGATCACCTTCTCGATGATCACGCCGGTTTCGACGGTAAGATTGTGGCGCCTTCTGGCAGGATCGAGGAAGGCTTTGGCGGCGCTCTGGCGGCGGCCCTTGCTGATCGTCCGCGTCGGGTAGCCAACGCCTTCCTGGCCGCTGTGATTGAGATCCTCGACGCGCGGGACGCCCATCTGCTCGCCCGCCTTTATGAAGGACTCGGTGAGTTCGCTCCGTTCTTGCCGCGCAAAGCTGATCGTGAGCGGTCCGCCCTGGACGCGGTCGCCGCCGGCCTCCTCATGATTCTCGATCGAGCGGAAGGCGCGGCCGATGTCGCTCCAGCCCCAGCCGGCAAGGCCCATCCGCTCCCATTCATTGTAATCCTCGGGATGGCCGCGGAAATACATCATGCCGTTGACCGAGGAGGAGCCGCCCAGCGTCTTGCCGCGGATCCAGCTTTCCGACGGCATGTCGCCGTCGGCCTCGGTGTCGAAGAACCAGATGTGCTTGGGATCGCCGAACAGCTTCGCCATGCCCTTGGGCATATGCAGCAGCGGATGGTTGTCGGGCGGCCCGGCTTCGAGCAGCAGGACGTTGTGACGGCCGTCGGCGGTCAGCCGATTGGCAAGAACGCAGCCGGCCGAGCCGGCGCCGACGATGATAAAGTCAAAGGCCATGGTGCGGTCAGTCGAACCGGACGTGAAGCGTCGCCGGCCCGCGCAGCATGAAGCCGCAGACCTCGGGCGGCGGATAGCGGTCGTCGAACCGGATCTTCGGCAGCCGATCGAGCAACAGGTTGAGCGCAGCGGCCATTTCATTCCGCGCGAGATGCTGGCCGAGGCAGATATGCGGGCCAAGGCCGAAGGCAGAATGATTGCGCGTGCCGCGATGAATGTCGAACTTGTCGGGATCCTCGAACATGCGCGGATCGCGATTGGCGGCGACCAGATTGACGCCGACGTGATCGCCCGGATTGATCGTCACGCCGCATAGCTCGAGCACATGTTTGGGCGTGCGCGAAATCATCATCACCGGCGAATTCCAGCGCAGGCCCTCCTCGATCGCCTTGGGCACCAAGCTGCGGTTGCGCTTCAATTCCTCCAGCTGCTCCGGGTTCGACAGCAGGCCGGCCATCGAGGTCGAGAATCCGTTGTAGCTGGTGTCGCCGGCGGCGTTCATCAGCTGGCGGAAGAAGCCGAAGATCACCGAATCCGGAATCCGCTCGCCGTCGATCTCGGCGTTGGCGACCATCGTCATCAGGTCGTTTTCGCGCGGGCGTGCGCGCCGGTCGGCGACGACCAGCTCGAGGTAATGCTGGAGGTTGGCGATCGCCTCGTCGCCATGCGCCTTGTCGAAGGTCACCAGCAGCTGGCCGAAGGCGAGCTTGTGGAAGATCACGCGATCCTCGAGCGGCAGGCCCATCAGCTCGTGGATGAAGTGGAACGGAAAGTTTAATGAGAATTCGGTGACCAGCTCGGCCTCGCCGCGATCCTCGAACCGATCGATCAGCGCGTTGATCACGCGCGGGATGATCTCCTCGCCCCAGCGCTTGACGTGGCCTGGCCCGAACGCCTGCTGGAACAGCCGCCGGAAATGGGCGTGCTCGGGATTGTCCATGATCGAGATCGAGCGGCCGAAGAAGGCGCCGATATTGTTGATGTAGACCGCGTTCGACCAATTCGCCGTGTCGGTCAGCAGGTCCATCGCCTCCGGATAGCCGAGCACCGCGACCTGGCGGAGATGCTGCGTCGTCAGATCGGGGGCGATGCCGAAATGCGTCCTGAGATCGCCGTCGAACACCGGGTTGAGTGTGCGCAGCCGATGGAATTCGGGGTGGACGTCCTTGACCGCGCCCTCGCCGCCGAGAAGCTTGGCCGCGGTGAAGGGATTATAGTCCGGATCGGCGAAATCGATGATCCGCGGCAACGTCTGGACGTTCATGCAAACTCTCCCAATCGCCGATCCTTAGCACCTGAATTTGGGACGCGCACCACGACAAGCACGGCCGGACGCCTCGACATTTCATGGACGATGGGGCATATTTGCCGGACGGCCTCGCATTGCCCCGACTCAGCCTCCGGCGCATGATCCCGGCATTGCGAGCCAGCGAGACCGAGGAGAGTGAACATGGCGACGATTGCGCCCGAGCGCGTCAGCGAGACGATGGCCGACATCAAGGTGATCGACGTCGACACCCATTTGTCGGAGCCGGAGGATCTTTGGACCAAGCGCGCGCCGGCCAAGTTCAAGGACCGCGTGCCGCAGGTCGGCACGGTCAACGGCCAGGTCTCCTGGGTGATCGACGGCCATGCCATCGGTCTCGGCGCCTCCGCCTCGAGCATCTTTTACAAGGACGGCCGCAAGTCGGACGGCCTCGAGTTCACCACCTGGCGCAACGCCGAGGTGCTGCCCGCCTCCTATGACGCCAAGGAGCGCGTCAAGCTGATGGACGAGGCGAATATCTGGGCCCAGATCGTCTATCCCAACGTCATCGGCTTCGGCGGCCAGAATACCTCGCATGTCGACCCCGAGCTGCGGCTCGTCTCGACCCAGATTTACAATGACGCGATGGTCGAGCTGCAGGAGGAATCCGGCGGCCGGCTCTGCCCGATGGCGCTGCTGCCCTGGTGGGACATCGACGCCGCGGTCGCGGAAACCCGCCGCGCTTATGCCGACGGCCTCAAGGGCATCAACATCAACTCCGACCCGCATCGCCACAAGGACCAGGACGGCAATAATCTTCCCGACCTCAGCGGCGAATATTGGAATCCGCTCTGGGAAGTTTGCGAAGAGCTCGACATGCCGATCAACTTCCACATCGGCGCCTCCGAGCAGTCGATGGACTGGATCGGCAATGCCGGTTGGCCGTCACTGTCGCGCAACCATCGCTCGGGCCTCGCCGGCTCGATGATGTTCATCGACAACGGCCGGGTGGTCGGCAACATCATCTATTCAGGCCTGCTCGATCGCTTTCCGAAGCTGAAGTTCGTCTCGGTCGAAAGCGGGATCGGCTGGATCCCGTTCATCCTAGAGTCGATCGATTATCAGTTCGCATCGCTGATCACGAAATCGAACCTGCAGCACCGGCCGTCGGATTATTTCCGCAAGAACTTCTATGCCTGCTTCTGGTTCGAGAAGCGCGATCTCAGCCACATCATCGAGCAGGTCGGCGTCGACAATTGCATGTTCGAGACAGACTTCCCGCATGTCGTCTGCCTCCATCCGGCGCCGCTGGAGTACATGGAAGACGGGCTGGCGAAGCTCGCCCCGGAGGACCGCAAGAAGGTGATGAGCACCAATGCGGCCCGCGTCTACAAGATCGACGTCTGATCGGCCGTTCTCCTCCCCTCCCTGAATCAGGGAGGGGCTGGGGGTGGCGCGCAGCGCGCCGCACCGACATCGACATGTGATCGGGCGTGCTCGCTATGCCCAAGGTTGCAGCTAATCTCAGGGGCGAACCCACCCCCGAACCCCTCCCTGGCTCAGGGAGGGGAGGTTTTTCTTGGTCCCGGCGCGATCGCTGATGGCCAATCTTTCCGACTTCCTCCACCAGATCCACGCCAATTCGGGCGATTGGACGGCGCTCGAGCTGGGTGACGACCAGCGGCTGCTCCCCGCCCGTTGCGACGAGCTTTTATTCTACATCGTGCTCGACGGCGCGGTGCGGATCGCGATCCGCAGCGGCGGCTCGCTCGCGCTCGCGCCGAGTGACGTCGCGATTGTCTTCGGCGGCATCGCTCATCAGATCGAGACCGGCGCGCCCAAAACCGGCCAGCCGTTCGACTATTTCGGCAAGCGCCATGATCTCGACGTCCCGCCCGTGCTGCGCGTCGGCGGCCAACCGGCTGCGGCGCGGCTGCTGGTGGGCCGCATCGGCATCAGCTGGCCGATCATGCTGCGGCCGGCGGGTCTGCCGCCCTATCTCCATCTCCGCATGGGACCGACCGCGGCGAGCGCGGCGGAGATCGTCGCGCTGTTCACCCGCGCGATGACCGGCGCGGGCGCCTCGGCCTATCTCACCAAGCTCGCCGAGCTGGCGATGCTGAGGACGCTGCGCGAGAATGTCGAGCTGATCAGCCAGCTTCCGCCCGACACCGCCTCGCTGCAGATCACCCGCGCGCTGACCCTGATCGATGCCGCGCCAGGCGAGGCGTGGAGCCTCAACCGCCTGGCGCGCGACGTCGGCATGTCGCGCTCGGCCTTCGCCGAGAAATTCGCCAAGCTGACCGGCAAGCCGCCGATGGAGGTCGTCGCCGATGCGCGGATGCGTGCCGCCGCGACGCTGCTCGAAGCGGGTGAGGCCGGGGTCGACGATATCGCCGCACGCGTCGGCTATCGCTCCGAGGCGGCCTTCAGCCGCCGCTTCCAGCGCCATTTCGGCGTCACCCCGGGCCGCTATCGGCGCGACGTCCGCCGCGACCAGCGGCTGGCCCGGCCGCAGCTGTTCGAGCTTGTCGGCCTCGGCCAGCTGCCTTGATCAGCCCTGCGCTAAGTTAACTTTTTGTGAGGTCGCCGCATCCGAATAGCCGGTCGTGCGTTTGGAGGCCGTATTTGCGTGCAGGTGTAACATGCACAAGACTCGGCATTTATTCGCCATCGCGGCCAGTTTGGCGCTGACTGCGGTGACCGCCCCGACATGGGCGGGCACAACCCGGGATCTGGCCACGGTCGCCGCCGCGCCGGAGACGATGAAGCCCGGGCAGTATGTCTGGGACGACGCGCAGCCAGCCAGCGCTGAGCCGCTATCCGTGACGGTCGACCTCAACAGCCAGCGTGCATGGGTCTACCGTGGCGAGACGCTGATCGGCTTGTCGACGATTTCCTCAGGCGCAAGCGGCTATGAAACGCCGACCGGCACCTACACCGTCCTGCAGAAGAACCTGACGCATAAGTCCAATCTCTACGACGATGCGCCGATGCCCTTCATGCAGCGGCTGACCTGGGACGGCGTGGCGCTCCATGCCGGAGCGATCCCCGGCCATCCCGCGTCACATGGCTGCGTGCGGCTGCCCAAAAGCTTCGCCAAGCTGCTCTATGGCGCGACCAGGGTCGGAACGACGGTGACCATCACCGGCGACAGCCCGATCCTCGATAGCGAGACGGTCGAGACCATCGCAGCGATGTCGGACGCCGAGGAGCCGAGCGTGAAGACGGTGTCGCTGCCTTACAAGATCAGTCAGCGCTAGGGCGGCCCTTAGCGCTGCCCCGGCTTGTTCCGGTTGGCGTAAAGCAGCGCCGCGACCAGCGCCGCGGATCCGATACCGATGCCGACGCCCAACGCCGCCGTACGGCCGGTGAGCTTGCTCTTCTTTTCCGCGGCCGTTGCCTCCGGCTTCGCGTCAGCCGCGGCCTCGGGCTTCGCTTCACCCTCGGCCGGCTTGTCGCCGTCGGTGTCGTTCGCGTCAGCGGTCGTCATCTTTTCGCCTTCCCCTTCTTGACCGTGCCCGGCGGCAGCGCGGCGGCAAGCTCGGCGAGCCAGACCGCCGCGCTCGCATCCGACGGCGCGCGCCAGTCGCCGCGCGGCGAGAGACTGCCGCCGGGCGAGACCTTCGGCCCATTGGGCAACGCCGAGCGCTTATATTGGCTGGTGGCGAAGAAACGGGTGATGAACAGCTCCAGCCAGCGCGCGATCACGGGCAGATCATAGGCGTGCCGCGCCTTATCGGGAAAGCCGGGCGGCCAGTCGCCAGCCGCCGCGTCATGCCATGCCTGCCAGGCGAGGAATGCCACCTTCGACGGCGGCAGCCCGTAGCGCAGCACATGGAAGAGGAAGAAGTCGTGCAGCTCATAGGGGCCGATCGTCCCCTCGGTGCTCTGCACCGCGCCCGAGGCGTCGGCCGGCACCAGCTCGGGCGTGATCTCGGCCTCGAGAATGCCGGTCAGGATCTTGCCTGTCGCGGCGACGACCTGACCGCTCGACACCGTCCAGCGGATGAGATGCTGGATCAGCGTCTTGGGCACGCCCGCGTTGACGCCGTAATGGCTCATCTGATCGCCGACGCCATAGGTGCACCAGCCGAGCGCCAGCTCCGAGAGATCGCCGGTGCCGATAACGAAGCCGCCGCGCTGATTGGCGAGGCGGAACAGATAGTCGGTGCGCAGCCCCGCCTGCACATTCTCGAAGGTGATGTCGTAGACCTTCTCGCCGCGCGCGAAGGGATGGCCCATGTCCTTGAGCAACTGCATCGCCGCCGGACGGATGTCGATCTCGGCCGCCTCGCAGCCCACCGCCTTCATCAGTGCCAGGGCCGCCTTCTTGCTTTGCTGGCCGGTGGCGAAGCCCGGCATGGTGTAGCCGAGGATGGTCGAGCGCGGCAGGCCGAGCTGGTCGCAGGCCTTGGCCGCGACGATCAGCGCATGGGTCGAATCGAGCCCGCCGGAGACGCCGATGACCATGTGCTGGCCGCGCGTCGCGGTGAATCGCTTCGCCAGCCCGGCGACCTGGATATTGAACGCCTCATAGCAATCCTGATCGAGCCGCGAGGGATCGGCCGGGACATAGGGGAAGCGTTGCAGCGGGCGGATCAGGCCGACGTCGCGAAAATGCGGCTGATGGGCAAAGCCGATCTTGCGGAAGCGCTGCTCGGGGTGATCCTCGGCGACCGCCGCATCGTTGAACGTCGGCGTGCGCATGCGCTCCAGCCGCAGCCGCTGCACATCGACATCGGCGACGGCGAGTTGCGGCTCGCGCGAGAAGCGCTCGGAGGCCGCGAGCTCCACGCCATTCTCGTAGATCATGCCCTGACCGTCCCAAGCGAGATCGGTCGTGCTTTCGCCGGCGCCGGCTGCCGAATAGGCATAGGCGGCGGTCGCGCGCATCGACTGGGACTGGCCGAGCAGCGAGCGGTCGGCCGCCTTGGCGATGGTGATGTTGGACGCCGAGAGATTGCACAGGATCAGCGCACCGGCGAGCGCGCCGGCGCTGGAGGGCGGGATCGGCGCCCAATAATCCTCGCAGATCTCGACGTGGAAGATGAAGTCGGCGAGATCCTCGGCGGCAAAGATCAGATCGGGTCCGAACGGCGCGGTCTGGCCAGCCGCGGTGATGTCGAGCCCGCGCAGTCCCGCGCCGGCAGCGAACCAGCGCTTCTCGTAGAACTCGCGATAGTTGGGCAGGAAGGATTTTGGCACGACGCCGAGCAGCCGGCCGCGGGCGACGACCGCCGCGCAATTGTACAGCCGGCCGTTGCGCCGCAGCGGCACGCCGACCAGCAGCACCGTGCCGAGCCCGCTGCTCGCGGCGATGACATTGGCCAGGCCCGCCTCGGCGGCATCGAGCAGCGCGTCCTGCAGCAGCAAATCGTCGATCGCATAGGACGACAGGCCAAGCTCGGGAAACACCGCGAGATCGACGCCACGGCGATCCGCCTCGCGCGCGAGCGCGATCGTCGCAGCGGCGTTGGCGGCGGCATCGGCGGTCGATGCCAGCGGCGTGCAGCTCGCCACCCGCACGAAACCGTGACGGTGAATCGCTATGAACTGGTCACGCCCACGCGGCATTCTGGTTACCCTTCTGGCCACCGAATGCCCGCATACACGCTAAAATTAGCCTACCGCGACCTTTTATGTGGCCTGGCGGGCAGTTGCGACCGCCCAGCGGAACATCGCTCCCAGCCAGAGCGCAGCGACGATCGCCTGGATCAGGGCGTAGCAGCCGGCGCCATTGACGCCGGCCAGCAGCAACAGCAGCGGCAGCAGGGGAAACAGCGCGAAGTTGATGACCAGGTTGACCAGGATCGATCGCGAAGGCCGGCCCATCACGGTCAGCGCCGCCGACAGCGGCGGCGTGACGAGCATCAGCGTGCGTGCCGTGGCGATCAGCACGAGCAGCAACTCTCCGCCGGAAAAACTGCGCCCGCCGATCAGCCTGAGAAACGATTCACCCCAGATCGCGTAGAGAATGACCACCGGAATGCCACCGGCCAGGGCCGCGGCAGCGCCGCGCCAGACCGTGCGGCGCAGCGTCGCGATGTCGCCCGCCGCGACCAGCCGGGCGAGCACCGCATAGCTCGCCTGGCCGAGCAGGACGGCGGGCTGCTGCAGCACCGAGCCGGCGCGCTCGACCAGCGCCAATATGCCCGCCGCCGCCGGGCCGAGCAGCCAGCCGACCGTGAGCGGCGCGATCCGCGGTGCGATATCGCGCAAGGTCAGGTCGAGGTTGGTCGTCGCGATGAACGGCACCAGCCCGGCATTCTCCGCGAGCACGCCGTCGACCGGGCCGAGAA
>Ga0068855_100008943_pt1 | contig 12108 bp, 23 predicted proteins | sample KBSCornC52_FD_66592 | JGI IMG/M metagenome (GOLD analysis project Ga0068855, IMG submission 66592) | Corn rhizosphere microbial communities from Kellogg Biological Station, Michigan, USA - KBS Corn C5-2 | ecosystem: Host-associated > Plants > Roots > Rhizosphere > Soil ...
AATAGCGAGTGTACAAATTAGAAGTGTATTTAAAATTATTGCAAACCAGAGCTTTTCGAAGCAACGATAAGGATGTCTTCACCGCCACAAATGCGAATTTTAGACCGGGTCACCCCGGCCGCGCCGTTAGCCAAACGTTAATAGCCAACGTGTAATTTTACACACTCGCCTGGTGGCATGGCAGGCGGTTCCTCCCAGACTGGGCCGCGCAAATGCGGCCCCTTTTAGTTGGATCACGCGCGATGCTCCGTCTATGGACCATCTTGCACCGCACAGTTCTCGCTTTGCTGGCCGGACTCGCAACATTCGACGCGGCGGTATGGATGGGGACCGGAGTTCCGGATCGGTTGGAGAGCGCAGCGATCTGTGGCTTCGTGGCAGCATTCCTCTGGCTTTTTATCGGAAACGGCGTTTATCGGCTGCTCGAATAACTGTCAAATACCGTCAGTAAAGTTGGGATTGGCGGCGAGCCCATCATCCTCGATCGCTGCCCCGGGGCACGCCGGCCAGGGTCCTACAGAACAAACCATTGCAGACAGGCCCCGAGAAGGGACAGTCCTCCAATAAGCAGTGAGCCGGCCAAATATTCAATCCACAAGGATTTCGCAGGATAGCGCTGTGCGATGCAGGCCAGGTACGCGCCCGATGCGACAAAGGCTACGCTGCTCGATGCGGCAAGAATGGTGATTACATGACGCATGCTGTTTCATATCGAGCATCCTATGACGTCGTCTAGGCAATCTAACAATTCACGTTAAATGATAATATTGAATCCGAGCATCAGAATTGATGACTCTATGTTATTTCTCGCCGCGGGTGCGTCGGGAATGCTCATTGCCATTAACTTTTTATGTTAACGTGAGCGAGGCCTGATCGTGCCGTAAAGGGCGCTTTATTGTTTCGACCCGTTCGATCAATGAAGTGGCGGTGGGGCAGATGTTTTCAGAGCTTTGGTCGACACTTCCCGCCTTGAGGAATTGATGCGATCCTGAGACCTAATTCTTCGCGATCCTTATCCTTTATGGGGGTTTCAATCGCCCGCATGGCTATTGGCAGCCGCGAACTGTCTCAATGCAAGAGTGCCGGTAACTTGCTTCGGTCTGGATGTCAGTTGCCCTTCTACCATTGCGCCTCCTCATCGACCTGCCATCCGTTCGCAGTTTTTCGCAGGCGAGCTACCGTCGGCAACCTGGGAAGATCTTCGATTTTGACTTGCATGGCAGTCGCGATCGGTGTCATGGCGTATACGGCCGTGTAATGGACATCCTGTGCGCTGCTACTCGACGCAATCATGGTGCTTATCTCTTTCAGGATTGCGCGCGCGATCACGAGATCGACGGATTGACGGTTCGGCGCCGGTGGCTCGTCGCCTTCGGGAGCGATCGTCCTTATTGGAGTGTTGGTTGCGCTCGATTTGGATACGTATTGCTGTGCGGCTCGGCTCAGTTGAGCGATGCAGACCTGCCTTGGGCCTTGGGCGTCACCCGGAAAACGGCAGAATTTCAGATCGACGACGTCAGTCTTGGCAAGCCGAATGTAGGCCTGTGACCGATCCCGCCCGGCTGCGTCGGCCGTAACAACATCTCCGAGCACAAGCTGGACGACGATCTGACGACCCGCCAAAGCGCTCTGTATGATTTCAGCGGCGCGCCGCCGGGTCAGTGCGCTCTCGACAGTGCGAGGAAAAGAAGCGCTGTTTTTGTTCTCGAGCCCCGCCTCACTCGCAGTCAATCTGGTCTGAAATTGAGCACGCTGGATAAGAATTATCGCTCCGATGGTGCCGACCAGCAGCAGAACGCCAAGGCAGCTTAGGAGAAGATTGATGCGAATATCCCGAGACAGCGGCATCGCTCGGTCCCAAAATGCTCCATTATTCTAGCGAAATCGAGCCGCCGGGGGAAATGGCGGGTCGACCGATTTCTCGACGTCGGGGCCCGGCTCCAATGATTTTGTACGGCCATCGCCATTTAGTGTTCGGGAAGCGAGAAAAATGCCCGACGTTGTGCCAAAATCCAATTCCGCTGCGGTCGTTTTCCGGCGATAGGAACACGCTCTGAATTCACGATCGACTCTTTCGGCAAGGTTCGCTTTGGCGTCACCGTCGATCACGCCAGCTGCATACAGGCACTCCGCTTTCATCAACGCAAGGTGCGCTGAAGCTGCATCCCGAACCGGAAAAATGATATCGAGGGGGAGTTTCCTACACATGGCCGTGCCTCCGTTTTATTGATACGCTTTGTTGCGTTTCGATCCAACGGGAATGCCGTCTTAACCCTAAGAGTCAAAGCCGGCGGTTAGCAGGTCGACGGCCGTTTGCGGCTTGTGTCTCACTCGTCATTCGCGGCCGGTAATAGTTTATGCGGAAGAATACTACCGACCGCGCGAAGCGAGTTTGGCGAGTCGACCAACCCGGCGATCCTGAAATGGTGCAATTGTGATAGAGTTGACCAAAGGACCGGATCGAGAGACCGTTGTCCGTATCTTGACGATTGTGATCCTCCCATCTTCCGCCATTTGAGTCGCCCGCTGAACGATCTCCTGAAAGGCGAGCAAGCCGTCCTGCGACGCGTCTATCGGGTTCAGTTTGAGGACCCCGTTGCGGTATCGTGTCGCCCTCCCGGGACCGGGCTCTTGCGCCAGTGTCTCAAATGCCTGCCAAGAGTAGTCTTCAAGGTAGATGTGGTAGCCATTCGCGCGGACGGCGTCGCGACACTCTGCGGGCAATTCGCTGAGAGACGCCAGCTGCTCGACCCAGTGCCAGTTGCACATTGCCGAAATTTCGGAAATCGCCTGCTTTAGGCTGCGCGTTTCATCACGGTACATAAAACGGAAGGGATTCCGCTTGTCTTTGTAGTGTCCGAACATCGCTATAGGCCGCCTGCGAAAATGAAGGCTCGCTCGGCCACATCATCCGTGACCCAGCCATGGAGGTTCGTACTAATGAAAGCCGAAAACTCGAACCACGACGGTAGTACGGTAGCGGTCCGTTTAAATGTGAATCTGAGTCGAATGCGCAACGCAAGCGAAATCTGTAGTATCCGCCGCGGAGTCCGCTTCGATGGCGCGAGCATTTAGACGAGTCCAATCGGCGAATGTCGCCTGAAAAGAGCGTTGCTTGCGCAAGAGAATCATCGCAAATTTATAGACAACGATTTTGGCACGAGGGTTCAGCTATGACGAATCCTGAAATACCGATATTTGGCCAGATTATCGTTGTCGCAAACGAAAAAGGCGGCTGCGGCAAGTCCACCATCGCGATGCATATTGGCGTGGGCTTGCTCAAGGCCGGCCATAGCGTCACCGCACTCGATCTCGATGTGCGTCAAGCCACACTCCGCCATTACCTCGATAACCGTCTGACTTGGAGCGACTGCACTGGCATTCCGCTCAATATCCCGACCGTCGCTACCGCTGAGCTCTATGAATTCCCTTCAGCCGAAGAGCGCTTAGCTAGCTCCCAAGCCCTGCGCGAGCGCATACGTTCGCTTTCGGAGAAATCGAACTTCCTTGTCATCGACACTCCGGGGCATAACAGCTATTTGATGCCTGTCGTGCACGAGATGGCCGATATTTTGGTTACGCCACTGAACGATAGCTTGCTGGATGTGGAAGTCCTCGGAGAAGTCGACGCCGATTCATGCGCCGTTCGTGACATCAGTCATTACGCTCGGATGGTCGAAGAGGCTCGCGCCGAGCGCCGGTTGTCGACTGGCAAGGACATCGATTGGATCGTTTTGCGAAATCGGCTTTCAATGCTGAGTTCGCACAATAATCGCGCCGTCGGTGAGTCGTTGCAGGTGCTTTCGCGCCACTTGAATTTCCGGCTTGTGGACGGACTAGCCGAGAGGGTTGTCTTCAGAGAGCTATTTCCGCGCGGCCTCACCGCTGTTGATGATCTCGATACGAGCGTTCTTGGCGCGCGCCCGACGATGTCGCATGCCACTGCGCGGTTCGAGATAGAAACGCTGCTGAGTGAGATAATGAATACGGGGCTGGGCCAGGGCCGTACGGTTGATAGCAACGCAGCGTGACTACCTGATCTCGATGTCGCGACAAAGGAATAGAGCCAGTCTGTGCGTCGGGTGAGGCCTTGCAGGGGCGTTGGCGGATGATCAAGTCCGCGCCTAAAAGCGCGTTTTGAAAAGTGTAGGACTGCGTCTTCCTCCCAGGAGTGCCCGTCTTGTCGCGCCCGCACAACGTCCAAATATTCACCTTTTATGACGCGGGTTGCGATTATTCGAGGACTGTCGATTGGAGTGCGCTGGCGACGCCGCGATCTGATCGATTACGCCAAGGCTCTGCCAGTCTTTTCAAATGGCCTAATCTGACCTCTTTGCCTCCGGGGTCTTAAATGAGCACGCAACTCGAATCATTTCTTGGACTTATTGATGTCGAAGAGACGCGCCAATATTGGCGCCAATGGCAATATGTGTTGGAAGATGATGGTCCCCCCAACGAGAATCGACTCCTAAGCGATCCTTCTATCTTTTCAACATTTGCCCTCCAGCATGGGGTTGGACGTTCAATTCGCGCCGGCACGCGCGATCTACTGCGGCAGACGCTCGCTCGCTCGGATTACCCCATCGTTGCTCTTCTTACTGATTGCGCGGGCAACGAATTGGATCGGCAGGAGCGATTGTTGCGTCCAATGTTCGGCACCAACGGTACAGCGGGAACGTCGTTGCGGGCTCCGTTATCGAAGCTTGCGGCCATGCTGCCGCCGCACTGCTTGTATCCATGGGACCGACATGTCCACGCGATCCTTGAAATATCGGGAACTTCAACTGCACCGCTTTCATCATATGCTGCCTACAGTGCCAGAATGAATCTACTTTTCGTTCAAGGGATAAAAGATCGCATTGAGCGCCTCTCACAGAGGCATTATCCAAGTGCCTACGCGGCGAAAAACGACCGCTTCCACAAAAGAGTAATGTATATATATTTACTTCGATTGAGCCGCACAAAGGCATCTCGAACCAGTCGGCGCGTCGCGTTGGCTGAGCAATCGGCGCAACTGTCTTAAATCCCGCGCCAAAATAAACGCTCATAGTGCTCATCTATGTAGATGACCGTTTTGATGGGCGGCGTTCGTATGCGCAGCTTGGACTTGGTCGAGATTATGACCCCGTTTGAACTCCGCGCTAAGGTCGTCGTCTTCTCAGAGCGTGGGCGCGGTGCTCAGCGCCAACATCTAGAGCAGGGGTCCGATTGGCTCAACAGTTTGTGCTGCTGCGTTCGAGAATACACCCACGAGGCGTTTACAGGTTGATATGAAATGAGACCTTCCTGACGCTTCGGACAAGCCTTCTGAGCCTCTCGATAGTATCGGCGAACTCGTGTCTGAGCGCACCAGAACGGCAATGAGTCTCAGAACCGGCTTTGCGTCAAAAGTTAGGGTGGCGGGCCGTTCACTGAACAGAATGCTAATCCGATTCACGAGCTTCAACTCCTGCATAGTGGTTTTGCGCAGGAGTCCAAGAAGAAATGCCAGATTAATCTTGGCTTCGAAGGTCGTAAATGGACCCACGCCGTCGAACATGTCGTCGTAAATCTTTTTGTCATATTGACAGCGACGCTTGAGGAGGCGCGTCAAGGCATGTTCAGCCGCGGCGGCAGATATGATCGCCACGATCGCGTCGGTGCCGACGTTTAGCCCGGCGACCGGCTCAGGATCCGAAGCACCGTCGTCGCCAAACATATGGTCGTTCTTTCACAATTCGGCGCGCTCAACTTTCGATGGCACCAATCCGAACGCGCTCTTGGCCAAAGCCAAATCGTGGAAAATTGAGTGCCACCGGGACCGCGCCATTCAGCTACATTGTTTGTCAAATAGCAATCCGCGCGCCTTTGGTGTGCGCTGGAGAGCGGTTGCAACTCTACGTCTAGTCCTTAACCCGGGTCGCAAAATACGGAATGTGCAGGACCGGGTTCAATGTCTGATTACGAGGCCCGGCAAATATTAAACCCCGGCCCGCCTCAGGGGGGATATGCGGGCCGGGGCGGGGACGCTACGTAACGATATTATTGATGCCGATTCCTTCGTACAATGCAAGCTGTGGCTAGTCTCCGAAAGGTGTGCCCGCGACCGCAGATCGTGCCTTTGATCTGTATGGGGGGCAGATCTAAAGGTTGAGAAAAACCGTGAATTCCGATACTATTTGATTCGCTAGTGGGTCGGGCTGACCTCCTGACGCCCACGGCAGGACGAGAGAGCTTGCGGTACAAGGCCGCACCGATTTATTCGGTGCGGCCTTTATCTTATTTCGAAAGTGTCGAAGGCTGTGAGGTGTGTGTGTGCCATGCCGCCCACACGTAATCCTGAATCATTCAAGATGCCCAAGCGGTACCGCCCCATCCATTCTTTCGAATGGGTCCGCCAGACCGGCCGCAAACGTTTTCCGCTGCCCGCCACTGTCGGCTGTCAGGGTGCCAGATCGGCAGTTCGTATGTCTGCCAGATTGGATCGCGAGCATAACTGTCGCTGATTTACGAAAACCGCTCGACAAACGTATTCGAACTACCGCCGCCATGATTGAGGATGACGTTGATCCTGCGGGCGGTGGTGTGGGTGTATCGAATAGACCGTCGATCGACGAACGTTATATTGCGAATAGCTTGAGACCCGGCGCACATGATCATGTCGGGTCTGGCTTCTATAATAACGTCGATTAATTTCCGGATTCCCGCCGAATGTGCTCAGGCGATAATCATTCACCTCCTCGCGCTCATCGCCAGAATCGGGCGCGAATTCCGGGCTGGGGTACTGGCCTTGATTAACGATGCGGAGTCCGTCTCCACAGAATAGCCAACAGGGCGTAGTCTCTTCCTGTACATATCTGGTCGGCCGTACCACATAGGTGCGCCTAATTATATAATTCGGTTGAACGATGACCTGTGGGACGATCGTTACTGTCGGCTCCGCGTATGAATAGGTCGGGGGCGCATAGTAGACTGTATTGGGCGAATAGTAGACAGGCCCGCAACGTCCGCAGCCTAGATCATTTGCGCTGGCACTGAGGGGACCAAACGCTACAGTACAAAGTCCCAAAACCGCCGCGAGTGCAAGTTGGTTGCGCATTTCTGGTTCCTCGTTCCAATCCGTGCAGCATTGTTAATCATGCGCCGGGCCTCATCCGCAAGCGCTCCAAGAAATTAAGGTTGATTCTGCCGCGCCGCGGAGAATGTGCATCGAACGTGACTGACCGTATTTGGATCTGGAAGTTTCCCGGATCGAACAGAATAGCATTTAAGGTGGTGGCAGGGTTGGAGCCCAACATTCGATGGCCCGAGGCATTCTCTCGGTTTGTGGCAGAGTTGTTGCTGCGCCCGCGACGGGCGTGAGATGCTGGGCCGTGGCGACAACGCTTACCGCGAACGTCGCGGCAGCGGTTCGAGGGGAGTACCGATCGCCCACCTCGAAGATTATTGATCCTGCCCTAACCTTGTCCTGTAACGTTAATACGCAGATTGCAGAGCGGGCTCACCCGAGATGCTATGATTGTATTTGTCTTGAACACATCACTTGGCCGGGCCAAATGCCCGGCCTTTTTCATTGCCATTGAGAATAAAACCGATCAATGCGCTAAGAAGTCGTCGCTGACCGTGCACCGACGTTCAATTTCGAGGCTCCCACCGTTTTGGCTGGAGCCTCGTCGTCCTTCAATTACAGCCGACTATGCCCGGAGCATTGGTGAGGTCGTCCGGATTGACAACTGCCACCGCCGCTCGATTGGTGTACGGAGATTTTACCGAAGTGCTGTGGCTCCCCGCGCTCTGCAAGCCCACCGACAATGCCCTCATCGAAGCGTTCAACGTCCGCATCCGAGCCGAATATCTGAACGCTCACTGGTTTCTCAGTCTTGCAGACGCACGGAAAAAATTGGAGGGTTGGCGCACGTACGACAACGAGGAGCGTCCGCACGGCGCGATCGGCCAAAAAAGACTCCGGTTAGCTTGCTCAAGCACGATGGCTTAGCCAGCCCGCCACCGTGATAAGGCCGGAAAACTCTATCCTTCGGCGGTCCGAAAAATGGTCTCACTGCAACATCGAGAGTCTAATCGCCACTGGATGAAAGTTCAGTGGCAGGTCGGCGCTGGGCAGCAACTTTTGGCCTATTCACCGAATACGTGGCTTATCGCGCCATGCGTCTAACCGATAATTATTGCAACCATCTGCTAATCTCGTTCGCGGTCGTCATGGAAGCCCACGCGCTTGCCGACAAGTTTCCTCGTTTTCTGCGAACTCACTCAATCTATGCCTCCGCCATCGAATCTGGGCTGATCGATTCGGTGATCGTCCCTCACCTCAAAATGGCTATGCTGGCTGGCACAGACCGATGATTCGCAGCGGGCCCCCATGGGCGGGAGAGACGTCTTTCGGATTTTGGGAAGTCTGCTCGCCTTAGTCGGCGCTGTTCTTATTCTCATTCCTTTACTCAGGGCTCATCTGAACGAAAATGCGCCGGCCGAACTCGACGTTCGGGTGTGTCGCGGTGAGCACGAGGCGCGCTGCCCTCGGCACAAGTTTTTTGTCGGCTGCGGATCGATTACCGAGTGGACGCAGAAGCGATGCTTGGAGTTTAGAATTGTTGATGTCAGCTACGTCGAAGGTGGACGCTGTGGCTACGTGATTGCCAATGTCACATGTAAGGTGGGCTCGACTTCGCCGCGGTGAAACGCTTCGAGACGTAAGGATCGGCAAGGCTAGAAAAATCGCAGTTCACGGCCAAGGCGGCTTTACGAGCCTATACCCGGCAATCGGTTGTGGCGCATGTCGACGTCCGGCGGCGTGAGCGGATGACCGGCAACGTGATCGCGGCCGAAGTTGTCGTTTCGAGCGTCACGGTGAGTCGCATCCTCAAGCAACTTGGCTTGAACAGTTCGAAGACCCTGGGGCCAGGCGAACCGATACGCCGCTGCGATCGCGAGCATTCTGGCGAGTTGACCCACATCGATGTCACGAAGCTCGGCAAGTTCAATCGCGTGGGTCATCGCATCACCGGCGACCCTACCGGCCAGAGCATGACGCCGGCATCAACTGGGAGTTCGTCCATGTCTGTGCCGACGATACGCGTGCGCTTGCAAGACCTCAAGGGAGCGTGCTGTCGGGCTGCCTTACTGAACGCGTCGCTACACCTGGCATCGTCCTCATGCTGGTACCGGTGACAAGCCGACAATCAGTCGACTCGAACTGTCCGGGAACGCTCTATCGAGGCTCCACACCCGGACGATGCTGCTTGGATTGCGAAGTGGGAAAGATGGGAACCCCAAGTTGCTTCGAGTGTTCTCTGGGGGCAAATCGTCACATCCTAGTTTACCAGGCACCATTTTTTATCGCATACAAACGGGCGAAGCGGAGGAAGCACAGAATGGCGCGAAACGAAAAGCCAAACAGTCAGTTCGACAACTTGGCTCTGGAAGAACTGCTCGATCTCCGTGAACAGATCGATAAACTCGTCGAGCGGCGGCTTGTCAGTGAGAAGCTGATGCTGACAGAGAGGCTCGCGCGCATTGAGCGATTCGAACGTCGAAAACGGCAAGACGAGCCGCTCTCAGCCAAACAAGGGAGGCGTCCAGTAGCTCCGAAGTACCGTGATCCGTACTCCGGAAAGTTATGGAGTGGCCGCGGTAAGCTGCCGCGCTGGATGAGCGCGCTCATTGCCCAAGGCGCCAAGAAGGAAGATTTTCGTATTGCCGGGTAACTTCTTTAAGTTGCGAATAACAGAAACACCTCCAAAAGATACATATATACGGCTCTCGGATACCTCGCATAGACTTTCCGGGTTTCGGGGTTTTCAGGGAGGGTGCGATGCTGCTCAGCCGGGCCTATCGGACGAGGGCGCGGGGTTTTGCGGAACTCGCGAGGCGGTCGGCCAATGTTGATGTGAAGGAACATCTCGAAGATCTGGCGAAAACATGTGCCCAGATCGCGGAGGCGATTGAGCGACATCCGGGAATCGTCGAGCAGGAGGACTTTGAAAGATCTAGAAGGTTACACTGATGCCGAGGTGCGCCTCTGGCTCTATTGGACATGCAGTATTAAAATATTTTCGCGAGAATGATGTTCCTGACCACAACGTGATGAGCAGCACGTCCGGATACCCGGGCTCGTGTGCAGGCAGTTTCCCGTGTTGTGGCGACCCTGCAGGGCACTCCAACGCTGTGCTATAATTATCGTTTACAGCCCGCCTCCAGAACTCGACCCAGAGCCGCTGCCAGCGGAGCCTCCTACACTGGTCCCACTGGACCCGCTTGTAGACGTCGCACGGGAGCCGGTCGTCGAATTGCCGCTCGAGCCTACAATCGGAGCACTCGGTTCGATCGGCGCGTTACTTGGCAGCGTATTTCCGCCTGAAGATGGCGATCCGGTCGCCAGCGGCATCACCCGCGGCGCCGCGGTGCCAATAGCCGGTCGCATCTTTTGCGTATTTCTCTTGCCGTTGTTCTGGACCTGCCGTCTGTTTATGCAGTTCGCAACCCATTTTTCTCGCGCAAGATGCGTCCTGAGGAGTTCCAACGTCGCTTCGCGCTGACATGCGGCTCTCAGGGCAGAGTCGGCACACTTGGCATTGTCGGTGCACCTGCCATCGCTGCCAGATGCCGACGGTCCTGAAAATGCGAACATCGCAGCGGCTACCGCTGCAATAATGCGATCTTTGCCTTTGCGCGATTTCGCCATGATAAGCTCTCCTGAGCCATACCGCCGCTGCATTAACGATTTCGATCGCGGCAAGGTTCCTATTCTGTCGGACTTCGGATACAGCCCGACATCTTGGGACCATGCCATGAGAGCCGCTGTGTCAATTGCGATGCGGCCCGCGACACGCAAAGAATCAATCGAATTAATATGGCAGGCTTATTCAGTTGTTTCGGCCTCTCCGACAAAAACGGTCGGGGCTTATGGCGCGGCCATTAAATATCGCTCGAAATTGCCACTGCCGTTTGTGGGACTATTTGCGAGCTGGTGGTACGGCGACCTGCGCCGCCATGAGCTTCATAGATGCAAGTTCGAGCTCCGGGGCGATTTGCGCGCTTTTTCTCAAAATTCGGCGTCTTCCGTCATTCGGCGTTCGATCGAAGTAGCCAATTCGGCAAGCTGGCCGAGGCATCGGTGGAAATCCGGGGATATCTCTTTGAAGCCCAACGCTTTGCAGTGCCGCTCGTAAAGAGCTCGTAGCTCGGCAGCGCGTTCAAGTTGCGCGCTTTCGGCGCTTTTGTAGATTGCCGGTAATTCGATAGCGAAGACGATCAGGAGCGCCAGACCGGTGGCCCAGAGGGCTAGGTGCATTTGATCGTAGACCCAAAGCAGGGCGATTCGGCGATTTGAATGTCTTGTAATCGGCATACTTCACCCCGTGCGGGCGCCACAAGACGTGGGTTGCTGGAAGCTTGCCGATAGCGCTGTCACTCGTGACCTTGCGGGGGGCTCGGCCAAGTCCCGCCTCGGGAGCAACTGATCGCAGTTTAGTCGGGAGCGGGACTGGCGGCAACATGCACGTATAGCAATAAGGGGGCCGCGCGGTTGGGCCCGGTCTATACGTCAGCGACGATGGCCGCCCTGGTTCATCCCGCCGCCTTTACCTCCAACCTGGCCGATGGTCGATACGGGCTTGAGCCCCGAACCCTTATTGACGGGACTCTTGGGCGCCCTATCCGATTTTGTACCGACCTGGTTGACGCCAGTACGGATCGATCCAGGTCTGCCCTTGATGAAGTTGACGAGCTTGCAGCTCTTTTTTGTGCAATCGTAGTCGGTGCACATCTTGGCTGTGCAAATCGTGCACCCCGTGTGCCCGCCGCCAGACTGAATGCCGCCGCCACACATGCCCTCGACCACCGTGCGAGTGGTCCGCTTGACCTCAAGAGCATTGGCGCTCGGGATGGTCACGGAAACAGCGATTAAAAGCGAACCGGTAAGACATAAAAGCGCTTTCATAATTTGTCATCTCCAGTTGCCTCGGAGGCAATGCTATTGGATACAGCGGCAACGTCAATTCTCGTGATAAAAAAAAGCCGGGCTTGTGGCCCGGACAGTTGATCAGATGAACTGCAGCGGAAGCCTACGCCGCGGCCTGCAAGTTTGCAACGCCGTTTCGGCGGCTCTAACGA
>Ga0068855_100008945_pt1 | contig 12107 bp, 8 predicted proteins | sample KBSCornC52_FD_66592 | JGI IMG/M metagenome (GOLD analysis project Ga0068855, IMG submission 66592) | Corn rhizosphere microbial communities from Kellogg Biological Station, Michigan, USA - KBS Corn C5-2 | ecosystem: Host-associated > Plants > Roots > Rhizosphere > Soil ...
TAATTCCAAGCCCATTGATAACCCAATACATACACGTTGAAATTAGTGAATGATAAAATAAAATCATAATCTAAAAATAGTAGCAAACCTGGACTGATGATAAGAATAATGTAAATAAACGACACAAGTGTCATAAACACCTCAATAAATACATCATTATAAAATACAGAATTCAAAATCAAAGAAGAGCTGTAAATTATCATAAACAACATCATATAAAACAATAGCAATGACAAAATTAACAAATTAACATACACAAAATACTCTATTTCGTTATAACTAAAGATTGAAATTACATCACTTAACATTAAAAATATACTGAAGAAATTTATAGAACTAAAATAGATAACCAGAAATACTAAATAAAATAAAATCAAAAATACAATAACAAAATAATTACAAAAGAATAAATACGCAATAAACACAGGCAATACGAGATAGAAACACAAGAAATAGATAAAAATAAAATTTACCACGAAGTGCAATATCACAGCAAACTAAACAAATAAAATATCACATACAAAAATTGAAGAGATAGAAAGCAGAAATAGACAGTCGAAAGAGACAACAGAAATGGACTAAAGAAAGAGAAGACAATAAAAAAAGAATATCAAATACATGAAATAAAAAAACCAAAATTTAAGAAAATGATATTGCATAATTACTGCAACTAAATAGAAAACAGAAACAAAGGCAGGAATGCAAAATCCAATTATGCAGAATTTAGCGAAGAATAACCAAAAGAGAAGTTGAACGATAGGAAATTGAAGAACAACAATAATAGCGGCAAATTAAATATAATGATGAGAAATATAAAACAGAATGTTGTGTTGATCGATATGAAGCTAAATAACACGATAATAACATAACATAGAAAATTTATAATAGCTATAAATGTGTTATTAGACATAGTCAGTCATATCATTAAAATACTCGATAATAAAAACAATAACATAAAATATTACATAAAACACTAAAACCAGATAAAAGAGCATATCAAACAGATGAAAACCAGACTAAACAAAAACGGGCGAAAGTAATTGCAAGTCGGAGACAAAATTTAAGATAGATAAAAAAAAGAAAGCAACATAAATATAAAGGACTGGAATACCAAGTTAAGCGATTCATAAACAAAAAACACAATCAAAACAAATAATCCAATGACGGATGACAAAAGCGACAGAAGGTTGATAAGTAGAGATCCGACAAATATATTGATTGACAAACGGTTAGTAAGAGTCAATGAGTTAAAAAAACTACTAAATAATTCAATCAAAAATAATACCATCAAGAACGAATAGTAAACGGATAAAAATAGATACAAATAAAAAGAAACCAACAATAATCCATACGACATAACTGACGAAAACAGCCCAAACGATATAACAATAAACCCAAATACGTAAATAAATATTATGTTTGCTGCTATAAGACTATAATATACAAATAACTTCAACGATACGCAAAATGATATAACTAAAAATAAAAAAGTGGCAATATAAAAGTACGGTATCAAGTTGTGAGATAACGAATTAAAAAACAACGAGTACATATACAAAATAAAAGTAAGTGACATGTCAAACACCAACATTTTTATTGAAAAAGACAATTTGCTAGATTGGCATACATCCAATAATAGTCTAGCACTACGTTAGAAATACAAATGCTAAAATATAAAATCATTTTGCAAGGCGGAGCCAAATAAACAATAACGACAGCAACAATTATGCAATAAACTAAATGAAATATTATGCAAGTACCAAACCAGAAATGAAAACAATTTAGCAGAGATAGAAAAGAGAATACAAAAGATACAATAAAACATAAACAATTGACATAGAACTGATAAAATATAAGCAAAAAGACATAATATACGAGTTAAAGAAAAAAACATACAAAAAAAGATATCATAAGTAAAACAAGCCGTAGGCACAAATAAATTATGCCGTAGGCCAATAGAAAGAGATAATAAGAAAGATAGACAAGAGAAAAATAAGAAACTAAAAATAAATAAATAATAAAATAGCATATAAAACCGAAGGAAACAAATGAAATACAAAATAAATTAAAATGTATATAAAACAGGTAGAATAGATAGAACAAAGCAAATTATAAACAAGAAAATAAACACAATAACATAAACAATCACAATTAAAACAGCCCAAATGAAGAAATTGACATAAAGAAAGAAAATAAAACACGAATAAACATCATAAAACACGAAATGAACAACATGAAACATGAAAACTAGATATAAAACGAGATAAAATACACAAAAGAAAAGTCGGGTGGAATACAAGACAATTACACAAACTAACTCAAACAAATCTAGCCCGACAATTCCAATCAATAAAATCTAAAATGCACGACGAAGTCCATTAAAAACAAGGTAAACAAAATGACAACAACAATAATGAACATAAATACAAAATAATTTTTCTCAAGACATACAAAAATAGCCCAAATAAAAGTAACCAACAAATCAAAACATCTAACAAAATATAACAGCACTTCAGAAACAAATACGAAAGAAATAGCATACAGATCGAATAAAGCAACCAAAATAAGAAATTAGAACTGAAGATGAAAGAGAACAGAAAATATAACTAATAACAACAACAATAACAAAACACTAAAAAATCACTAGCAAATAATAACAACAATCTAAATTCATACTAATTCTATTTTACATTAACTAACATTTAACGAGAAGAGAGAGAGATAGACAATTCGGTAGCATATGCTATAAGAAAGCTGTAGAGATAATTAGTGTAAAGATGTTTAGAGATAAACAGAATATATGACAAATAAAGATAATCAGTACAGTACAATATCAACAATTTGTATATTAGTGACACGTTAGAAAATATAATCAGTGAGTTTCTGTAAAATAATAACAATAATATAGTAAATGATAGCGATGACACAGATAAATGATTATGATAGAATATGTTATTTAGTGATAAAAGAGAAAAATACTCAAATGTGTTTACCGATAAGTCAGACAAGCGTAAATTAGTTAATTCGTTCTTCAAACCAGCAGATACAATTTTCATCAATTTACATTGTGCACTACTACCAATCCTTGATACCGACAAACCGCTATCAATTGCAGGACGTATCGAATTGATGAACAGCAATTTCGACATATAAAACTGACCATCTGTAATCGATATAATATTTGTTGCAATATAATCTGTAATATCTGAGTTAATTGTCTCTATCACAGGAAAAGCGGTTATTGAACCTGACAACGAACCTAAATATAATGATAATTTACCGCACCTTTCTAATAATGACGAATGAATATTAAATATATCAGCTGGGAACGCATCTCTCGAGGGAATTTTACCTAAAATTAATGATATTTGACGATATGATTTCGAGTGTTTACTCAAATCGTCAAAACAAATTATTGAATCATAACCACGATCTCTCAATCTCTCACAAATTGAAATTCCTATTAACGGAATTAGAAAATTAAGTAGAGCTGACGAAGACGAATGTGATGCAATAATGAGCAGGTAGTAGTTGAACACGATTGACGAAATTAATTTAGATAGTTTGCTCAAGTTTAACGATATACCAATGTAAACACTGAATAATCGCTTAATACCAAACCCATCAACAGAACTAATATAATTGAAGTAATAACTGCTCAATACAGTATACAAAAATATTGACGTTTTACCTGTTGATCTATCGCCCAGTATCAGTTGGCGTTGTCCTCTCCCAACTGGCAACAAAGAGTCTATTAAACGAACTCCAGTAATCAATGACTCATTAACTTTGCTTCTCAAAGCTATACGAACTCCTCTTTTGAAAATTCAGTTATAATTCATAAAATAGAATAAAAAAGACAATTGCATATAGACTAGAAAAAATATGAACTACAAAAAGATAGGCAATAATACTGCAGAACAAATAAAAAAAGATAATGAAAAAATAGTTCTAAAGCCGTAGGCCATTATGCAAGTACAAAAGAAAGAGACAATTGAATAGAAATGATGATAACAACTGCAACTATTATGCAAGTACCAAACAGAATACAAACTAAAATACAAATAAAATATTGAACATGAACAGGAACACGATAGTGCAATAAGCAAAGAGAATACAAAACATAAACCAAAAAGTTCCATAAAAGAAATGCACTAATAAAAAGCCCAGTTATGCATCAATAAAACAAATAAATAAACTCATAAAGACAATCAATACAAATTGCATATCAAATATAAGCAAAATAAAGCAAAAACAAATAAATAATTGTTGAAATAAAAATAACACGGCAAATAAATGCAAACTACATACAAAGAAATAACACAAGTGAAACAGAGACGAATGAAGCAACATTAAGCAATTTAATAAACCTGTAAGCCAGTAATGATTCAATAAATAATACTACAAAATTAAAATATGATAGAGATAAAATATTAAGGTACGCTATAACCATATTGATGACCGAAGGGAAAATCAACAAAATAAAACAAAGCGTTAAACCAATCATAATAACTGACACAATTAAGATAAATACAAAAAGATTCACTAGATCGAGAAACACACAATACAAAACAACATAACCAATAACAACAATGATACACAAATATATTACTGTTCAATTAGGACATACTAACCTGACAGTTTTATTACTATAGGCCAAAGATGTAATAGAAAAAAATAAACTATTAACATCGAATGTAATGAATAATGATGACAAATAAACAATTGAACTTATCATAATTACAAACAAATATACAAATACGTACAACCCTATAGGTAATGACGGGCCTAAATTAAATATCAAATTGTAGGATAAATTAAAGGAGTTATACGATAACGATACATAACTGAAGATATTGTAAGACAAAGAATCAGCAAACAATACCGTTAAACCGTAAAAAACTAGTATGAAGGAGGAAAAAGACAATAACGAAAAATAAATAGTACTAAAGATATATATAAACAACTTCAGTGAATAAATAAACGACACAATAATACTAAACGTAAACACATAAAAGTGGGACGATAATGATAATGACAAATAGGAATAGTTTAATATAAATTCTTTAGAGTAATTAAACAATGATAACAGCAATGATATGATAAATAACGACTTCAATAAGTAACAATACGCTTTTAGTCGATAAAAAGATTGGTAGTTCTGCGAAATATGAATTAACGAGCCAGCAAGCAAGAACAAGAGAGACTTAAAGAACGCGTGAGTAAGAATATGATAGATCGAAAATACCAAATTAAAACTGAATAAACCAAAGAATATATAGGCCAATTGGTTGATTGTCGAGTATGCAATCAACAGCTTTATATCTGCAACATAAAGCAAATAAAAGCACGTATATAATAAAGTCACCAAAATTAAAAATAAAAATAAATTGTATAATATGAACGAATAATAGTAACTAAATAGCACATAAATAATAATAGAACTGAAACTTAAATACCCAAATATTATACCCGCAATAACCATAGTTGATGAATGCAACAATGAAGATACAGGCGTTGGAGCTGCCATAGCCGAAATCAACCAAGACGAAAAAGGTAGAACAGCTGATTTAGTAAAGAATATAATGACGAACATAAATAATACAAACAACACGAACGCGTATGAAAAGATGACCATATACAAGTTAAACACGACTAATTCAAAAGTATAATAGTAGAAATAGAACAATGATATAACCAACAAGAAACATATATCTCCCAACCTATTATACAACAACGTTTTTATACCACAATTTATTCTAGTCAATCAATAGTTAATTAACAAATAGCTGACCAGCCCCAAATATTCCCAACAGATAAATAACATTAGTATATTAAATGAGACAACAAACATATACATTATAAAATAAAAACATAATAACAATAGTACAAAATAGAACGATTCAACATATGATAAGTAATTTATCGAATTACAGATTATTAAAAAAGCTATCAATGATATTGCCAATACAAGATAATAACTAAACACATTTAATTTAACCAAACCAACATATAATAAGACTATCGAATTCAACGATATATAGCTAAAGATACACAACAAATACACAAATAATATCATTAAATAATACACTACATACATTTTTATTATGACATTAAACAATTTACCTGACACCAACACATTTTGATAAAAACAACCTACTATTATAAACATAAATATAATATTTCCGATGATAAACATAAATGGCGTAAAGAGACTAATGGCACAACGAAGTTGCAATAAAAACGGTAATAACAGTAGACAATTGACGATAAAGAAAAAAATGTTCCCAATCCGCAATCCCAATACAAAATAACATAAGTAATTTCGAGATAGACAATTGAAAAACAAATGCGGATAAGAACGGCAACCAGAATGGCAATAAGATAAAACAATTGATGAAATAGAAAAAATAATTAGGCAGCCGAAGGCAATATTGACGTGAGATAAAATAAAATTTAATGAAGATAGAGACTGCTGAATAATAAGCAAGAAATCCAATAAAAAATGTAATGAGGAATAGAACTGAAGAGATATTACTGCAACATAAATACAAAAAAGACTACGTCAACAGAACCCTACAAGTAGAACTGAACAACATTATACAAGACATAAAAACAGGAATTACAACACGAAGTGCAATACGAGAGAAATTGAAGCGATAGCAAATCAAACACAAAATAAAATAAAAAAGTTCTAATACCGTAGGTCAATAAACAGAGACAAGAAAAAAGAACGACATAAAGATAATACAAAATAGAAAATAAAATAAACTAAGCAATTCACATAATAAACAAAGAAATTAGCATAAAACAGCATAAATAAACATGAACAAAGTAATTCATAAACAAACATAACATAACTGAGTAAATAATAGCATAACATACTGAACAGAGATAATGACACATGACAAATAAAATTTAAACACTAAGCAAATAATTCATGAACAAATAAAGAGAGAAAATAAGAAATAGAACTGCGACCAGAATGGCAATAAAGAGAAACTAATAAAACATAAACAAAAATAATACACAAATACTAGAAGAGTTGAACATATACAAAAAGAAATTAAGCCATCAACGAATAGAGACATTTTGCATAGCGTAGCGAAATATACAAAAAGAGAAGTCATAACACAAATAAAATAGCGTTGAATCCAGAATGGCAATAATAGAATTGAACTGAGGAAAGATAATAATAAAATAGACTATGCAGAAATAAACAAAAGAATACGAAAATAAATAGCAAAGAATAGCCGCTGTGAAATAGAGATAAACAACTGAATGAATACACAAATAAAATACAAATTCAAATAAACATACACTAGACAAAAATAAGCAAAACAATTCCATACAACATAAAAATACTTGCTACAACAGCCCAAATTAGCACTGGTATTACGAAATTAATAAAAATAAAATTCAGTATTTACCAACCAATGATTCATAAACAGCAAGAAGAGAGTTGAACATGCAAAGAGAGACAAATTACTCTAATAAGCAACGAAGACATGTATAAATCAAACGTGATGATTCTATAAACTCATTGAATCGCAATAAGTATCTATCCATACAATCACTAATAAAAGATATATACGAATTAAATGGTATAGAAGCGTATGTTTCATATCCAAACAATCTAAAATCCAATAGTATTCCACATGCTCGTATTATTAAGCCAGACAATCCAAAAAATAATACCGTATTTCGTTCAATAATTCCAATCTCAAACAATCGCTTGATCCATATACTGTTAATCGACAACAAACCAAACAATTCAATTAGACGTCGTACAAAGTTAAGCAATCAGAAAAATAACGATTCAATGAATACCAACGAAACATCATATCGATTTCTACCGATATATAAAAATGCTAAGTGGAACCTCGATCCAATCAACAATTCTAATAAACAATATATTTTTTCTCTCTCCTCAAAAAATCATAGCATCGTAGTAAACAATCCAATGTCAATTGCGTGAGTTGTTATTGCCAAACAATGATTTAACACTCGGAACAACTCAACTAATAAAACACGTATAAACGATTCGTATAAAGCAACAAAACAATTTATATATTTTTCTACTGATGCAACAAATAGCAATTCCTGTGCAACAACACTTACATAATCTAATCTATCAAAATATGACATAGTTGAATAATAAGTACCTAATGATTCTATGCATTTTTCAGTTCCTCTATGCAACAATCCTACTTCCGTATAACTATATTCTATTATTTCAGCATTAAAACAACTAATAATCCTTAATACTCCGTGAGTTGAAGGATGTGCCGGCCCAATGTTAATCATAAAATTATAAAAGGGAATAGAAACGATAGTAATTATATTACATCAAATAAAACAAAGTAATCATAAACAATTTTTTGCGAAGAGACAATGCGGTACCAAATTGCATAACAATAAAACAAATGATGCACAATGAAACCTAAAGAAATATGACAATAAAACTGATAATAGCACTAAAAACATAATGAAGAAACATAACGCAAGAAATTACAATACGAAATACAAATCAATACCACATACAAAATAAAAAAAATAGTAGTGCATAGATAGGCAGAAATAGAGCTAAATAAAATTAATGCTGATAACAATTAACGATAACATAAACAAATAAACTAAATAAATAAATTGCAGATAGAGACTATACAAAACACAAAAAATAACTAAATAAAAACACACACAAAAATAAAAATATCAAATGAAAGCCGGAGGCAAATAAACGAGAAATAAATAATTAAAACAATAACACATAATAATACAGAATACACAAACTAAAGCACATAAACAAAAACAACTACAGAAGCACACTGAACAAGTACAAGCCAAACACACTGAACGCCAGAAACGAATACACATAAAGAAATATAGCTAGAATCACATCGAACACCAAACCAAACGCTAAATACTGGACCATAATACGAAACGATCCAATAATCGAATATTTACTAAATGACGAATATGATAGTAAAAAATACACAAATATAAGCAATGAGGACAACAGTATAATCAAAAGGTAAATAAAAAAAACATCTATGACAAATAACGGTGTGATTACTAAAAAAACGACTATTAACAATGGCAAAAATATTAGTGGACCTAAAAACATAACAAACGAGTATGAAGACATAATAAAAAACGATTGTATTATTACTAAGTTAAGTCCATTAATTATTGACGCTAGCAGTCCAAATACACCTATATTGAATGGACCAAACCTGCGCTGACTACTACTCATTACTATTTCATCCAACAATATCAAATAAATAATAACTACAAGTACCAATAACATTTTAGGAACCCCTAAGGGAAACAGACAGAGAATAGAAAATGATATTGCATTTAAAAACAAAAACAAATAAAATACCATAATGCAAGAATAGGAACCCAAGACTAAATCACAAAGTGCAATCCCAACAACAGTAAAAAATATATAGAACTATAGAATAGAAAACATGAAACATTAGAGATACAAATAAACATAATACAAAGTAAAGAGCCCGTAAGGAAGACAACAACAATAAAACACAAAACAATAAATCTAATCGTAAAACAAGTCGAATACAAGTAATAATAATAACAACAAAAATAACATATATATAAAGTGAGATACAACTGTAAAAACATACAAAATTGAAATTAACAGCTCTAATTCAAATATAACAAAGTTGATAATAACTAGTCAGTAGTTAAACTTAAAGCGAATATACGTTGACAAAGAACTTAAGAATCCACACTCAAAGTTAGAACTGATCAATGATGCAAAACCACACAAGTTAATAGAGAAAACATAATTCAAGAATACATTTGCAATATAATAGACTAGCACAATGATTACTGAAGTTAACATAATTAAGGGCGGAAGACAATTAAAAAAAGAAATATAAAACAGATAGCACGAAAGAAAAGATTAAATAGAAATATAGAACGACATAACCCGACATAATATACGATAAAATCAACGATAAGTACAGATAACATTAGACAATACAATAGAGAAATATAACCGATTTATGATATACAATACTGATGATAATAACTACTGATGATATAGAACTGTAGAATAGAATAGCATAAACCATAATGCAAAATATGACATAAAGAACTGATGAAAACATAAAGCAAAAGAGAAGAACAAATAAAAGAGAACATAAACAAAGTAACTACAAACATAATTTCAGTAATAAATCACGTAGTGCAATTTCACAACAAAACAAACAAAAATATGAAATAGTAACAATCCAATAATAAACACCAGTCAAAAATAGCATAATTCTACTTTAATTTCCATACAACAAAACATACATGATCTCAAGCAGCATAATCAACAGTATTGCATATACACAATAAACAGCAGTCAAACCAAGCATTATCAAAATTAGACTAAATACACTAGACTACGGAGAAAACTAACATATATTTAATCAGTAAAATAACAATATATCAACAACAATCTATATACAAATATGCCTAATCTGTCAATAACAATAAATAAATATCAACGATCTATATATCATAAACTGAAGGGCTATAAACAGCAATATCTATACTTCAATCATATAAAACAGAATTTGGAAACCTTGAACAGCACAGACTAAAGCCAATTTATCAACGAAAAGATCTATAAATAAAAATAGTAAAAAGATAGTACGATATAATACAACGAAAGAACCCGACATAATACAATAAATAATTCAACGATAATGCACTATACAACAGCGGTAATAATAGAGAAAAATGACCAAATTATGATATACAATACTGCGGATATAGAAACACAAAGAATTGATGATATAGTACTGCAAAGATATATAGAGTAATGAACAACATTAAGTAAAAATAATGAAAAACAATAAAAAGGATGATAAAAGAATGATAAAAGAATTGAAACAGAGTAAATGCAGAGACAATTTCATAATAAAGACAGCAGAACCAGTATGCAAGAATATACAAAAATATTTCAATAGTACTAAACAGCATATATAACAACAGTCAATCAAATAAACTTTATCTACCGTTCTGCTCAATCATAATAAAGACAGTGAATACCAATAAGATCAATATTAACTAAAATACAGGTGACTATACAGAAACTGGCGTTATAAAACGTCTAACTAAATAAATAAATAATGTCAACTCAATTACCTGATATACCAGTCCTGCAATAACATAGAAATGATCATCAACAATTAAATAAATGAAAACGATAAGCCTTTCAATAACAGCAACTATATTTCAATTATCATAAAATTAAATTAGAATTAAAGACAATAAAAACTATATGTGATTAGAGCAGAGAAGAGAACAGACATTATAAAACAGAAAAGAATAAAGATAATGTACGATATAAACAACCCGAATTCAACTAATTAAAATTCAATGATAGCACACATGACATACGAGATAATATAGTAAAATATGATCAGTTATAGCTATACAATACAGAGGATATAAAAACATAAAGATAAAATACTGAAGAATAGTAATGCAAAATCATAAATAAAGCAATTGAAGATAGCAACTAAATAAAACAATTAAATTTACATACCGTTTAGAGAGAAATAGCAATTTACAAGCCTATCGACATCAATTTACAACAATACAAAAACAACAAGAATATTGGCCCGTAATTCGTGACAACACTACTCAAATCTCGTTAAATACATCAATCAAAGAAAAAGAAACCCGACAAATATTGCTAAACAAAGAATAACGATACATATTGAATTGATAGCGACGGTTTATTTGGAAATATTTTACTTTCCATTTCTATTTAGACACCTGTGCTTATCATAAATAGGCTGTTTCCTACTTGTCATAGTAATATCTTTCCATTTAATGACTTACTTGACGTTATAATGTTTCGTCTTGTCTATAGCCAACCTTAAAAAAAAAGGAATTACGGCATCAACAGTACAGAAACTACGTCAATCATTCTAAAAATGTTTATTACAGATCAAGATATTTAGGCCCTCGTATAGTCTTTCACTCCCAGCTATAGTTCATTGCATACTTATGCTACAGTATAGCAATCATGCGTTATATTGACTATAGCTAGTTCGGTGCCTTTTCGTGTTTTTCACGCCTAA
>Ga0068855_100008947_pt1 | contig 12105 bp, 13 predicted proteins | sample KBSCornC52_FD_66592 | JGI IMG/M metagenome (GOLD analysis project Ga0068855, IMG submission 66592) | Corn rhizosphere microbial communities from Kellogg Biological Station, Michigan, USA - KBS Corn C5-2 | ecosystem: Host-associated > Plants > Roots > Rhizosphere > Soil ...
GTCGTCCCCGTTCCGCTGCCGGTCCACGCCTGAGGTCACCCCCATGCTGCATGCCTTCATCGAAAAGAACGTCGGCCTGATGGCCGCCCTCATCCTGGTCGTGATCCTCAGCGGCGGCCTCGCGGAGATCGTGCCGCTGATGTTCCAGGCGCAGGCGGTCGAACCCGCGCCCGGGGTCAAGCCGTACTCGCCGCTGCGCCTCGCCGGTCGCGACGTCTACGTGCGCGAGGGCTGCTACGGCTGCCACTCGCAGATGATCCGCACGCTGGCTTCCGAAACGCTGCGCTATGGACCGTATTCGGCCGCCGGCGAATCGGTGTACGACCGGCCGTTCCAGTGGGGTTCCAAGCGCACCGGACCGGACCTCGCGCGCGTCGGCGGCCGCTACTCGGACGATTGGCACCGCGTACACCTGAAGAACCCGCGCAATGTCGTGCCCGAATCGAACATGCCGGGCTACCCGTGGCTGTCGCAGGCGCTCGTCGATCCCGACCTCGTCGCGAAGAAGATGCACGCGCTGAAGCTGCTCGGTACGCCCTACACCGACGCCGACTTCGCGAGCGTGCGCACGGCGGTCACCGGCCAGACCGAAATGGACGCGCTCGTCGCTTACCTGCAGGGACTCGGCACGAACGTGCAGCCGCCCGCACCGGAGGCTGCGAAATGACCTCGGGAATCCTCATCGCCACGATGCTCGTGCTGTTCCCCGCGCTCGTCGCGTGGGCTTGGAGCGCGCGCCGCCGCGAAGCATTCGACCACGCCGCCGCACTCGCCCTCGAGCCCGCGGTCGACACCCTGCCTGCGGAGGATTCCCGATGAGCGCGTCCTGGAGCTGGTTCATCATCCTGCTCGTCGTGGTCAACATCGTCGGCCTCGTCGTGCTGCTGTTCGCGACCGCGCGCCGTCGCCGCGGCGACGCCGGCGACGCCCGCGCGACCACCGGGCACGTCTGGGACGGTGACCTCGAGGAGCTCAACAACCCGCTGCCGCGCTGGTGGTTCGGGCTGTTCGTGCTGACCGTGATCTTCGCCATCGGCTACCTCGTGCTGTATCCGGGCATGGGCAACTTCGCCGGCCGGCTCGGCTGGACCTCGAACGGCGCCGCCGCCGACGAACTGCGCGAAACCAACGCGAAGCTCGAAGCGCTCTACGCGGGCTTCCGCGGCCGGCCGCTCGCCGACCTCGCGCGCGACCCGAAGGCCGTGAAGATCGGTCGCAACGTGTTCGCCAACACGTGCGCCGCCTGCCATGGGTCGGATGCACGCGGCGCGGTCGGCTACCCGAACCTCGTCGACGACGACGCGCTCTACGGCAGCGACGGCGACACGATGCTCGCGAGCGTGCTGCACGGCCGCCACGGCGTGATGCCGCCGCTCGCCGCGACGCTGCCCGACGGCGGCGTCGACGACGTCGCGAACTACGTGATGGGCCTGTCCGGCCGACCGCACGACGCGCGCCTCGCCGAGCTCGGCAAGCCGCGCTTCGAGACGATCTGCGCCGCGTGCCACGGCAAGGACGGCAAGGGCAACCACGCGCTCGGCGCCCCCAACCTCACCGACGACGTCTGGCTGCACGGCGGCGGCGACGTCGCGGCCGTGCGCACGGCGATCGTCGACGGCCGCAGCGGCACGATGCCGGCGTGGGCCTCCGTGCTCGGCGAGGATCGCGCGCGCCTCGCGGTCGCTTGGCTGCTCGCGCAGAACCCGCACGACGCGGCCGCTTCGGCCGGCGCACCCGCTGGAGCGACGCAATGACGATGCGCGGCGCGAGCGTGCGTTGGCTCGGCGCGATCCTGTGGCCGTCGTTCTTCGCCGCGGGAGTGGCGACGATGGTGTTCTTCGCCGTCGTCGATCCGCTCGATCTCGCGACGATCACCTGGCCGCGCGTCGCGTTCTCGCGCGAGCTCGGCTACTCGATCGGCTTCTTCATGTTCTGGCTCTGCACCGCGTCGGCGAGCCTGTTCACCGCGCTGCTGCTGCGCGCGCCCGCGCGCGACGGAGCGACGCGGTGAATGCGGGCTCGCGCAAGATCGACGTGCGCGTCGTCGACGGCGGCGGCGCGCTCTACGCGAAGCAGCCGAAGGTGTATCCACGCGAGACCGACGGACGTTTCCAGCGCCTGCGCATCGCCGCGGTGTTCTGGCTGCTCGGCATGTTCTACGCGTTCCCGTGGATCAGCATCGGCGGCCAGCAGCTCGTGTTGTTCGACCTGCCGGCGCGCCGCTTCCACGTGTTCGGCCTCACGTTCTGGCCGCAGGACTTCTACCTGCTCACGCTGCTGCTCGTCATCGCCGCGCTGAGCCTGTTCTTCTTCACCGCGCTCGCCGGTCGCCTATGGTGCGGCTACGCCTGTCCGCAGACCGTGTGGACGGAAGTGTTCCTGTGGATCGAGCGGCGCATCGAGGGCGATCGCAATGCGCGCATGCGCCTGGACAAGGACCCGTGGAACCGGGCCAAGCTCGTGCGCAAGACGGCCAAGCACGCCGCCTGGGTCGTGTTCGCGCTGTGGACGGGCTTCACCTTCGTCGGCTTCTTCACGCCGATCCGCGAACTCGGCGCGGAAGTCGCGCAGTGGCGCCTCGGTGGCTGGGAAGCCTTCTGGATCGTGTTCTACTCGTTCGCGACCTGGGGCAACGCGGGCCTGCTGCGCGAACAGGTGTGCAAGTACATGTGCCCCTACGCGCGCTTCCAGAGCGCGATGTTCGACCGCGACACGCTGGTGATCAGCTACGACGTCGCGCGCGGCGAGCCGCGCGGGCACCGCTCGCGCGCGCAGCTGCGCAGCGTCGGCGTGGCTGTGTCTGCGCCGAAGACGCTCGGCGACTGCATCGACTGCCGCGCCTGCGTGCAGGTCTGCCCGACCGGCATCGACATCCGCGAAGGCCTGCAGATCGACTGCATCGCCTGCGCCGCGTGCATCGACGCCTGCGACGACGTGATGGACAGGGTCGGCCTCGCGCGCGGGCTGATCCGCTACACCACCGAGAACGAACTGGCCGGCACGCCGCGGCAGATCCTGCGCCCGCGCGTTTACGCCTACGCCGCCCTGCTGTGCGCGCTCGTCGCAGCGTTCGCATGGGGCGTCGTCGCACGCGCGCCGTTGATCGCCGAAGTGCTGCACGACCGCAACGCACTGTTCCGCCCGCTCGCCGGCGGCGCCATCGAGAACAGCTACGCGGTCAAGCTCGCCAACAAGTCCGACCATGCAGTCGCGCTGTCGTTGCGCCCCGACACGCCACTGGCGCTGCACGCGATCGGCAACGCGAGCGTGCTGCTCGACCCGGGCGAAGTGTTCTCGCTGCCGCTGACCCTGCGCGCCGAACCCGGCGCGGTGCGCGGCCGCAACCCCGTCGCAATCGTCGTCGTCGCCGCGGACGGAAGCGAGCTCGCGCGCGCGAAGGCGCAGTTCTTCGCCCCGGAGACCCCATGAACACGCCCGCCGAATCCACGTCCGCCGCACCGATGCGCTGGTATCGCGTCGGCGAGGTCTGGCTCATGCTCGTGCTGCTCGGAGCGACCGTGGCCGGCTCGCTCTCGCTCGTCGCCACCGCGGTGCGCCATCCGGATGCGCACATCGTGGTGCCGGACGATGCGCCACGCCCGGGCCACCAGCCGCCCGCACGCCCGTCCGCCGCGGCGACGCCGCCGCGCTGACGCGATGCCCGGCGCCTGCTTCCACTGCGGCGAGCCGCTCGGCGAGGGCGATGCGCTGTTCGCGACGATCGGCGCGCGCTCGCACCCGGTCTGCTGCATCGGCTGCCGCGCCGCGGTCGAATGGATCGACGGCCTCGGCCTCGCCGACTACTACCGCTTGCGCGAAGGCACCGGCGAGCGCGCCGCGCCCGCCGACGACTACGCCGAATGGGACCGGCCGCGCCTCGCGCGCCGGCACGTGCGCGAACTCGTCGCGGACCGTGCCGAGACGACCGTGCTCGTCGAGGGCATGCGCTGCGCCGCGTGCGCCTGGCTGATCGAGCGTGCCCTCGTGCGCCGCGAAGGCGTGCACGAGGCGACCGTGTCGCCGCTGGTACAGCGCGTGCGCATCGTGTTCGACCCGAGTCGCGTGCGCCTCCCGGCCTTGCTGGCGACGCTCGCGCGGCTCGGCTACCGCCCGCACCCGCTCGAGGGTGACCGCATCGACGCGCTGCGCACGAGCGAGCGGCGGGCGGCGCTGAAGCGCCTCGTCGTCGCCGGCTTCGGCGCGATGCAGGCGATGATGTACGCGGTCGCGCTGTACGCCGGCGCCTTCGACGGCATCGATCCGGCGGTGCGCGCGTTCCTGCGCTGGATGGGCATGCTCGTCGCGACGCCGGTGGTTCTGTACGCGGCGCGACCGTTCTTCGCGGGCGCGCTGCGCGAATGGCGCGCGCGCCGCCTGTCGATGGACACGCCGGTCGCGCTCGCGATCGGCGCGATCTACACCGGCAGTGTCGTCGCCACGGTGTTCGGCGGGGCCGAAGTGTATTTCGATTCGGTCTGCATGTTCGTGTTCCTGTTGCTGCTCGGGCGCTACGTCGAGCTGCGCGCGCGCCAGCGCGCGGGCGAGGTCGCCGACGCGCTCGTGCGGCTGCAGCCGGCGACCGCGGAGCGCTGCACCGAAGGCGCTTGCGAGACGATCGGCGTGCACGAGCTCGAACCGGGCCAGGTCGTGCGCGTCGGTGCCGGCGCGACGTTTCCCGTCGACGGCGTGCTGCGCGGCACGCGCTGCCGCGTGGACGAATCGTTGCTGACCGGCGAATCCGCCGCATGCCTGCGCGAGGTCGGCGAAGAAGTCGTCGCGGGCAGCGTCGCACTGGACGGACCGGTCGAAGTCGAGGTGCGGCGGGTCGGGCCGGCGACCGTGCTGTCGGCGCTCGCGCGCATGGTCGAGCGCGCCGCCGCAGCGCGGCCGCGCATCGCCCGGCTCGCCGACGCGGCGGCGGCGCGCTTCGTCGTGCGCGTGCTCGCCGCGACCGGCGTGGTCGTGCTCGCCTGGTCCGCGATCGATCCGGCGCGCGCGTTCGCCAGCGCGGTCGCCGTGCTCGTGATCAGTTGCCCGTGCGCGTTCGCGCTCGCGGCGCCGTCGGCGCTCACGCGTGCGGTCGGCGTGCTCGCGCGGCACGGCGTGATGGTCGTCGACGCCGATGCGCTCGAAGCGCTCGCCGGCGTCGACCGCATCGTGTTCGACAAGACCGGCACGCTGACCGAACCGACGATCGACGTCGCGGGGCTGCGCGTCGCGCGCGGGTCGCACGAGGGCGCGCTCGCCCTCGCAGCGGCACTCGAGCAGGCGAGCACGCACCCGTACGCGCGCGCGCTGCGAGACGCTGCGCGCGGCCTCGCCCTGCCCGCGATCGCCGACGTGCGCGAGACCGGCGGCGGCGTACTCGGCCGGTTCGACGGCCACACGCTTCGCCTGGGCCGGCCCGACTTCGCGCTCGTCGACGGCGACGGCGACGCGCTCGTGCTCGCCGACGACGCCGGCGAGATCGCGCGCTTCCCGATCGTCGAACGCGTGCGCGCCGGAGCGCGCGAAGCAATCGACGCGTTGCAGGCCGCGGGCGTCGCCTGCGAGATCGTCAGCGGCGACCATGCCGAGCGCGTACGGCGCGTCGCGGCGGCGCTCGGCGTCGCCGAATGGCGCGCGCGCGCGACGCCGGAGGCGAAGCTCGCCCACCTCGCCTCGCTGCGCACGCGCGGCGACGCCGTGGCCGCGGTCGGCGACGGCGTCAACGACGCGCCGGTGCTCGGCGGCGCCGACGCCGCGATCACGCTCGGCGAGGGCGCTGCGCTCGCCCAGGCCGCGAGCGGCATCGTCCTCGCAGGCGGCGACCTCGGCGGCATCGTCGATGCGCGCGGCGTCGCGCGGTCCATGCTCGCCGTGGTCCGGCGCAACCTGCGCTGGACGCTCGCCTACAACCTGCTCGCGATACCGCTCGCGGCGCTCGGTTTCGTGCCGCCGTGGCTCGCCGCCATCGGCATGTCGGCGAGTTCGTTGATCGTCGTCGCCAACACGTTCGCGATCGGCCACCCACGTGCCGACGCGCGATCCGCAGCGCCCGCCGCCGCGCCGACGCCCCTTGCACGCGCGCAGCCCGCATGAACATCATCCTCGCGCTGATCCCGGTCAGCCTCGTCCTGCTCGGCGTCGCCGTCGCCGCGTTCTTCTGGGCCGTCGACGATGCGCAGTACGACGACCTCGACACGCCAGCGCTCGCGCCGCTCGTCGACGACGACGCCACGCGCACCGACGAGCCCGCGCGCCGATGAGTGCGTCGATCACGATCGGCGCCGCGGCGTTCGCCGGCCTCGTCGCGAGCGCGCACTGCGTCGCGATGTGCGGCGGCATCGCCGGCGCGCTCGGCATGGTCAGTGCACGCGGCGCGGACGGTCGCGCGCGACGCGACCTGCTCGTCGCCTACCAGGCGGGGCGAATCGCCTCGTACGCGCTCGCCGGCCTCGTCGCCGGTGCTATCGGGGATGGCCTGCTGCGCTGGCTCGACGCCGACCGCGTGCGCGTGGCGTTGCGCCTCGCCACCGCGGCGGCGATCACCGCGACCGCGCTGTCGCTGCTGTGGCGCCGGCGCGCACCCGGGCTCGCGCTCGGCCTGCGCTTGTGGCCACGTCTCTCGCGCCTCGGGGTGCGCCTTCTGCCCGTGACGGACCCGCCGCGCGCGTTCGCGTTCGGCACGATCTGGGGTTGGATGCCGTGCGGCCTCGCCTATTCGATGCTGCTCGTCGCCGCGCTCGCCGGTTCGGCGCTCGACGCGTCGGCGACCATGCTCGCATTCGGCCTCGGCACCGCGCCGGCGATGCTCGCGACCGCGTGGGGATTCCCGCGCGTCGCGCGCGCGATGGCGCGCACGCACGTGCGTCGAGCCGCCGGCCTCGCCCTGCTCGCCTGCGGCATGCTCGTGGCGATCGGGCCGTGGCTCGCACCGTACCTGCCCGCGCACGCGTGGCTGTCGTTCGACTGCATCGCGCCCGCGCGCTGAGCGTTCGCCGCGCTGCGCGCGGACGCGTCGATCGAGCTGCTGTTCACCGACGTCGTGCTCGGCAGCGACGTGAAAGGCATCGAACTCGCGCGCGAGGCGACGGCTGCGCCCGGGCTTGCCGGTGCTCCCGCCTCCCGCTACGAGCGCACCGGCGACGAGGCCGACGATCCACGCTTGCCGCTGCCGCACGCGGCGTCGGAAGCGATGCGGCCGAGCGCGCGGGTATCGCGGATCGTCACGTCACGGCGGCGCACGTCGATGAATCCGCCCTCGACCCGATGCGACAGCACGCGGCTCGCGGTTTCGTGCTTGAGCGCGAGGAAGTTCGCCATGTCGATGCGGCACATGCGTGGCACGAAGCGGCTCGTCCGCCGTCGCGGAGCGCTCGGGCAAGCTTCAGGCGAGATCGGAGAGATCCGGGGAGACGCCGAGCCGTCGATGCATCGCCGGACTCGTGGTCGTGTACTGGAGCGGGACCTTCTGCCCGGGGCTGAGGTATTCCTTCGCCGCGAACGCGGCGAGCGCGGCCTCGTGAAAGCCGCTGAGGATGAGCTTCTTCTTCCCGGGATACGTGTTGACGTCGCCGACCGCGTACACGCCGGGCACGCCGGTGCCGAAGGTCGCCGTGTCGACGGCGATCTGGTTCTTCTCGAGATCGAGTCCCCAATCCGCGATCGGCCCCAACGCCGGGTGCAAGCCCCAGAATACGAGCAGCTGTTCCGCACCGACGCGCTGGACGATGCCGCTGCGCGCGCGCACGCGCACCGCGCGCAACGCGTCGCCGTCGGCGTCGAGGCCGACGATGTCGCCTTCGAGGAACTGCATGCGCGCCTGGTCGCAGAGCGCGTGCATGCGCGCGACGCTCGCCGGCGCGGCACGGAACCTGGCGCTGCGATGGACGAGCACGACCGACGCACCGAGCCCGGCGAGTTCGGCCGCCCAGTCGAGCGCCGAGTCGCCGCCGCCGGCGACGACGATCTCGCGCCCGGCGAGTGCGCGCGCGTCGGCGACCTTGTAGTGCACCGCGACGCCTTCGAGACGGCGTGCTTCGTCGAGATCGAGCTTGCGCGGCATGAATGCACCGAGGCCGGCGGCGAGGATGACGACGGCGGCGTCGAACACGAGGCCACGATGCGTGGTGACCCGCCAGAGGCCCTCCGCGCTCCGCTCGAGCCCGCTGGCGACGTGACCGAAATGGAACTCGGGCGCGAACGGGCGCGCCTGCTCGAGCAGGCGCTCGACGAGTTCGCGCGCGTCGCAGCGCGGCAGCGCCGGGATGTCGTAGATCGGCTTGTCCGGATAGAGCTCCACGCATTGCCCGCCGGCCTGCGGCATCGCGTCGATCACGTGCGCGCGCAGGCCGAGCAGGCCGAGCTCGAACACCTGGAACAGGCCGACCGGACCGGCACCGACGATGATCGCGTCGGTGACGATCGGTCGACCCGCGTCGTGGCCCCCGTCCATTTCAGAACCGGTAGCCGAGCGCGACGCCGTACACGAACGGATCGATCGCGACCGAACCGACCTTCACGCCGCCGACCTTGGCGTCGGTGTCGATATCGATCCAGCGCGCGTCGACGGTGAGCGACCAGCGTGGCGCGAGCGCGACGTCGACGCCCGCGTGCGCCGCGAGGCCCCACGAATCGCCGAGGTCGAGCTTCGCTCCGGCGAGCGGCCCGGTTTCGTCGATCGAGAAGAAGCGCGTGTAGTTGACGCCGACGCCGATGAACGGGCTCACCTTCGCGTCCGGCACGAAGTGCCATTGCAGCGATACCGTCGGCGGCAGTTGCTTGACCGTCGCCGCCTTGGCGCCGTTGAGCTTGACGTCGTGCTCGAACGGCAGCGCGGCGAGCACCTCGATGCCGAGGTTCTTCGTCACCGAGTATTCGAGCGTCACGGTCGGGCTCCATGCCGAATCCACGCCGGCCGCGAGCGTACCGCCCGCGAGGTGGCCGTTGTTTGACTTCGGATCGACCGCGTGGGCGCCGATCTTGACCTGCCAGTCGCCCTGTTCCGCGTGCGCGGCGGTAGTGGCACCGATCGCGACCACGATCGCCAGTGTCAACTTGCGCAACATGTTGATGCTCCGTTCGAGTGGGAAGACGTTCGTCGAACGGAATCTTCGGAATGTGCGGCACCGCGCAGTTGATGCAGGTCAACTCGACTGCGGGATGCGACGAAGCGCCGCATCGGGCCTGCCGGCGGCGATCGTGACCGGTTTCGGTCCGGCCGACTCGGCGCCCGGGCCCCGGACGAGTTCGAACCCGGCGGCGAGGCCCCTCGCGCTGCATGCGTGCATGCGCATGCGCATGCGTTACCGCAGGTGATCCCACTCCAAGCCGAACCGTGCCAGGTACTTGCGCAGTCGATCCGCATCGTTCGTGCTGTTGCGGCGGCGTCGGGAAGCCGCGAAGAGCGTGCGGCCGGCTTCCGAAAGCGTTCGCGAGCGCCGGCATACCCGAACGACCTCGCGCAGCTGCACGAGGTCGAAGTGATCGACCTCGCCGATCCGATCGCCCAGCAGGGACGCGAGGACATCGAACGGCTCCGTCCGCGGGTTCCACAGCCTCTGCAGCCGATCGATCTCCTCGTCCACGATCGGAACCTGGATGCGGCCCGCCTGGGCCAGCGTGGCCATCCGCGTCACCGACGCGGACAGGTCGCGGAAGTTCCCCAGCCACGACGCTTCCCCGGAGATGGCGAAGGCGAGGAACTTCTCGCGCGCTTCCCGATTGAACTTCACCCGCTGGTTGTTGAGTCGCTCGAACCGTTCGAGTTCGAAGTCGAGATTCGGCTCGATGTCCTCGCGCCTGTCCGCGAGACCGGGGAGGCGGTAGGTCCAGAGATTCAAGCGCGCGAGCAGATCGTCGCGGAACCGGCCTTCGGCGACGCGTGCGCCGAGATCACGGTTGGTACCGGCGATCAGCTGGAAATCGCTTTCGACCTCGCGATCGCTGCCGACGGGCAGGAAGCGCTTCTCCTCGAGGGCGCGCAGCAGCATGGCCTGCTCGTCGGCACCGAGCTCGCCGATCTCATCGAGGAACAGCAGGCCGCGATTCGCGGATCGCAACAGCCCCTCGCGTTGCGCGGCGGCTCCGGTATATGCCCCCTTCACGTGGCCGAAGAGCGCGCTCATCGCACCGTCGCCACGCAGGGTCGCGCAATTCACTTCGACGAACGTGCCGGGCAACTGATGCTTGAGCTTCTTCAGGTCGAAGATGCGGCGCGCAAGCTGGCTTTTGCCCGCGCCGGTGGGGCCCATCAGCAGCATGGGCGCATTCGATCGGATCGCGACGGTTTCGATCTGCTCGATCATGCGGTTGAACACGACGTTGCGCGTGGCGATGCCGCTCTTGAGGAACGCGCGATCTTCCTGCTGTTCGCGCTGGAAACGCTGCGCGATGCGATCGTATTTCGACAGGTCCAGGTCGATGATGCCGTGCGTGCCCGGAGATCCGGAATTCTGCTTGCGCGGAGGCGACGTCTGCAGCAGACGCCCCGGGAAGTGCCGACTCTCGGCCAGCAGGAACTGGCAGATCTGCGCGACATGCGTTCCGGTCGTGATGTGGAGGTAGTAGTCCTCCGTGTCGGTGTCGAACGGATAGCTCCTGCAGAACTCGTGCAGCGTCGCGTACATCGACTCGAAGTCCCAAGGGTCCGCGAGATACGTGTCGTGCAGGACGACCCGCGTCTCCGGCGAGACCTGCACGAGATCCTCGTGCACACGCGTGGCCAACGCCGCATAGCGGCGCTGGTCGACCCACAGCTCGATGCGCCGCACGAGCAAGTCCTCGTGCATCCCGAGCGACACCGTCGGTCGCCATTTCTCCCAGCGGCCCGGACCATCGCCGGCGTCCAGTTGGGTTCCGATGAATCCGAAGATGACGACGGGTTTGTCAGACATATCCCATAGGATAAATGATGTATTCGTGGCTATCCATTACAGCCATGGCGCATTTCGGAGATGATCGGACGGTTTGGCGTTTAATCCATGCATATCAAGATATTACATGTCGATCGAGCGACCTGGCACGGCCATTGCGATACGGAGTGCAGCAAAGGGAGAACGTCATGGCAAACCAACACGTGTTCGCAAGTACCCGCGGCCGCTTCGTCCCGCCGGCGAATGCGACCAACGAAGCCGGCGGGACCGCGTACCTGCGCGACGCGAAGTCCGCGTTGGCGCTCTACGTCACGACGGGTTGCCTGAACGGCGTGTTCTACGCGGAAGCGGAGGCGCAGCTGGGCCAGGTGGTGGCGATGTGCGAGACCGTGCCGGCGGAGTTCGTGGCGAAGGCGGCGATCCACGCCCGCCAGCGCGCCTACATGAAGGACATGCCGGCGTTGTTGATGGCCTACCTTGCGCAGCGTGACGGCGACATGATGGCGCGCGCATTCGAGCGGGTGATCGACAACGGTCGCATGCTGCGCAACTTCGTGCAGATCCTGCGCAGCGGCGCGGTCGGTCGAAAGTCGCTGGGTACGCGCCCGAAGCGCCTCGTGCAGCGCTGGCTCGAGCGTTCGTCGGTGCCGGCAGTGCTCGGCGCATCGGTCGGTCGCAATCCGTCGTTGGCGGACGTGATCAAGATGGTGCACCCGAAGCCGGCCGACGCCGAGCGCGCCGCGCTGTATGCCTGGTTGATCGGCAAGGCGTACCGGGCGGAAGCGTTGCCGGCGGTCGTGCGCGACTTCGAGGCGTTCAAGTCGTCGGCCGGCGCGCCCGTGCCGGATCTGCCGTTCCAGTTCCTGACGGCCTTGCCGCTCACGGACGAGCACTGGAAGGTGATCGCGCGGCGTGCGTCGTGGCAGACGTTGCGCATGAACCTGAACACGCTCGCGCGCCGCGGCGTGTTCGCCGACGCGGACCTGGTCGCCCAGGTCGCGGCACGCCTGCGTGACGAGAACGAGATTCGCCGCGCCCGCGTGTTCCCGTACCAGCTCATGGCGGCATACAACGCCGCGTCGGCGGGCATGCCGCAGGCCATCCTGGATGCATTGCAGGATGCGATGGAGCTCGCGACGGCGAACGTGCCGAGCGTCGATGGTCGCGTCGTCGTTGCAGTGGACGTATCGGGGTCGATGAACTCGCCCGTCTCCGGACACCGCAAGGGTGCGACGAGCACGGTTCGCTG
>Ga0068855_100008948_pt1 | contig 12105 bp, 12 predicted proteins | sample KBSCornC52_FD_66592 | JGI IMG/M metagenome (GOLD analysis project Ga0068855, IMG submission 66592) | Corn rhizosphere microbial communities from Kellogg Biological Station, Michigan, USA - KBS Corn C5-2 | ecosystem: Host-associated > Plants > Roots > Rhizosphere > Soil ...
GGCGAAAGTCAGGCGCACCGCCATCTCAAACGGATGGCTTTGCTCTGGGCGCAAAGGAGCGGCTTTCGCATTGCGGCCGCGGAAGTGTCGCTGCCCAATCATCGCGTGCGCATGGACGTGGCCGCCTACAAGCCGCAGCGCGTGCGGGGGGCGCGGCGGGACGCGCGCACGGGCAAGGAGCGGCTCGTGTGGAAAACGGCGGTCGGCGTGACGGCGATCTTCGAATGCAAAGCTTCGACGACGGATTTCGTGCGCGATGCCCGCTCGATGCAAGCCACCGCCGAACGCCTCCAAGCGCTGCACGAAAAGAAATGCCGCGCGGAGCAGGAGCTCTGTCTCCATTACCCTTCGATTCGCAACGGCGACTCGCTCTTCCAGGAATACGAGACGCTGAATTTCGAACGTCCGGGTTACGAGCGCTACGAAAGGATCATTCGCGAAATCCGACAGCTCAGCGACCGCCTGCACGTCAACACCAAGTTTGACCGCCTGACCAAATACGGCGCGGCAAATCTCCTCTATGTGGTCGCCGAGCCGGACACCGTGTCGTCACACGTATTGCCTTGCGGCTGGGGTCTGCTGGAGCGCCTGGGCGACGATCTGGTGCTCAAGGTGAAACCGCATTGGCACGAGGTTCCCGAGGACGATCGTCTCGCCTTTTTCCAGCGCATCGCCCTGGCCGCGACACGAGCCGTGAATCGCGAGCATGACGTGGTCTTCGTCCCCGAGGGTTTCGTCGCGCGCGAAATGCCGACGCTGTAGCCGGCCTCCGTGAGACGGCTTCCGGGATCACTGGCCCCGCCTGCAGCCAGCGATGCTTACAGCCCGCCGTTGACCACGTCGGCGTGGGTCGCGGTTTCGCCGTCGAAGTAGACCGTGGTTTTGGTGGTGGGCTGGTCGCCCGGGGCGTGGGCCTCACCTTCGGCCATCGAGTGCTGGCTGCGGTTATCGCGGTGGTTGAAGGTGGCATCGTTTCCCGAGTTGATTCCCGCTGAACTGAGCTTCTTCTTCACGTAGACCCACGCGTCGTGCCCGTCGACTTTAAGATACTGCACCGGTTCCACTCCCATCACCAGTTGGACCTGTTCGCGGGTCATCCCGGCTACCGCTGTACCGTCCGGGATTTTGCCGGAGTTGAGGATTTGCAGATGTTGCGCCGGAAGTTCCGGATGTTGTTTGGCGTAGTTCTGACTGGGCGATGCGCAACCAGCGAGCGCGGCGGCGGCGACCAGAGCGAGGAGCGGGATCGTGTATTTCATGAAAAGGCGGAAGATGGATATGCGGCTCGAGAGAATGCCCAAGGCGGCGAGGTCGCGAATATACTGAATCCCGCTGCTTGTCCAAAGTTGCCATTGGAGGAACGTCCAGGAATGAAGCTGGCGACGGTGTCCCGCTCGGCAATAACACGCGTTAGCTTCCCGGTTATGGGAAGCGGTCCGGCAAACGCACTTTCTGCGAGGGAGCCTATTCAAACTCCGCAGGCTGCCCGGCCACCTGTGGCCCTGCCGGGGGCACCGTTTCGTCGTCCGGTTCAACCTACGGCGCAAGATCTCGCGCCAGTCGCATAAACCGGCTCTAGTTCGCGTTGGCCCACTTTTGATATTGCGCATAAGTGCCACCATTGCCCCAGACGCGCTCGTCTTTGTAGCCGGCGAGTTGTTGGAACAGCGATTTGGCCGTAACGCGGTCGCCGGCGAGGCAGGCCAGTTTGCAGTATTGGTTCAGGATTTGCAGCGACTCCGGATATTTCTGCCGCATGGCTTCCATACCTTCCCGGGTATGCGCCCATGAAGCCTGTGTCTCTTTGAAGATATTGTCGTAATAGCCGTGCTGATTCGCGACCACCCGCGCATAGCCTTCCGCGCCGAGTCCATTGGGCCGGTGTATCTCGGCCTCGGCGGCTTTCTCCCAATCGCCCGGCTGCCCATGCCAGCGAGGCATCAGGTAAGTGGCGAGCGAGTTATCGTAGCCATGAAATTGGGGGAAGAGACTCTTCGCTTCGTTGTAGACCTTGCTGTATTGGGCGTGGTCCCAACCCTGGCCCAGCGCGATGTGCAGTTGCACGTGCCACCACATGGGACACTGCGGCTTCAGTGGCTTCGCCTCGTCGAGCGCATGTTGGGCGGCGGCGAGGCGTTCCCCCATCATGCGCCAGCCTTTTTCGCTGACCTTGTCACTGTATTCGTATCCCCGGGCGTGCCAGGCGTAATCCACGAGGAAATTCGCATAAGCGACGCGCGCCGTAATGGAATCCGGATAAGTCGCGATCCAGGCTTTGTGAATGCGCTCGTGTAATTGCCACATGCTCTCCGGTTCGGAGTCATCGCATTCGAGCGAATCGTAGAAGTTGTAGATCTTCCACGAGCCGTTGCCGAAAACAGGATCGCCCTTGCGGATTTCCTCCATGCTGGTCTCGAGTGCCTTGAAATTACTGCGGTTGTAGTTGCCCCGCGTCTGGAAGAGAAAGGCGTCGATCTCTCCGCGAACCTGATCCCGGCCGGCGTATTGAACCCGCGGAGGCGCCTGCTCGCGATCGCATCCGGGCAGGAGCAGGAAGGCGAGGAGAAGAGTCGTAACCAGCAGGATCGGGCGCAGCGGGAAGTTCATCGGAAAACGGGGCCTGGGACTTCATCATTGGCTACCGAGACCGTGGAAGCGAGGCGAGCCTATTTGCCGGGATTGGCAGGTGGCCGATGTTCGGAGGGAGCGGCGCCGATTGACGCCCACCGGCGCGTTTCCGTAGCTTCGCGACTATGTCGATCACTTCCCTCCGGGCTGGCATCATTGGTACCGGCTTCATCGCTCCCGTGCACATCGAAGCATTGCGCCGCCTCGGGGTGCAGGTCACTGCAGTGTGCGGTTCCACGACCAACGCCCAGGCCACGGCGGAGAAATGGGGCATTCCGGAAATCTACGGCGACTACGATTACCGCGCGATGTACGCCTCGCCGAATGTGGACGTGGTCCACATCACTTCGCCGAACAAGCTGCACGTCGAGCAAGCGCTCGCCGCACTCGCCGCGGGCAAACATGTGGTTTGCGAAAAGCCGCTCGGCATGCATGCGAAGGAAACCGCGCGCGTGGTGAAGGCCGCGGCGAAAGCGAAGAACGTACTGGCGGTCAATTACAACTGCCGCTTCTTCCCGGCCATCTTGCAAATGCGGGCGGCCGTGCAACGCGGAGACCTCGGCAAGATCATCCATGTGCAGGGGCATTTCTTCCAGGACTGGCTTTTGAAGGACACCGATTACAACTGGCGCGTGCTGGCCAGCGAAGGCGGTAAGTTGCGCGCGGTGGGCGATATCGGCACGCACTGGATCGATGCTGTGTCTTTCATTCTTGGCGCCCAGGTGGAATCGGTCTTCGCCAAGCTCGAGACCTTTCATAAACGGCGTAAACGTCCGCGTGGCGAGGTGAAGACTTTTGCCAAAGTCGACCCGAAGACGATGGTCAGTTATCCGGTGGACACGGAGGATTTTGCCAGCGTGCTCTTGCGCTACGACAACGATGTGCACGCCAACGCGGCCATCTCGCAAGTGGCGGCGGGTTGGAAATGTTCCCTCGCCCTGGGGATCTACGGCAGCGAAGCCAGCATGCGCTGGGATTTGCAGCAGCCGAACGAGATTTACGTGGGCCGCCGTGATGAACCAAATCAGATCCTCCAACGCGGCACGCCTGGCTTCCTGGAAGACGTCGCGCATTTCACCGACTACCCCGGCGGCCATCCCGAAGGCTTTCCCGACAGCCACAAGATGCACTACCGCGCGATCTACGAGCACATCGCCAGCGGCCGCAAAACGCCGCTGCTCTTCGCCACCGCACCGGACGGCCACCACGAGGTGAAGATCTGCGAAGCGGTGCTCAAGAGCGCCGCCGTCGGCAAGTGGGTGACGGTGGGGTGAGGGGGAAAGGTTGATAGTTGAGAGTTGAAAGCCGGTTTTCGGACTGCCCGGTCGCGGGGCAAAGGCAGTTCACTTCCTTCGCAGGCGGCGCTTACATCCATGGGCGCGCTGGAGTTTGAGACGTGTCGCGCCACTTTGAGAAAGACCATCGAAAAGCGCGGGAATGCTTGCCGTACCGCACCGCTTCGAAAGCGAATCTCAAAGCGCCGGAGCACCCTCAGCATTACCCACATCTTTTCGCCTCCGATTTCGTTGCAGTACGGCAGGCGGATATCCCGGAGGGATACAAGGACCGTAGCCGGGGGTCAGCGAGCTTGCGAGCGCCACCCCCGGATCCTACCCCTCAAGGCCCCACCCCGGAAGGGGTGGCGGAATTTCATCGGCGAGAGACTCCAGCACACCTCCGGCGTGCATTCACTTTTTTTGAGGAGTCCGGGGGTATCGCTCGCAAGCTCACTCAACCCCCGGCTACGGTCCTTGTATCCCTCCGGGATAAGGTGACAGCTTCGTCGAAGATGTGGGTAATGCTTAGGGAGCACCGGCGCACAAAACGCAAGCGTTCCTGGCTCACGCCCATATCGAAGAAAGAGCGGGGTCGGCCTGCGACGTGGCAGCCGGAAAACTGGCTATCAACTCTCAACCCTCAACTATCCACTTTTCCCCGCCCAGCATCGGCCGCAGCTGCGAAAAGAAGAAAAAACCTTTGGACGCGTCGCTGGAAGCGCACGACGTTTTAGCCGCAGGCAACCGTTATGAATACGAAACATGCCTTGAGGATCCTGGTCGCAGTCGCCGGGCTTTCTCTCCTCGGTGGGAGCGCGTGGGCGGATATTCAGGATCCGCCAGGAAATGACTATGGCCCGACCCGCAAGCTCGGGCGCGGTTTGGCGAATATCATGTTTGGTTCGAGTGAGATTATCGTCCAGCCGTCGCGGACTAATTTTTACGAAGGAAATTCCGCCGCCTTTTCCTATGGCGCGGTGAAAGGCTTTGGCCGGTTCTTCGTGCGCTTGGGAACGGGGCTGTATGAAGTGTTCACCTTCCCGTTTGCGACGCACCACGGCACCTACAAGCCACCGTATCGCAGCGAGATCCCGTGGATTCATGGCGGCTATGAGGAATTCCCGCCGGAGTTGGGCTTCGAGAGCCACTACCGCTATAGCCGGGAATACGAGAGCGGTTGGTAAACGGGCCGAGGCAAACTTACGGCGCCACCGTGACGTCGAAACGTGCGGTGTGGACCTGTTCGGCGGTCTTGAATTGCACCCACAGGTGATAGTCGCCCGCCGAGGGAAACTCGTAAGGGAGATCAAATGCGGACAAAGTCATCGTGCCGCCGTGATGCATTTTGGAATGATCCATCATCTCCAAGGGCATCGCTGTGCCGCTGTCCTCCTTCGCGACCTTGGATTCGAAGAAAGACTGGGCGGCCATGGAAAAATTTCCGGCCGGATGCAAGTGCGCGAAGACGCTACCATCCGCGCGCATCACGGCGGCGTGGCTGATCATGCCCATGTACGGCTCGAGCGTCACCGGTTGGCCGGCGGCGTCGCACACTTCGAATTGCAGTCCGGCATCGTGACGGGCGCGCAGGGGGCGATGCGGTTTCCAGAGCAATTGCAGGCCGTCCTCGAAATGATAGGCGGGAGCGGTGTCCGTGGCGTTGGCCTCGACCGGCGCCGTGCAGGTAGCCCATGAATCGTCAGGATCTACCCGGAGAGCGCCGCTGGGAGAGGAACCGGAAGGAACCGGCGGGAGATGAATGGAGGCCGTGGTCGTGGAACTGAGACCGGTGTCGCTCAAAGTCAGGTCGACGAAAACCCGGTAATCGCCCTCGGGCAACGGCGGCAGCGCGACCTCAAAAACTTTACCGCCCTGCCGAATCGGATGCAGATGGGCGACACTGCGGTTCCCGTCTTTGCCGATCAGGAAGACATGCAGGAGTTTGCCGTGATCGGTGAGCAGGGGAATGGTGTAGTGCGGACCGAAGGTCGTCTCGCCCACGGTGAGATGGAGGATGCGCTGGCCCCCTTCGGTGCGCACTTCCGCGGCGAGATCGGGCCACGCGCCTTCGCGCAAATGCTTGCGAAAAGAAGCTTCTTCGGCGTTCCACCAATACCGTCCTCCAGCCAGCGAGCCGAGGCAGAGGAAAGCGGTCAGCGTGACGGCGATCAGCCCCTTGCGACGATGCGAGGAATCCAGCGCGGTATCCGGCGGCAATGTGCTCTCGCCGGCGGCCGCCCTCACGATGGCCAGCCCCCCGATGACCAGCAAACCGGCCAGCCCGATGAGCGCCACGGCGAGGTAACGCGGCACGGGAAGCTGGTGCGTGGCCACCGAGTTGACGGGGATCTGGACGACGCCTTCGCCAAAGTCGCCGTGGATTTTCACCTCCACGCTGTAACCGCCGGAACGCATGAGCCACAGGTCCCCGCGATACAGTCCGGCCTCTTCCGCCGCCGGCAGCGCGGGTTCGGGCGGTGGACTGTTCTTGAGCGAGGTCTTGGAAAAGAGCGGGAGGATCGAGACCTGCACCGGGCGATCGCTTGCCGGACGGACATCGATCTCCGCGCGGCCGGGCACCACCGGGGGGACGCGAATGGTCACCTTGGCCGAATAAGGCCCAATCTTCCCGTCGAAGAAAACGTCGGGACTGCCGATGTGCGCCCGTGCATCTACTGCGAGCAGGCAGAAGACGAGGAGGATCAGGAACAGACGGGAACGGTTCATCGCTGCACCTTTTTCATCCAGCCACCCCAAACCACACCGAGCCACGAACTGACGCTGGCGATGAGCCACGTGAAGCCGACCGCGCGTGGCGTGAGCGGGTCGTAGCCATCCATGTCTTTGGCCACGCGAAAGAACTTGTGGGTCCAGATGCGATCGATGTGGTTTTGGTAACCCCAGTAGCGGTTGCCGGCGAAGAACCAGTTGTCAGCATGCGGCGTGAGGAGGAATTCGGCCAAAAACCATTGCACGGGAATGAATGTCGCGATGAAGACCGTCCCGAGAATGCAGCCCAGCAGCACCCGCTTCCAGGGACCGTCGGTCAGGTGTGTCTTCCGCAGGAGGAGATCGATTCCCACCGCGGGGACGATGATCAGCACCGGAAACGCCGGCGGCACCATGTGCGTCACCGGATTGAAAATGGGCGCCAGCTTGGGCTGGGCGTGAAAGAGCGGCAGGATCCAGGTGGCGAGGCATTGGATGCCCACGGAAATGGTCGCCACCCGGGTGGTCGGCCAGGAGATGCGTCCGGCCACCCCGAGAGCCACCAGGCGCAAGACGAACACCGCCGCACAGGCTTCATAAAACGTCGCGGCATGCTGCAGATTCGGAAACGTGAGCTCCATGCTGAACACGCTGCCGAGGGTGACAAAGATCGCGCCGATGTAGGTAAAGAGCCAGTTGCCCGTCCGGTCATTGGCCCGGTTTTGATGCGCCAGGCCGACGAGCAGGGCGCCCACGCTGATCGCGATCATGCCGATGCCGAGCACGGTGTGTGGAGGGCTGATGATCCGGACGTCGAGCCCGTAGGCGTTGTGCCACCAGTCGTCGAATGGCGCTGAGGTGAGCATCGCCACCGCGCCCCACATCGTGACCCACGCGCCCAGCGGCGCTCGCGCCCCGAAAATGCTCACCGATTCATTGCGGGCATTCGGCCCGGGAAAGAAAGTATAGCGCAACGCCAGCCAGCCGCCGGTGAATCCCCCCAGCAGACCGCCGAGGTAGACCGCCATGTGGGCGGGCGTCCAGAAAGTATCGCGTCCGATGCTGATGTGCCACGAGATGTCCCAAATGATGCCGACGGTGATACTCGTCACTGCCAGCGCAAAAAGCACACTGGGCCAAAAGCCGACGTGCGTCCTTTTCCGTTGGGCCTGCGCGGAAAGCGGAACGGGTTCGAGGGCATCGGTGGCAATGCCGGAGGCAGCTGCGACAGGCGAGGTCTGCATGGGGAAAAGTGACCGTAGTAGTTAGTCGGGTGAGGCTTGTCGCGCAACCTGAATGGATTGAGATTGAGACCCTCCGGTTTCCGATTATCACGGTGCGGAGCGTTCCCGTCCCGCATGTCCCACCATCACCATCGTCGACACGAGCCCGAGATCGTCCGGACCGCCCGATGGATACTCGCGGGCATTTTTCTCCTGTTATGCGCGGCCGACGCCGTTTGCTACTATTACAGCTCCAACCCGCTGGTTTCTGACCCCGTCATTCGCGGCCACGTCATCGTCAGTCTGCTTTGGACGACGGTGTTTCTCATCCTGCTATGGATGCGCCGGGTGTGGGCGCGCTACGTGTTGATCGTTTTTTTGGGTTACATCGCCTTGATTACCTGCCTGGTCGTTTCGATGATGATTTTCTCGCCGGATATTTTGGTGCGGCCTTTGATGGCAATCGGCGGGTGTTTTACCGCCTATTTTTCGGGAGTGATGATCTTGATCTTTTCCCGCGACATCGGCCGGTTGGCGAACCGCACGTAGCCGTGCCTTCCGGGTGGCGCGGGAGAAATTTTCGCGCAATGTCGAAATCCGCGTTGGTCGACCGTCGTCGATGGTGAAGCCGGAAGGAATCTCCCGGTGGCCTAAAACGAAAACCCATCCACTATGAAATACGCACTACTCGTTCACCAACCGCAGGAAGCTTTCGACAAACCCAGGGACCCCGCGCTTGCCGCGGCGGGCAAGGCTTACGGCGAAGCCCTGCACGCCGCGGGCGTGTTGGTCACCGGCGCTGGCCTGCAACCGCCGCACACCACGACCCTCGTGACCATCCGCGATGGCAAACGCCAGGTGCACGATGGCCCTTACGCCGAGACGAAAGAATTCCTCGGCGGCCTCGTGATCATCGATGTGCCTGACCTGGATGCCGCGCTCGACTGGGCGGCGCGCAACCCAGCGGCGGCCAGCGCCACCATCGAAGTGCGCCCGCTCATCGGTTACGCCGGCGCCTGAAGAACAGTCGATGAATGACTCGGCGACCCAGGCAGCCATTGAATCCGTGGCGCGCAACTCCTATGGGCGACTCATCGCCTATCTGGCGGCGCGAGCAGGGAATGTTGCCGACGTCGAGGACACGCTCGGCGATGCCTTCGCCGAGGCGTTGAAGCGCTGGCCGACCGATGGCATTCCCGAAAAGCCGGAAGCGTGGTTGCTGCGCGTGGCGCGCAATCGGATGATTGACGCCGCGCGGCACCACCAGGTGCACGAGAAATCGGAGGAGTATCTCCAGCAAATCACCGAGGAGGCGCAAACCGTGGCGACCACGCACGATCAATTCCCCGACGAGCGCTTGAAGCTGCTCTTCGTCTGCGCCCATCCGGCGATCGATCCTGCGGCGCGCACGCCGCTCATGTTGCAGACCGTGCTGCACGTGGACGCCGCGCGCATCGCCTCGGCATTCCTGGTCTCGCCGGCCGCGATGAGCCAGCGCCTCGTTCGCGCCAAGAGCAAGATTCGCGATGCGCGCATCCCATTCCGGGTGCCAGATCCCCCGGAATGGGACGAGCGCGTTTCCTTCGTCCTCGATGCCATTTACTCCGCCTACACTACCGGTTGGGACAGCCTCGCGGAAACGAGTTCCACGCACCATGCGCTGGCCGGCGACGCCATCACCCTCGGCCGGACGCTGGTCCAATTGATGCCCGGCGAACCGGAAGCCCATGGCTTGCTCGCTCTCATGTTGCACTGCGAGGCGCGTCGGGACGCACGCTATGCGAGCAACGGCGAATACATCCCGCTCGACCAACAGGAGACTGGACTCTGGTCGCACCGGATGATTGACGAAGCCGAAGCGCTGCTCCGCAAAGCCGCCACGTTCCGGAGTCTCGGGCGTTATCAATTGGAAGCCGCCATCCAATCCATCCACGCTCACCGCGCCGTCACCGGCGACATCGATTGGCCGGAAATCCTCCTGCTCTACGAAGGCCTCGTGCGCCTCGCTCCAGGGATCGGCTCTCTCGTTGGCCGGGCGGTCGCGCTCGCGCAGGCTGGCCAACCCGCTGCCGCGCTCGCCGCGCTGGAGGAAATTCCCGACGAGCGTATCGCCGATTATCAACCCTACTGGGCCTCGCGCGGACATCTGCTGCGCATGCTCGGCCGGACGGCGGAAGCGGAGAAAGCCTTCACCCGCGCTGCGAGTCTCACGGATGATCCAGCCCTGCGCGCTTATCTTTTCAAGCAACCGCGCGGTTAAAGGTCTTATGCCGGTTCATTATTACTCAAATCAAAAAACAGCATTTCTCTAAAAATTAACGGGTTGTTAAAAGGCGTGCCTCAGGGAGAGGAGTCGGCAGAAATTGCCACCTCTCTCCATCCTCTCCACAGCCGCCCGATGAACCGATTTCCTTTTGTCTTCTCATTGATTCTCAGCCTGACCTGTCTCGCACTGTCTTCGAGGGCGGGACAACACGAAACCCCGGCCCCTAATGACAAGGCGGTCGTGGAAGATCTCGCGGAGGCCAATCTTTTGAGCTTCGTGGGCGGCGCGGTTGTTTTCGATGCCCAAGAGCGACTGCGTTGGGAAAATCGCGGCAACAACTTCGACTTTAATAATGCCGTGCACTCACCGACGGATGGTAACTGGCTGGAGGAGCGCTTCCGTTTCGGTGTCGCCATCGAACCCGTTTCGTGGTTGCAATTCTATGCTCAGGGGCAGGGCGCGCTCGAGTTGAACGGGCGTCGCGGCACGATTCCCGGCGCCAGCTCCGCGGAAGGAAACGACTACTTCAATCTCCGACAGGGTTATATCCAATTCGCGAATTACGATGAATGCCCGTTCGGGGTGAAGATGGGTCGGCAGGTTTTGAATTATGGCGATCTGCGCCTCGTGGGCGAACAGGATTGGATCAACTATTCCCGCACGTTCGATGCGGCCAAAGTCAGCTACCACGGTCAGGGTTTCTGGGTCGATGCTTTCACTGCCACACCGGCGGTCATTTACCGCGGCCAGTTTGACCAGTCGGATCTTTCAACGGCACCGAAACGGATCGCGGATTGGTTTTCGGCGGACTCTATCTCTCCATGGATTCCCTGCCTTTTGGAACGTGGGATTTCTATTCGTTTGTGCTCGATCAACCGCGCGGTAATACCGCGACAGCGGAAGGGTTGCTGGCCACCGCGCCGCCGACGGGTTCGCTGGACGCGCATAGTGATTTCGTGACCATGGGAACACGCGTCAAAGGCGATCCGAAAAAACTCAGGGGCTGGGAGTATGAAGGGGAATTCGCCTATCAGGCGGGCGAGGTGCGAGGCCTGGCACTCAACGCCTGTGCCGCGCATGCCGGGTTCGGTTACAATTTCGACGCGACTTGGAAGCCTCGGCTTTACGCCGAATATGATTACGCCTCCGGTGATCGCGACGCCGCGGACGGCCACATTACTACCTTTCAAAACCTGTTTCCCTCGAACCACGGTCTTTACGGTCTCATGGACGAGTTCGCCTGGCAGAACATGCACGAGGCTCTCCTCAGCCTCCGCGTCAATCCCATGAAGTGCCTGACGGCAAAGCTGGACTACAGCGCCCATTGGCTGGCCACGAGCAATGATGTCTGGTATCGGCCGACTGGCGTCGTCGCTGTCCGTCCGTTGGCGAGCGCCGTGGGTCACGAGGTGAGCAACTACGCCGGTTCCGAGTTGGACTTCGTGGTGACTTGGGACGCTACCAGGCACCTCAATTTCCAGGCCGGTTACTCCCATTTCTTCGCCGGCAATTATCTCAAAGACACCGGCGCCCGCTCCGATGCCAATCTCGGCTACGTGCAAATGACCATCAACTATTAGGGAGCGGGTTGCCGATCAAAGCTCGTCGTTAGAGCGTCATGCTGGAAATCGCTTCCGGATCAAAACTGGAAGGAAGCGCTCCGTTGCTTCCGAGTGTGCGCATTCTCCCAGCACCGACGGCGCGGTGCCCTCCAGCGCGCTCTCTGTTATCCGGACATGATTTTTGGCAATCGCTATAATCGATCGCTTCCTCGCGAGCGGGTTGTGTCGAAATCAACCCGACCCGTTCATTCCGCCTCCCGGCGCGCATTCAAAACTTCACGGACCTTTTGCGCCAGGCGGGCCGGGGAAAATGGCTTTTCGAGGAAATACAGGCCCTCGTCCAAAACACCATGATGCGCCAGGGCATCATCGGTGTATCCGGAGATGAAGAGCACCTGCGCGTCCGGTTCGCGCTTCATGAGTTCGTTGTAAAGTTCCTT
>Ga0068855_100008953_pt1 | contig 12101 bp, 10 predicted proteins | sample KBSCornC52_FD_66592 | JGI IMG/M metagenome (GOLD analysis project Ga0068855, IMG submission 66592) | Corn rhizosphere microbial communities from Kellogg Biological Station, Michigan, USA - KBS Corn C5-2 | ecosystem: Host-associated > Plants > Roots > Rhizosphere > Soil ...
GATCGGGATGCGGGCGCGGACGGCCGTCTCGACGTCCATGCCGATCATGCCAAAGGCGGTGTCGCCCATGATGTTGACCGACAGCCAGTCAGGCCGGGCCAGTCGTGCACCCAGCGCCAGGCCGAAGCCCGTGCCGAGCTGCGTCGACTTGCCCCACCCCAGGTAGCCGCGCGGCACGATCGTCTCGTAGAAGGGCACGATCTGGTCGCGCGGGTGTCCGGCGTCGTGGGTGACGACGGTGCGCGTGCGGTCGACCACCGCCATCAGGTCCCAGACCACGCGGTACGGGCTGAGCGGAGCGGCCTCCGACGCAAGGTGGCCCAGCCAGCGCTCGGTGAACGCGGTCCGGCTGGTTGCCACCTCGGCCGCCGTGCCCCGCGGCGCGGCTCCGCCGCCGCGCAGCAGGTCGATCAACTGGCGCAGCACCAGCCGCGCGTCGCCGATGCATCCGAACTCGATGTCGTACCCCACGGCCAGGTCGGCCGGGTCGTTCACGATCTGGCCGATCGCTGCCTGGCCGGGCAACGGAGTGATGTAGAGCGAGCGGGTGAGGCTGGTGCCGATGCCCAGGATCAGGTCGGCGCGGCCGAAGAACTCGTCCACCATCGCCGGTCGGGTGCGCGCGGCGGTGCCCAGCGCCAGCGGGTGGTTCTCGGGGAAGGCGCTCTTGCCGTTGAGCGTGGTGGCCACCGGCACGCCGGTCAGCTCGGCCAGCTCCCGCAGCTCGTCCGAGGCACTCGCCCAGAGCACGCCCTGGCCGGCCAGGATCACCGGGTTGGCGGCTTCGGTGAGCCGGCGCGCGGCCAGCTCGACGTCCTCGGCCGCGGCCTGCGTCAGCCGCGGCCGTGCCGAGGTCACGTCCCATCCCGGCTCGTCGCTCTCGCCGTTCATGACGTCGTTCGCGACCGCGACCAGCACCGGGCCGTTGCCGACGCTGAGCGCGTTCAGCGCCCGGCGGAAGGTCTGTGGCCCGGCCGCGGCGTCGTTGACGGTGGCGGCGAAACGCGTGATCGGGCGGTAGGCCCGCTCGATCCCGAAGCTGGGCCCCGCCTCCTGCTCGTCGCGGGCGTACTCGGTGGGCAGCATCAGGATCGGGGTGCGGTCGCCGTAGGCCTGAGCGACGGCACCGAACGCGGCCTCGGCGCCGGGGCCGTACTGCGTCACGCAGGGCAGCGGTCGCTCGCCGTTACAGGCGCGCGCGTACCCGTCGGCGATGTTGACCGCGACCCGCTCGGTGCGGGTGATGATCGGCCGCATGCCGGTGCGGGCGGCGGCATCGATCAGGCGATTCTCCGGAAAGCCGACCACGTGCTCAGCGCCCTGTCGCTGCAGCAGCTGGGCGATCCTGTCGGCGACGAGCATGATTGGTATACCGTAGCATGGCATACCTCAATCGGCGGCGTCGACGGCCTCCCCCACTAGCTCGGCCGTGCGCCGCATGACCGGCTCTCGCGCCACCGTGATCCGCGCGAATCGGGGCAGCCCGAACTCGGTGCCACCGCGGATCAGCACGCCCTCCCGCAGCAGCCGCTCGCAGACCGGACCGTCGTCCATGCCCAGGTCGACCAGCAGAAAGTTGGCCTGCGAGGGATGCGTGGATAGCCCGCGCTCGGTCAGCAGCTCGCGCAGCAGTTCGCGCGCCGCCGCCACCTCCGCCCGTCGCGTCTCCACGAAGCCGGTCAGCGCGACCGCGGCGCGGCCGGCGGCCAGCGCCACCCGGTTCACGTTGAACGGCTCCTGGACGATGTCCAGCAGCCGCGCCACCTCGGGATCGGCGATGGCGAATCCCAGCCGCAGCCCGGCCAGGCCGTAGGTCTTTGAGAACGACCGCAGCATGATCACCGGACGGCCGTCCACCACGTCTTGGATGCGATCGGCGCGGAGGGCCGGATCGGCGAAGTCCATGTAGGCCTCGTCGGCGACGACCGCACACGCGGGCGGCAGCCGATCGAGGAACTGCGACCAGTCGCCGGGCGAGACAACGCCGCCGGTGGGGTTGTTGGGATCGGACAGCCAGACCACCCTGGCGCGGTGCGAGCGCGCCGCCTCGGCGACCGCGTCCAGATCGACGTCGAGGCCGCGCCCCGGGACGCGCACCACCTCCGCGCCCGCGGCGGCGGACACCTGCGCATAGAGGCCATAGGTGGGGGTGGGTGTGACGACGGTCGTGCCCGCGTCCACGAATGCTGTCGCGATCGTGCCGATCAGCGACTGCACCCCGTGGGCGGGGATGATCGACGCCGCGGGCAGCCCCAGGTGCGCCGCCACCGCGTCGCGGAAATCGGCGTAGGCCCGCTCCGGGTAGAAGGCCACCTTCCCCAGCTCGGCTGCCGCCGCCTCCAGCGCCTCGGGCGGCGGCCCGAACAGATCCTCGTTCCAGTTCAACGGCTCCAGCTCGGCGAGGCCGTGGCGCTCCTTCATCTGGTCGCGGCTGGGGCCGGGGTCGTAGCGCTCCAGGCCCTGCAGCGACGGCCGCGCCAGCGCCTCCCAGTCGGTCATGCCGCCAGCTCCCGGAGCGCCGACTCCAGCGCCTGCGCACAGAGGGCGATCGCGTCCGCTCCGGTGGACTCCTCGGGAGCGTGGCTGACGCCTCCGGCGTCGCTGCGGACGAACAGCATCGCGCTCGGGATCCCGGCGGTGGCCATGATCGCAGCGTCGTGTCCGGCGCCCGACGGCAGGTCGACCGGCTCGAGGCCGAGGCCGGTCACGGCCCGGCGTACGGCGGCGGCCGTCGCCGGATCCATCGCCACCGGCTCGTACCGCCAGCGCGGCAGCACCTCGGCCGTGCAGGCGCCGGCGGCGGCCGCCTCCGCGGCGGCAGCGGTGGCGCGATCCACCAGCGCGTCCAGGCCGGCGGCGTCGGGCGCGCGCAGATCGGCGAACAGCTCTACACGGCCCGGGATCGTATTGGTCGCGCCCGGGAGCGTGACGAGCCGGCCGATGGTGGCGACCGCTCCCGGGATCGAGCGGGCTACCTCGTGCGCCGCCAGCACGAACCGGGCAGCGGCGCCCAGCGCGTCCGAGCGCAGCGACATCGGCACCGTGCCGGCGTGACCGCGGCTGCCCGAGAAGACGACGTCGAAGCCGGCCATGCCGGCGATCGAGGTCACGACGCCGAGCGGCGCGCCGGCCGCGGCCAGCGCCGGGCCCTGCTCGATGTGGGCCTCGAGGAAGCAGGCCGGGGGCGGCTCTGCCCAGCCCCTGGTCGGCAGCCGGCCCAGGCCCAGCTCCGCGAAGGCCTCCGCTACGGAGACGCCGTCCGCGTCCAGCAGATCGCCCTCGTCCGGCTCGATGTCGCCCACCATCGCACGGCTGCCGAACACCCCGCGGCCGAACCGGCAGCCCTCCTCCAGGCGGAAGGCAACCACGGCGATCGTGCGGCGCACCGACCCGGCTCCGATCGCTGCGGCCGCATCCAGTCCAGCCACCACGCCCAGCGCCCCATCGAACATGCCGCCGTCGGGCGGCGTGTCCAGGTGCGATCCGGTCCACACCTCGGTCAGTGACGGATCCGACCCCGGCAGCCGGCCGACCAGGTTTCCGGCCCGATCGACCTCTACCGCGAGGCCTGCCTCTGCCATCCAGGAGGCGACCAGGTCGTGCGCACGCTGCTCGCCCTCGCCCAGCCCCGGCCGGTTGGTGCCGGCCTGGCGGCCGATCTCGAACAGCTCGGCCAGCCGCCGAAGCACCTGGCCGGCCCGCCGCTGCGGCGTGGATGCCGGCTGCAGGCTCACTCCTTCTGCCGCAGCCTCAGCCGCAGCTGGTCGAGCTTGCGCTCGGTGGCGCCCAGCGCCGCCGGCAGCAGCGCCTCCGGACGAGGCCGCGAGCCGTCACTCGTGCGCCTCTCGATCCTCAGCCTGGCCCACTCACCGGCCATGCGGCCGGCGGTGCGCGTGGCCGTGCGCCGCTTCGGGTCGAGCATCCAGACCGCCGAGGCCAGGGCCGCCCGCCGGCCGGCCTTGCTGCGGCCACCCGGTATCCGGGAGATCAGCATCTCGGCCGCCAGCAGCTGCACCACCTCGCTCTGGGCGACCTGTGACAGCCCCGACAGCGCCGCCCGCAGTTGCCTGGTCGAGTGGCGGCGCTGCGCGGCACGGGCCGCCTCGAGCTCGTCGCCGGCCTCGACGTACTCGCTGCTGCCATGTGATTCGCCGGCCGCCGTGACCATGGCACGCCAGCGCCCGTCGCTGCGCTCGAACAGCTCCAGCTCCAGGTCACGGGCGTCGAACCAGCGACGGATTGCCGCCAGCTCCTGTGCGGGGTCGACCCAGCTCATGTCCGAACGATATGCGAACTACCGCCGCGCGTCGCGCGCGGCCGGCGCGCCGCGGTACCAGGCCTGGCGCGGCGGCGCCAGCAGCCGCTCCACGTGCAGCGTGGCGAGGCCAAGCACCGGCACGTCGCGATGCCGTTCGAAGCAGATGTACCGACGCCGCCACTGCGGGAAGAACTTGCGGTTGAAGCTGAACAACCGCTCCAGCTGGAACAGGCGATCGAGCCGCAACAGCGACCAGCGCGTGGCCCGCAGCGGCCACGACGCGGTGCCGTCGGCGCGCAGCACGTCGGCGAAGACCGAGAAGTTGAGTGAGATCTCGTCGGCGTGCTCACCGCGCGCCCAGACCGCCGTCTCGGCGATCAGGTACTCGATCAGCCCGTTCGGGCTGGTGCGCAGGCGTCGCATGGAGGACAGCGAATAGCCGCGCCGTGACGGGACCAGATGCAGGAAGCCCTCGAGCCGTCCCTCGCCGTCGCGGGCGAGAGCGAACCGCGCCTGCGGGTGAGCGTAGAGATCGTCCATCGCCATCGAGAAGCCGCGGTCGGGCCAGCCGTTCAGCCACTCCTGTGAGACCTGCTCGACCGCCGCGCGATCGGCGTCCGCGAGGTCGGCGGGAGATACGACGGTGACCGTGTAGCCCATCCGCGCCAGGCGGTTCACCGACTGGCGCACCTTGCGGATCGCGCGCCCCTGCAGCGTGAACGTGTGCGGGCACAGCACCGCCTCGTCGCCGATCGGCAGCGCCCGCATGCCGATCTCCCGGAACAGGCCGACCCATTCCTCGGAGCAGTGCAGCACCACCAGCCGCCAGCCGCGCTGGTGCGCAAGTGACGCGAACGCGCGCACCATGCCGGGGATCGACTCCGGGTTCCCGACCGGGTCGCCCGACACGAGCGCGCAACCGGCCACCACGCGGTAGGCGAGCAGGGCGTCGTCTCGCTGCGAGAAGGCGTAGCGGCGGTCGCGCCGCAGCGCGAAGAAGGAGAGGCTGTCGTCGCCCCACTCGAGCACGATCCGGCGCGCCCGGCGATGGTCGTCCTCGCTCTGCGCATCCGGCTCCCGCCAGGGCCGCAGCCACAGGTGCACGAGCCAGATCGCCGTCATCACCGTCAGCGCCAGCACGCCCACGTGCAGGATCCTGATCTCGTCCATGCCATGCCCAGACGGCACCAGCAGCACCGCCACCACCAGCCACGCCAGCAGGGCACTGCCCGCCGCCAACAGCCGCAACGAGGCGGGATCGCCGGGCGCGTCGAACCAGCGCCGCGAGCGGATCAGCAGCACCAGCAGCGCCACGTTCGCAATCGACTCCTCGAGGTCGAGGCCCTTGGCGATGTGCAGCACGGCGCTGGCGGCCACCACCACGACGGCCAGCAGCCAGGCTCGGTGCTTGCGGCGCGCCAGCGAGCTCGCCACGAGCAGCATGGCCACCCCGGCCGCCAGCGTCAGGCCGCGCGCGGCCACCTCTGCGTCGGGCGACAACACGGTCTGCACGACGCGGACGCGCTCGGTCAGCTCCGGCGTGAGGGCGGACACGATGTTCACCACGCCCAGGCCAAGCGCCAGCGCGGCCAGCCCGGACGGCGGCCGGGCCAGGCGATCGATGCGTGCCCACATGCGAACAGGATAGGTGCTGGCGGCGCCGGCGCGGTCGGTCATCAACACGATCTTCGGCCAGCTAGCCTAAGGGCATGAGCGTCAAGGAGGCGATAGGCCGCGCCACACACCGCTCCGGCCAGCCGGTCGAGCCGGCGCCGCGCTGGCTGGCCTACGCATTCGTCGCCTGCTCGCTCGCGCTGATCCCGTGGACGGTGTGGCTCTACACCTCGCTTCCGTCGCGCACCACCGCCGACAACTGGGACGTCGCCTGGGCCGGATTCGACGTGGCGCTGGCGGCGGCGCTGCTCCTGACCGCGGTCGGAGCCCTGCGCCGGTCGGCATGGACGCAGGGCGCTGCGGCGTCGGCAGCCACGCTGCTTGCCTGCGACATCTGGTTCGACGTGATGACCTCGCGAACCGGCCACGAGCTGTGGGTGGCGCTGACGATGGCGGTGGTGGCCGAGGGGCCGCTGGCGATCCTGTGCGTGTGGGTCGCGCGCAACTCGGAGCGCGTCAGCGCCTGGGCGGAGAAGCTTGCGGGCAGCCGATCCGGGTGATGCCGCCTCCCCCGACCGGTTGATTCCCGATCACGCGGCGGCCAGCGATACTCGGAGAGATGCCTGGAGAAGTCACGTTCGAGTACGAGTACTGTCCGCTTCGCAGCCGCGCCCATCGACTGGCGCGCATCGTGCCGCCGATCCGGGCGCTGGCGGGAATGGTGTGGCCGGCCGCCCGACGCGCCGATCGCATCCAGCTGACCCCGGAAGGGCTGCTGGCCCGGTCGCTCTCCGGCTACGTGCGGATCGGGTGGAACGAGGTCGGTGCCGTGCACCGCGCCCGCACCACGTGGGGCCGCATGACCGTGCACGTGGTGGCGGGGAACCCCAGGCGCCACATCGAGATCGCCGAGTCGATGCCCGGCTTCGACGCCCTCGTCCCGACCATCCTGCACAACGCACGGATGGGCGAGATCGTGCACCTGCCGCAGGCTGCCTGACCGCCCCGCGCTACCGTCGCTTCCACACGGTGAGCATGTCGTACATGCCCTCCCACTGCGGGATGGAGAGCTTTTCGACCAGCTCGAACCCGGCCTCGAGCCGGTCGTGAAAGCCACGGCTGCCGGTGGAGATGCGCCACTCGCCGACGTGGATCACGTGCGTCCCCGCCCATCGCTTGAGGCAGTTGGTGGCCATCGCGCTGTTGTTCGGCGGCCAGCAGAGGAACAGCGAGCGGTCGCCGTGCGCACGCAACACGGCGGGCCCGCCCGGCTCGATCTCCGTCCACAGCTGCCGCGCGAAGTAGTTGTCGGCATGGGGGCGCTCACGGTCGTACGCGATCACATCGATGCCGCGTTCTCGCATCAGGTGCGACCAGTACCCGCCTCCCGCCCCCATCTCGACGACCGGGGCGTAGCGCGCGATCACGTCCAGCGCATCGTCGGTCGGCAGCGCCCACGAATAGCGCTGCACCAGCGTGGGCCGCTCGTCCAGGTGCTTCGGCCACGCGATCGTCTGGTGCACGCGCACGAACTCGTCCAGATAGTCGTTTTGTCCGAGCAGCGTGTCGAACAGCGACGGCTCACGCAGCAGCGTGCGCCAGTCGAGTTGACGCTCGTTCACCAGCCGCGACGCCCGCGGCCGCGCCGCGAGGTGTACACCAGCCGCGGCGGAGCGACCGCCATACCGGAGCTGGTGAACTCGTCCTGCAGGTCGAGCCTGGCCGCGATGCGGCTGACGTCGGCCTGCTGGTCGCGCGTCACGAGCGTCACGCCGATGCCGCTGCGCCCGGCCCGGCCGGTGCGGCCGACACGGTGCACGTAGCCCTTGTTGTCCTCGGGCGGATCGAAGTTGATCACGTGCGAGATCGAATCGAGGTCGAGCCCGCGCGCGGCCACGTCGGTCGCAACCAGCGTACGCGCCTTTCCGGACTCGAACCGCTCCCAGGCCCGCTCGCGGGCGCTCTGGGTCATGTCGCCGTGCATCGCCACGGCCGGCACGCCGCGCTCGCGCAGCTTCGCCAGCAGGCGATCGGCGCCGCGCCGGGTGCGCACGAACACGAGCGAGTGATGGTCGCCCTCGTTCAGCATGTCGATCAGGGTCTGCACCTTGGTCTCGGGCGTCACCTGCACGAACCGGTGATCGACCTCCTGCACCGTCTCATCGCCGGGATTCGCCTCGTGGTGCGCGGGGTCGGTCGTGTAGCTGCGGGCGAGCCTGCCCACCTCGCCGTCGAGGGTGGCCGAGAAGAACATCGTCTGGCGATCCTGCGGCAACCGCCGCACGATCCGGTCGACCTGCGGCTGGAAGCCCATGTCGAGCATGCGGTCGGCCTCGTCCAGCACCAGGATCGACACGGCGCTCAGCGAGAGCATCTTGCGGGTGGCGAGGTCCTCGAGGCGACCCGGGGTCGCCACCAGCAGGTGCGAGCGGTCGGCCTTCTTGGCCTGGTCGTGGAGGCCGACCCCGCCGTAGGCGGTGGCCACCCGCAGGCCGCGTGCCGCAGCCAGCGGCTCCAGCACCTCGCCCACCTGGGCGGCCAGCTCGCGGGTCGGGACCAGCACCAGCGCGGCCGGGGTGGGACCGTTCGGGTCGACTCGCTCGACCAGAGGGATGCCGAAGGCCAGCGTCTTGCCGGAGCCGGTGGGTGCCTTCGCCAGCACGTCCTGGCCGGCGAGGGCGTCGGGCAGCACCCGGCCCTGGATCTCGAAAGGGGTCTCGATGCCCTGGGCAGCGAGCACGTCGGCCACGGGCGCACTCGCACCGAGGCCACGGAAAGTGGGTTCACTCATGTATCTCTCCTCGGCGGCCGGCCACGGCCGCCTCTCGTTCAAAGGGCGAGGGTCCGGCCCTCGGGGAGAGAGTGGAACCTCACGGGGCGACACGCCGCCGCCCGTAGACACAGAGTAGCAGCAGGTGGGGTTTTCAACAGCCCCGGCCGGGGGTAGGCTCAACGCAGGTAGCAGGATGCATCCTCGAAAGAGGCAGGTTCCGAGAGGGGTGACCCCAGACGTCCGGGGCCACTCATGCTAGGCTCGCTCTGCTCGATTAACTCGTGGTGCATCGCCGTCCAGCGCGGACGGACATGCGGGGGTAGATGAAAACGAGAGGCTTTTTGGGGTTTGTGGGTGCGTCGTTCCTGCTGTTCGCGGTGGGTTCGGTGCTGACCATCTCGGCGTTCGCCGACACCGGCTCGGCGCCCCCGCCGCCCCCGCCGCCACCGCCCACCACCAACAACCCGCCACCGCCGCAGACGACCACGCCGCCGCCGGTGACGACGACCCCCACGGCGACCACGACGACCCCTACGCAGACCAGCTCGGGCTCCTCGAGCACCGGCACGAAGGTGCGCGTTCATCACAAGGTCAAGCAGCACACGCAGCAGACGCACAAGAAGAAGCATCCGGCCACCGCGTCGCAGCCCACCCCGAAGACGACAGGCACGTCGGGCAAGCAGAAGCCGATCGTCCCGGTCTCCCATACGTCGAACAGCGGCGTACCGCATGTCGCAGCGGTGGCGGCGATCGTGGCGGCAGCGCTGGTGGTGCTGGCACTGCTGGCGCTGCTCGTCTCGGTGGCGGTGATGCGGACGCGGGGTGCCCGCGGGGCTCGCGGCGGCAACATCATGATCCGCTGAAGATGAACCGCCGGCTTCCTCTGATCCTCCTCGTGCTGACTGCGGGACTCGTCTCGGGCGTCGCCGTTTCGTCGGCGGCGGCCCCGGTACTAAGCGCATCCCCCACGAGCGTGTCATTTGGCGATCAGAAGGTCGGAACGACGTCGTCAGACAGTACGGTGCACATCACAAACACCGGCGATGCTGACCTTGTGTTGGCAACGGTCTCCGCTTCAGACACCACGGTCGGATCGACCGGAGAGTTCGCGGTGAGCAGCAACGGGTGTGGCACTGTCCCCGTCCCGGCCGGCGGCTGCGACATCACCGTGGCCTTCTCACCTGCCAGCGCCGGCGCCAAGACCGGGGTGCTGTCCATCTCGAGCAACGACCCGGCGACACCGACAACTGCCGTCAGCCTCACCGGCAACGGAACTGTCCCACAGGCTTTGGTCGACGCCTCGGTCAGCTTCGCGACGCCTCGAAACGTCCCGCAGACCAAGGCCGTGACGCTCACCAACACCGGCAATGCCGTGCTCAACGTGTCCAGCGCGACGCTGAACGGCGACGCGACCTTCACGAACGCCGGCGCGGGCAACTGCGCCGGTGCACAGCTCCAGCCCAGCGGGTCCTGCAGCGCCCAGATCACGTTCCTGCCCACGACGGCCGGCACGTCGAACGCGACCGTCACCTTCACCGACGACGACGGATCGGTGTCCGGCAGCACGCAGGTCGTGGACCTCCAGGGCAACGCGCTGCTGCCGAACATCCAGGCAACTCCGGCGACAGTGTCATTTCCCGACGTCGCGCTGGGCCGCGTTACCAGCGTCACCCACGTGATCATCACGAACACCGGGACGGCCGACCTGAACATCTCAGGCTTGCACCTGGCCGGCAACGCGAGGAGCTTTGTGCTGGGGAGGCAGACCTGCACCGGCTCGGCGATCGCCCCGAGTGGTACCTGCAGGGTGAACGTGCGATTCGCTCCGCGGAAGCTGGGCGGTCGGCTGGCCACGCTGGTGGTGGCAAACGATGCCGGCCCCGATCTAAGCGTTGGCCTTGGTGGCAACGGCGTGGCACCGGCCGACGCCAGCAATCTGCGCGCCGCCACCAGCTGCGAGTCCGTGCGGCTGACATGGCGGGCGCCGGACGCTAGCGGCTTCTCCAGCGTGGTGCTGGTGCGAAACTCCAAGCGCTACCCGCGCAACCCGGGGGACGGCGCCAGGGTCAAGCACCGGACCGGCCTGGCCAACGACACGGCTCCGCGCCAGTTCCACACGTACCGCTACACGCTGTTCGCGATGTACCACTCCTGGGACCACAGCCGCACCTACCACTCGCCAGGCCTGCGCGTCAAGGTGCACCTGGGGCGGATCTGCCAGCCCCGCGACGGCGGACTGATCAGCGATCTGACGCCGAAGGTGGACTGGACGCGCTACGCCGCTGCCCGGAGCTACGCCTTCATCCTGCAGCGCGGCAGCAGCACGCTGCTGGTGCGCTATCCGCGCAGGAGCTTCTACCAGTTCGCTCGCTCGTGGACCTACAATCACGCCCGGCACTCGCTCGCGCGAGGCGCGACCTACCACTTCTATCTGTACGCGTACACGCGCACCCACAGGAACGGCGTGATCATCGGCCATACCACCTGGACCGAGCGCTGACCCGCTAGGGCACCAGGTACCCAAGCGCCACGTAGCCGAACGCCAGCACCTGCACGACCGGCGCGAACACGACGTACCCCCGGTGCAGCGAGGGCTTGCGCATGCCCAGGTCGGCAAGCGCGAAGAACAGCGGGAAGGCCAGCAGCCCGAAGCGGCCTGACGACTGGAGCACACCCGCCAGCAGCGGCAGCAGGAAGATGCCGCCGACGTAGAGGGTGTCCTCCCAGCGGTGTGCGGCGAAGCGGCGCAGCTTCAGGATCGGGATCAGCAGCGCCAGGTAGACGACCACGGTGAGACCGCTCAGCAGGTGGATGGCGCGGCCGGTCTGCGCGAACTGCCAGAACTCCTCGCCCAGCGCCAGCGGCGGGAAGCTGGCGTGGCCGCCCCAGTGCCCCTGCGCGTGGACGAACGCGAGCGGGTCGCCGACGGAGTGCCACAGCCACGCCATGTGGATGGCGAGCCCGATCGCGGGCGACAGGGCCACCAGCCAGGCGCCGGCCGATCGCTCGCGCCAGGCCACCAGCACCAGCGGCGCGATCAGGGCCAGTCCGTTCACACGGGTGAGGCCGGCCAGGATGCCGAGCGGTGCGGCGTACAGGTGGCGGCGGCGGTCGCTGAACACGAACAGCCAGCTGGCAAGGGCGATGAAGACGCCCTCGCTGTAGGCCAGCGTGAGCGCGAAGGCGTAGGGCGACAACGCCAGGTAGAGAACGGCGCGCCAGGCGTGCTGGGGCGACAGACGGTCGCGTCCCAGCACGTAGATGCCGAGGAAGCCGATCAGCGTGGCGATGTTCGAGACGGCCAGCGCGGCCACGGCGTCGCCCTGGGTGGTGACCGTCTCCCAGACGTGGATCAGCAGCGGGTACAGCGGGAAGAAGGCCACCCGCGGCCCGGCCGCGTAGCCATCGTGGGCGATCCGGATGTAGTAGACGGAGTCCCACCCGGTCAGCGCCGTC
>Ga0068855_100008954_pt1 | contig 12101 bp, 10 predicted proteins | sample KBSCornC52_FD_66592 | JGI IMG/M metagenome (GOLD analysis project Ga0068855, IMG submission 66592) | Corn rhizosphere microbial communities from Kellogg Biological Station, Michigan, USA - KBS Corn C5-2 | ecosystem: Host-associated > Plants > Roots > Rhizosphere > Soil ...
GGAGAAGTACTTCAGGTCGCGTGCGACCTTGGTGTGCTTCGCTTTTTGACGGCCGCGCCCCATGCGTGACCCCCTCATGAATCAGGATGCGGAACAGGTGAAAGACTGCGCGGAAGTCTACCACGCAGTGTCCCCCGGGCATCCGTGAGCCCCCACAGCCCGGGGTGAGGCAGCCCGGTAACGTAATGGGGTGACCGAGCGCACCACCGATACGTCCGTGGTCGTGATCGGCGCAGGACAGGCGGGGCTGTCGGTCGCGTACTACCTGCGTCGTTTGGGGCTGGATCCGGGCAATGAGTTCGTGCTGCTCGATCGCGGCCCGGGCACCGGCGGCGCGTGGCAGTTCCGCTGGGAGGCGCTGCGCCTCGGGTACGCCCACCGCGTCAATGACCTTCCCGGCATGGAGGAGCTCGGCGTCAGTTTCGACACGGCCGATCGGCAGGCGCCGGCGAAGGACGTGGTCTCGGACTTCTACCGCCGCTACGAGGAGCACTACGCGCTTCAGGTCGTGCGCCCCGCGAACGTGACGAAGGTCGAAGCCACCCCCGACGGATTCCTCGTGCACTTCGAGGGCGAGTACGGCCCCCGCGAGGTCTCGACCCGGGTGCTGGTGAACGCGACCGGAACCTGGGGCTCGCCGTTCGTCCCGTGGTACCCGGGCATGAACGACTTCGCCGGCCGCCACCTGCACACGGTGGACTACGGCGACGCCGCGGAGTTCGCCGACCAGGACGTGATCGTGGTCGGCGGCGGAACGAGCGCGATCGGATTCCTGATGGAGCTCGAGAACGCGACGAAGTCGCTGACCTGGGTGGCGAGGAGGCCGATCGAGTTCCTCGAGGATCAGGAGCTCAACATCGAGGCCGGCGTCAACGCGGTCGCGCTTCAGGATGCGGCGGCGCGCGAGGGCCGCGCGCTGCCCAGCATCGTCTCGACGACCGGCGTTCCCCGCTCGCGCCGGATCCAGGCGGCCATCGATCGTGGCCTGCTGCGCGCGCTCCCGATGTTCAGCTCGATCGAGCGGGATGGCGTCCGCTGGGCCGACGGCCGCTTCCAGCACGCGGATGCCATCATCTGGTCGACCGGGTTCCGGCCCGAGCTGCGCCACCTCGCCCCGCTGAAGCTGCGCGAGAAGGAGGGCGGGATCGGCGTCGGAGGCGGCGCTGCCTGGCGCAACGCGCGCGTGTTCTTCGCGGGGTACGGGCCGACCGCCTCCACGGTCGGAGCCAACCGGGCGGGCCGCACCATCGCGCGCCAGGTGGTCGCGACGCTCAGCTCGATCGAGCAGCAGCAGTAGTCGAGCCACTCGCCTGGAACCGGCCGTCCCGTTGAGCGCGGTCGCCTTCGGCTACCCGCGCAGTACTGAGAGCACCGTCACCGCGGCGGCCGCGCTCCAGGCCTGGGGGCGGCAGGCCGCCGGGTAGGGGGCGGGCGCCGGGCCGTCGGCCAGCGCGTCGCCGGAGTGCAGTTCCGGCATCCGGTAGTCGAAGGCGACCGCCGCACGCAGCAGCCCTTCCGAGAGCTGGGCCGCCTCGGCCGTGAAACCGTCGGCGGCGAGGCCGGCGATCGCGATTGCGGTGTCGTGGGCCCAGACGGAGCCGCAGTGGTACGAGAGGGGCCAATATCCAACGGAGTCTGTCGACATCGTGCGCAGCCCGAACCCCGAGGCGAGCTCGGGCGATACGAGTCGACGGGCGACGAGCGCCGCCTCATCCGGATGCAGAAGGCCCGTGCCGAGCAAGTGGCCCATGTTGCTCGTGACCGAGTCGACCGGCTGCTTGTGCACGTCGAGCGCGATGGCCGGGTAGTCGCCGTCGGCATCGGCGACCCAGAAGCTCTCGCGGAACGCGTCGGCGACCCGGGTGGCCCATGCCCGCCATGCGGCTGGGTCGCCCACCCCGAAGCGTTCAAGGAGCTCGGCTCCGCGGGTGGCCGCCTGGTACGCGTATGCCTGCACCTCGCAGAGGGCGATCGGACCCTCGGCGAGCGTGCCGTCGCGCCACTGCACGGAGTCGCCGCTGTCCTTCCAGCCCTGGTTCGACAGCCCGCGGCCGCTCTCGTCGACGTACTCGAGCAGGCCGTCGCCGTCGCTGTCGCCGAAGTCGCGCATCCAGACCAGCGCCGCTTCGAGGTTCGGCAGCAGCTCGCGCACTTCGTTCTCGGGCATCCCGGCATCGGCAGCGTCGGCGAGCAGGCAGATCCAGAGCGGGGTCGCGTCGACCGTGCCGTAGTACAGCGGTGGCAGTTCGATCGATGAGCCGCCCTCGGCGAAGCGCTGGGCACCCCGACGGAGTTCGTGCATGATCTTGCCCGGCTGCTCCGCCGTGCCGACGACGGATGCCGCGCCCTGCATGCTCGCCAGGGCGCGCAGGGTCGACGCCGCCAGGGTGCTTCCGAGCGGGAGAAGAAGCCGCGCGGCCCACAGGGAGTCGCGCCCGAAGAGCGTGAAGAACCAGGGCGCCCCCGCCGCGAGAAACTGCTCGCCGGGCGCCGGCGCACTCACGAGCCGCAGCCCGTCGAGGTCGTCGAGAGCGCGGACCACCCAGCGTGCCAGGCGGTCATCGGCCCCTGAGAGCCGCGGCGTGCTCCACGGGACCGGGCCGGGGGCCGCCGAGACCACCGCCGCTGTGTCGCGGATCGCGAGGTCGAACGCCGCGCTCGCGGACCCGCGCGGCGCCACGTCGAGCGGCCAGCGCAGCACGATGCGCGCGCCGTCCAGATCGACCGTGGCGCCCGGGGCGGAGAGAGTCGCTGTGACGGTGCCGTCGGTCCATGAGGCGCCGTCGGGCGTCGGCAGGACCGCGGGCGGGGTGTCCGACGATGCTCCCGCCTTCACGAGGGTCATGCCCGTGAGGTCCGCGACCAGATCGATGCGCAGCTCCGTGGCGATACTCAACGGGCGGCGCGACCGGAGCTCGAGGCGGTGCGCGACCCCGTCGGCACGGACCGTGCGTGTCAGGCTCGCCCGGACCTCGGGATCGGGCGCCGCGGGGCCGTCGAGGCCGCGGAACAGGGTGTCGAAGCGGATGGTCGCCGCGTCGAGCGACTCGGTGGCGAGCGGCTCGCCGGGATCGCCTCCGACCGAGGTCCGCAGCCCCCGCAGCACCCGGGTGTCGCCCAAGTACGCCCCCTCGATGGCGGAGCCGTCCCCGGTGGCGGAGCCCCCGACGGAGCCGTCCGGTGCCGACCAGAACTGGGCGGGCGCCCGGAAGGCGAGCACTGACTCGTGCAGCAACGGTTGGCGTTCTGCAGAGGTGCTCATCTTCGGTACGACCTTGCGATTCACTGAATGGATCGGAGGGCCCGGTTGACACCTCTCGCCTGAGGGGTAATGTAACACCGACGATTTGATCGTTCAAACTATGATCGAACCCGGCCCCGCAGCGACGAGGACCGGACCGGCGACGAGGCCGAAGGAGGTCGACGGATGGCGCAGCTCCCCACCGTCGACGACGTCGCCCAGCGCGCAGGCGTCTCACGTCAGACCGTGTCGAATGTGCTCAATTCGCCCGACATCGTGCGCGACACCACGCGCGAGCGGGTGCAGGCCGCCATCGCCGAACTCGGTTACCGGCCGCACGCTTCAGCGCGTCGGTTGCGCACCCGCCAGAGCTCCATGATCGGAGTGCGGCTCGACCCGATCATCAACGGCATCTCCGGCTCGATCCTCGACCGGTATCTCCATGCGCTGACCGCGCGCGCTGACGAGCGCGGCATGAGGATCACGCTCTTCACGGCGGCCGACCACGAGGCCGAGATCGAGCAGTACAAGAGGCTGCGCGACGGCGCGGACGTGGATGCCTTCGTGGTCACCTCGACCTCGTACAACGACCCGCGCATCGAGTGGCTCGCACGCGAGCGGATCCCCTTCGTCGCCTTCGGCCGCCCGTGGGGCAGCGAGAAGGTCGACGACCCCGATCGCCTGTGGGTGGATGTCGACGGGCAGGCGGGAACCCGGATGGCGACCGAGCACCTGCTCGGCCGCGGTCACCGCCGGATCGCCTTCCTCGGGTGGCCGACGGGGTCGGGCACCGGTGACGACCGCCGCTCGGGCTGGGAATCGGCGATGACCGCTGCCCTGTCGCTCGATCCCTTCGCGTTGGCCGCGCTGTCTCTCGAGACCGTCGAAAGCGTGCCGAAGGCGCGCGCCGCCGTCGAGGGCCTGCTGCGCGCCGGACGCGGAGTCGAGGCCATCGTCTGCGCGAGCGACTCGCTCGCCCTCGGCGCGATGATGGCGGTCCGCGAGGCGGGGCTCCCGCACTTGCCGGTCTTCGGCTTCGACAACACCCCGGTCGCGCAGGCGGTCGGCCTGTCGAGCGTCGACCAGCGGCTCGACGACGTCGCTGCCGGCACCTTCGAACTTCTGATGGGCGCCACCGGGCGCATGATGCTCCCCCATGGCGGAGCCTCGGGCGACGATCCCCGGCACCGTCTCATCACCCCCCAGCTTGTCGTGCGCAGGTCGAGTCACCTGGAGCTCGTCGAGGAGGCCGGCGGCACCACGTCCGGCGATCGCGAACGAACAGAAAAGGAACAGTCATGAAGCACAGGAAGTTGGGGGCGGTCATCGCAGCAGCGGGGCTCGCCGCCGCTCTCACCGCGTGCGGGTCGGGGTTCAATTCCGGCGGCTCGACGCAGAACGACACGAAACCACTGAGCATCCTGATCGGCTCCAGCGGCGACGCCGAGACCGCGGCGGTGAAGAGCGCTGTGGCCGCCTGGTCGAAGACCTCGGGCATCAAGGCCACTGTCACGGTCGCGAGCGACCTCAATCAGCAGCTCGCCCAAGGCTTCAGCTCGGGCAAGCCGGCCGACGTGTTCTACCTGTCGACCGACTCACTGGCCGGCTACGCCTCGAATGGCTCGCTGTACTCCTACGGCGACAAGCTGTCGAACAAGAGCGACTTCTACCCGAACCTGGTCAAGTCGTTCACCTACGACAACAAGCTGGTGTGCGCCCCGAAGGACTTCTCGACGCTGCAGCTGATCATCAACACCGATCTGTGGTCGAAGGCCGGGCTGACGGATGCCGACATCCCGACCACCTGGGACCAGCTGAGCACCGTGGCCAAGAAGCTGACGACGGGCACCCAGACCGGTCTCGTCATCGGCGGGGAGTACGCACGCATCGGCGCCTTCATGACCGAGGCGGGCGGCAACCTGATGAACGCCGACTCCACGAAGGCGACCGCCGACAGCGACGCCAACCTGAAGGCGCTGCAGTACGTCAAGGACAACCTGACCGCGGGTGACTTCAAGTACGCGGCGGATGTCGGCGCGGGCTGGGGCGGCGAGGCGTTCGGCAAGCAGCTGGGCGCGATGACCATCGAGGGCAACTGGATCACCGGCTCGCAGTCGGCCGACTACCCGTCGGTCAACTACAAGGTCGTCCCGCTGCCGAAGGGTCCCGCAGGCGCTGGCACGCTGCAGTTCAGCAATTGCTGGGGCATCGCGGCCGACAGCGCCAACAAGGCGGGCGCCCTGTCGCTCGTCGAGAAGCTGACCACCAAGGCCGACCAGCTCGGCTTCGCCAAGGCCTTCGGCGTCATGCCGTCGATCCAGTCGGCGGCCGGCGAATGGAAGAGCGAGTTCCCGAAGCTGTCGCCGTTCCTCGACGCGGCCAAGTACGCGCAGAACGTCCCGGCGGCCAAGGGCGTCTCGACCGTCGTGACCGACTTCAACTCCCAGGTGGCGAAGCTCGCCAGCGGGGATCCGAAGACGATCCTCTCGTCGACTCAGACGAACCTCGAAGCGCTGCTCAAGTAGCGGCACGGGGCATCGAGGACTCGTGACGAGGATGGGGACGGGCACATGACAGCAGCATCGGCGCCTGCCGCGATGCGCCGCAGACGTGGTGGCATCGCGCGGGGGCAGACCGCCTCCGGCTGGCTGTTCACCGCTCCCATCCTCGTCATCCTGGGGTTGTTCCTGCTCATCCCGGTCCTCATGGCCGCCTGGGTGAGCGTCTCGGACTGGACCGGCCGCGGCTCGCCCCTCTCCCCGGGCGTCAACTTCGTGGGCGCCCAGAACTACGGCCAGGTGCTGTGGGCGGGCGGACTCGCGGAGACCGACTTCGGCACGGCTCTGAAGAACAACTTCTGGTACGTGATCCTCGTGGTGCCGATCCAGACGATCGTGGCGCTGTCGCTCGCCATGATGGTCAACCGGCGGCTGCTGCGCGGTCGCGGCTTCTTCCGCACGGCGTACTACTTCCCGTCGGTGACGAGCAGCGTGGCGATCACGGTGCTCTGGCTGTTCCTGTTCTCCACCACGGGAGCCGTCAACGCCGTGATCTCGTGGTTCGGGGTGAAAGGCCCGAACTGGTTCAACACCCCCGACGGGATCTTCCATTTCGGGGCGACGGCCGGGCCGGCGGCGCTGACGGGCAGCCACACCCTGCTCGGGGTCACCTGGTGGGACTGGCTGGGCGGCCCCTCGGTCGCGATGACGGCCTTCGTCATCCTGGCGGTCTTCACGACCAGCGGCACCTTCATGCTGCTGTTCCTCGCGGCGCTGCAGAACCTCAGCGCCGATGTCGAGGAGGCCGCCATGGTGGACGGCGCGAACAGCCGACAGCGCTTCTTCCGGGTGACCCTTCCGCAGCTGAAGCCCACGCTGTTCACCGTGATCACCCTCGGACTCATCGGCTGCTGGCAGGTGTTCGACCAGATCTACACGGGCACGAAGGGCGCGCCGTCGAAGACGACGCTGACTCCGGCCTACCTGTCGTACACGGCGGCGTTCGACAACCAGCAGTGGGGGCAGGGGGCGGCGATCGCCTTCATCCTGTTCGTCATCATCATCGTGTTCACCCTGATCCAGCGCTTCGTGCTCGCAGACAAGAAGGTCTCGAGGCGACGGATGAGCTGGATCACCGGCGCGCAGAAGAACGACATCGCCACCGGTATCGCCACGTCGGCGATCGTCGGAAAGGACGCCACCCCATGACCGCCACCGCCGTCCCCGCGGTCGGCCTCGGCGATCCCGTCGACGGCCCGCCGACGACGGCGCCGCGCCGCCACGTGCGCTGGACGCGCGCCTCGCTCGTCGCGCAGGTCTTGATCTACGTGCTGCTCATCGCGGTGGCCGTGCTCTACATCTTCCCGTTCCTGATCGACGTCGCGACGTCGTTCAAGACGGAGCCGGATGCCGCGGCCAACCCGCTCTCGCTGATCCCCCAGACCTGGACCGCCGCCGCGTACCAGCGCCTGTTCTTCAACTCTGACTTCCCGATCTGGTTCAAGAACTCCGCGCTGGTGACCGTCCTCGTGACACTCGGCCGGGTGTTCTTCGACTCCCTGGCCGGGTACGCGCTCGCGCGGCTGCAGTTCCGCGGGCGCAACGCGATCTTCCTCGGGCTCATCGGGGTGATGGCGGTTCCCGGCGTCGTGCTGCTCATCCCCAAGTTCCTCGTGATCAACCAGTTGGGCATCTACGACAGCTACGCCGGCATGATCATCCCGCTGCTCGCGGATGCCGCGGGCGTGTTCATCATGAAGAACTTCTTCGAGTCGATCCCCGGCTCGATCGAGGAGCAGGCCCGCATCGACGGCGCGGGCAGCTTCCGGATCTTCTGGTCGATCGTCCTCCCGATGGCACGGCCGGCGCTGATCACGATCATCATCCTGAGCTTCCAGGGGTCGTGGAACGAGCTGGCGCACTTCATCGTGTCCACGCAGGATCCGTCGCTGACGACCCTCACGAAGGGCGTGGCCCAATTGGCGAGCGGACAGCTCAGTCAGGGCACGCAGTATCCGCTCAAGCTGGCGGCGGGAGCCATCATGACCATCCCGGTGGCGATCGTGTTCTTCATCTTCCAGCGCCGGATCCTCAACGCGAGCCAGGGGGCCGTGAAGGAGTAGGGCCGCAACAGCGCTGCCGCTCGCGATCTGCTAGCTGAAGCCTCCTACGACCGCACAACCGAGAACCGCGGCCGCGATGCCGAGCACCAGGTTCGCGCCGACCGTCGCCGCGACGATGCCCCAGCGGCGGGCGAGGGCCAGCTGCACGGTCTCGACACTGAAGGTGCTGAACGTCGTCAGGCCGCCGGCGAGCCCGCCCATCACGATCAGTTGGACGTCAGACCCGACCGCACCGGTGGTGACCAGTCCGAGAACGACTCCGCCGATGAACGAGCCGACCGTGTTGACGACGAGCACGGCCCAGGGCAGCTCGTCGTGCAGTCGCAGGAACAGCCGTGTTGTGGCGTAGCGCAGCAGCGCTCCCAGCGCTCCGGCCAGCAGCGCGGCGGCCACCACGAGCGCGCTCACTCGTCCGCCCCGATCGGCGGATCGGCCGGCGCCCGCACGCCCAGCCGGATCCCCAGCAGCGCCGCCGCCCAGCCGAGCAGCAGCGTGGCGACGAGATAGACCAGGGCGAGCAGAGTCATCCCGGCCGCAGTGAGTGTCAGCAGGGCGACGATGACGGCCGAGAAGGTCGTGAACGAACCGAGCAGCCCGGTGCCGAGCCCCGCCCGCAGCCAGGCGGGAGCCGACGGCCACACCCGCGCGACCAGGAAGCCGAGCACCAGCGATCCCACCACGTTGATGAGCAGGGTCGCCCACGGGAAGGAGCTGGCGGGCGCGACGAGTTCATCGATGGTCAGACGCAAGCCGGTGCCGAGGATGCCGCCGAGGACGACCGCGACCAGCGTCATCCCTGTTTGGTCGGCTTCGTCGTGGTGGGGGCCGTCGGCGACGCGCCTGCCGCGGCTCCGACCTTCTCGTGGGCACCGGACGCTGCCGACTTCTTGGCCGCATCCTTCTCGGCGGCGCTCTTGGTCGGCGTGCGCATCGGATCGCCGCTGCGGGCGGCGCGGGCGGCCTCGCGTGCCGCTTTCAGATCGGCAGGCGGCATGGCGCGCCGCTGCACGGGGCGACGCGGCTCGCCGCGGCGGTCCTGACCGGGCAGAGGCCGGGAGCGCCGGCCGTAGATCAGGTCGGACGAATCGAGCAGCCACGGCACGAGCACGATCATGACCCCGTGCACGAGCATCAGCTTGTGGCGGATGCGCCGCGCCTTGTGGTTGTGGAGCAGGTACTCCCACCAGTGCCCGACGATGAATTGCGGCGTGTAGACCGTCACGACCTCTGACCCGTTGTTGATGCGGCAGGCCTTGATGTACTTGATCAGCGGCACGCTGATGTCGCGGTAGGGAGAATCGAGCACCCGCAACGGGATCTTGATGTTGTGCTCGGCCCACTGCCGCTCGAGCTCGTCGGTCGCGGCGTCGTCGATCGAGACGTGGATGGCTTCGATGGTCTGGTGCCGGGCGGCGATCGCGTAGTCGAGCGCCTTGAGCACCGGCTTGTTCAGCTTGCCGACCAGCACCACCGCGTGATCGCCCTGAGCCCCGAAGCGCGTCGTGTTGTCGGCCTCGATCTCTTTGTCGACATCCCGGTAGTACCGGTTCACCCCGAGCATCAGGGTGAACAGGATCGGCATGATGATGAAGACGATGTAGGCGCCGTGGGTGAACTTGGTGATGGTCACGATGACGAGCACCGAGAAGGTCATGAACGCGCCGAAGCTGTTCACCACCAAGTAGGTGCGCACCTGCCGGGGCTTGAGCTCGCCCGTGCCTTCGCGCAGCAGTCGGAGCCAATGCCTGATCATGCCGGTCTGGCCGAGGGTGAACGAGACGAAGACGCCGATGATGTAGAGCTGGATCAGTGACGTGACGTCGGCTCGGAAGACGATCAGGATCACGACAGCGGTCGCCGCCAGGGCGAGCACGCCGTTCGAATAGATGAGTCGGTCGCCTCGAGTGGCGAGCGACTTCGGCGCGTAGCGGTCGGTCGCGAGCACCGAGCCGAGCAGCGGGAATCCGTTGAACGCCGTGTTGGCGGCGAGCAGCAGAACCAGGGCGGTCGCGGCCTGGATGACGAAGAACGGCACGGTGTTGGCGCCGAACACCGCCGTGGCGATCTGCGCGATCACGCTGATCTGCGGAGCGGTTGCGCAGTCCTTGAATCCGACGAGGTCACAGGTGTTCTCGACGTAGCGCACGCCCGAGATCAGGGCGACCGTGATGAGTCCGGAGAACAGGATGATCGCGATCCCGCCCATCGCGACGAGCGTCTTCTGGGCGTTCTGGATCTTCGGGCGGCGGAAGGCCTGCACGCCGTTGCTGATCGCTTCGACGCCGGTGAGCGCCGAGCATCCGCTCGAGAAGGCGCGCAGCAGCAGGAGCACGACGGCGGCCTGGGCGATCGACTGGCCCTTGATCGCGTAGTGCGACGTCACCGCCACCGGGGCGTGGCCGGTCGCGGTCTGGAACAGGGCCACCACGATCATGATCGCGATGCTGGCGATGAACAGGTAGGTCGGAACCGCGAAGGCCTTGCTCGACTCGCGGACCCCTCGCAGGTTGACGGCCGCCAGGATGATGACGAAGAGCACCGCCATCTCGACCCGGATGCCGTTGAGCATCGGCAGCGCCGAGATGATGTTGTCGACGCCCGACGCCACCGACACGGCGACCGTCATGATGTAGTCGACCAGCAGAGCCGACGCGACGACCAGTCCGGCCTTCTCGCCGAGGTTCTTGCGCGCGACCTCGTAGTCGCCGCCGCCGCTCGGGTACGCCTTGATCAGCAGCCGGTACGAACTGACCACCACGATGAGCAGCAGGACGACGGCGCCGGCCACCCACGGCGCGAACGCGAGGAACGACAGCCCGCCGATGAACAGGATGAGCAGCAGCTCCTGCGGCGCGTACGCCACCGAGCTGAGCGGGTCGCTCGCGAAGATCGGAAGCGCCAAGTGCTTGGGGAGGAGTTGGCCCTCGAGCTTGTCGGAGGGCAATGGGTCTCCGAGAAGCCAGCGCTTGGGCGACCGGGCCTCCTCAGGAGACCTGGTGTCGTCAGTCACGAGGGGCCAGCGTACACCGCAGAATCCGGCTCCGCATTTCCCACGCGCCTGTGCGCGAGGTGGGTATTTTCCCCCCTCCGTTCCGGCCGGCGATCAGCTCCTGAGCGCCGCCGTGATCTCCCGCCGCAGTGCGGTCAGGCCGTTGGTGATCAGGGCGACGATCTCGGTGTCGAGGTGCCCGTCTGCGACCTGCGCGCGCAGGTCGGACCGCAGCTGCTGACGGAAGTCGTTGATCGCGGCCTCCGCGTCGCGCAGGGCCATCCTGGCCTGAACCCGGGGGTCGTCTCCCCACTCCGTCGTGCGCGTGTCTGCGCGCTCGCGGCGACCGGCATCGCGCGCGTCGGAGCGCGCATCCCGCGCCGCGGCCGCCAGATCGGCGCGCAGGGTCTTCATCGCGTCGTTCACCGAATGGCGGACCTCGTTGGCAAGGCGGCGCACCGAGTCGCTCAGCTCGTCTTCGATCCCCTCGAGCTCCGAGCCGCGCTCGGCCAACTCGGCCCGGCCGGCGCCGGTGATGGCATAGACCGTCTTGCGGCCGTCGGACTCCTTGGTGACCAGCCCGTCCTCCTCGAGCTTGCCGAGCCGGGGATAGATGGTGCCCGCGCTCGGAACGTATGTGCCGCCGAAGCGGTCGCTGAGAGCCTGGATGAGCTCGTAGCCGTGCATCGGGCGCTCGGCCAGCAGGCTCAAGAGGTACAGCCGGAGGTGGCCGTGAGCGAAGACCGGCGGTGTCACGCCGTCTCCTTCTCGGCAGCCGAACGCGCGGTGTGCAGCACGCTGACGTTGCCGGTGACGGTGTTGCCGCGGAAGTCGAGCCAGCGGCCGTCGAGCGTGCCGTACTTGCCGGTATAGCGGCCGCGCACGCCGGTGATCTCGGAGTCGTCGAGCTGCAGCCGACCGCTGACCGTATTGATCGTGTACGAGACCGGGACCTCGGCATCCAGGCGGGTGGTGACGTTGCCGCTCACGGTGCTCAGGCGCAGCTCGTCGGGAATGCCGGTCACATCGAGAAAGACGTCGCCCGTCACCACCTCGGCCGTCATGCCCTGAATCTCGCCGGAGGCCGTGATGTCGCCGTTGACCGAGTGCACTGCGAGACGCCCGGCGTGGTTGCGCACCGAGATCTCGCCGCTGACCGAATTGATCTGCAGGTCTCCGCGCATGCTGTCGATGACCAGGTCGCCGTTCACCGTGCTGATCGAGGCGTTGTCGTGGATGCCGCTGACCAG
>Ga0068855_100008955_pt1 | contig 12100 bp, 7 predicted proteins | sample KBSCornC52_FD_66592 | JGI IMG/M metagenome (GOLD analysis project Ga0068855, IMG submission 66592) | Corn rhizosphere microbial communities from Kellogg Biological Station, Michigan, USA - KBS Corn C5-2 | ecosystem: Host-associated > Plants > Roots > Rhizosphere > Soil ...
ACCTGGTGGCGCGCACTTGCAGGTTTACGCGATCACTGGCATATGTTGCCTTCCTGTTTATGCTCTCGGGGTGCCATTCGGTAACAGGTGGCGGCCAATCGGAGATCGCGCACGGCACGAAGTCTGTCGCAGGGCCGATCCATCTGGAAGATAAAGCAACGGCCAGCGGAATCGATTTCCGTCTGGGCCACGGCGGCCGTACGCCAGTCTCCATACTGGATACCATCGGCCACGGCATAGCCCTGCTCGACTGTGACGGAGATGGCTTGCTCGACATTATCTTCACCGGGCCGGACCGTGTTCGTCTCTACAAGAATCTAGGTGGATTTCGCTTCAAGGACATCTCAGAAGAATCCGGCCTGCGGCAAAAAGGATACTGGACCGGAATCACCGTGGGCGACATAGACAACGACGGCAAACCGGACGTATTCATCAACGGCAAAGGCGCATGTGCGCTCTATCGGAATCTTGGCGGAGGACGCTTCCAGGATATGACGGCGTCTGCTGGCCTGGCGAATTCCGACCCTAACCATTGGGGCAGCGCCGCATTGCTGTTTGACTACGACCGGGATGGACGCCTCGACCTGTTCGTAGGCGCCTACGTCGACCTCGGCACGCACTCGGGACTCTGCCGCAACGGTGACATGATGCTCGCATGCCCGCCACGGACGTTTCAGGCTCAAAAAGGAGTCCTCTATCATAACGCGGGAAACTGGCATTTTCAGAAGGTCGATGTCAGCAAGATTACTCACGGCAAAGTTCTGGGAGTGATCGCGGGCGATCTGTACGGTGACGGCGGTCTTGAGCTATATCTTGCCAATGATGTCATGGAAGCAGACATGCTTCACTATGTCAACGGCATATGGAAGTCCGAGGGCCTGAAAAATGGTACCGCGTACGGCCCTGACGGGGCAGCGATGGGCGGAATGGGAGTGTCGGCTGCAGACTACGACGGCGACGGCCGGCTGGACCTCGTTGTCGGGACATTCTGCCGCGATCCCAGAAGCTTGTTCCATAACGATGGCGACGGCCAGTTCAGCAATCGGGCATTCCCATCCGGAATCGTCGGCCTGACCACTTTTTACGTTGCATTCGGCACCCAATTCGTAGACCTGGATAACGACGGCTGGCCAGACATTGTCATGGTGAACGGCCACGTACAGGATAGACCGGACCTGCTCGACAAGGACATCGCGTACCGGGAGCCGATGCAGATCCTCCGCAATCAGGGAGATGGCCGCTTTGTAGACGCGTCCAGCACTGCCGGACCGGATATTTCGAAGCCGATCGTCGGGCGTGCGCTGTGTGTTGGAGATCTGGACAACGATGGCAGGATGGACCTTGTCGTGGGAGATCTGGAGGGCGCGCCTCGAATCCTCCGCAACGTATCGCCCGATTCGAAGTCTTTCCTGCGCGTAAAGCTTGTAGGGAAGGCGTGCGTCCGGGACGGGCAGGGCGCAACCGTCACATGTGTCGCGGGCGGACGCAAGCAAGTCAAGCTCGCGACGACCGGCGGGAGTTACTACTCGGCCAGTGACCCGCGCGTGCACTTCGGCCTTGGCGCCGCAAAGTCGATCGAAAGCCTCACCGTGCGCTGGCCGGGCGGCAAGGAGCAGACGGTCACAAATCCGTCCATCAACACGGAAGTCGAAGTAATCCAGCAGTAAAGCAAACGATATGGTCGAATGGATCAAAAATCATCGAGCCGCCGCGATCGCCGCAGCTCTCGCCGCTGCAACAGTGGCGTTAGCCGTGATTGCGTTCGTGTCTCGCAAGCCCGGAGAGACGCTCAATCCTCAGCAGCAGATCGGCGTCAAGTGGATCAAGCCACCTGGGAGTGAGGCAGACTATGCGGGATCCGAGGCATGCAAGTCCTGCCACATCAAAGAGTATCAGGAGTATCACGCATCACCGCATTCTCATACTCTGAAGCAGATCGTGAACGGCGACGAGCGGCCCGAGTTCGCCCTCAAGCAGACAGTGATGGACGATCGCAACAACGTCCGCTATTCTGTGGCGAAGGGTGGGGGCAAAAACCAGGAAGTGGCCGCTACGCCCTCCGGCTCACAGGCCGCCGCAGCGCGATGGGCGTTTGGTTCTGGGGCACAGGCCTTCACATATCTCGCTCAGAACGGCCCCAAGTTCCTACAACTGCGCGTGTCCTACTACCCGCCGGTCAACGAGTGGAATTTCACGCCAGGCAGCGGGCCAGGCACGCCGTTCCATTCGGCGCTCGGCGACCCTTACAATTCCACGGAAGCAGCGGCCTGCTTTGGGTGCCACAGCACAGCGCTGATCGGCACGCGCAAGAGCCTTGACCTTGCGCACTCCGTCATGAATGTCGGGTGCGAAAGCTGTCACGGACCGTGTCGAACTCACGTCAACCAGTCGCGCCGATCGGTGGATTTGCCATTGGAGAAGCGAATCAAGCCGCCGCTCAACAACGGTCCGGCGGCGATGGACCTGTGCGGCTCCTGCCATCGCTTAACGGTCGCAGTTGCGGACGAGAACATGGCGAGCTCCGCGCAGCTGGCCCGGTTTCCGGGCCAGGCGCTGCCGAGAAGCCGCTGCTTCCGCGAGTCCGCCGGTAGACTCAGCTGCGTCACCTGTCACAACCCTCATGAAAGTACCAGCGACCAGGGATTGGCTTCGTTTGAGTCAAAGTGCATCAGCTGTCACACGGCGCCGCACGGCTCGCCCTGTGCACGCGGCGAGACCTTTGGTTGCATCAAATGCCACATGCCGGAAGAAAAGATCGCAGCCAGACTCTCTCTTAAGTTCCATAACCACTGGATTAGGCGCAATCCGCTCGGCCTGGATTAACCTCGTTTGTGCATATGACGAAAATTCATGCGGCTGTCACAGGATTGTCATAATAATGTGTTACACTGTTTGTAATGAAGTCGCCGGGACGATCCGAGGCTTTCCGTAGCATAGATTGCTCGTAGTGTCATTGGAACCGGGCCGACGCGGATGTTGGCATTTTGTAGCGAGGAGACTCGCAGCGAAATGCACAAGATCCGCGTCGGTTTTTTGCGTTTGGAAGAGGATCAATTTCTTGAAAATCGTTGTCATTGGAAACGGCATGGCCGGGGCGCGCGCCGTGGAAGAGATACTTGCGCGTGACCGGGACGGCGTGGAAATTGCGATGTTCGGCGACGAACCATACGGCAATTACAACCGGATTCTTTTGTCCAACGTACTGAACGGATCCCAGGACGCTCGATCGATCTTCCTGAACAACCTGGCCTGGTACGTTGAGAACGACGTAACCCTTCATGCCGGCGTTCGCGCGGTGTCAGTCGATCGTGACGCCAGAGTCGTTCATGGCGAGAACGGGATCGCAGAGACATACGATACACTCGTGTTCGCCACGGGCAGCCGTCCCTTCGTCCCGCCGATCGCGGGCGCCGACAAACCCGGAGTGTTCGTGTTCCGCACGGTCGACGATTGCGCGCGCATCGCCGATTGGGCTGGAGGCTGTGAGAACGCGGTCGTGATTGGCGGCGGGCTGCTCGGGTTGGAGGCGGCTCGCGGCCTGATGACGCATGGTGTAGACGTGACGGTCGTAGAGGCTGCGCCGTATCTTATGCCGCAGCAGCTCGACGCTGAGGGTGGGGTGATGTTGGCGCGGACCATGGAGCAGATGAACGTTCGTGTGGTCACTCGCGCGACGACCACCGCAATTCTTGGCGGTGACCGCGTTGAAGGCGTCCAGCTCGCGGACGGAACGGTCCTGCCTTGTGAGATTCTTGTGATCTCCTGCGGGATCCGCGCCAACATCGAGCTATCGCGAGACTGCGGCCTCGCAACGGAGCGCGGCATTCTGGTGGACGATCGAATGCAGTCCAGCGATCCGAGCATCTACGGCGTTGGCGAGTGTGTCCAGCATCGCGGCATGGTCTACGGCCTGGTCGCTCCCCTCTATGATCAGGCGCGAGTGCTCGCGGACGTCCTCACAGGAGCGAGTGCGGATGCGCGCTACACCGGGTCGCGGCTCGCAACCAAGCTCAAGGTGATGGGAGTTGAGCTGGCTTCGATGGGGCGGCTCGCGGACGTCTTGCCTGGCGACGAGGTTGTCAGCTATTGCGAGCCGGGGCGCGGCGTTTACAAGAAGCTGATCATCAGAAATGAGAAGGTGGTGGCGGGGTGCCTGCTTGGCGAGACCGATTCTGCACCGGCGCTCATGAGTCTGTATGAAAAGAACGGGATGGCGCCGGAACGACGGGCCGACCTGCTATTCGGCAAGCCCAGCCAGGCAGGCGGCGACGACATCCTGACGATGGAGCCGGACGCGCTTGTCTGCAACTGCAACCAGGTCACCAAATCACGCATTGTGGAAGTGATCGGGCAGGGCAAGACCTCGGTCCTTTCTATCGGCGGATGCACGAAGGCTGGTTCCGGCTGCGGCGGCTGCCGCGGGCTGATTCAACAATGCATCGAGGCGTTTGCCGGCAACATCCCTCCCGACCCGTCCGCCCACTGGTACGTTCCAGCTGTGCCATATGCGAAGGCGGAATTGACGGCAGAGATACGCAAGCGCGGCCTTCGGTCAGTAAGCGCCGTGTTCGATGCGCTCGCCTCGGGAAAGGACGATCCGGCGAGCAAGCCCGGTCTCGCTTCGCTCCTGAAGTCCATCTGGCACGACCAGTACGAAGACGAGCGCGACAGCCGCTTCATCAACGACCGGGTGCATGCAAACATCCAGAAGGACGCCACGTTCTCCGTGGTGCCGCGGATGTATGGCGGGATCACAACTCCGGATGAGCTTCGCCGCATCGCGGACGTCGCGGACCGTTACAATGTGCCCATGGTCAAAGTGACAGGCGGGCAGCGGCTCGATCTGCTCGGCGTTAAGAAAGAGGACCTCCCTAACATATGGAAGGAGCTCGGTATGCCTTCGGGCCACGCCTACACGAAAGCGTTTAGAACGTGCAAGACGTGTGTCGGCACCGACTTCTGCCGCTACGGAGTTGGCGACTCCACTTCGCTCGGCATCAAGATCGAGCGGCGTTTCCAGGGCGTCGAGTTCCCGCACAAAGTGAAAACGGCGGTGTCCGGCTGCCCCCGCAATTGCGCCGAAGCGACCGTGAAGGATATCGGAGTCGTTGCCGTTGAAGGCGGATGGGAGATCATGGTTGGCGGGGCTGCGGGCAGCAAGGTTCGGGCAGCCGACTTGCTTGCCCGTGTCGGAACTCACGAGGAGGCCATCCAGTTAATAGGGCGCTTCATGCAGTACTACCGGGAAAATGCTCGCTATCTGGAGAGAACTTACGGTTTTGTCGAGCGGCTTGGCATCGCGCACTTGCGCGACGTGCTGGTCAATGATTCGGAAGCGATTTGTGTTCACCTGGACAAGGAGATTCAGGCGTCGGTCGATGCGTTCGTAGATCCCTGGCTGGAAGCAGAGCAGCCAACCCATCCGGCCCAATTCAAAGGCTCCACGGTAATCCCGCTTGTAGAATTGGCGGCGACCATCCGCTGACAAAAGAGAGAGGAGACTAACTTGAGCGCACCAGCAATTATCGCAGATCTCGCTCGTCCCGCCACTCGAACGGGGCTTGGTGTCAAGCAAACAGAAGTCCGTGTGGCAGCCGTTGACGCCATTCCGATAGGCGAAGGCAGAGCATTTCACGTCGGCGAACACACGATCGCGATCTTCCGCCTGCGCGGTGGCGCGCTGCGTGCAATGGACAATGTCTGTCCGCATCGTGGGGGGCCGCTGTCGGAAGGAATCGTGGGCGCGGGAACCGTGCTGTGCCCATTTCACGCCTGGAAATTCGAGCTGGCGACCGGCGAATGCCACACCGAGCCGTGCAAAATCCGCACTTTTCCGGTTCGGGAGGAGCATGGCGCAATCTTTGTGAGGCTGTCGGCGTGAGCGACGATGGCCGCAGCCGATTCGAGCGGATGCTCGAGCTGGGGAAGGCGCGGCCCGTTTTCTTTCAGGGCGTGTTTCCTTTCCTGGGAGCGGGGCTGCTCGCACCGCACCGTCTCAGCCCGGATCTGGTCTACACGGTGCCGCGAGACTGTCGTGCGGCGCTGATGTACTTCCGCGCCGGCAACGCTTCCGACCATCTGATCTACCTTAGCGTGATCGGCGATGCTGCGCCACGGCGTTACTTTGCGATCGGGCCGCAGGGGGCGAGCCACGTGGAGCTCGTCATCAAGGACGACATTCCCGCCGGGACGCGTCTGGAGCTGCATATTGCCACAGCCGCGGGGGTACACGGGACTGCCGTTGTGGATGTCGGCTTCCTGGAATGGGACGAGTCATGAGCGGTTCGCAAATCGATATCTCGGACAAAATCTGGAAGATACCAACTCACTGTTGTTACTGCGCCTATCAGTGCGGCATGAAGGTGCATGTCCTGAAGGATACGCATCGCGTCGTTGGCGTCGAAGGCAATATCGACTTTCCGGTCAATCGGGGACAGATGTGCGTCAAGGGGCAAACATCGGCAGAACTGCTCTATCATCCTGACCGTCTGCGCACTCCGCTCCTACGGTGCGGCGAACGTCTCTATCCCGCAACGTGGGACGAAGCGCTGGAATTCACTGCCGAGCGGCTGCAGGCGATCCAGGCGCTGCACGGGCACGATGCGGTCGGAATGTACGGCGGAGGCGCGCTCACCAACGAGAAGGCCTATCTTCTCGGCAAGTTTGCTCGCGTGGCGCTGCGAACGTCAAACATTGACTATAATGGCCGCTTTTGCATGAGCAGCGCTGCCGCAGCGCAGAACAAGACCTTCGGCATTGATCGCGGCCTTATGATGCCGCTGTCAGATATTCCGCGTGCCAAATGTATCTTGCTATGCGGGACGAACCTGGTCGAAACGCTGCCCCCGCTCGTTCAGTGGCTAAAGGACGCGAAACGAAACGGGTGCCGATTCATCGTGATCGACCCTCGCCAATGCGCGACCACGAAATGGGCGGATGTTCATCTGCAGATCAGGCCGGGAACGGATTTAGCTCTTGCGAACGCGCTCCTTTGCGAGATCGCTGACGCGGATATGGTGGATCATCACTTCATTGCCCGGCGAGTGAATGGATTTGACGCGGCCCTTGATGCGGCGCGCGAGTTTTCGCCAGCCGTGGCTGCGAAGATATGCGGAGTGCCGGAGCGTCTGATCCTACAGGCGGCCCGTATGTTTGGCAAAGCGCCGACCGGCATGGTCTTGACGGCGCGTGGCGCGGAGCAGCATAGCAAGGGTACCGACACAGCCTGCGCCTACTTCAACCTGCTGCTGGCGACCGGAAAGATCGGGCGGCCGGGCTGCGGCGGCGGCCCGCTTACAGGGCAAGGAAACGGGCAGGGAGGGCGCGAGCACGGACAGAAGGCGGACCAGCTGCCGGGTTATCGAAAGATCGACAATCCGGAGCATCGTGCCTACATCGCTTCTGTCTGGAAGGTCTCGGAGGCTGAGATACCAGGCCCGGGACGGTCGGCTTATGAGCTTCTGGATGCCGTTGCACGGCAGGAGATACGCGGGCTGATGGTCATCGGCTCCAATCCGGCAGTGTCGGCGCCCAATGCGCGACACGTCAACCGTGGCCTCGACAGTCTGGAGTTTCTCGCAGTGGCAGACTTCTTTCTGTCCGAAACAGCCGCTAGGGCGGACGTCGTATTCCCGGCGACGCAATGGGCAGAGGAGGACGGCACGATGACGAACCTGGAAGGTCGCGTTATCCTTCGCCGCCGGGCCGCGGACCCGCCTGGAGACGCTCGGTCGGATGTGTATCTGCTTGTGCAGCTGGCGAAGCTGCTCGGCAAGGAGGAGCATTTCCCTTACAAGCATGTCAGGGAGATCTTCGAGGAGTTCAGGATCGCCACGAAGGGTGGCCCGGCCGATTACAGCGGCATAACCTGGGGCCGAATCGAGCAGGAGGATGGCATTTTCTGGCCTTGCCCGGACGTGCGGCATCCCGGAACGCCGCGCATGTTCACGGAACGCTTTGCTACGCCGGACGGTCGGGCGAACATGCAGGCGGTTCGTTATCGGCCGTCCGCCGAGGAGCCGGACGCGGACTATCCGCTGCAGCTCACGACGGGGAGGGTGCTGCAGCATTATCTGACGGGCAACCAAACCAGGCGGCTTGATCCGCTCAACCGTGTGAAGCCAGACCCTTATCTCGAGATCCATCCCGATACGGCGCACCGACTCAGTCTGAAAACCGGTCAGACCGCGCGACTGACGACGCGTCGAGGCTCGATCGTCCTGCCCGTGAAGCTGGTATCCACTATCCGGGCTGATACAGTATTCGCGCCTATTCACTGGGGCGGTAACCGCAGCATCAACGAGCTGACCAATCCGGCCCTCGACCCAGTAAGCCGAATGCCGGAGTTCAAGACCTGCGCGGTCCGTGTAGATCGCGTACTCACCTAAATGGAATGCGCGCAGGTGGCTGCCGCTCCGATCAAGGCGCCAAGCCGCCGTCGCCTGCAATCTGCCATATCCACAGCTGTGGCATGCCGCAGCACTCCAGATAATTCGCGTTGCCGCGATTCTCCTCAACGCAGAGTGAGCAGACCTGGTCCGTGAGGGCCTTCCTGAGGAGAATGGACCGATGAAACTGACAGACCTGAAACAGAGCGGTCACGCTCCATCATTGTTCTGCGCGTTCCTGCATTTCGATGTCTCGTTTATGATCTGGGTGATTCTTGGAGCGCTTATGCCCTTCATTACTACAGATCCCGCGCTCACCGGTCAGAATTTGCGCATTACCCCTGCCGCGGCGATCTCGCGGGCCGACCAGGTGACATTGATCATCAAAGGCCCGCAGAGCGTACAGGACAACCCCAAACTCAAAGCGGATCAGCCGAAGAACGTTTACAATTTAGTCCTGAAGCCCGGCAGTCCGCCGACAGCCACGCGTTCAAGCGTGAAGCCACTTGAAAGTTATGTGATTGACAATTCGAAACCCGAGACGCTCGACGCCGTCAACGCAAAATCACGTTTGATCCACCTGGACATTGCCGGCGCGGCGGTGGGCAATCCGAACGAAAATGTCGTTGCGCTCAAGCCAGCCACGGCGCTCGCCCGGGAGCGGCAGTCGTTCCAGCCCATCGGTAATGGATATCCCGCGTCAGTCAAGCTGACGCTAGTTGCGATACCTCTACTCGCAGCAGCGTTCTGGAGAATACTCATTGGCGGGCTCGCGGACCGTTTTGGCTCCAAGAGGGTAGGAGTCGCCTCCCTGGCATTCACGCTCGTCCCGCTGATCGCCGCGTGGCATTGGGGGAACTCCTACAACACCCTGATGTTCGTCGCCTTTTTCCTCGGGTTGGCGGGAGCGTCGTTTGCCGTCTCCCTGCCGCTTGCGTCACGGTGGTATCCGCCGCATCTACAGGGCCTTGCAATGGGGATTGCAGGCGCTGGAAATTCCGGCACCGTTCTCGCAACTCTTTTCGCTCCGCTCCTGGCCCGTACCCTTGGCTGGCATGCCGTCTTCGGCCTGCTGATCTTTCCGGTGTTGGCGACACTGCTAGTGTTCGCATGGCTCGCGAAGGACCCGCCTGGACAGACCCATCCGGCGCGCGCGAGAGATTATGTCGCGGTTCTCACGCAGCCCGACACATGGTGGTTCTGCCTGCTCTACTTTGTCACGTTTGGTGGCTTCGTAGGGCTGGCCTCGTTCATCAACACGTTCTTCGTGGACCAGTTCGACGCTCCAAAGGCCGCGGTCGGGCTCTGGACCTGGCCGTTCATCATCGCGGGTTCGTTTCTGCGCCCCGTCGGCGGTGCGCTCTCCGACCGGATCGGAGGTGTCCGCATGCTGGGAATCCTCTATTCAACTGTCATTGTGGCGTCCGTCGGAGTGGGATTGATGATCGGCAGCTTCGCCGCGACATCGGTGCTGCTGCTCATCCTCATGGGAGCGCTTGGGATGGGCAACGGCTCCGTCTTCCAACTCGTGCCGCAGCGGTTCCGCAAGGAAATTGGCGTCATGACGGGACTTGTCGGCGCAGCCGGCGGAATTGGCGGGTTCTACCTGAATGTCGCCCTCGGCAGTCTCCATGACAAGTTGACCGGCTCATACGCATCGGGCTTCTACGCGTTTGCATTGATCGCTGTCGCGGCGCTCGCCGGGCTGCTGTGGGTGTCACCAACCTGGACCCGTTCCTGGCTGGGAAGAGGCGGCATCGCGCAGGAGGCCGTTGTACAAGCGGAGACCGTTCGCGCCACCGGCACGCCGCCTGCGCTGCAGGCGGCGGAATAGAGGCCCGATGCAGCGGCTTCTATTTATCGGCTTGCGCGATGAGACGGACATCCTTCCAGCGCTCGATGCGGCAGGCTACTGCTGCCGCATCGCGTCGCCGGACGATGAGATCCTCGTCAGCGTGTTCGAAGCGTTCAATCCCGACGCGGTCGTGGTGGAGCTCGCGGAGGATATTCTTCTGCTCCACCACGTTCGGCAGATCCTCCGATGCGCGTTCAATGCACGGCCGCTGCCTGTGCTCGCTCTCGCACGGCAGGCGCATCTCAGCCCGCCACGTCTTATTGTAGGTGTGGACGATTTTATGGTTGCTCCGTTCCGTCCTGTGGAGCTTGTGGCGCGGATACAGATGCTCTTCTGGCGGTTTCAGCGTGCCGAGATCGGAAACTGTCTACGGTCTGGCGAACTTACACTGGATATTGCCCGACACACCGTTACAATCGCCGAACGGCCGGTAGCGTTCACATTGCGCGAATACCAACTCCTCCAATTCTTAATGACGCATCGTGGGCGAACCTTTACAAGAGAGTCGATCGTGGCGCAAGTGTGGGGCTATGAATTCGAGGGCGATGTTCGAGTCGTAGACGCCTACGTCAAGCGCGTAAGATCGAGGCTAGGAACTCGTCATGGAGTTATGGTAGAGACGGTCCGCGGCGTGGGGTATCGCTTCGCTGCAAATTCGGTAGAGAAGCCTGCAGCCATTTGATGGTTCGGGAAATCGGTCATATAGGTCGCAAAAGACCTATATGACCGATTTGACCGCTACGATCCAACGCAAAAGCACCGACCTGGAAGACTCTATCCCACACCCTGTCCCAGCGACTGCTCCAGGTCTGCGATTAGATCGGCGCACTCTTCAATTCCCACCGAAAGCCTCACCAGCGCCGGATCGATCTCGATCGACGAACCTGCGAGGCTGGCGTGGGTCATTGCGCCCGGATGCTCGATCAGCGACTCAACACCGCCCAGGCTCTCCGCGAGCGTGAATATCCGGGTTCGCGCCACGATCGCCCGTGCACTCGTCTCATCTCGGGCTAGAAACGAGACCATGCCCCCGAACCCGGCCTCATCGATCGCTCGCTCGATGTTTGGTCGCGAAGCGGCCGCGCCGCTTGCGAAGTTGCGCCTGGCGACCGCGTGCCCCGGGTCGTATTCCAATCCGGGATAGTAAACGTGTTCGACACCGGGGTGCTGCGCGAGGAACTCCGCGACTCTCAACGCGTTGGCGCCATGCTGCCGCATCCGGACGGCCAGCGTCTTGATGCCGCGCAGCACCAGGAAGCAGTCCATGGGGCCGGGCACGCCTCCGGTGGCGTTTCGAACGTAGTCGATCCGATCGTGAAGCGATTCATCATTCAGGATCAGTAGACCGCTCACGACATCGCTGTGGCCGCCCAGATACTTTGTAGCGCTATGCACCACGAAGTCCGCGCCAAGGCGCATGGGCCGCTGCAGGTAGGGTGACGCGAACGTGTTATCGACCGCCAGCCAGGCTCCTCGCCGATGGGCGGCTTTCGCCACCGCGGCAATATCAATGCTCTTCAGCAAGGGATTGGTGGGCGTCTCCAGCCATACCATCTTTGTTTCCGGTCGGAAAGCGGCCTCCGTGACGCTCTCGTCGCCGAGGTCGGCGAGGCTGAACGAGATTCCGTAGTCCGACAGAACGCGTGCGAAGAGGCGATACGTGCCGCCGTAGACGTCGTCACCCAGCACTACGTGATCGCCGGGCTTAAGAAGGTAGCAGAGAGTGGTGGCAGCAGCCATTCCGCTGGCGAAGGCGAGCGCATGGCGGCCATCTTCGAGGGATGCTATGCAGGATTCAAGCGCGGTTCGAGTCGGGTTGGCGGTCCGTGCGTATTCGTAGCCTCCGTAGGTCTTTCCG
>Ga0068855_100008956_pt1 | contig 12100 bp, 8 predicted proteins | sample KBSCornC52_FD_66592 | JGI IMG/M metagenome (GOLD analysis project Ga0068855, IMG submission 66592) | Corn rhizosphere microbial communities from Kellogg Biological Station, Michigan, USA - KBS Corn C5-2 | ecosystem: Host-associated > Plants > Roots > Rhizosphere > Soil ...
TCCTGCTAAATATTCTTTAACAACAGCATGTTTGAATTCCAAAGGATAGTGGCGCTTGCCATCAATAATTATCTTTTCCATTGTGTTTACTTTTGTGTAAACTCATTTCAGGACAAGACATAAACCAATGGTTTTTAGGCTCCATTGGAGCCTCCTTTTTAAAAGCGATTCCCCTGGTTTAAAGGGCTGCCAACGCAACCAATGTTTTTGTGGGAACTTCCAAATATCAGGGCATAAAAAAAGTGGGCTGATTTCCATACCAGTCCACTTTATGTCCTAACTAAGCTATTTTACCTAATTATTTGGTGGTCCTTTGGGGAGCAAATAAAGGTAACAAGATAACTGCGATTAATGCTGCAACTTCTAATACTACTAACATGACTAATGATTTAAATTTTTTATATGATTGTTAATTACTCCTGAAAAATATGTCTCTCCTTAAAAGTCCTTACCATTGACTTGCGACCAAGGGTTGACAGGCGGAGCATTTCTATCTTTCTTGTGCAGGGTGTAGCGAAAAATATGCCACTAATATTTACCGGGCATTTAACTCCAAAAGCGCGAAAAATGAAATTTATTTAAATCAGGAAATCATCGGCATAAATCAACTTTCGTCGAAATTTTGTTCGTTTTTTCAATTTTTTTCGAAAAAAACTCGGTTTTAGCGCTCCAAAATCATCGAATAATAAAAAAACACTGATTATTTTGAGGCTTTCTTCAATTTTGCGTTCTTTTTACGACCCCAACCAACACATTGAAAAATTTGAATTCCGATAACGTAAACATCAAATTTAAAACGATTCCTAATTCGCTTGATTTGAAAAAAAATATCGGCATAACATCCCCCCGCTCTAAAAAATTGTCCTGAAAATATTTTTTTGACAATTTGTCAGTAAACGTGACAACGGGCAAAATACTGACAAAATGTACATAAAAATCGGGGTAAAAATCACTGCCAAATTGACAATTTGGGCATGACAGGCCATTTTTTGGCAAAATTGGGGCTATGCCAAACTTTTAATTCCGGCATCCAAAGGTCGATTTCAGCAAGATTTGGTTATAATTTGACATTTGTTAAACAAGCGCTATTCATCTCATTTAAGGGGCTATCACCCGCTATTACAGAACATTATTTGGCTAACAACCTTATTGATAAACACATATGCTTGAAAACAACAATGCCCGCCTGACTCCTTTCTTTTAAAGTCTGGCGGGCATTGCCGTTATAAATTGCCTTCCGGGTTAATATTTAAGTATGATATAACCGGTTTTATGTTTTATCGTGCCATTAACTGTATACTCAAGCGAGTAAAAATAAGTACCCGGCAATTGCAGGGCACCGGTTTTGTTTGATCGTCCGTCAAATTTCTTCGACACGTTATCATATCCCCTGGCTTCATACACTAAATTGCCATTGCGGTTCATGATCAGCAATTTATTATCCGGATAAGCAGTTATGCCGTCGATCTTAAAAAAGTCGTTCGTACCGTCACCGTTTGCCGAAACGCCCTGGTGCACTACAATGCCGTCTTCAGCCAGCAATGGATTTACGGGCGGTTGCGCAACAGCTACGGAGGCATCATCAGGTATGTTACCACCAGATCCTGCCCTGTTCACGGTTACGGTATAGGTTTTGGTAGTTGTACCGTCCTGGGCAGTTACCACTATAGTAAATGTATTGGGTCCAACATTAATATGTATAGGTGCTGTTGTACCTCCCGAAGCTACTGCCGTGCCATTAACCGTTACGGTTGCGGTAGGGTCGGTGGTAGTTGGTGTTACTGTTACCGAGCCAACGCCGTTAACCACATTGGATGAGTAGCTTGTGGTGGTTGGCGAAAATGCCGGGCTTAACACTCCCGCGCTAAAATGCAGCGCCGATAGGTTGGCATTGTTTGAAGGTGCGCGCGTTATAGTAGTTGTATATGTTTTCTGCGTGGTGCCATCCTGTGCTGTTACCACTATGGTAAACACATTTGAGCCGACATTTAAATTGAAGGCTCCCGATGCTACACCCGACGTTTCCGTAATACCATTAACCGTTAGCGTTGCAGTTGCATCGCCGGTGGTTGGCGTTACCGTAATAGTGCTTACGCCATTTACAACACTTTCGGTATAAGTGGTGGTCGACGGGGCAAATACAGGGCTTAATGTTCCGGCACTAAAATGCAAAGCCGAAAGGTTGGCATTGGCGGATGCCGGCCTGGTTACCACTACTGTATAAGTCTTTTGGAAAGAAGCATCCTGTGCAGTCACCACTATGGTAAATGTATTTGTACCGACATTTAAAGAATAGGGGCCGTTATTATCGCCAGATGCGGCTGCCCCCCCATTTATAGTAATGCTGGCATTTGCATCGCTTACCGTTGGTGTTATGCTGATAGAGGTTACCCCATTAACCACATTTTCGGTGTAGCTGGTGGTGGCCGGCGAAAATACCGGCGACAACGTCCCGGCACTCAAATGCAGGGCCGCAAGATTTGCATTATTTGATAGCCTTAATACGGTTATTGTATAGGTTTGCGTAGTTGTGCCATCCTGGGCCGTTACAACTATAGTAATAGTATTGTTGCCAACAGCCAAAGGCAAGCTGCCCGATGCAGCACCTGATGTTACGGCTGTTCCGTTAACAGTAACGGTAGCTGTCGCATCTGTTGTAGTTGGTGTTACCGTCATGGAGGAAGTGGCATAGGGTACCGACTCAGAGTATCCTGTAGTCCCAGAAGAAAAAGGCGGATATAACGAACCTGCACTGGGCACCAGGTTTGATAATGTAGCAATGCTTGATGCCGCCCGTGTTACTGCTATAGTATAAGTTTTGGTGGTTACGCCATCCTGCGCAGTCACTACAATGGTCACCATATTTGAGCCAACACTTAAACTGATTGGCGCCGACGTTGCCCCCGGCGCACTGGCCACACCATTAATTGTTAGGGTAGCGTTGGCATCGGCGGTGGTTGGGGCAAAGGTCATAGTGCTGGCGCCATTTACTACATTTAAAGTATAACTGGTGGTGCCTGAATTAAATACCGGGTTTATAGGGCCGCGGCTGGCGTGCAGGGCGGTAAGATCGGCATTGGTCGACAACACCTTAATGTTTACCGTGGCCTGGGTACTGCCACTGGCATTATAAGCGCTTACGATATAATTGGTAGCCGGGCTGGCAACTAATGGCGTACCGCTGATGACACCGGTTGTACCGTTAAACGCTAAACCCCGTGGTAAAGCGGTGCTCAAATAAAAGCCGCCGGCCGGTGTTATCATTTTAACCGTCGTTCCGCCAGACTCGGAAAAATATACATTTCCGCCAGGGTCTACCGCCACAGATTCGGGATTAGCCAAACCTGTTCCAATGGCTACCGGAGTTGTGGTGCCGGTTCTGAGTATCTTTACAGCGCCGCCGAGATAATCAGTGATATAGACATTACCCGCGCCATCAATGGCCACCCCGGTAGGGTTACTATATCCTGATCCCAAAGCAACGGAAGTACTTCCCGAAGGCGTAAATCTTTTTACCGTACTATTACCATAGTCAGCAACGTAAACATTACCGGAGGCATCAAGAGTAACACCCACCGGCTGGGTATAACCCGAGCCAAATGCTACCGGCGTACCGCCGCCGGCTGGTACTTTATAAACAGTAGCGCCATTAAAACTGGCCACAAAAAGATTGCCTGATGCATCAACAGCCGCGCCGTACGGCCCGTTAAGGCTACTGGCTAAAAGCACAGGCGTACCCGCCCCTCCCACGAGTTCTTTTAGCGTGTTTGCGCCATACTCAGTGAAATATACGTTGCCGGCTGCGTCAAGCGTAAGGCCGCCAGGACTTGAAAGGCCGCTGGCCAGCGTTGCAGGAGCGCCGCCGCCGGCTGGTATTTTATAAACGGTACCTGCACCATAGTCGGTGCCATATACATTTCCGCCAGCATCTATAGCTAAGCCAAAGGGTTGGTTAAGGCCCGATGCAAAAACACCCGGGGTTCCGTACCCCGGCGCCGGAACCGCGCTGGTTACAGGCGTAAGCGGTGTAATGGCCGTACCCATAACATAAACATTAGGGCTGTTATAGCTAACTGAAGGTGTAGTAGTAAAGCTTAATATACTGCCGGTAACCGTACCACCAACACTTGTGGCAGTTACCCTGTAATAATATTTGGTTGAGCCGGTAAGCCCGGTAAGGTTTAAAGCAACAGCCGTATTGCCCGAACCAGCGTTTACCGTGCCGCCTGTTGTAGCCGGTGTAGTTGTAGCCCCTGCCAGTGTAGCCGAAGTTCCGTAAGTAAAGCTTACTGTTGTCGTATTTCCATTATCGTTAACCTGGCCGTTAAGCGTAGCACTTGTTGCAGCCAATGGTGTAACATTGCCGGTAGTAACTGTTGGTACCGAGTATATTAATTTCAACAATGCACCGCCATTGGTGCCATCGTCGCCATCGGCAACAAATATTTTAGCTGCGCTGAATACCTGCAAACCCCATGGATAATAAATACCATTTGAATGCAGGGGGGTAAACACGGCTGCACCCGCTCCGGCTCCGCCGGCATATTCTATCACCTGGTAGCCACTGCCCCTGTTTTCGGTGCTGTAAAGGTTGTTATTGGCATCGGTTGCCAATTCGGTTGAATACATCCCCGTAGATACAGTGGACACGGCATAGGCTGATGCCTTGGTTAATTTATAAATACGCCCGCCATCGGTTATCGACGGCGTATTGCTGAATGCATCGGCAACGTAAACGTCGCCATTATTGGCTACAGTTAAGCCGGTGGGGTAAGTGTACCCGGCACCAACTTTTAAATTATCGTACAAAACAGTACCGGCAGCACCGGCAGCGCTTCCTGATGCATACTTCACAACTGCATAAGTGTTATTGGTAGCATCATACTCCGCCGAATATAAATTATTGTTCAAATCGAGCGCCAGGGCCGAAAAATATCTTCCTGTTTGGAAAGTAGAGGGCGTATACGTACTTCCGCTTAATGTAAGTTTGATGATCGACCCGCCACCGCTGGTAAAATCAGTTGCCACATACACGTTACCGGAATGATCGACGACAAGCCCCCACGGGAAATCAGTAATCTCATGGGTTAAGCCGCTGTAAATAACGGCCGGGGTGCCTGTCCCTCCGGTATATTTGGCGACTTCATAAGTCGCACCCGAGGTACCGGCGGTTACCCGGGTTACATACAAATTATTGCTTCCGTCCTTGGCAAGAGCGGTATAGAGGCCCCCGGTTTCCAGGGTAGCGCCTATGGAGTACTGGGCACTGGCGGTAAACGCACTACCCAAAAAAAGCGTAATTACGACTAAAACGTAAAAGACTTTTGTAACTAATTTTTTCATAAGCATAATTTTAGATACACAAATATGGATTTTGCCAGCCACTCATACATTCTTCATGGATCTGCATAAAATCCGGCGAATCGAATTTTAAACCATTACCCTGGCTTACTATCGTCTTGTATATTTTTTGTTGTGATGTTTTGATACTTACAATATCTATTACCGGTAGCGAAAAGCCCGATAAGGGATAAAAATTGCGTTCACCACGCGGCCCGGTGACTGATTCCTTTTGCAAGAGCGTCATAACGCTGCTCCAATCGCGCTTAAACATAAAGGATTTAACTTCGCGCAGTGCCAAACCGGCCTCGTAGCCCAGCAAGCCATAAATATTGGCCATTTGACCACCCGAGTTTTCAAACCGCTTTACAAATTCGGCGTTGTGCTTGTTTTCGGCCGTCCTGCTCCAGGTGGCGGCGGCATATATTTCAAGGTCCATACCGGCAATATCTTCCAGCAGGTCGTCATAAACCATATTTTCGATAACCACCAGCGGGATCTGCTTATGAAAAGGCGAACTTTTCCACCTTTGCAAAAACTCGTTACCAAACTTGCCGGCAAAAAGTGCGTGTACATAAGTGGGCGGGTCCTGTGCTAGCTGCTCAAAAAAGTTATCGAGGTCCAGTTTCCGAATGTTTGAACTATCACGCGGTATTACATGAAGCCCTATTTGCGAAGCACCGCCTTCTTCGGCGCCTTTTTGAAACGCGCTGGCCAAATGATAACCGGCTTCGTAAACCGGCATTACCATTATACCTGTGCCACCAAATTCTTTTTGTGCCCAGTTACCCAAAGCGTATTGCGATTGCCAGATCTGTTGCGATGAATAAAACACCCGCGGGCTTAAATGATTGAAAAAGGGAATATACTCGCCCATATCAAAAAAGAAAGCCAGTTTGTTGTACTTTTCAATCATTGGTATAATATCAGGCATCGATCTATAACTGATCAGACCCGAAATCATATCTACATTATCAAAAAAGCAAAGCCTGTTCACCGCGTCCAAGGCTGTTTTAGGGTCGCCCATTTCGGTATAAACGGGTACAAACTGCACCTCGTTTTGCTTTACAGTCCCCGGATATAGGCCAAGTAGTATCCCGGCCATAATATGGCTGCCATAAAAAGGGTACACGCCCGAATAGGGCGTTAAAAAACCGATTTTTATTGGACCTGTCATCATCTGTTAAAAGGATTAGTTCCTTGACGGGAAAACACCCTGCAGCGCAATAACATAGTTAACCGCCAGGTACGGTTGTAAATTATTGTGTCCCTGATTGCCGCCTGCAGATCCGATTGCATTATTGATCAATGGCACAATATTGCCTGCAGAAGTATCGGTGGTGTATGTTTTAAGTTGTGTGGCATTAGGCCCCGAACCTGTTGCAGGACCAGCTGACAAATAAACAGTATTGCCCGGTACAGCTGTGGTACCAGCGGTCTTGTTAGCGTTAAATGAATGGCTGTGCGCAGGTATTTGCTGTTGTGTTAACGCAACGGTTTCAGTGCCGCCAACCTGGCCTAAGTTGTACGGTGATAAACCAGGGCCCTGCCCCGAACCGCCCCCGGTATGCACCGGCACACGGCCGCGAAGATCAGGCAAGGCAAAGTTATTTTGCCCGTTGCCTCCATAATAAGTACCAATCAGTGAAAACAGGGCTGTATTGGTAGATATTGCCAAAATTTGCCCATTGCAGAATGCATAACCTTGTGGCGCAAAATTGCTGGCAAACAGGTATATCATTGCTAAATCTGGTGTCATGTTGTAATATTTTTTATGTTTAAATATGGTTTAAAGGCAGGCTCCCTGCCGATTTCTTTTTAATTTCATCTCCGCTGCGGAGTTCATTTTTGCTTAACTGCTCTCCAACAAACCTGCTAACCGGGGCGTAAAGAAATACCACCTTGTGTTAAGCCGGCAAATAAAAAACGTATTCCTGAGTCCGCTTTCATAAAATAAAATTTCGTAAAAAATTTATTATTTAATGTCAATTTTCGCCGGCATCCTTTTTACCGGATTTCGATGAAAATATTATTAATTAAGGGCTAATCAGTAGTTTAGTTAGTTTTAGAACTCAGAGCCGGCGTGCTGCCTTTATATAAATCAGTTACGCCGGCATATATATTCGTTTGTTAATTGCGCGACGGGAAAATACCCTGTAAGGCAATCACAAAAGTAACACACAAATATGGTTGTATATTGGTATGGGGTTGGTTACCGCCTGCATTTGAAATTGAACCAGGACTTATCGGGTTGATGGCTCCGTTAGTTGTATCGGTTGTATACGTTTTTAAAGACGTTGCATTAGGCCCCGAACCGGTAGCCGGCCCCTTTGCCAGGTAAGTATTTGCGGACGGAACTGCGGTATTTCCGGGCAATCCGTTTACATTAAGCGAATGGTTATGTGCAGGTAACTGACTTTGTATAAGAGTTACATTCTCCTGACCACCGTTTTGACCGATATTGTAGGGGGATAAACCAGGCCCTTGCCCCCAATGCATTGGCAATCTGCCACGCAGGTCGGGTAAACCAAATGTCTGTGTCCCGTTGCCGCCAAAATTGGTACCCAGCAGCGAAAAAAGTGCGGTATTTTGTGATATCGACAGCAATTGACCATCACATGTGGCAAATCCATGCGGCCCAAAATTCCAGCCGCCCATAAATATTTCGCCCAGGTAAGCGCTTCCCATATTGAATGTGTTAGGTAGATGTTTACAATCAATTATTTACCCAATAATAAAACAATATTTTGACATACAAGAAAACGATTTTGAACTATTTATTAACGAAAAATACTTAACTAATAATTGACGTCTCTCTCGTAAAAAGCAATGGATCAGGATTAAACGTTGAAATAAACATATATTTTTATTTACGGAATTTTTATTAATACATTTATGTCGCTAATCTCTATCTTATGAACAAACATCGCAGAGCCTTTTTAAATCAGGTGTCATTAATGGCTGGTGCAGCGATTTTAAGCAGGCCAATGGCCTCGGTTGCTGCTGTCAGCAAAAAGCTGAATTCGATACATTCAGCGGCAAAAAACATCACCATTTACCACACTAACGATTTGCATGGCAATATTAACCCGGTTATTAACAATATGGGTGGCCTTAGGCAGGTGAAAACATTGCTCAAAAACCAGGATACCGGAGGCTTGCTTTTAGATGCAGGGGATTTTTTAAGTGCTGCGCACAGCACCATACAACAACATGAACTGGTAGCTGCCATGAACAACATGGGTTATATAGCTGCAACACCGGGCAGCAACGAGCTGTTACTTGGCGAAGACACCCTGGCAGGATTGATACCTCACATGCAGTTCCGCCTGGTAAATTGCAACTACCAATTTGAAGGCGTGTTGCAAAAATTGATTACTCCTTATACAATAGTCAATTCAGGGAAATTTAAGATTGGTATTACCGGGATTGGGCACCGGGTAAAGGGTATAAAATACTTGGACCCGATACAAAGCGCCAATAAAACAGCCCAAATATTGAAAGAAAAAGAAAATTGCGATCTCGTGATCTGCCTTTCTCATCTTGGTTATTCGCAAAAAGATGATATGCCCGACAGCCAAAAGCTAGCCGCACAATCGGAAAACATCGATTTGGTGATCAACGGCTACAATAACAAATTATTAAAGGACCCTATTATTGCTTTAAATAAACAAAAACGCGAAGTTATTATAAGCCATGCGGCATGGGGCGGCTTAATGATGAGCAGAGTGGTATTTGGGTTTGAAGGGAAACAAAAAAACGAGATCAAAGCCAAGAACATAATTGCAGGTCAGGGTAGCGGGCAAACTTCCGATGAAATGATCGCTGAAATCCGCTCGGTTTCAAAACGTTTGGCATCGGCGTAATTACTTATTATTCTTGAATACATCCATTGCTGAAACCATTATAAATTTTGTAAGATCAATTGGTATCAATGTGATTTTACGCCCCATTGATAATTCCTGCTTTTTACCGGGATTGCTGATGGAAAACGGCAGCCTGGTTATCGACCTTGATAAATTGCTTTACCCCGGTGATATTCTGCACGAAGCCGGGCACCTGGCAACTATGCCACCTGCTGTTCGCGAAACCATGTCAGATAATCTTGAAAGTAACGACTTGCATAAAGGCGGCGAAATTATGGCGCTTGGCTGGTCGTACGCAGCTTGCATCCATCTTAAACTTGATCCGCATATAGTTTTCCACGCCGATGGATACAGGGGCACTTCTGAAGGTATAATAAGTACTTTTGCTGACGGAACCGCTATCGGGCTTCCATTATTACAATGGGCCGGACTAACATATGATGAGAGGCGGGCAAAGGAATTTAATGTATTGCCCTACCCAAATATGATTCGCTGGACCCGGGAAAACTGATATACACTTCATGCAAGAAAACCCGCTAAAGTATTGGATACCCTACAAAATAGACAAGCCGGATGGCCATGAGCTGTGTTATTGGATTAATACCTTTGGCGAGCCTTTTTCCGAACCTTTTTTTGACGATACACTCCGGAAATACCGGATAATGAACCATCCGCATTCAAAAACAGCCTCGGTTAGCTACATGGATATGTTAATTGACTGGGCTAAGGATTTGGATGCGATAGCGCCGGCGGCTTTTATTTTTCATATTTCACGCTGCGGTTCAACCCTTTTGGCACAACTGCTGGCAGCCGGCGGGCAACGTATTGTACTTTCGGAGGTTCCTTTTTTGGACGACATCCTGCGTTTGCCTTTTAAAAATACAGGAGCGGAAGTGGCTGAGACCGATGAGCTGCTAAAAGCCGCTATAAAATTTTACGGGCAACCCAAAAACGAAAACGAGCAGCAGCTATTTATAAAAACTGATAGCTGGCACATCGCCTTTTACAAACAGATAAGAGCGCTTTACCCTTCAACACCTTTTATATTAATGTATAGGACCCCTGACGAGGTGTTTAGGTCGCACGGAAAACTGAAGGGAATGCACGCCGTGCCCGGTTTAATTGAACCGGAAATATTTGGTTTTAATGCGGCCGATATTCAATACAACGATTTTGACGGCTACCTGGCCAGGTTGCTCGAAAATTACCTAACCCGCTACATCGACGTTGCAGAAACAGACAAGAATTGTTTATTGATTAACTACAACGAAGGCCCGATGCCCATGGTAAAAAGAATTGCTGCTTTTATCGATATGCCACTCAGCGAAAATGAAATTAAAATCATGGACGAAAGAAGCAGGTTTCATTCCAAAAAACCTGATGAACGTTTCCATGAAGAAAAGATCAACTCCATCCCCGGGTGTTTAACCAATGCGATGGCGCTATACGCTAAGCTGGAGGGTATCAGGCGAAGCCTTTGACCATCAATCCGCTGTTTCTGATTAAGACCCCAGGTTTTCAACTCAAGACTCAAAAAACTAATCCCGTTCGTGAATGGCCGTTGGCCTGCGGCGTAAAAAACCACCTTCCCTGTCCGAAAAAACGGTGCGAATCTCCGCAATGATCGATAGGGCAATTTCTTCGGGGCTTAACGCTCCTATGTCCAGGCCGGCAGGCGCATAAATCCTCTCCATGCTTTCCTCATCAAGCGTATTGCCATCCGTGGCGAGTTCTCTGAAAATTTTCTCGGACCGTACCCTGGGGCCAAGCATGCCTACGTAAAATGCGCCTGTGTTTAATGCCTTTGGCAAATTCCGCTTATCTGTTTTATAATCGTGCGACATCAAAACAAAAGCGGTATACCTGTCGACCGGGATTTCACCTAATTGATGATAGTCAAAAACGGTATCGGCCACTTCTGAAAACCGGTTGTTAATTTTAAGTGGGTTAGATACCAGGGTAACCCACCAGTCTATTTCCTTTGCCAATCGGGCGAGCGGCAATATATCATACTGATGCCCCATTAAGATCAGGTGGATATCCGGCAATAATATCTCGATAAACAGTAATAGTTTTTTGCCATCGGCGGTAGTAAATTGCCGTGGGGCTGATTTACCGATTTCCGATTGTTTTAATATTTCGTTATTTACCTGCCTTTCCAGTAACTCGTCTCCAAATATCTCCAGGCTTTCAAACCCTTCGTAGGCTATCGCATCGCCCGCTTTAACTTTGTTCCAATTTCCCTCCAGGCCCGTAACCGTAATAATCACCTGCGTTTGCCGGTTTGCGGCGACGCACGATTTTAACACTTCAACTGGGTTGCTTTTATTTTCGAATTGCAGGGGCGTAAATAGCACGTCGATTACGCCATTGCAACCCAGGCCAACGCCAATTTGATAAGCGTCATCCTCGGTAGTATCGTAAGTTATTAAACTTGAAGCCGATTTTGCTATGGCTAACCGTGCGCGTTTCAGTGCATCGCCCTCCAGGCAGCCGCCGCTGATCCCCCCTACCCATACACCATCATCGGTAACCAGCATCCGTGCGCCCGTGCGGCGGTACGACGATCCTTCAACCCGCACCACCGTTGCCAATGCGGCGCTGGTATTTGACCTGTCAATTTTGTCGTACGCGCTGATGATCGCCTTTATCTCCTTCATTTTTTAAAATTAACATTTCGCAGCAATTGTTTAAAATTGATTTGACGATGCAAGTGCCAAATCAACAGTGTCGCTAGTCCAAAGTCATGAGCGCGAAACCACCTTGTACAGTTTCGACTCAAGACTTTGTACTCCGGACTCAAGACTTATATATAGCTCATTTGTAACAACCTATGTCAATTTCAGTCTCAATAGAAAATACTTTTATGACAAAGGAATCATTTTCAATCAATG
>Ga0068855_100008958_pt1 | contig 12099 bp, 9 predicted proteins | sample KBSCornC52_FD_66592 | JGI IMG/M metagenome (GOLD analysis project Ga0068855, IMG submission 66592) | Corn rhizosphere microbial communities from Kellogg Biological Station, Michigan, USA - KBS Corn C5-2 | ecosystem: Host-associated > Plants > Roots > Rhizosphere > Soil ...
GCGCTGGCGGCGATCTACCGACTTCGCGATGCGCGGGATGCCTTGTGGGTGGTGACTGCGTTCACGGTCGGTCACTCGATCACGCTGGCGCTCGCGGTGACGGGCGCACTGACGCTCCCGCCGGCGCTGATCGAATTTCTGATTCCAATCACGATCGTCGCGACGGGCATCGAGAATCTCGTCGTCAGCGATCGAACGCGCGCACCGTGGGGTGGACGCTATCGTCCCGTCTTCGCCGGCGTGTTCGGCTTGGTTCACGGCGCCGGGTTCGCGAACTATCTCAAAGCGCTGTTCGTCGACCACATCGCGCTGCCGCTGTTTGGGTTCAACGTCGGCATCGAGCTCGGACAGATCACCGTTCTCCTCGCGGCCGCGGTTCTGCTCGCGGGGATCGATCGGGTGATCGCGTGGCTTCGGGCCCCGAGCGTCGATTGGCCGGCGCTTCGGATTCGCATCGTCGCGGTGTCGTTGGTCGTCGTCGCCGTCGCGTCGCGCTGGGCCGTTCAGCGGAATCCATGGTGAGCATGGTCCGACTTGCGACGGCAATGGTCGTTGCGGCGCGCTTCGCCGGCGCGCCGACAGCAAGCTCCGCGCATCCGCTCCATACGACGCTGACCGAAGTTCGCGTCGACGCGACGACGCACACGGTGCGACTGATGGTGCGGGTCTTCGCCGATGATTTCGGGACGGCGCTGGCGCGGCACACGCGGGTCGCTTCGCCACCGGTCGGGCGCGCATGGGATGACGCGGCGACCAGTTATCTCGGATCCGCGGTCGCCATCGCAGATCGCGCGAACACGCCAATCGCGCTTCGTTCGTGCGGTACGCGCCGCACGGCCGACCTACTCTGGATTTGCCTCGAGGGGACAACCAGGGAGGTCGCGAACGAGATTCGTGGTCGCAATACGATTCTCTGCGACTTGTTCGACGATCAGGTGAACATCGTACAGCTCACGTCCGGGACCGAAAAGCACAGTGTGCTGTTCACTCGGGGAGATGGGCTCAAACGATTGTCGTGAAGACTGACCGCCGCCTGTCATCCGGCCAATGCCTCCGCCTCCGTCTCGTCGGGCTGCTTCGGCGCATCCCACTCATTGCCACACTTGAGGCATTTGCGGAAATCACCGCGCGCTTTCGTGAACTTCATCTCGGCGCCCAAGTACCCGCACTCCGGACAGATTTCCGCGATTGGCTTGTTCCACGCGACGAAATCACAGGTCTCGTTCGAGCACGCATAGAAGGCGGTGCCACGCTTCTTCGAGCGGCGCTCGACGAGCTCGCCGCCATCCTTCGGACAGAACACACCGGTGGGCATCGAGCGCGTGCCGCGACATTTGGGGAAGGTGCTGCAGCCGAGGAACTGGCCGCTGCGGCCCTGACGAATCACCATCGGTGCGCCGCAGAGATGACACATGTGCTCCGTCAGCACCGGCTTCGCCTTCTCACCCTTGATCGGCCGCGTATACTTGCAGGCCTTCGGGTGATTCTCGCAGGCGAGGAACGGGCCGAAGAATCCGCCGCGCGGCTCGAGCTTGCCGCCACACTCCGGACAACGCAGCGTGTCGATCTGCGATAGATCGAACGCCTCGGCGATGAGTGCCGGCGCGTCGACTTTGCTCAAGCTGGCAGCGAACGGTGAATAGAAATCCTTCAACACGCGCTGCCAACCGAGTGAGCCGGCTTCGATCTTATCGAGCTCGCCTTCCATCTCGGACGTGAAACCCACGTTGAAGATGTCGGGGAACTGCTTGACCATCACGCGCTCGACGGTCTCGCCGATCTCGGTCGGGAAGAAGCGACGCTGCACCAGCTCGACGTAGCGACGATCCGCGAGCACCGAAATGATGGACGCGTACGTCGACGGCCGCCCGATGCCGAGGCGCTCGAGCTCCTTGACGAGACTCGCCTCGGAGTAGCGCGGCGGAGGCTCGGTGAAATGTTGGCTCGGCGTGATGCCTTTGCATGGCACTTTCTCGCCCACTTCGACGACGGGCAATGCCTGTTCGTCTTCGAGCGTCTTGTGCTCCCCTTCTTCGCGCGCCTCGCGGTACAGCGCGAGAAAGCCCTGGAACTTCACGATCGAGCCGGTCGCGCGGAACAAATAGCTCCGACGACCTATGTCCGGTTGGGTCGTCGACGGAATGTCGAAGTCGACCGTCGTGGTGTCGAAGACGGCCGGCGACATTTGCGAGGCCATGAAGCGCTGCCAGATCAGTTGATACAGCTTGAACTGATCGGCGTTGAGGTACTTCTTGATCTCGTCCGGTCGACGCGTGGGATCGGTGGGACGCACGCCTTCGTGCGCGTCTTGAGTATTCTTTGCGGCCTTGCCGTCGCCGCCGCCGTAGAGCTGCGGTGTTGCGCAAACATACGCCTCGCCAAACAAGGTGCGCAGATACTCGCGCGCCTGAATGGCCGCGCTCTCGGCAACGCGCGTCGAGTCGGTACGCATGTAGGTGATGAGACCGACGGCGCCTTCGTTGCCCAGCTCGACGCCTTCGTACAAGCCCTGTGCGACGCGCATCGTGCGCTTGGAACCGAACGACAGCTTCTTGGCCGCTTCCTGCTGAAGCGTGGAGGTCGTGAACGGCGCGGACGGATTTTTCCGTCGCTCGCGGCGTTTGACCTCCGTGACGTCGAATGTGCGGCGACCTTTGAGATCGTCGAGCACGCGCTGCGCTTCGGCCTGATTGTGCAGCTCGGCCTTCTTGCCGTCGATTTGATGCAGCTTCGCCGTGAATTGCTGGCCGTCCTTCTCGAGCAACGCCTCGATGGTCCAATACTCGACCGGCTTGAACGCACGAATCTCCCGCTCGCGCTCGACGATCAGTCGAAGCGCGACCGTTTGCACGCGGCCGGCGGACAATCCTTTCTTCACCGTCTTCCAAAGCACCGGGCTCGCCTTGTAGCCGACGAGACGATCGAGCACGCGACGCGCTTGCTGCGCCTCGACCTTCTTGCTGTCGATGACGCCGGCGTCCTGCACGGCACGCTGCACCGCGTCTTTCGTGATCTCGCGGAACAGTACGCGACGAATTGGAATAACCGGCGCACCGCGCTTGGGCGTGATCTGCGACGCCACGTGCTGCGCAATCGCCTCTCCCTCGCGATCAGGGTCGGTCGCGATAAGGACTTCCTTGCTGTCCTTCGCCGCGCTCTTGAGCTCAGCGATCGTCTTCTCTTTGCCGGGAATTGGAACCAGGTCGGCACGGAAGCCATTGTCGACGTCGACGCCAAGCTTTTTTGCCGGCAGATCCATGATGTGGCCGACTGTCGCGCGGACCCGATACCCGCGACCGAGATACTTCGCGATCGTCTTCACCTTTCCCGGCGACTCGACGATGACGAGCGTCGACCCCCCGGGCGACCCCCCAGTGCCGTTTGACTCGTAGTCCATCACTTCCTCGACGACGGACGCGCGGCCGCGACGGGCGGTGGCTTTCGTCACCGCCTTGCTCTTCTTCTTCGCCGCCGCCGAAACCTTCTTGGCAGCCTTGGCGGGCGCCTTCCTCTTAGCCACAGTCTTTCTCGTTGCCATGCTCAGTGTACCGTCGGGTGAGGATCGTCTTCGCTCTGCTCGAGGAACCCAGCGCCCTCCATGAGCGACCGAAGGTCGTCGAGCGCGATACGTCCGTCTATCTGCAAGAGTGCCCGTTCGATGATGTGTTCGAGCTCGGCAGCGTTCAACGCGCCGGAGCCAGTCAACGACAGCAAATGCCCCCAAGCCTCGGGAGCAAACCGCCCGCGTTCGTGCGGGCCCAACACGCGAAAAGTCATCTGTTCCTTCATTGACGCTTCGACCGCCAGAAAAGCAAGAAGGGGAGGACTTGCGATGCGTTCTGCATCGATCCTCTCCCTGTCGAATGCACTGATTTCGACCGCCTAAGCTACTCAGGGAGCCAATCGGCCCCATTGGAACGGTAACGTATGTCTACTCAACTCCAGGGGCAAGCTCCGCAACCATTTCTATAACCCTTTGCAAAGCAAAGAGTTCCGTGTCAACAACTTGATCGGCTGACTCGTACGCCGCCTTGCGCGCGTCCAATAGTCGCTTGAGCTCGCCCAACGGATCCGGCCGCATCAAGAGCGGCCGCATCGACCGCAAGGGCCCCAAACGCTTGAGCGCCGCCTCGGGGGTCACTCTAAGGTATATGATCCGACTAGGGGGGTGCACCATCGAAATGTTCTCGGGGTCGCCAACCCAACCCCCGCCTGGCGCCACTACCATGTTGCCGACCAGCGTGAGCTCGCTGGTGAGCTCGCGCTCTTTGCCGCGGAAATACGGCTCGCCCTTTTCGCCGAAGATCTGGCTGATCGAACGGCCTTCGCGGCGCTCGATCTCCTGATCCAAGTCGAGGAACGTTCGCCCGAGCCGTTCGGCCACGGCTTGACCGATCGTCGTCTTCCCCGATCCGGGAAGGCCGACGAGGATCAGGTGCGGCCGCGACGGATCAGCCGCCGAGCCGGGTCGCGACGTGCGAAAGATAGGCGCCATAATTCCGTTGCGTTTCGCCGAGCGAATCGCCGCCGAACTTCTCGAGGAATGCATCGGCCAACACCAAGGCGAGCATGCCCTCGGCAATGACCCCCATGGCTGGCACAGCGGTCACGTCACTGCGCTCAGCGACCGCGGCCGCGGCTTCACCCGTCGCGACGTCGACAGTGCCAAGCGGACGCATCAACGTGCTGATGGGCTTCATCGCGACGCGAACGACGAGCGGTTCACCGGTCGTCATCCCGCCCTCCAATCCGCCGGCGCGATTCGTTTTGCGTCGGACATTGCCGGCGCGAACGCGGCCGGGAGCCATCTCGATCTCATCGTGGACGTCCGCCCCAGTCACACGCGCCGTCTGAAACCCCATTCCGATCTCGACGCCTTTGACCGCGGGAATCGACATGATCGCCGCGCCGATGCGTCCGTCGAGCTTTCGATCCCACGACACGTGCGATCCGAGTCCCACAGGCAGGCCATCGGCGACGACTTCGCAGATTCCCCCGAGCGTGTTGCCAGCGCGCTTGATCTCGTCGATGTACGTGACCATGCGTTGCTCGGCGTCGGCGTCGAGTGTGCGCAGCGCTGATGCATCGGACGCGGCATTGATGTCTTCGGGCATGTCCGCCGGACGCACCGCATCGATTCCGCCGAGTGAAACGAGGTGACTGCCGATGCGGACGCCGAACTCGGAGAGAAATCGCTTGCAGATCGCGGCGGCGGCAACCCGAGCCGTGGTCTCGCGTGCGGACGCGCGCTCGAGGATGTCGCGCGCGTCGTCGCGATCGTACTTGAGAATGCCTGTGAGATCAGCATGACCCGGCCGGACGCGCGTCACCACGCGTTTTCGCGCGCCGGCGTCGGGCGCATCGGGCGCCGGATCCATAATTTCGCGCCAGTTTTTCCAATCGCGATTCTGAATCATCATCGCGATCGGTGAGCCGAGCGTCTCACCGGCGCGGACGCCGGAGAGGAATTCGATGGTGTCCTTCTCGATCTGCATGCGCCGTCCACGCCCGTAACCTTGCTGGCGGCGCGCCAGCTCGGCATTGACGTGATCGGCGAGAAGCGGTAAGCCCGCGGGCATTCCTTCGAGAATGCTCACGAGCGCTTGGCCGTGCGATTCGCCGGCTGTAGTGAAACGAAGAGGCATGGGAGAAGGATAGCGGACGCGCGAAGCGCGCGCGCTGAGAAAGCTTTGCGCGCGCGCGACGCTCGTCCTTCACTCCTGACGCGCGACCTACGGTCCCGGCTTGATGTCGCTTGCCGTCAGGTCGATGACGATGAGTCCTTGTTGGCTGACCGCATAAAGCTTGAGCACCACGCTGCCCGGATCGCCCGGCATGGGCAGCGATGCGCGGAGCGGTCCATAGATCGGATTCTTGAGCTGCAAGCGGGCGCGGTTGATGTAGTAGGCGATGTCGACGACTTCGATCACGCCGCTCGACGCACCGACGAACGCGAGCCGGCTCGCTCCGTCGGTCAGCGTGCCGTCGGCCGACGGGTGGAAGGCGATGCCGGCGCCGTCATCGAACGAATCGTACTTGCCCTGCAAGCGAAGGTGGAACGGATCGCTCACCGCGGCGAAATACGCTTGCGCGCCGTGCGAGGCGACTGTGCCGCCTGACTTGTCGAGCGCGAGTCCGAGTACCGACTCCGACGCGTTGTCGGTGAGGTCGGAGATCGTGACCAGTGGAGAATAGAAGTTCGGGACGCCACCCGTGGAGTCGGCGACCATGATTACCCGCCCGGATCCGGCCTTGTGTCCTTCGCCGAACGCCAACCAGTTCCGATTGCCACTCGCGGCAACGAAGGTCGTGTCGGTCAGCGGCAACGTGCCGACATCGAGCCGAAGGATTGCCTCGGCGTCGCTGCCACCACCAACCAGCTTGGCGATTGCGTTGAGCGGAACCGAATCCATCGCCACGAGAGTGCCACTGCGTTGACCGTACGGGTGATCGAACAGGAACAGCGTATCCGATGCATCGGACGTTGGCAATGCCGCGCCGATCGCGAGCGAGTCGACATTGAAGACGGCGTACATCTGTTGCGTGCCCGTGATGAACTTTCCGTACTGCCAGATCTGGTGCGGATCGGGTACCGGGAGACCAGGATCGAGCCACCGGATGGTGCCTGCGGGTGCGGTGGTCGTGGGCCGCGTGGAGTAGAAGATGCGACCGCCCTTCGACTCGACGAGGTACTGCGGACGATCGGAGTAGCTGATCGGACCGTCGGCCGTGAGGCGGATCTTACCAGTATTCTCATCCCGCTGCATCGTGACGGTATACGTGTACGTGTTCCGCGTCAGAATGCGGTGGCTGAGATCTTCCTTCAGCTGGTTGGCATCCGTCGTTCCAATGAACACGCGACTGATGTTCGTGCCACCGGAGTTCGCGACGAGCAGCGTGTCGGGATTGTTCGAGATGAACATGCCCCACGGCAGCGAGCCGACTGCGACGTTCGTCGCGGCAAAGCCCTTGTTCGCCGCGGAGCTCTGCCACACCTCGAGCAGATTGAATGCGGTGTTCGAGAGAAAGACGTGTCCTCGCGCCGCATCAACGGCGATGTCGCCGATGACGCCCTGATGGGGCAGCGCGAAGGTGCGGCCGTATACGACCAGCGTCGAGTCGACCACTGCGTTGGCGAGATTGCCTTCCGGCGTGCCGCGGCTTGCCGCCACGGCGTATCCAATGCGGCCCGCCTGATCGATTGCGAATGCGGTGATGCCGAGCCGCTTTCCTTGTTGCGTGGCCGGCAGATTGAGCGGAACGTTCGTTTGAACGTTGGCGTTGTACGGCTGCGAAAGCTTGACGGTATCGCCGAGGATGAGCGTGCCGACGCTGTCGCGAACGAGGAGACCAACACTCGCGATGCCGTCGCCGGTCGCTCGGACGGTGACGGAGTCGGTGTATTCGTTCTTGACCGCGACCGTTTGCGTCACGCGCGGCTGCGCCAAGCTCGCGCTCCGCACGAAAACCGAGACGGGCGGCGCGGAGCCGGGTTGGCGATTCACGTCGACCGAGGTTGCCGTGACGGTAATCTTGCCGCGAACCGGTGCATTGATCGGCACGCGGACAACCGCCGAGAATGTGACATCTCGCGGCGAGGTCGAATAGACTTGCGTTACGATCGTGTCCAACTTGGTCGGCCAGTTCGCCTCACCCTGCACGCGGATGTCGATACGACCAACGCCGTCGCCGTGCTGAGCCTGGGCCGAGACACTGAGGCCGACGCCAGCAGGAATGCTGTCGCCGTTGGTTGGTGACGTGATGGTGACTTTCGGGCCGGAGACGATGTTGATGCGGCGCGTAGCCGTATCAGCGGCCCCGAGGCTGTCGGTGGCGATGACGACGATCACCAAGCTATCGAGCGTCGTGTCTTTGGGGTTGATCGGCTGCAGATACCGCCGAACGGTCGTGTCGCGCAATCCGCTGCGAAACGTTCCAGTGACTGGAATGCTCGTCACCTTATATCGCGGAGTCTGCGTGAACGTGCCGAGGTCGATGCTGCCGGTCTCAGTCACCGCCGCCATGGTGGCGCTCCTGAGCGCCTTGTCATCGTGCAATCGCACGCTGACCAGCACGGAGTCGCCGAGATTGATCAACGCGCCAGTCGTCGGCGAATCGATCACGATCGAGGGCTTCTTGGTCGAGCTCGAGGTCGACGACGACGAGCTCGAGCCAAATTGCGACTCACTCGGCAGTCGCGCGTCGCAACTGGCGACGATCACGACGCCAGTCGCGAGCGCGGCTAGACGAAAGAGGTTTGATCGCATTGATATGACTCCGGCGCCGATCACGGACGTCCAGTCTCGGGCGGTGCCGTCTGCCCGTCGTCGATGATGTGTGGCGTGATCAGGATGAGCAGGTCGCGCTTGGTCTCTTGACGCGTGGTGACGCCGAAGAGACGGCCGATGATCGGGAGATCGACCAGGACCGGGAGACCCGACTTGGTGACGCTGACCGTGGTTTGGGTCAATCCACCCATGACGGCGGTCTCGCCATCGGCGACGAGGACCTCGTTGTCGACCTTCTGCGTCGGGAACACAGCGCCAACGTCGTTGGCCTGGAACTGCACATCGGAATTCTCGACGTGCACCTTCATCTGGATCTGACGATTCGCGGTGATTTGCGGCGTCACCGTGAGGATCACACCGGTCTGCTGGAAGCTGACCGCGGCGCGTGGGAAGTTGCTCGTCTGGTTTCCGCCCGCACCGGCGTCGATCACGCGGATCGGCACCTGCGTACCAGCGGTGAGGTTGGCCGTGCGGTTGTTCAACACGCTGGCACTCGGCTCGGCTTGGACGTCGAGGAGCGTCGTCTGCTGAAGCGCCTCGAGGAACGTCGTGAAGTCGAAGTTGCCCATCGCCGTCGAGTAGACCAGCTGGAGCGCCGCGGCGGGAATGCGCTGCGTCGCATTGGCGATCGCCGATACCGTATTACCGCCCAACTGAATCTGACCAGGATCCGTGCGGACCTTGCCGAGCGAGTCGAGCCGCGGAACGATGTCGTTGAAGAATTGTTGGCGCGAGCCGAGGTCGTAGCGGAGTCCCAAGCCCTCGAGCGACGTGCGGTCGACGAGGATGATCTTCGCCTTGATGTTCACCTGCGGCTGACGAAGGTCGAGGCTGCGAGCGTACTTCTCGAGATCGCTGAGCGCCGTTGGAATGTCGGTGATGCTGATGCTGTTCGTGATCGTGTCGGCGGTGACGGCTCCGCGCACGGGACAATTGATCGACTGCACGACGCCGACTTGCGGCACGGGCTGCGCCGTCGGCATTCCGGGGACGGGCTGCGAGATCGATGATCCCGCGTTTGCCATCGGCGTCTGCGGACACGTGCGAGTCAGGCGCTCGCGCACCATCGGTGCGGCCGCCGCTGCGCGAGCATAGTTGAGGCGAACGTTTCGGGTCTGCAGCGGCACTGTCGACTGACGCGCCGCAATGTTCTCGAACGTATCGATGAAGATGACGCCATCGGGATTGACGGTGACGTCATAGCCATTGGCGTTCATGACCTCTTTCAATGCAACGTCCCACGGCAGGTTCATGATGTTCGCCGTGACCGTTCCAGCGACGCTCTTCGACTGAAGAATCGTGCGACCGGTAAACGTCGAGAATACGCCAAGCACGTCACTGATCGACGCGTTCTCCCAGTTCACGGTGATGCGTGGCTCCTGCGACTGCTGTTTCGCGGGCTTCCCGACCACGGCGCTCACTGGCTCCGTTTTCGCGGAAGCCTGCATCATCACCGAGGGCTCTTCGGCTTCGGCCTTCGCCTCGGCCTTCGGGGCCTGGGTCTTCGCCGCTTCGGTCTTGACCGGCTGGGCGCTGGTCATGTCGGGTTTCGTCGCTTCGACTTTGGCGAGCTTCGGCTCGGCTTCCGCCTTCGTGCCCGCGCCATTCACTTGCCACGGCGAGAACTTCGCGCCCGCGCCATCGATGGCCACGCGCACTTCAGCGCCGTCTTGCGAGACCGTATAGTCGTGCGGTGCATCGAGCGTGAGCACGACGCGGACGACGCTCTTGGTGAATTGCGAGTAGCGGATGCGCGTGATGCCGCCGCGCGCGACGCCATCATATGAATCGCCGGCCGGCAGCCCGAGCGTGGCGCCGGTCATGTCGATGACGATCTTGTCAGGCTTGCTGAGAATGAAGTGCTTCAGCGTGATCGTGCCGTCGACGTGAATGACGACGTCGGCATGGCCCGCGCCGGTCGCTGGGACCACACTCAGCGAGGTTACGGTCGCATCGTTGGGCGTCGGAAGCGCGGAGAGTACCGCAGGACGTCCGCCGATCGCGCCGAACGCAACCAGCATCGCTGATGCAAGCGTCCGGTGATGAATCATTTTACCCTCGCTTTGGTGGAGTCGCCCAGGACCAGAGAGTCCTGACGCGAAGACCCGAATTCTTCAATCGTGAATAGGACGGTTTTGGTACGAATTGCGGACACGCGCATGCGGCCGAGTCCAGAGCCGAGTGTGACGCGGTATTGCGCGTTGGTCGCGAGATCGCGCAGGGTCGCCACGGAATGTCCGCCAGCTTGGTCATACAGGATGCCGGTGAGTCGCAAATCGCTCATCGTCGGCCGGAGCTCGTTGGTGCTGAGCAGCGAAACGAACGGGTCGCGTCGACCCGAGTCGGTGTAGTCGAACGTCTCGCGCATGATGGTCGTCGGAGGAACGGTCGTATCCTTCTGCGCGATGACCAGCGTACGCACGGGCTGACGCGACGTACGCGCGGCGTCCGCGGCGTTTGTTGCCCCGGCCTGTTGCGGCTGGGGCTGCGCCTCCGGATGCTGCTCGGCTTCGATGTGCGCGTTGGTCGCCGCCGCGGCCTTGTTGGCGACGCGCTTGGCGTTCGTCAGCGGATCTTGCGCCGACGCCGTTCCGGCGACGGCGAGCAACGCCGCGGCGATCATGATGCGACGGCTCATGGCGCCCCCGGCTTTGCCGAAGGAACCGCGACCGGCTTGACGGACGCGCGAGCGACGTACGTCTGGATCTGGAAGCGCGCGTCGAGGAACTGCTCGTTCTTTTTCGGCTTGCGCTCACCGACGCGCGAGCTCGGCGTCAGCGTCAGGTTGATCGGAGCGACGATCCGCGACAGCGAACCAACGTTGGCGAGGAATTCGCCGACTTGATGGTAGGCGCCCGTGACCCCGAGCTTGTACTTGTAGGTGTTGAACTGATCGCCATCGATGATGCCGTCTGGCTGCACGTCGGAAAGCTCCAAGCCAGCGTGCCGTGCCGCGGTCGAAATCGATTCGAGCAGCGCCGGCACTTCGTTTTCCATCGGGACGAGATGACGAAGCTCAGCCAATTCACGAGCGTAGGTGTCAGCTTCCTGCTTCATCTTGGTCGCGGTGCCCTTCGCGACTTCGGATTTGGCGAGCTTGTTCAAGGAATCGAGCGTGTCGAGGCGGACCGCGATCATCGTGAGGTCTTTGTTTTTCGGCGTCCACACGAGCTGCTGGTAGACGACCGCGAGGCCGATCGACAACAGTGTGACGACGAGCAGCTTTTGGCTGCGCGGGTTCTGTGGGAGCAGGGCCATGCTATTTCACCGAGAGGGTGAGCGGCACGCGGCGAACGACCGTCGTGTCTGGCCGACTATAGGCGACCGTGAGCTGGAACTGGGTGACTTCCTTACCCTGGTCGAGCGCGAGCTCGGAGTGCTCGAGCTGGACGTTCGACAGGAACGGCGACGCTTCGAGATCTTTCATGAAGCGCGTGAGCGCCTGGATGTCGACCGTGCGACCGGACAGACGAATCGAGACCTGGTCGAGAGGAATCGACGTCTCGATCCGCTTCGGCTGCTTGCCTTTGTTCTTCGGGTCTTCCGTGGTCTTGGGCAGCGCGACGACGTTCGTCGAGCCTTGCGGCGTTCCGTTGAGCGCGATCATCGAGAGCCACGTGTACTGCGGCAACGCGCGGCTGATCTCGTCCATGATGTGCGGCCAAACGTAGCGATCCTCGTCGATGCTCTTGATGATGTTGACTTGGCGAAGCAACGTGTCGCGAACCGCCTCGGCGTGATAGCGATCCTTGAGGAAATTGGCATACCGCGTCGAGTCGACGACGGCTTTCTCGATGCGGGTCTGAAGGTC
>Ga0068855_100008962_pt1 | contig 12095 bp, 7 predicted proteins | sample KBSCornC52_FD_66592 | JGI IMG/M metagenome (GOLD analysis project Ga0068855, IMG submission 66592) | Corn rhizosphere microbial communities from Kellogg Biological Station, Michigan, USA - KBS Corn C5-2 | ecosystem: Host-associated > Plants > Roots > Rhizosphere > Soil ...
CCTGGAGCGCGGCGACCATCTTCTCGTTCTGCAAGTGCCAGTCCATCTCCGGCCGGTCGGGCCGCCGGTTGTCATGGATTCCATCCTGAATGAACACGCGGAGCGGCTTCCGAGGATTCCTGCGCACGAGGTCCGGGTAGACGTGGCCTCCGCGCAGATTGGTGAAGCTCCCGATCAGGCTGATCACGCGGCGGAACGCGTTCGGTCGCTCCCACGCCACCGTGAACGCCGCGATTCCACCGCTCGACGCGCCGCCGATAGTCCGGCCATTCGGGTCCGTCGTCAGGTTGTAACGCCGCGCCACCTCCGGCAGGATCTCGTCCACGACCAGCCGGGCATACTTGTCGCCGAGCGAATCGTATTCCACGCTGCGGTTGTTGGGGTTGCCGGTGCCGATGGTCTCCGGAAACGTGTCGCCCCGCTGTCCCGGCGTGATGAAGATTCCAATGGTAACGGGAATCTCGCGCCGGTAGATGAGGTTGTTCAGCACGTTCGGCACGCGCAGCACGCCGTTCGGGTTGACCGCCCGCGCACCATCCTGGAACACGAGCACGTTGGCCGCCTGGTCGCCGGTATATTGCGCCGGGACGAAGATCCAGTACCGGCGGATGGTTCCGGGAAACGCGGCGCCCTTGAAGTCGAACGGCCCCTCGATTCGGCCCTGTGGAACGCCGGCCCGCACCAGCGAATCCGGACCGAGCGTGTACGTCTTCAGCGTGGACGCCTGCTGCGCACCGGCACCCGCCGTCATCGCCAACAGCAAGCAGGCAATCTGTACCGCGATTCGCATGCCTTGACCTCGCATTACGGCCGCTCGCCCAACAACGGATGCGGGTTCCGGTAGCCGAATCCCTCCTGGTGCCAGTAGGGGTAGGGAACCGTTACGGCGCTCGCATCGTCCAGCCGCTTCACCTGGACCGGCGTGAGCGACCAGCCGACCGCGCCGAGATTCTGCCGGAGCTGTTCCCCGTTGCGCGCCCCAATGATGACGGTCGAGACAGTGGGCCGCTGAAGCAGCCAGTTGAGCGCTATCTGCGGCACGGTCCTGCCAGTCTCTTCCGCCACTGCGTCCAGAGCGTCCACCACGCGGAAGACGTGTTCGTCCTCCACCGGCGGACCGGCCTCGCGCGCCACTTGCGACCGCAGCCGCGTGTTCTCCGGGATCGGCGCCCCCCGGCGGATGCGGCCCGTCAGCCTCCCCCAGCCAAGCGGGCTCCAGACCACCGCGCCCACTCCCTCCGCGGCCGCAAGCGGCATCAGCTCCCACTCATAGTCGCGCCCGATCAGTGAGTAGTACGCCTGGTGCGCCACGTATCGCGGCCAGCCGTAGCGATCCGCGACCGAGAGCGCCTTCATCAGGTGCCAGCCGGAGAAGTTCGAGCAGCCGACGTACCGAATCTTGCCCTTGCGCACGAGCTGGTCGAGCGTCGAGAGGACCTCCTCGTGCGGCGCGAGCGCGTCGAACCCGTGGAGCTGGTAGAGGTCGATGTAGTCCGTCCCCAGCCGGCGGAGACTCCCCTCGACCGCGTTGATGAGGTGGAATCGGGAGGAGCCCACGTCATTCGGCCCGGCCCCGAACCGGAACGTGCCCTTGGTGGAGATGAGCACTCGGTCGCGCCGCCCCCTGATCGCCTGCCCCAGCACTTCTTCGGCCGCGCCGCCCGAATAGACATCGGCCGAATCGAACATATTGAGCCCGGCGTCCAGGCAGATGTCCACCAGGCGGGTCGCTTCCTCCACGTCGGAGCTGCCCCACGACTGAAAGAACTCCCCCTTGCCGCCGAACGTGCCCGTCCCAAACGTCAGCGCCGGCACGTTCAACCCGGACCGCCCCAATCTCCTGTACTCCATCAACACGTCCTTTCATGAGAACGGTACAACAACGGCAGCGCACCCGCGTGACCCGCCGCAGCGCGACAACTCGATGCAAGTGACGACCACGGCGCCGGATTCCTCGGTCGCCACGGCTCTCTCGGAATGACGTCTACGGCAGGGCGAACGGCAACGAACGCCACGGCCATCTGTTCGTTCCGTTTTCGCGTCTTTTCGCGTGTTTCGCGGGCAAAACGCCGTTCGCCGTCATTCGCGTCCATTCGCGCTATTCGCGGTAAGAATCCCGCCGTTGCCGTTCGTTGCGGCTTTGCGCCTTTGCGTGAGATTCCCCGCTTATCCTGCGTTGCTCGCCTTCTGCATCTCGGCGGCGATCTCTCTCGCGCGCTTCTTGTAGCCCTCGACCCCGTCCTGCCGGTATGTAAGCTCCGTTGTCGGGTCGCTCTTGCCGGACGCATCGATGTCGAGGAGCTGGAGGCGGCCCTTGATCGCCACGGCGTCCATCAGCGTGCGCATGAGCAGGAAGAGGTGATAGGAATCCCGTTCGGCGACCGTTAGCAGGCCGGTGGGGACGCCGTTCGCGAGGTAGTCCGCGAACGTTGCGCGGCAGGAGGCGTCCTGCACCGCGGAGAGCGGCAGCCCCTCGAAGTACTTCAGGTCCCCGCCGATTCCAGTACCCGTCGGGATCTCCGCGTCCTCGCCCAGCCCGAGCCAGCGCACCAGCATCACGAGCTTGTCGTGCGGACCGCGGAGGATGCCGTTCAGAATCGAGTGGTTGCCCGTCGGCCCGCGCGTGCCGATGACGTTCATGCCGGCCCCGCGCTCCTGAATCGATTCCTCATAAAGCTGGGTGAACCAGTCGGCGAGCTTCGCGTCGTCCGCGTAGTTGCAGAAGACGAGGTCGGTCTTATTGGCAAGCTGCTCCCCGATCTGCCACCACTTCGCGAGCTGCGCGGCGGTGTTCTCCGGGTCCATTGCAGGCAGCAGGCCGCGCCGGTGCGCTTCCGCATAACCCGCCATGGCTTGCTCGATTCGCTCCCGCGGCTGCTCATTCACAGCGGTGACCGCGAAGGGCAGCATGCCGACGGGAGATGCGAAGCTGAACCGGCCGCCGACCCCTTCCGGAACGGGCAGCATGCCGAAGAAGGGCGTGGTCCTGTTCATCTCGAACAGCACGCTCTCTTCGTTCTGACCCGTCGTCGCGACGAAGTGCTGCGCCCAGTCCTTCACGCCCGCGCGCTCCATCCTCTCGCGTATCACCATGGCCGCCGCGATCGTCTCGCCGGTCTTCCCGGACTTGCTCACCACATTCACGCACGTCCTGTCGAGCAGTCCGCGCTTCTCCAGCATGTCCAGCAGCGCGAGCAGCCGTCGCGGGTCGAATGTGTCACCGGTAAAGTAGATCTCTGGCGCTCCGTACCGCGCTTTCGGATCCATCTGGTTGTGGAACGGGTCGTCGAGCGAATCGATGAGGGTGCGGCCGCCCAGGTCCGAGCCGCCGATCCCCACGAGCACGAAGACCGAGAACCGCGCGCGAATCCGCTCGGAAAGCGCGATGGTGTCGTCAATCTCCTTCGATCGGAGATGGCTCTGCGTCCAGGCGCGGAGGTCGCGCTCCAGCGTGGCGTAGCCCGCCTCCTGCTCGGCGCGGAAACCGGCGAGGATCGCCTCGATTCGCGCATCGACCTCGGCTGCATGGGCGGGGTTGATTCCCTTTGCGAGGATGTCTGTCGCGGCGGACACGTCGAGCGCCAGCGCGGGCACGGTAGCCGTATTCGTCGTCATCTGCTTGCTCCTTCGTCCGGCTCTGCCGGTCGGTCTAACTCTTGATGGGCGGCAGCTTCTCGACACCGGCATAGCGGCCGATGGCGAGGGCCGTCTCCAGGTCGGTAATCAGCTCGTTCACCGCGCCGAGGCGGATGGCTGTCGCCAGGATTTCCGCTTTCCACGGCCCGACGGCGAGCACCACGACTCCCAGTCCCCGCGTTTCGCCGGACCGGGTCTTCGCCGCCACGCGGATGAAGTCGGCCGGCGACGCCCCGACGATCAGATCATTGATCCTCGACACCAGCTCCCGCTCCGGCGATGCCTTGCCCGCATCTGCCGACGCATCCTCCGACACGATGAGATGGAGCGCCAGGTCCCCCACAACCCCGGCGCGCTGGAGCACCGGGATGTCCTCCGGCGTGATCAGGTTCGGGCGGTAGGTCGGCAGTGTCTCGACGTCGAGCGAGGTGAGACCCGTTACGAGGGTGTCCACCTGCTCGATAAGCCCCGGATGTGATTCGCCCGCCTCGTCCCGCTCGCCGAAAATCCGGCGGTACGAAACGTCGCCCTCGATGAAATCGCGGATGGCGCGGAGTCGGCGCGGGTCATCGTGGAAGCGGCGCGGGATGTAGGCGGGCGTCGAAAGACGCGGGGCGCGGGGCGCTTCGAATGCGGACGCGGCGGTCTGGGCGAGCCGGTTCGAGGAGCATTCGATGGCCTCCTCGAAGTGCGGGTCGTTCTCGTCCAGGCTGAGGTTCCCCACGATGGGGATGAATCGGAGCGACGGGTTGGGGTGGGAGGGGCGCAGGTTCACCATGCATTGCCGCACCGACCAGCCCCAGTTGACCCCGACCACGTGCGAGCCGCTGTCCAGAGTCTCCGAGAGCCTTCGGGCGGCGTAGAGCCCGATTCGCTCGACGTTCTCCGGCAGCGATTCGCGCTCCGATTCGGCGTTCGGGCGCACCGGGCCGGGAATGACCGTGAGGCGCTGGAGGCGCTCGCGGCCGAAGTGGGCGAGCAGGACGTTCTCGACATCGGCGCACGTCATCCGCCCCTGAAGCTGCTCCCACACCTCGGCGGGCGGGTCGAACACGGGCCGGTCGCGGAGCCATCCGGCCTGCCGCACCTCGTCGAGCCGGCGCGTGATGGTAGCAGGACTCTTGCCCAGCAGCTCCGCGATGTTCTTGAGCGGCATGTCGAGGACACAGTGATAGTAGGCGACCTGGAGCGCCTCGACGAGGTACGGGGATTCCCTGAGCGAATCGGGCTTGTGGCGGCGCATGGTCAGCAATGTCCCGCGACAGTGAGAGTGAAATGCCGAAACTGCTTCGCGCCCCGTTTCAGTTCGTGAAACGAATTGCGCGCCTGTATTCTATCTCGCGCGAGGGAGGCAGGTCAAGGGTGCTGACAGGGACAGATGTCCCTGCCGGGGATGCGTCCTGCGGACGAATACCACGCTTTTGCGCTGACAAGAGCGGACGACTGCGGAAGCTTGTTGTATTGGTCCGAAGGACACATCTCAGACGAGGACATCTGTCCTCGCCGCCTCGCTTACTGGTGCTCATGTGCGATAATAGAGGGCGCGCGGCGGCGAAACGCGCCGCGTTCGTGGGACGTAGTCAGGGCGGACGAGAGCGGAATCATGGGCAGGGGAACAGTGGTCGCCGCGATGAGCGGCGGAGTGGATAGCGCGGTCACCGCGGCACTGCTGAAGCAGCAGGGCTACGAGGTGATCGGCATCACGCTCCAGATATGGCAGGAGCACTCCGAGCAGGGAAAGCACGGCGGGTGCTGCTCGCTCGGCGCGGTCGAGGACGCCCGGCGAGCCGCGAACCGGATCGGCATTCCCCACTACGTGCTCAACTTCCGCGACTACTTCGCCGAGAAGGTTATCGACCGGTTCGTGGACGAGTACTCGCGTGGCCGCACGCCGAACCCGTGTGTCGAGTGCAACCGGAGCGTGAAATTCGACGAGCTGCTCCGGCAGGCGAAGAACCTGGGCGCGGACTATCTGGCGACCGGCCACTACGGGCGAATTCGGTTCAACGAATCGACCGGCCGTCACGAGCTGTGGCGGGCGCGCGACCTGAACAAGGACCAGAGCTACGCGCTCTACACGCTCACACAGCATCAGCTCTCGCAGACCCTGATGCCGCTGGGCGAGCTGGAGTCGAAGGAAGTGACGCGTCGAATCGCGCGCGACCTCGGCATCGCACTGGCCGACAAGCCCGATTCGCAGGAGATCTGCTTCGTGCCGCGCGAAGGCTATACCCGATTCCTCGCCGAGAAGGCGCCGTCCACAATGCGTCCAGGCAGGATTGTCGATACGGCCGGCGTGGTCCGCGGCGAGCACGAGGGGATTGCGAACTACACGATTGGGCAGCGGAAGCGACTTCCCGCCAGCGGGACCGGTCCGCTCTTCGTCATTGCGCTGGAGCCGGCGACCAACACCGTCGTGGTCGGCCCGAACGAGGAGCTTTTCGCGCGGGGTCTCGTCGCGTCCACGCTCAACAGCATCGCGGTCGCGGACCTCTGTCAGGCAGGCGAATGGGTTGCGGTTTCCGCCCGTATTCGCTATAATGGCGCAGCCGCGAATGCGCGAATTCGGGCAGGCGAGGAGCCGTCCACTGTCGAATGTTGTTTTGATAATCCGCAGCGGGCCGTCACGCCGGGGCAGGCGGCCGTCTTCTACGATGGCGGCCAGGGCGATGTCGTTCTTGGGGGCGGCACGATTGAGAGAGCCGTAAAGGCCGGCGAGTGACGAAGTCGCAGCCGAATCATCCGCAAGCCGCATCGTGAGGGCTCCAGGAAATCCCTCGCAACCCGTCGCACAAAGACCGAAATAGCCGCAAGATCGTTTATCCAAACCCTTCAGGAGGAGGTTTCATGGAACACGAGGATCAAGAGAAGAGCGTAATGCTGAGCGTGCTGGCGGGCATCGGCATCGGCGTGCTGGTGGGAGCGGTGGCGGGTCTGCTGCTCGCGCCGAAGCCTGGCGCGGAGACCCGCGAGGGAATCAGCCATACTCTCACCGATCTCGGCAACAAGATAAGCGACCTCAGCTCGCAGGTCGCGACGCGCGTCAAGACCGCCGTCGAGACGGGCAAGCAGGCCGTTCAGGATAAGATCGAGAAGGCGGCCGACGACGCGAGCGACGCCGCGGCATAGGGTCGGTGGGTCGCAGGGTCGCTGGGTCGTTGGGCATTCAGGGCGCGGAGAGCCGTTCCACCGAATAGCCCCGTGCCTTCAGGCCGGGCTTCCTGACCCGACGACCCAACACCCATCCCCCGGAGGTTCTCTGTGGATCTGGAGCCGTTGAGCGGCCCGACGTACGAGATCAAGGTGGCCTCGGCGACTCCGGGCGCGAGCTACGACATCCTCATCGCGCTCCTGGTTGTCAACATCCTTCTGCTGGGAGCGTTCGCCGTCTTCACCGCCATTCAGGTCGGCCGCGCCGGCGGCCATCCGGCGTTCGCGCGCATCCTCTGGCGCAAGATTCTCACCCTCAGCGTGCTTGGCGGGCTCGCCGTTTACTTCCTCTGGGCGGTGCGCGCGATACTCACGCCCTTTCTCATCGCCTTCTTCCTCGCGTCGCTGCTCGACCCCGTCGTGTCGAATCTCCAGAAGAGCGGGCGGTCGCGCGCCGCCACGGTAGGCGGAATCTTCGGCCTCGTCTTTCTCTCCATCGCGCTCTCGGTGATTCTCCTGGTGCGCTTCGCCGTGCCGGAAATGACCGAGCTCGCCAGCAATGTACCGAAATACATCCAGACGGTAACCACGCGAAGCGACGGCCTCTATAAGCAGTATGAAAAGCCGCTGAGTGCAATTGGCGTGAAGGCGAACCCGCTCCGCGACCGCACCGGCCCGCTCTCCACCACGGCGCTCAGCGTGCTCGATACCGTTCGGGGGCAGCTCACCGGGTTCATTGGCGAGGCGCTATGGTTCATCATTATCCCGCTGTCGCTCTTCTTCTTCCTGCTCGAATACCAGCACCTGCGGACGAAGCTGATCTCGTTCGTGCCGGAGAAGTACCAGGCGAATGTCGACCGTATGAGCCAGGAGGTCGTGGACATCTTCAGCCAGTACATCCGCGGCCTGGCGAAGGTCTGCGTGATGTACGGCTTTGCGGCGATGCTCATCTTCGGGCTCTTGTTCCACCTACACTACTTCGTCTTTCTGGGGATTGGCGCGGGAGTGCTCTATGCGGTCCCGTACGTCGGGCCGGCGGTGGCGATGGCGACCGTTGGGGTCGTCGCGTTCACGACAACGGGGTCTCCGGGGCTGGCCGTATTCATAGTGGCCGTGTTCGCGGCGATGCACGTGACGTTCGACTACGTCCTGACTCCGCGAATCGTGGGCGGCTCGGTCGGACTGCACCCGCTGGTCAACGTGTTTGCACTGATGTGCGGCGCCTCGCTTTTCGGCGTGTGGGGGATGCTGCTGGCCGTGCCGGTCGCCGCGTCGATTCAGATGATCCTGTTCTACTTCTTTCCGAAGCTCACCGAGGAGCCCGTCATCCACTCACCCTACACGAAAATGGACGGCGATCCGGTCGCCGAGCTGGAGGGCGGGGCCGCCCCGGAGCCGGCTGGAGCGGGGCGCCGGTAACCCGTCCCCGAACCGGGCCCACACTTCGTGCGTGACACCTACCTTTGACATGCCGCAAAAGACCCCCGCTAAACAGAAGCCAGCGCCCCGCCTGACCGACGAGTTCCTGGACGGCCTCGACTCGATGATCGGCGCGTCTCCCATCGGGTTCGCTTTCCTCGCTCAGCCCGCCCGCACGTTCGCCTATGCCAACGCTGCGCTGGCCCGAATCGCGGGCCGGCCGGCCACGGAGATTATGGGCCGGTCGCCCGAAGCGGTCTTCGGCCGCGAGCTTACCGAGCGTCTCACGCCCCACGTCATGGCCGCCCTCGCGTCCCCGGACGGCCAGGGCCAGGTGGAGGTGGCCGCGGAGCTCGCGGGCAGGCCCGGGGACCCCGGAATCTACCGTATCCACTGCCACGCCGTCCGCGATTCGTCCGGCACGCACCTGGGGACCTGGTATCTCGTGCTGGAAGTAACGCGGCAACGGCAGCTCGAAGCGGAGACGCGCGACCAGAAGATGCACCTTCAGGCCGTCATGGATGTCGTCCCGACCGGCGTGCTGGTCTCGGATGCCGGGGGACGGCTGCTCTACGCCAACAATGAAGCGGAACGAATCTGGGGCCATCCGCTCATCAGCGCCGACTCGCCGCGGGAATACTCCCACTATCGGATTTATCACGAAGACGGGTCGCGGACCACGCCCGAAGAGACGATTCTGGCGCGCACTCTCAAGACGGGCGAGCCCGTCCTCCGGTCAAAGCGCGTCGTAAAGCGTTCCGACGGCACTTCGGTGTCGGTCCTCTCCAATTCCGTGCCGCTCTGCAATGAATCGGGCGAGCTGACAGGCGCCGTGGTCGCCTTCTACGATGTTACGGAGATCGAGGATCTTCAGCGGAGGCAGCAGCATCTGACGCGGATCGCACAGGCGGTCAACGCGGATCGGCAACTTCACGACGTCATGCGGCTGGTGCGGGATGCCGTGGTTGAGACCGCGGGATTCGACCGGGCGGGTCTCTGGCTCTATGACGATGCGGCCGGAGGCTTGCAGGGTTCATGGGGGACCGATAAGTCGGGCTCCCCCGTGGACGAATCGGGCGAGTTCTTTCCCTTGCGGCCCACCGACGACCATCCATTCAGTCGCTTGCTCAGCGGAGAGTCGACGATCTATCGCGCTCTGGTGGAAACGGGAGACGGAACCGTCGATCCGATCTGCGACGGCGCCGCGCTCGCGCTGACTGCGGACGATCGCGTCATAGGAATGGTCTTCGTCGACAATCTGGTGTCCGGGAAGCCCGTAACCGACGAGGCGCTGGACCGGCTGCTGCCCTTCTGCGAGCAGGCCGCCATGGCCATCGAGCGTTCGCGGCTTCGCCAGACGGAGCGGGCGCAGACGGCGTGGCTGAAGGAAGCCGTCCGAATCACGAATCACCGCGTCAAGAACAACCTCCAGGTCGCGCTCGCCATTCTCGACACCGAGCTGATCGAGGACGGGCCCATCGATCGCCAGACCCTCGAGAGAATCAGGCGGCAGATGCGGATAATCGGCAGCGTCAACGAATTCCTGGGCGACACGTCCCCCGAGCTCGAAACGTCGCTTGGAGACATTCTGGAGCGCGTGCTGGGCGTGTTCGAGGCGGGACGGCGCGTGTCGTGCGGGCTGGATTGCGAGGAGGTCGTGGTAAGCACGAAGCAGGCCACCGCGACCGCGCTCATCCTCGACGAGCTGGTGACCCAGGCCAGCCTCCGGGGCGCGTCGCGCATGGACATCTCCCTCCGCCTGCGCGACTCAGACGGCCAAGTCACGCTGGAGGTCCTCGATGACGGCGCCCCGCTGCCCGCCGGATTCCAAGTGGATCCCAACGCGACGCAGGGTCCTGGCCTCGTGGAGCGGCTCGCGCGCTGGGACCTCCTCGGACGAGTCGCGTACGCGAATCAGCAGGGAGGAGGAGTCTGCGTCGCGGTCGAATTCTCACAGCATCCGCAGCACCCAGGCCGCCAATAACGCGAGATCTGTCGCCCGGCCTCGGTGTAGAAGTGGACGAAGGGAGGAGCGCTGCGATGAGCGACCAGGGAGGGACTGGCTTACCGGGCCGAAACGGCAGTCGGCAATTACAGCGTGGCAAGGGGCAGTCCTGGCCGTCCTGGGTTTGCCTGGCTGCCGGGGTGATCTGTGCCGTTTCCGGGTGCGGCGGGGGTGGAGGCGGCGCCGCGTCCGCTTCGCAGATCACGTTCACGTCCGATCGGTCGGTGATCCTCCCGACGCAAGGCAGCACGTATCAGTTCGTCGCGAGCGCCGGCTCTGGCGGCGGAATCACGTGGAAGACGAGCGATCCGCGGGCGGTCTCCGTTAGCAGCACCGGACTGGTGACCGCACTGACGCCGACCGGCTCCGCGACTATCACCTTAACCTCCCCGGGCGCTCAACCTGTCACTGCCTCCGTCATTGTCGCCGCACCCGGCCCGAAGACCATCCTCGTAAATAGCGCCGACGTTTTGGCCGTCCAATCTGCTCAGGCGACGCTCGCCTCGACACCGGCCACCCGCGCGATTGTCGTCGGAGATATCGTCGTCAGCGGCGACAAGGCGGGCCTGATTGGCGCCGTGCAGAGCGTATCGAGCACCGCCAACGCCATTACGCTACAGATTGCTCCGGCCTCGCTGGTGCAGGCGTTCCCCGACCTCAACATCCATCTCTCCGGCGCGCCGGTCACCGTTAATCTGCAGGTGACAAGAGGGCGCGCGGCGCTCATCGGACCGGGCGGGCGGACGATCGCGGTTTCCCGCAGCCCCAGCTTTTCGTGCACCGACAAGAACGGCGCAACCGTGAACGCCACCCTCTCCGACCCCTCCTTCACCGCCCCGCTCCAGGCGAATCTCGACGCGACTCTGCACTCGAAGGGCTTCTCGGTGCTGGATTTCACCCTCGTCGTCAAGCTATCGATCCCCGCGAAGATCGAGACCGGGTCGGTCAGCTTTGTTGCGACCGGGCAGACCGACTTCACCTGCTCGGCGGTCCTGCCGGACATTCTGATCCCGGCGATGCCCATCGGCCCGGTACGAATCGCCGGAGCACTGACGCCCTCCGCCGCCATCGAAGTCAGCGCGAATGCCACCGCGAACCTGACGCTGACGGGCCCTGCTGTAAGCGATACCTTTACGGCGAACGATGGCGTCACCTGGACGAGTACAGGCGGCTGGAAGAGCGTGCTGGACAACTCCTCTACCGGCCCGGTTCTCACGCCGCCCGGCTTCAAGTTTACGGCCCAGGCGCAGGGCAGGATAGCCCCGTCCGTCCGGTTCGACACCGGAATCAGCGCCATCGCCCCACTGTTCACGGTGGCTGGCGCGAAACTGGCGTTCGATAAGGTGAAGTACGATCTCGCGTTCGCCATGACCAATCCGCTGCTGTATACGACGACGGGCTACACGGGGCCGACATGGAGCGTTGACGGCCAGGTGACATCCGGGCCGGAGCTGCAGATCACGGGCGGCCTGGGCGACCTGCTAAACTACCTGGGAGTTCCCACCAACCTCGCCAGTTGGAGTCTCCTGGACCGGACGAGTACGTTCGCGCGGTCACCCACGCTGAAATTAGTGGCGACCTCGCCCACCGTGTCGGTGGGCAGCTCGGACAACCTGACGGCAACAGGCGCAGCCGGCTATGCGGGGTCGAACGTCGATTTCTATGCTTTCCCCGGCACCGGCGCTCCGATTCGCCTCGGCTCCGCGACGGTCAATGCAGCCGGTGCCGCAGTCTTCCCCTGGTCGCCGACGGCATCTCAAAATGGCACGTACAATGTCGAAGCGTTCCTGTTCGGCGATGCGTTCGGCTCGCTTGGATTCCCATATCCCTCGGACCAGGCGTCCGTCAAGGTCGGCGGCGGCAACGTTGGAGTAATCGTCAAGTG
>Ga0068855_100008963_pt1 | contig 12092 bp, 10 predicted proteins | sample KBSCornC52_FD_66592 | JGI IMG/M metagenome (GOLD analysis project Ga0068855, IMG submission 66592) | Corn rhizosphere microbial communities from Kellogg Biological Station, Michigan, USA - KBS Corn C5-2 | ecosystem: Host-associated > Plants > Roots > Rhizosphere > Soil ...
CGTGGGCTGCCGTACGCGTTCGCCCATCACTTCAGCTCGCGGTATTCGGTGCCCGCCATGCGGCTCTACCGGGACGGGTTCCAGCCGTCGGAGGTGCAGGAGCAGCCGCACGCGATCCTGACGGTCACCGTCGTCTGCGCCGACACGGACGAGCGAGCGCATGAGCTGGCTTCGGCGTGGGCACTCTCGTTCGTCCGGTTGCGAAGTGGTCTGCCGCCGCGGCCATTCCCCTCGCACGAGGAAGTTGCGGCTCACCAGTGGTCGCCGTCCGAGCGCGAGCTGGCAGATCAGGTGCTGGCGGCGCAGGCGATCGGCTCGCCGGAAACGGTCGCGCGCCGGCTGGCCGAGCTGGTCGAAATGACCGAAGCGGACGAGGTGATGGCGACGATGCCCGTCACGGATCAAGACGCGCGGCACGCGTCCCTACGTGAGCTCGCCCGACTCGGCTCGACCCGCGTCGCAGATCGCGCCCTCTAGAGCGCTGTCGGAGGCTACCCGCCAGTCAGGCCGCCTGCGGACTCGGCTCGACCGGCACAGTCGCTGCCCGGCGGGCGTCCGCGACCGCCACCACCGCGGCCCCGGCGAACTCGGGATATCCCCAGGTGCCGTGCTCAGCCAGATCGAGCCCGTCCACCTCGCTCCGCTCCTCGACCCGGATCCCCCACAGCCTGTTCATCGCCCACAGCACCGCGAACGAAGCGGTGAAGGTGAATACGCCGACCGACACCAGGCCCAGGGCCTGTACGCCCAGCTGGTGCGGGTCGCCGGTGTAGAACAGGCCCCCGCGGCCGGTGGCAAGCGTGGCCGCGAGCGACGGCGCCGCGAACAGCCCGGTCGCCAGCGTCCCCCAGATGCCGGCCATGCCGTGGACCGCCACGGCGCCGATCGGGTCGTCGATGCCCAGCCGCTCCACGAAGCCGATCCCCCACACCGCCACGGCTGCCGCCACGGCGCCGATCAGCACCGCTGCCCACGGCTCGACGAAGCCGCAGGCCGCGGTGATCGCGACCAGGGCGGCCAACACGCCGTTCAGCAGCATCGACAGGTCGGGCTTGCGGTGAACGAACGCCCAGCTGACCAGGATCCCGCTGAGCCCGCCGGCGGCCGCCGCCAGGTTGGTGGTTGTCGCGACGTAGGCGAAAAACCCGATTCGGTCTCCGGAGACGATGCCAAGCGTCGAGCCCGGATTGAAACCGAACCAGCCGAACCACAGGATGATCGTTCCCAGAACGGCGTACGGCAGGTTGTGGCCCGCGATCGCGTTTGACTGACCGTTCGGTCCGAACCGGCCGATGCGGGGGCCGAGCAGCAGCGCACCGGCCAGCGCCGCGAGCGCCCCCTGGTAGTGCACGACGGTCGAGCCGGCAAAGTCCTGCATGCCCAGCCTGAACAGCCAACCGTCGGTCTGCCACACCCAGTGGCTGACCACCGAGTAGATGATCGTGAAGGCCGCACCGAAGGCGAAGTAGACCCACAGCTTCGCCCGCTCGGCCATGCCGCCCCACACGATCGCCACCGAGACGCCGGCGAATACCACCTCGAACAGGTAGCCGGCGCCACCGGGGATCCCGCCGAAGAAGCTGAAGGGAGCCTTGCCCACGGACATCAGCGCGGAGGCGTCGGGGGCGTACCCGCTGGTGCCGATCAACCCGTTGCCGTTGCCGAAGGCGATGCCGAAACCGATCGCCCAGTACACGAGCGAGCACAGCGCAAACGTGAGCACGTTCTTGGCGGCCACGTGACCGGCGTTCTTCATCCGCGTCATGCCGGCCTCGAGAAACGCGAACCCGGCCTGCATAAACATCACCAGGACAGCCGCAATTACCACCCACACCGTATTGATTCCGATCGTGAGATCTCCCGGGGTCATCGCCACCTCCTCCGTCGCCCTGTCTGCAAATGCAACGAGGCTCCGGTCCCTCGGCTGAGGAACCGGAGCCTCGTCGCTCCGTCAATCCGCTTGGCCGCGGCTACGTCGCCCCGGCGCAGGCAGTCTGGCAGACCCACCTGACGGACACGGCATCCGGGGGAACCGGCGGTTGCTCCTGGATCGGCGTCCTGTCGTGGTCAGCGTGTCAGGGAGGCAATCGCTCTTCCATCGCGCGGACGCGCTCGACCAGCGATTCGACCAGCGCGCGGCACACGGTCGGCTCGTTGTCCAGCAGGTCGAGGAAGGTCTGCCGCGTCAGCTTGAGCGCGATCAGGTCAGTCTCGGCGACCACCGTGGCGTTTCGTTCGGCGCCGTCGATCAGCGAAAGGTCACCGAAGAAGTCGCCGTGGCCGAGGATGACCTCGTGGCCGTCGGAACGCTGCACTCGTGCACGTCCGCCGGCGATCGCGAAGAAGCCCTCCCCGCTGAAGCCCGCTCGCACGATCGGGTCACCGGGCCGGTAGCGCATCACCTGACAGCGACCGGCCAGCGACCGCATGTGGCGCTTGCCGATGCGTTTGAACAGCGGCACCTGCCGCAGCAGATGCCGCGCGGCGGCGGCATCATCGACGTGCGAGTCGCCCGGCCCGTCACGGGCGATCGCCTCGGCCAGGTCGAAACGGCCGGCCTGCGAGACGCCGAAATGCCGAACGTCCCCGCTCACACGCCAGTTGTACCACGCCCTGAGGCGTGGGGCGAGCCGCACTCAGCGTGCAAATCGTTTACGGTTGCACCAACGACGAGGAGGTCATGATGCGTATCCAGTCGTCCGTCACCGCCATCTCGTGGATCCCTTCGGATGCGATCGAAGGGCTTCCGAAGCTCCCGTTCGAGCTCGGGATTGGCCACTACGACCAGGCTCCTCCGGATCGCCTCGAGCCTGGCGACCTCGAACGGCTCCGTGATGAGGATCGCTTTCGCGAGGCAAACCAGCTGGTGGCATGGATCGAGGTGGAAAACGGCCGCATCACCGGCTTTGGCCACGAGGGTGGTGGGCTGGTCGGTTCGACGACCTTCCGGGCCGGGCCGAAGAGCATCCGGGTTCCCGGCGTCGCCTTCGAGGTGCTTCAACCGGAGCCGGAGGTGAGTCCTGACGCCGTCCGCTTCGTCCAGACGGTTGGCGGACGCGCCGGCTTTCCCGCTCCGCGGTCGGTGCGAGGCCGGCCCTTCTTCCGGATCAGCTCGGCAACAGCCTGGACGACGCTCGCGCTCACGATCCGCGCGGACGGCTCGTCGCAGCACGAACTGGTCGGAGCCAGCCCGTTTCCACGTCATTGGGTCTACGACGCTACTGGCGAGGTCGTGCAGAAGGCGGGCACGATCGACTTCAAGCGGTGGTATCGGGAGTCGCACGGCAAGCGCACGCCGTGGGGCGACGAGGAGTCGGAGGCGGTCGTGGTCGCGGCTGAGACAGCCCTCGAGCGGGAGCTGTCGCGCGACATGATCCGGCGCGGTGTGGAGCTGGGTCGGCGGGTGGTCGAGCCCGGCGAGACGCTCGTCGAACAGGGCGATGAGGGCAGCGACCTATTCCTGCTGCTGGACGGAGTCCTGACTGTCGAGGTGGACGGCGAGAAGGTCGCGGAGATCGGCCCGGGTGCGATCCTGGGCGAGGGCGCCGTGCTCAGCGGCGGCACCCGTCAGGCCACGTTGCGGGCGCAGACACGCTGCCGGCTGGGCGTGATCTCGGCCGATGCGATCGACCGGTCAGCCATGGAGGAGCTCGCCGCGGGCCGCCGCGACTCGTAGCCGGGCGACTGCTCGATACCCGGGCGCACCGCGCAACACAGCAGCAGCACTGACGGCGGCCACGTATTCGGCGCCGCCGCCGCCGAGCTTGACCGGCGAGACGCTCATGGTTCCTCTTTCGGTTGGTGCCTGGCAGCCGCCGAGCCCGGCGGCGAGCCCAATCATCGGGTATCCCGTTGCGGGAGAGTCAAGCTCCGAGCCGCCGAAAGAGGCGGTCAGGTGGTGGGCTGTGCGGCAGGGGATACTTGACACCATGTTCGAGGGCTTTCAGCACGAAGTGATCGATGTGGGCGTCACGACGATCGCAGTGCGATCGGGCGGCGCGGGCGCCCCGGTACTACTCCTCCACGGCTTCCCGGAGACACACGTCATGTGGCACCGGATGGCGCCGGCGCTCGCTGAGGACTTCGCGGTCGTGTGCCCTGACTTGCGTGGGTACGGGGCCAGCGGGACTCCGCCAAGTACGCCGGACCATGCGCCGTACGCGAAGTCGGCGATGGCCGCCGACATGGTGGCACTGATGCAGCGTCTTGGCTTTGAGCGCTTCTCGGTCGTCGGTCACGACCGCGGTGGACGAGTGGCGTACCGGCTCGCGCTCGACCACACGACCCGCGTTGAGAAGCTGGCCGTGCTCGACGTGATCCCGACAGGCGAGGCGCTTGACCGGGCGGATGCCCGCCTCGCGTTGGCGTACTGGCCGTGGTCGCTGCTGGCCCAGCCGGAGCCGCTGCCCGAGCAGCTGATCGCCGCCGGGCCGGAGGTGTTCGTGGATGCCGCACTCGATGGCTGGGGGTCCGACCCGGAGGCGTTTCCCGACGAGATTCGCGGCCTCTATATCGACGCGCTGCGAGATCCAGCAACCGCCCACGCTATCTGCGAGGAATACCGGGCGGCGGCAACCCTCGACTACGAGGCGGACCGATGCGACCGCGTTGCCGGGCGGCAGGTCGAAGCGCCTACCCTTGTGCTCTGGGCGGCCCCCGGCCCGCTCGACTGCTGGTACCAGGACGCTGCCGGTCCCCTCGGCATCTGGCGCGCGTGGGCGCCCGACGTCGCAGGCCATTCACTGTCCGGCGGCCACTTCTTCCCCGAGGCCAATCCGGAAGGCACTCTCGGCGCGCTCCGAGCTTTCTTGCAGTCTTAGCCGGGCGTTTCGCGCCTTGGTCGAAGCGATGCAGCACGGCCGAGCGTCCCAGCGACTTCGAACCAAGATTCGCGTGGTGGCGGGACAAAAGAGACGATCACGCCCAGCGTTCAACCGCCGACCGCTCGTACGTGCGCGTCCGCCTCGGCCCGGTCAGCGCCGAGCGCACGTAACACGTCGACGGCGGCCGAGCGAACCTGGCCGACGATCTGGATGACCGGGAGCTCGCCCGGCTCGCTAAGCGCTTGCCGGGCGGATGCGGCGGCGCCGAGCGCTCGCGACACCGACTCGCCTTTATCACCGCCGGTCTTCGAGAGCAACTCGGGCAGCTCTGCGACCGCTGCTGCAAGCTCGCGGATCGCGTCGGGAAGCTCGTTCGGGACGGAGGCATCGGTTTCGATCGCGCCTCGTACCGCGCGGCAGAGGACACGGGTGTCACGGGCGAGCCCGTCGATGTGTGGCGTCGCATCGATGTAGCGGTCGACCTCTGACAGCTCGTGTCGTCGCACCGGTGACAAGAGCGCGGTCTCTTGGCTCTGCTGGAGTTCGCGGCTGTACGAGTGTCCTAGCCGGCCGATGTCATATGCGTCGTGGAGTGCCCGCGAAGCCGCGTCGGCGTCACGCCGGGCCAGCGCGTCGGCGCTTTGGGCGAGGGCGTCGGCGCACTGCGCGAGAAACGGGTCGACTAGCCGGCGTAGCGGCGTCAACGGGCTGCGTGGCACGGCGATCAGGACGGTCAGCCCGACGCAGCCCCCGATCAGCGCGTCGGTGAACCTGGTGTAGGACGCGTCCGGCGAGGGAAGCGACGCCACCAGGACGGCGGTCGCCGCTGCCTGGCTCGCTATCAGGTTGCCAGCACCAAGCAGGATCGCGACCGACACGGCCATGGTCACGATCAGCGCGATCTGCCAGCCGCCGACGCCGATTTCGCGGACGACCAGGTCACCAACGGCGATGCCGACGGTGATGCCGGCGACCATCTCGACGGCGCGTTTGGTGCGCTGGCCCGGCGCAACCCGGAGCACGACCGCGGCGGCGATCGGCGCGAAGTACGTATTGGTATGGCCGAACACCTCCGAAGCCACGTACCAGGACACGCCAACAGCGATCGCCATCTGTGCGATCGGCACCGCCGCCCGGCGAAGCGCGTGACGTTGGCGGCGAAGATGTGCGCGAACGCGATGCAGCACGTCTGTGAGCACTGCGCCAGCCTACAGTCGAGGATTCACACACCGGCGGGCTGCGTCGGCTGGGCGCCGGCACCTACGATGAACCGCAGCAACCGTTAATTGTCGGCGCCCGGATGCCGACGACGAGGGTGCATCGCCGATGACCACGCAGCACCTGTTCACCGCCGCAAGCCGCCCGCTGATCCGTCATGCCCGGCGGCCGCGCGTGCGCCAGGTGGCGACCATCGCCGCCGTAAGTCTGTGGCTGCTGGTTACCAGCGTAGCTGGTGCAACTGTTGCGCTTCGCGGTTATAGCGGGGACCTCTACCGGCTCGGCCCGGCCGAGGTCACCATCCAGACCAGCCTCGCCACTGAGGGCACCGCCGACGTGTACGTGCCGATCGTCGACTGGGGCATCCGCGCGCACCCGTTCACGGCCCCGCTCAGGCTGCAGGCGCAGCTGGTGTCAATCGATCGTCGCGCGGCGATCGGCGCGCTGCGGGCCCCGGGCGGCGCCGGTGCTGGCTTTGGGCGCGCTGAGGACGACGCCCCGTCCGTGGTCGCCTCGGCGCTCGAGCGCGCCTCGGTGGTGGCGTTGCTGGGGGGCATTGCCGGGGGCACAGTCGGCGGCCTGGTGCTGTTCGTGTTCACGCGACGGCGGCTAACGCTGGTGGTGGGCGCGGTTGCGGGCCTCGCGGTCGCCGTGTCGGGCATCGCCGTCTGCGCCGCCATGATGCGCTCGCCCGACTACGCCGCCTTCCGCGCTCCCACGTTCTATGCCCACGGCGGCGAGCTACCTAAGCTGCTTCGCTTGAGCGACCAGCTGACCAGCGCCGGGGCCGACTACGAGTCGAGCTACCAGCAGGCGCTGACCGGGCTGGACACGCTGATCGGTGCGGCCGCCGGCGGCCGACCCGTCACCTCTACCGAGTCCTTCCTGGTCGGCTCGGACATCCACGCCAACTGGTTGACACTGCCGGCCTTCACCTCCTACGCCGACCACCGGCCGGCCTTCCTCGTCGGCGATTTCACCAACCAGGGCACCCCGATCGAGACGGTGATCGCCGGACGCGCCGCCCACCTCGGCCACCCCACCATCGCTGTCTCCGGCAACCACGATACGCCGCTACTGATGCAGCAGCTGGCCGCACGTGGCGCCTTCGTGCTCACCCATGACGGCCGTATGCTCGAGAACGGCAAAGTGCGCGGACCGGCCGTGCAGAAGATCGACGGCATGCTGGTGGCCGGTTATGAGGATCCGCTCGAGGCCGGGGCCGGCAGCTACGGCCACAGGCTCGACTTCACCGGTGCCGAGCTGCGGGCGCAGATACTGACCATCGACGGCTGGTTCGACGCATTGTCGCCGCGACCGCAGATCGTGCTCGTGCACGACTTTCGGATCGCCGCCGCCTTGCGCGAGCACGTGGCGGCCGAGTCGGACGAGCCGCTCATGATTCTGACCGGCCACGACCACAAGCAGCATGTGGACCGAAGTGGCAACGTGGTCGAGATCGACGGCGGCACGCTCGGCGCCGGCGGCGTGGTCGACATCGGCAAGGCACTGGCCGGGTTCGCCCAGGTGCACCTGGATGCGGCCGGGTGGCCGGAGGCGGTCGACCTGATCGCGGCTGACCCCATCAGCGGCGACGCCACAGCTCAGCGCGTGCGCTTGGTCGAACAGCAGGGCACCGGGCTCCCCGAGGGAAGCGGGCCACCCCCGCCGCGCAACCTCCGCCACAGATAGCTGCAAGCGCTCGATGAAGCGCAAGCGCGCGGGAGCCCGGGAGGCGCTGCCTGCATGGAACGTCGATTGCGTCTAGCTCGCGTCACGATGTGGCAGCCGGACACAGCACGGCTCTTCGGCCTCTCTGCGGAAGCGGCGTGGCCGGCCGGCCGGCCGGTGGCCGCCCGTTGACAGCGGCCGGATCGCTCGCTATGCTCGCTCGAACATTGTTCGGCATTACCGAATAGAGGTCGACAAGGCCGATCCGGAAGTGCCGGCCCCATGAGCGTCTAGGAGGTGCGGTTCGATGGAGGACAACTCTCTTGCACAGAAGCTCGGTGCCGAGGCGCTGGGCACGGCTGTGCTGGTGTTCCTGGGGGCGGGGTCGGTGCCGGCGCTGTTCCTGGCCCGCGGCGGCACCGGCGGCGCACCGTTCACGGGCGCGGAGCTGTTCGCGATCTCGGCGGCGTTCGGGTTCGCCGTGATCGCCATGGTGTACGCGATCGGCAAGGTGTCCGGCTGCCACATCAATCCCGCTGTGACGCTGGCGATGGCGGCGACCAAGCGGATGCCCTGGAGCCTGGCGGGTCCCTACGTGGTGGCCCAGTGCGTGGGCGCGACGATCGGTGGACTGGCGATCTGGGGCGTGTTCGCCCACAAGGTCGACGCTGCCGGCGTCGGCCACGTCGCTTACGCATCGAACACCAGCATCGGCTCGGCCATGCTGAACGAGGGCATCGGCACGGCCATCCTCTTGTTCACGATCCTCGGCGTGATCGACAAGCGCGGCGGCGCCGACCTGTTGGCCGGCTTGGTGATCGGCTTCATCGTGATCGGCGTGATCATCACGGTGGCGCCACAGACGGGGGCTGCGATCAACCCCGCCCGTTACACGGGCACCTTGATCACCGCCCAGCTGGCCGGGCTCAATCCTGACTGGGCGCAGGCCTGGGTCTACTGGGTTGCCGACGTCGTCGGCGGCCTCGCGGGCGTGTTCGCGTACGACGTCCTGGCCACGCCACGTCGGGTCTCGGTGCACCAGCCGGCCGTCGAGACGCTGGAGCCGACCGCGGTCGAGTCACACGCCTGATCGTGCCGACTAGAGTCATCTGCAACAGGAAGGAGCGAACGCCATGAGCGTTGCCGCCCAAGTGGTCAAGAAGTTCATCAATGATCCCGAGACCGTTGTCCCGGAGGCGCTGGCCGGAGTCGCTGCCGCCCATCCGGGGCTGGTGCGGGTCGACCTCGAGAAACAGTTGGTGCTGCGAGCCGACGCACCGGTCGCCGGCAAGGTCGGCCTCGTCTCCGGCGGCGGGTCCGGGCACGAGCCGCTGCATGGTGGGTTCGTCGGCGCCGGCATGCTGGACGCCGCCTGCGCAGGTGCCGTCTTCACTTCACCTGTGCCCGACCAGATGGCCGCTGCCACCAAGGAGGTCGACGGCGGCGCTGGAGTCGTTCACATCGTCAAGAACTACACCGGCGACGTGCTCAACTTCAAGATGGCCGCCGAGCTGGCCGAGGACGAGGGCATCCAGGTCGAGGTCGTTGTCATCGACGACGACGTGGCCGTGCAGGACTCCCTCTACACGGCCGGCCGCCGCGGGGTGGGCGCCACCGTGCTGGCCGAGAAGCTGGCCGGCGCCCGGGCGGAGCAGGGTGGATCGCTGACCGACGTGGCAGGCGTCGTCCGGGCCGTCAACGAGCGGACAAGGTCGTTCGGGGTCGCCCTGACGTCGTGCGCGACGCCGGCCAGCGGCACGCCCATCTTCGATCTCGGCGCCGACGAGATCGAGGTCGGGGTCGGCATCCACGGCGAGCCCGGCCGCCGGCGTGAGAAGCATGCGCCTGCCCGCGAGATCGTGGAGATGATGCTGGAGCCGATCCTGGACGATCTGCAGCCGGCCCAGGGCAGCTCGGTGCTGGCGTTCGTGAATGGGCTGGGTGGCACGCCGCTGCTCGAGCTTTACCTGCTGTTCAACGAAGTCAACGGGCAGCTCGCCGACCGCGGAATCACGGTCGGGCGCAGCCTGGTCGGCAACTACATCACCAGCCTTGAAATGGCCGGCGCCTCGATCACGCTGCTGCAGCTCGATGACGAGCTGGCGCGGCTGTGGGACGCCCCCGTCAAGACCGCGGCGCTGCGATGGGGCGTCTGACCGGGGAGCGTACGATGGACGCGATGACGGTGACGAGCTGGCTGCGGAGCTGTTCGGCGGCGATCGCCGAGCAGAAGGACTACCTGACTCAGCTCGACGCCGCCATCGGCGACGCCGACCACGGCTCCAACATGACTCGCGGCTTCGCGGCCGTGGAGGCGAAGCTGGACGAGCTGGACGGCGGTACGCCGCCAGGCAAGCTGCTGATCGCGGCCGGCCAGACGCTGGTCTCGACTGTGGGCGGTGCCAGCGGCCCGCTGTGGGGCACGGCCCTGCGGCGGGCCGGCCGCTCGATGGGCGACGTCGACGCGGTCGACGGTCAGGGGTTGGCGGCCGCCGTCGACGCGGCGGTGGCGGGCGTGGTCGAGCTGGGCGCGGCCCAGCCCGGCGACAAGACGATGGTGGACGCGTTGCTGCCGGCGGCGGAGTCGCTGCGCATCCACCTCGACGGTGGCGACACGCTGTTGGCCTCGCTGGCCGCCGCCAGCGCCGCGGCGGAGGCCGGCATGCGGGCGACGGTGCCGATGCTCGCCCGCAAGGGGCGCGCCTCCTACCTGGGCGAGCGGTCTATCGGCCACCAGGATCCGGGCGCCACCTCGGCGGCGATCATCGTGGCCGCGCTCGAGCGCGCCGTCGCTGGCGCGCGATGACCAGTGGCGCGTCTCTGCGCGGACATCCGGCATCGTCCGGCGTCGCGGTCGGCCCCGCCTGGCTGCGGGCAGAGACGAAGGCCGCAGCCGGCACCCCGGCCGAGGAGCGCGCGCGGGTGGAGCGGGGATTGCGGGCGGTGGCCGACGAGCTGGCGCAGCTAGCCGGGCGGTTGCGCGGAGAGGGTCGCAGCGCCGACGCCGAAATCGTCGAGGCGAACCTGCTGATGTCAGAGGATGCGGCGCTGGTCGAAGCCGCTCTGGCCGCGGCCGAGGGTGGCGCCGCGGCCGCCGCCGCGATAGCGGAGGCGGCCGAGCCGCACGTGCGGACGTTGGCGGCGCTCGACGATCCGATGCTGGCGGCGCGCGCGGCTGATCTGCGCTCGATCGTCCGCCGTGCCGGCGAGCTCGCCGCGGGGCTGGTGCAATCGCCGCCCCCCGGCTCGATCGTGGTAGCCGACGACCTCGGCCCCGGCGACGTCGCCGCCTGGTCGCGCAGCATTGCCGGCATCGCGCTTTCGGAGGGTGGCACCACCGCTCACGCGGCGATCATCGCGCGCTCGCTGGCGATCCCATTGGTGACCGGCGTCGGGGCGCAGCTGCTGCGGGTGGCGGCGGGCGAGCAGGTCGCCGTCGACGGCGACCGCGGCCTGGTCGTGCGCGCTCCCGACGGCCCCACCCGGGCTCGGTTGGAACGGCGGCTTGCTAGCGCTCGCGAGGAGGCCGAGCGCAGCCGCCGCGAGCGGCTCGACCCGGCGGTCACCCGCGATGGCCGCGTCGTGCGGCTGCTGGCGAATGCGGGATCCCCGGCCGAGATCGAGGCCGCGCTCGATGCCGGCGCCGAGGGCGTCGGCCTACTGCGCAGCGAGCTCGCGTTTCTGGATGCTGCCAGCTGGCCGGACGAGCAGCAGCACGAACGGGTGCTAAGGCCGATGCTCGACCTGCTGCGCGATCGCATCGCCACCGTGCGCACGCTCGATTTCGGCGGCGACAAGACGCCGCCGTTCCTCGTCGACACCGGCGCCGACAGCATGTTGGGGCCGCGCGGCGTCCGTCTGTCGCTGGCCGCCGACGGGGCGCTGTTGCCCCAGCTGCGGGCGCTGGCTCGGGTCTCCTGCGATTCGGTGCTGCGGATCCTGATCCCGATGGTGACCGAGGCGGCGGAAGTCGACGCCGTCCGCGAGCTGGCCAACCGTGCCCGCGACGAGGTCGCCCCGGGAACGCCGGATCCGCTGGTCGGCGCCATGATCGAGGTGCCCGCGGCGGCCCTGAATGCGCACCCGATAGCGCGCAGCGCCGACTTCCTTTCGATCGGCACCAACGACCTCGTCCAGTACACGCTTGCCGCCGATCGCCAGAACCCGCACGTCGCGGAGCGCGCGGTCGCCTATCACCCGGCCGTGATCCGGCTGATAGCGCGGGTGATCGCCGCCGCCCGCTCGGCGGGCGTGCCGGTCGACGTCTGCGGCGAGGCGGCCGGCGACCCGGAGCTGCTGCCGCTGCTGGTCGGCATGGGAGTGGACGAGATCAGCGTGTCGCCGGCGCGGGTCGCCCGCACCCGCCGCATGATCCGGTCA
>Ga0068855_100008965_pt1 | contig 12091 bp, 12 predicted proteins | sample KBSCornC52_FD_66592 | JGI IMG/M metagenome (GOLD analysis project Ga0068855, IMG submission 66592) | Corn rhizosphere microbial communities from Kellogg Biological Station, Michigan, USA - KBS Corn C5-2 | ecosystem: Host-associated > Plants > Roots > Rhizosphere > Soil ...
GCGTTAATGATGATATAAATGTCGAAAGTGTCTTTACCAATTTGAAAAAATGTATTGGTTGCTGTTGGGGAATCAAAAACGATGTAGTCCCCGTTTGTTTCGAGCATGCCTGAAAGTTCAAGGCCAATAGAGGAATAGGGTTCTATATTTAAAACATTTAATGATCCTTTTTCGGCAACGCAAAAGTGTGGAACGTGGGGCTTTATCAAAAAACCGTGAATACGCTCGCACAACTGTCCGTTGATAGTTGAAGTAAACGGAGTATCGTTTGACAAAACTATTTGATATGCTGAATGATGGTGGATTTCTACGGTAAGATTGTACGCCTTAAGGGCAAGGATAAAGGGATGGTTTATTGGTTTTATCATTTTACTTAATGCCTCGCCTTATTTTACCAAAACTAAGAAAATAGCAGTAGCAAAATTACGTTTAACCTAAAAATAAGATACTACCTCCAATCATTAGGCCGCATTTGCGAGAACCCTGGATTAAACCTGCAGAAGAGGCCTTATATCCTTCCACCCGTAAGCTCCATTAAAAATTCCTTTTTCATCGAATAATCTCTCTCCACCGAGCCTTTCATAGAAACGAATATTAGGGTTTTGAGGATCGGCAAAAAGTATCATAGAATCGATTCCGGTTTCCAGAAACCGCGCTGCAACTTTTGCTACAAGCAACCGCCCTAAACCCAGGCGCTGATAAAATTTGAGAAAATGAATTTTATTCAATTCTCCCTTATACGGAAGTTTGTCATGTAAAAAATTATTACCAGTGGCAAAACCAGCAATCTCACCGTCTTCATGCTGCGCCAGGTAGCAAAACCAGTCTTCTTCTTCACCGTCAAATCGTTTCTTCCATTGCGCCGTTCTTATTTCGGCAGTGGGCTTAGGATGATGATTTGGGTAAGTAGCGTTCCATGAAGTCACATGCACCTGTACCAGTTGTTGCAGGTCGTCAGGCGAAGCTTCGCGAATAATAAACCGGCCTTTGGAAGTAGCGATATACATACTGGTTTTAAAGTTAGCGAATGCGACGAACCCTGCCAAAGCATCTATTTTCCAAATGATCTATATTTACATTAGCTATTATGACAGATTTACATCATGTTGAGAATCAAATTTACTATGTCTCGAATTTTCAGGACCTTGTTTCTACGCCATTTAAGGGAGTAATTAACGCTATTTGCTGGACTCGTAAACTAACAGGCGATTTTTCTGAGATTGTTAGAAAAGTAGCGCTAAACGGAAATATAACGGCCATTGAACAAGAAGAACTTCTTGAACTTCAGTTGACAGAACAAGGGCAACTTGCCCGTGAAATACTTTTAAACGACCTGAAGTTATTGAAAGCGCATGGTGCATCGCCAATCCTTAATGTGATCAAAAACTATGATCGGGATGAAACCTACCCGTTTTTTCCAACGGATGTTTATTCATTCCATGTAGACCGATCTCCTGTACCAACCGATACTTTTTTATGCACTTATTATGGCGAGCCAAGTGAAATATTGCCAAATTCACAAGGCAAAAAGAAAGTACTTATTCCGGAAATACGTGATGAACTCAAAAAACTATATCACGGAACAGATGAAGGCTTTGAATCCTTCTTAAGTGACCATTTCTTTGATCTGCACTATCAGGCTGAACCTGATGCACATCCAATAAGCCTGGGTGTTGGTCACCTATGGAGGTTAGCGGTTGATCATCCTGAAAGTCAGGTCCCGCCTTGTCTTCACCGCGCACCACATGAATCCGGACAGAACAGGCTGTTACTGATCTGCTAAACATAAATCATTAATGAGTTCCGGTTGTTAAATTAAAGATCGATTAAAAACCCCTCCTCATACTGAAACTTTTTGACGGGAAATCATACTAATTGGCAAATATTAGTATGATCCGTTTACATCAGGTAGAAAAACGCTACGACGGCAAATCAGTACTGAAAATACCGCACCTGCAGATCGAAAAGGGCATTTACTGGGTTAGTGGAATTAATGGCTCCGGAAAAACTACATTTTTAAAAATCCTCGCAGGTATAACGCCTTTTAACGGCGATGCATTCCTCCATGATATCAGTATAAAAAAGCAACCTGTCGGTTATAGACGGCTGATAAGTTTTGCGGAAGCAGAGCCATTATATCCGTCGTTTATCACGGGCAGCGACCTGGTTTCTTTTTATCAGGATATCAGAAAAGCACCCGGTGAACAGGTAAATAAGCTGATTGCTTTTTCAGGACTTGGTCAGAATCTTGAAAACCAGATCGGTACTTATTCAAGCGGCATGGTGAAAAGATTGTCGTTGCTTCTGGCGTTTATCGGAAACGCGCCACTGATCCTTCTTGATGAACCACTGGCAACCCTCGATGCGGAAGCAGTGCATGCATTACCTGGTCTTATCAATGAATACAGACAGCAATATGGTACCAGCTTTATCTTCAGCTCGCACCAGCCATTTTTATCGGACACATTAGTAAACATGGAATTAGTAATTACCGGTCAAACAATTCATTTCAGCAAATGAGCATTCAACGAAGCGTATTATTCTCCTCAGTGGTGAAACCATTCTACCGCAAAAACGCAGGTCTGCTTGGCTTCTTCATTTATATGATGACCCTGGCAGTGGGAAGAGCTAATATGGTTGGTTTGCTGGAGTACCATTACTCGCTGATCAGAGGAATGATGCTAAGTATTTCCTTTATGGTGGTGGTACAGGCAGCGTGGTTACTATATGCTATAAAATGCGCCCAGTTTTTTACAGATACACTGCGTAAACCAGCCTTCTCTTATCTGTATATGCTGGCTCACACAAATGCACGCAATCTTTATTGGATCTTGTTACAGACGCAACTTGTCCTCTTCCTGCCGGTGCTGTCATATCTTATCATCATCATGGGGGTTAGTTATCATGAGCACTGGTATCTTCAATCGAATACATTACTGCTATTTAATCTGGCAGTTTGTGCGGCATTTGCATGGAGATTCCTTTACCTGCTGCAACATCCCGAAATAACCCCCATAAAATGGAAACTGCCATCCTTATCAAAACGAAAACGTTATACAAACTTTCTGACCAGTTATATCTTCGAAAACTGTAAAGTGCTGTTTTTTGTTATTAAGCTCTATAACTGTTTAACGCTGTATCTGATGTTAGCCAACCGCAATCCTGCACATGATCAGGACCTGCGTATGGAAGTATTTTTCTTCAGCGCAGGTATGCTGGGTCATGGAGTACTTATTCACCGGCTGAAGGAGATGGAAAATACGCGCCTGAGTTTTTACAGGGGATTCCCGGTTTCGCTCAACCGCCGGTTCTTCCAGTATGCATGGTTGTATTTTTGTCTTTTTATTCCCGAGATAGTTATAATTATATCGCGAACACCTGCGGCTTTAAATTATACAGAAGCTGCATTCCTTATTTTTTTCGGATACGGAATATTATTACTGTTAAACAGTCTTCAGCTGTATAATTATGCCGGATTGAAGGATTATCTCAAAACGGTAGCACAGATCTTTTTTGCCGTTATAATTGCCATGATAGCCCGGCAACTATATATACTTTCTGTTTTATTTTTTGTGGTAGCGGTTGTTCTCTTTTTTAGAAGATACTATAGGTTTGAACCGAGACATATCAATGTATTGCAGTAAATCTGGCTCCGTCTGCCTCAATCGCTTAATTTTACGAATATTCCTTTTCCATGATCATAAAAAACCTGCCAAACGATTTTTCCACGGATGAAGAAAGGAAGATGCCGGTCATTTTCCGCACTTACCGGGCTACCCAGTTATCTGCGCGTAACAAAAGCGTCATACACGAAAACATGATCGATATTGTGCTGAGCGGAAAAAAGAAAATACTGAACATCGGCGAAGTGGCACACCTCGAAGCCGGTGACCTGATCTTTCTTTCAAAAGGTAATTGTTTAATTTCCGAAGTGCTTCCTGAAGATGGATTGTTCAATAGTCTGGTCATTTATTTTACGAGCGAAAAGTTATCGGAGTTCAGGATGAAACACGATAAAAACATTAATGAAAAAGGCGATACCACCGAAAAAAAATCTCCTTTTTTGGTATACCGTCAGGATGCTTTTATGCGCGATTACATTGCGTCTGTTCAGCACATGCTGCAACAGGATGCGTTGAAAACAGTCGAATTCAAACAATTAAAACTGGAAGAACTGCTCTTATACCTGCTTTATCTTAATCCTGCCAAATTTCATTCTATATCACCTGTAGCAGCCACCGACGAGGAAATGCTGTTGCGTAGCGCAGCAGAGCATAATATCTGCAATCCGGTTACTGTAGAAGACCTCGCCTTTCTGTGCAATATGAGCATGTCTACCTTCAAACGAAAATTCTTTAAAATATATGGCACTTCTCCGGTACAATGGCTATTGGGGCAAAGGCTGCAACTGGCCGCCAGTCTGCTGAATAATCCCGCTGAAAAACCGGGGATGGTATTTGAAAAGGTTGGCTATGGCAGTCACTCCAGCTTTTCGCAGGCTTTTAAAAAACAATTCGGCATAACACCTACGGAGTACCAGGAAAGAAATATGAACGTTTGACTACAGCATTTGAACGTCTTGCTATAATGGGTATACGATGCCGGCTCCTATTTTTGAAATAAAAACAGAAACAAAAATATGGAGCAAAAAAAGGAATTAACCGGCAACGTAGTAATTATAACAGGAGCCGCACGCAATATGGGAAGGGCGTTTGCCCTGCACCTGGCTGAAAAGGGAGCCAACATAGTAGTTCATTATCACAATAGCAAATCAAGGGCAGATGCAGAAGAAACAGCCCGTATGATTGAAAACCTGGGGGCGAAAGCAGGTTTGTTTGAAGGCGATCTGGCCAATGTACCGGTGGTGAAAGAACTATTTGCCTATACCATGAAATTATTCGGTCAGGTGAATATTGTGATCAATAATGCCGGACTGGTAATCAAAAAGCCATTTACCGAAATTACAGAAGAAGATTTTGACCGGTCGTTTGGCACCAATGCCAAAGCAGCCTTTTTTGTAATGCAGGAAGCCGCACGGGTAATGGCCGACAACGGACGCATCATCAACATGGGCACCACTATCCTGGGCGCCACTATCCCCTATTACTCTGTATATGCGGGCGCAAAAGCGCCGCTGGAAGATTTTACGAGATCACTGGCAAAAGAGATTGGACACCGGGGCATAACCGTAAATGTAGTTGCTCCCGGGCCTATCGATACAGCTTTTTATCATGGTGCTGAAACACCACAGTCAGAAGCAAGAGCGGCTCAGGCGAGCGTAGCTCAGCGACTGGGTAAGATAGAAGATATCGTTCCCATTATTGGTTTTCTGGCCTCTGCCGATGCGCAGTGGGTAACAGCGCAAACGATATTTGTAAACGGCGGGTATCTGGCGAGATAGATTCCTCATTTTTCATTCTCCTAAAACTAAAGCCCGACTATCTTGAGCCTTTCTGCCAATAAGATTGTCCAGGCTGATCCTGCCGGGCCCATAAATAAGCAGTAGCAGCAGCATAATGAGATAATACAGTGGTATTTCAAAACCATTTTCACCTGCATCGAAGCCATTATTCCAATGCACCGTTTTTATGGCAACCAGCATTACCACCGTTAATGGTATGGATATAATTCTTGTACCTAATCCCAGCACGAGTAATACTACACCGGCTGCTTCCGTAGTTGCTGCCATATAAGCATTTAAGGCTGGTGCCGGTACGTGCAAAGTTTTGAACCAATCTATTATACTGTTAATATCTGACCATTTCATTTTGGCAGGTACATAAAAGCCATAGGCAAGTACCAGCCTTATCAGTAACAAGGGAATGTCTTTTAATTTTTCGAGATTTTTTACTCCTTTGTAATATAATTCTAAAACTTTCATGTTGGGTTTGTTTAAAAGTTGGCGGCTTTAAAGCCTTTAATTAATCTGTTCTTCAGCGCCTCCGTTGAGAACCGGCTGATCATTGCTGAAATATCGGGTGTTATTTGCAATTGCAGTTCCTCTGCTATATTGGTGGTTAAAGTTCCCAGATCCATAGGCGCTTCGTTTAACCATTCAACGATGCGCACAAGCGCGGGCGACAGACTCATAAATTGTACCCCGTCGGTATCGGGATTGCGAAACATTACCAGATAATAATTTCCCTTATCTGCTTCCGTTATTTGTTTCGCCTTTTTTATGTGAACCGGGTATTGAAAGTATAACAGCTGATGTTCGGGATTTAGTACCAACAGGTCAGTCAATGGATTACCGGTGATATTATATGTTACCGGCAGATCTTCCATCATAAACAGTTCGGTCTCCATCCATTCAAACAACAATAATTCAGTCAGAAAAGGATATTTGATCAAAAGTGCACTTTCATGCTGAACAACATACTGGTACAATTCTTTAGGCATATACCACACCTGTGGAGACTGGCAGGAATGACTGCTGAAAAATTTATTGATCAGCCCGTTCCACTCTTTCGCAGAAAGCAGATGACAGGTAAGTGGAAAAGCCGTTTGCAACATATCATCTACCACATTATATACCAGTCTTCGATAATGAGTAACATGATGCTTTCGTACGCCCGGAATGGACGTATATTTTCCTGTTCGGCAATAACCAGCTAATGCAGACTGGTAATAAGAGGTTTTATTATCAGATGACTGCATAGTGGTCTTCTTTTATACTGTTTGTTTTAATGAACTGCAGTTGTTCCAGCTCTTTTTGTAATTCGAGTAGTTCCGGTATATTGAAATCCCTCTCCAGTAATACGGGCACATCTCTGCCAAGCTTTAGCATGGTATAAGCATACAGATCGTAAACCGGGTCAATAATGGCTTCGCTATGCGTGTCTATAATAAGGTCGTCGGCTACCTGCTCATGACCAGCCATGTGAATGTAGCGCACCCGCTGTAACGGTAGCTTATCAATAAATGCCGTTGCACTGTACTGATGATTAAAACTGTTTACATATACATTATTTACATCGAGCAGCAGGTCGCAATCGGCGGTTTCCAGCACGGCATTAACAAAATCTATTTCTGAAAGCTCTGGCGCCACGGGCGTGTAATAGCTTACTATTTCAATGGCAATCTTTCTTTCCAGAAAATCCTGTACTGTTCGTATTCTTTTGGCTACATGCTGTACGGCTTCTGTGGTAAAAGGAATTGGCAACAAATCGTACAAATGGGCATTGTCACATTTGGAATAACTGAGATGTTCAGAATACATCTGTGCATTTGTTTCCTTTAGAAAATTCTTTACTTTATTAAGGAAAGGAAAATCCAGCTCATCGGGGCTTCCAATCGAGAGTGAGAGCCCATGCGTATAAAGGGGATATCGTTCCAATGCCTTATTGAAAAGTTTTTTCCAGTAGCCGCCGATACCAATCCAGTTTTCGGGCGCTACTTCAATAAAGGCTGGATGAATAGTATTACTCTGCAGCAATTCCTCTGCAAAATCTTTTCTGAAACCTATGCCGATCATAGTGTGTTATTTGTAAGAATTGAAAAAGGCAGGTTGGATAACCTGCCTTTAAAATGGGACAGGTGAGCTATAGTTAACTAACCTTTTTTGGATTTCTTCATATCCTTCTTTTTGCCTTCTCCACATTTACCTTCGCCGCACTTGCCGTCTTTTCCTTTTTTCATGGTGCTGTCGGATTTACTTTTAGCACCACATGTCAATTCGAGCGTACCGGAAGCATTTGCATTGGCAGGCAGCAAATTCGTTCTTACAGCATCGGCTGAACCAAGGTGTTCAAAACGAAACAGATCAGAGGCGTTGGCGGTGAAACTGGTAGTTGCAAATAAAGCGCCGGCAATCAGAGAACCGGTTAAGAGACTTTTCTTTTTAATTTCCATTGTTGTTCAAGTTTAGTATGTGATAGACTTTGCAGATATAGTCGGCGGGATATTACAAACCTGACAATGGAAAGAAAGTTTTTTTTACATTTCGTCTAACTTGTTGCTAATCTTCTTTTTAAGTTCTTCAACGGAGGACTCAGACGGCATATTTCCGGCCTGATGGTCATGATCAAAGTGCTTTAACATTTTATGAAGCAGCCAGCTTTGCTTTTTATATTTTACACAGGCATCGCATAACGACATATGAAGGCGCAGTTGTATTTTTTCGATCAGAGAAAGCCTGGAATAGATCCTTTTTTCGATCAGAAAGGTGGCTTTCTTACACGACAGTACTATTACATGTATTAATTTCTTCATTAGTGGGCTCATCATCACTTAATTTTTAAACCAGTGAATTTCCAGGCATTTCCGTAACTGTAATTTAGCTCTGTGCAGTATTTGCCAAAAATTAGACGGAGTGATCTCCAAATCCTGACAAATGGCCTGCCCATCTTTTTCTTCCAGATATTTTAATTGAATGGCAGCGCCCCATTTATCTGGTAACCGCTCCATACATTGCTGCATAGTAATACGGAAGTCTGTGTTATCCAGTAGTTCCTGTTCCTCTACGCCCCATTCCCGGGGGCTCGCATCGGCATTCCATTCCTCCGTCCCGTTAAAATAGGTCTCCAGACCAGCCTTCCCTTCACCAATGAATGGCTCTTTTATTTTTTTCCTCAAATGGTCAGCTATCTTATGGTTGAGGATGGAAAAAAGCCAGGTTTTAGGACCGCTTTCGCTTCTAAAGCTACCAAACGACTGGTAAGCCGCCAGGAATGTTTCCTGAACCAGGTCTTCAGCCATAGCCTTATCAGATACCTTATAATGAGCCCATACATAGAGGTTTTGAGTAAACAGGCCTACCCATTCCTTTATTACTACGTGGGCCTCTTCAATGTTTTCACCAAATCGTTTCATTCGGATGGTTATGGCTGCAAAGTACGAGGTTGAAATGAGAAATGAAAAATGTTAAATGAGAAATGAGAAAGTAAAAAGCGGAGTGCCTTTTACTTTCTCATTTCTCATTCTTAATTCCTCATTTTTAATTTCTTATTTACAGCTTGACTATTTTGTGTGTGACGGTCATTTCTCCATTCTTTATTCTTACATAATATATTCCCGCCGCAAGCGATTTTACGGAAAGAACCGTAGTGCTTTTTATCAGTCTGTCGGTTTCAATCAATACACCACTAACGCTGTAAAGTTCCATCACGGCGCCGGTATTGAGCGTTCCTAACTGAATAGTAAGCATTTCACTTACAGGATTTGGATATACAGTGATCAAGGTGCCATTTCCATTAGCCTCTGTTCCGGTTATCATTTGGCGCCCTGCATCTGTGCAGCTTCCTAAATGATCGCCATGATCCAGATGGGTTTGAACAGCGGCCGACGCAACACAAATGGTATTATGGTTGTGGCAGATCATTACCTTATCGTTATTGTTGCCACATCTTACATCCAGCGTTTTCATAGTTAGAGCAGCAGTAGTTGTACAACCTTTACTGTCTGTAACAGTTACGGTATAAGTTCCTGCCGCGCTCACGCTGAGAGATGCGGTGGTATCCCCTGTACTCCATGAATACTTGTATGGAGAAGTGCCTCCCTGAGGTGTGGCAGTAATAGTAAGAGACGAAGGCCCATACCCGATATAAATGGTATTCTTATCATCTGTTGCCGGGTTCAAAGCATATACATCAGGAATGGTTGCAGTAAGGGCCGGATTTACCGTTACTATGGTTGTATCGGTTGTTGCATTTCCATGCACATCGGTTACAGTCCATACAACAGTTGATACACCAGCATTGTATGCACCACTCGCATCTGCACTGGTACCGCTTCTTGTTGTAGCTCCGCTTATAACATAGTTCACTGAAGCAACGCCGCAATTATCTGTTGCAGTTAAAGCAGTGAGCGTGTATGTTCCTGCATTATTATAACAGAAGAACTGATCGTTGGGTGCTGTTACAATGGGAGCTGTACTGTCTGCAACGGTTACGAACGCTGTTGCGGATCCGGAATGCCCTTTGGCATCAGTACCGGTAAGTATTACGGTAACCGGCGAACCAATGTCAGCGCAACTGAAAGCAGTTCTATTGATGCTTAATGTTAGAGCTCCCGAGTAGCTGACAGAACCGCTATCTACCTGCTGTGCAGTAACAGATGCTGTTCCGTCGTTGCCCACTGCTACCCGTATGTTTTGCGTTGTTATTGTTGGTGGCTGATCTACCGTGATCCTCAATGTGTCTGTTGCCGTTCCCAGCGCATTTGTTGCCGTAACAGCTACAGCGAATGTGCCTGCAACTGTGGGTGTACCGGAGATAGCACCGGTTCCAGGATTCACCAATAAACCATTGGGTAAACCGGTAGCTCCAAAATGATACGCTGCATTGGTGGCAGTAAGCTGGAAGCGGAATGCTGAATCAGCAAGCGCCGAAGCTGTTTTTGCACTGGTAATAACAGGTAATGCGGTTGCAACGCTTACCGTGTCGAATACGCCGCGCGAGATAACGGCTGTATTGTGACTGCACACTGCGAAACCAACATACACATTAGTGGCAAGCGTGCCCAGGGTTTGTGAGGCAATGCTCGTCCAGCTAACTCCATCAGCAGAACGGTACGCTGTTACCGTATCTTTAATACGCACCAGTTTCAGCCAGTAAGGCGCCGTAACGCTTGCAACTGAGTTGGAAGTGCTGGAGCCGTTGACAGCAGAACGGCGGATAAATTCTATGGCAGACGGCGTTACATCTGCCAGGCCATGTCTGGCGCCTGCCGCCAGCGTTTCTCTGATCATTATACCTGCTTTTGCAGATGTATTGATAGCAGTAGTTGTTGCATAGTTCTGTAAGCCGGCGATATGGGCGACTATAGCGCCATCGCCATTTAAAGACTGATACGTAAAATGGAAAGCATCGGCATTGCCCCAAATGTCAGCACCCGAGCCGTACGCCGTAATACCGTTTGCATAACCGGCGTTGCCAGTAAGCACGGTTGAACCAATGTCGCTGTGCGACCACATATTTACCACAGGCTGACTAACAGGTGTAGCGGTTGCTACTGCTGCAACACTTGTTCCTACTGCATTATTAGCATAGATGATGTAGGTGTAAGCTGTTCCATTGGTAACACTGGTATCGCTGTAGGTAGAACCGGTACTGGTTGTCATGGTCAACGTGTCTGTTCCTGTTGTACGTTTTACCACATAACTCGTAGCGCCGGAAGTACCTACCCAGCTCACATCAACGCGTTTGTTCCAGCTGGTAGCGATGGGATAAGTTACGGCCGCCGGTGGCAATGTAACGCTTACCTCATTCGAAGGTGCGCTTTCAAACAAACCTGAGCGGGCTGTTACTACATAGTAATACGGACCGCCATTTGCCAGTGTTGTATCGGTATACGAAGTGCCTGTAACGCTGCCTGCAATGGTCGTGTAGGCGCTGCCACTTGTTGTGGTGCGTTTAACACTGTAGCTGGTGGCGCCTGTTGAGGCAGTCCATGCCAATTGTATATTTTTTGCGCCGGATGAAGTCACCGTCAATGGCGAAGGCTGTGCAGGTGCTGCTGCATTTACAAGATTCACAATTTCTGAAGCACTCAGCTGACGGCTATAGATGCGTATATCGTCAAGGATACCTGTAAGGTATGGATCACCGGAATATTGTGAACGGCCAAACCAGTTTTGTGTGGTAGTACCAAGGCTGGATGGCTTCAATGTCATAGCGGTATTGCGGCCCACTTCTACGCCATTCATATACAGGATGCCCACATTGCCGCTCCAGGTCACTGCAAAATGAACCCACACGCCATTACTGATAGGAGTGTTGGCAGTGATGCCCTGTTCTTTGGAGCCGCCGCCTGTTGTGATGGCATATCTTAAATAACCTGAGTTGTTTCTTCCAAGGAACATATACACGTTGGTGCCTGTTCCAAAATCAAACATTCTGGCCCAGTTGGCTGCAACATCCATTTTCACCCAGCCTGCGATGGTGAAATCAGCCAGCGTACTTACAGCGCCGGAAGGAAGTGACGCATATCCATTGGCTGTTCCATCGAGTCTGATACCTTGTTTCAGAGCACCCGCTACGCGTGTAACACCTGAATTAAGTGTTGCCCTGCGATTGCTCCACAGGTCGTTGGCTACAGTGGCGCTGCTGTCGTTGAAATCCCAGTAGCTATAGGCGCCTGTTGTAATAACCGG